>VFQN01002268.1_pt1 | contig 30200 bp, 50 predicted proteins | sample 3512371 | NCBI WGS metagenome assembly VFQN01 (sample SAMN10412370, study PRJNA504923) | tailings metagenome | isolation source: Replicate 2 from Balatoc abandoned mine | place: Philippines: Itogon, Benguet | collected 2017-08-28 | reverse complement strand
GCCGCCAACACCCACAACTGTCAGGGGCACGCCCTTGCGACGCAGTCGACTTGTGGGGTTATGCGTGCGTGAGCACGAGGGGACAGTCAAGGTTTACAAATACGCCGATACCTGCGCACGCCTGCGCACGGAGTGCACTCACCGTCGGCCACTTTGCACTGTGTAGCAGGAGACCGTGGAAGCCTGCAGGGTGCACGGGGGCGTGGGACAGGGGAGGGCGTGCGTCCGGGGGGAGGGGGGTGATGCAAGGGTTTCTCTCTCGCTTGGAGTGATGATGGATGGGGTGGAGGACGTGCGTGGAGGGACATGTGCCGTGGTTGTAGAGCGTGCACTGCACCTGCGCACCAGCCCACACCGTTCTGAGCTCAGGCGTAAAAGCCCTGCCCAGAGTGTGTAGAGATGCAGCTGCGGGTAGTTACTGCATAACCTAAAGCAGGTTGTAGGCGAGGGCCCTATGGCTCGTATGGGCCCTACGGCTCGTATGGGAAGTTACACCTGCCACGTGAACTGAGGGCGAAGCAGGGGGCATGAAGTGGTACCTGCCCGGAGTGTGCGGTAGTTGCCAGTCCGATCCAGCGTGTATAGCCGTGTACGCTTGTAATGAAGTGGCAGTCCCATGCAAAAGGATTGAAGCACTCGAGGGCTCCGGGCAGCACTTTAAAGCGGCGTCAAGCAGCCTGCCCCGTTCGTCGTTCGTGCGGTGGTAATCAGGTGCGGATAAAGGAGTGCAGGAGGACGCCAGCATTATTTCTACCGGAGTTCTTAAACCTATTTGGGCAATAATTTGGGCTGCTTGATTTAATGGTATTGCTTTTTTAGTTTTTCATTTAACGGATGTGGGATGCAGCACCGGGATGCAAGCAAGTGTGGAGCACTTGATGAACTGGTGTTACCATATGGGGCAGTACGGAGTGTGCGGGACAGACAAGGGCCTGCGCTTGGCACCTACCACCGTTGTTTGCTTATTTGCAAGCGTCAAAGCGTGCTGGCATGTGTGCCATGTCATCGGGATGGCGCCTTAGGAAACTTAACCTCGACCGGAAGGGGCCCCCCGGGCTTGGACAGCAAATCAAGCAACGGTAATGTCGTAAGGCCCACGAGGGGAGCACAGGGGAGCCCCTTTTGTGCCGTCCTCCCCTGGTGCACCCGGGTGTACCCACTGCTGCAGCTAGAGGCAACAGCATTTTGGCATGTTGAGTTACATCCAGGTGGTGTGGCCACACGATCCTTACTGGTCCCGGCCACACTTGTGAGGAAACGGCAGGGCAGTCTGGGCTACAGCCAGGGGAGGGCTCTCCCCTGGCGACCGCGTCTACTGGGGTCAGGAGAGCAGCGAACCTCTCCTGGCTGGGCCCATTTGGCAAGTGGTGCTATATCACAGGCATAAGTACGTGCGCAGTGGCCCTGCCGTCCCTGCTAGACCAGCATCCGGTCATCCCCTGGGTCATCCTGACCTTACAAGATACCGGTATGGCCACTGACGCAGCACTCGTTTGCAGCTGAAGGTATTATCAGATATCAGAGGAAGGGCCACGTTGGCAGTGGCAAATGCAGGGGGCAGGGGGCTCATTTGAGGTTCTCGTGACGTGCTGTACATTGTGCTCTGGCCGCACAGTGCAAGCGCACGTACAAACACCATCACGTGACGGCACATGCTGCTGGGTCACATGCGGCCTCCTGTAAGGTAATCCGTCCAGTAATCCTGGTGAGTGCTCTCTTGCTTGCTCTGTAAGATTCCAAATGATCTTGTCTGTATATGGGTTATGCATCCCGATTCCCGCAACAGCATCTCTAAACACCAGCACGTATCCAACCTGCCAGGGGACCTCCCCTGCAGCCAGCATAACGCATGCACGAGGAGGCCTTTCAGGAACAGGTCATGACGGAAAATGTGCGTGTAGAGCCTAGGTCATTTCCATACTTTATTCGTTCATCTGTTCGATGAGCAACCGTATGATGCTGCAGGCACGCCTTCCACTTTCAAAGCCCTATGTCGCGACTGTGCGCGCCAACGGCCAGCAGCTCTGCCGGCCCTTGTGGAGCGCATCTCACATAGCTCTTAAGGCAGATGTAAGCACTGGCCGCGCAGCAAACGTCCGTGTTGCTGCCCGGAAACCTGTTCGCGACGAGGATGAGGTGTTTGATGGCGTGGGCGTCCTTGCGCGGGAGCGGAACAAGGAGATCAGGAGGTGCAAGTCTTTTGAGGAGCTGAAGCTACACTATCACTCGGAGTCGTCGCAGTACGATCCCATCGATGTATCGGCGGTGGGTGCAAGGCAGGGACGAGGCATGATGATGTCAGGGCACAACGTCCGTTGCGACTCATCCTGCACTTGGGGTCCGTCGATGCCCCTACACGCGTGTGCTGCTGTCATTGTCACTTATTGCTGGCAAGACCGTCGGACTGGGCCAAACACGCTGTAGCACACCGGGACCAAGCGCCTCCTCTCACCCACGCTGGCATGGCAGCTCGCACCCGCATTGCTTGCTTCTTATCGCTAGATGTGCTACTTACTTCGCCCTTCACTGGTACATGATCAACAGGATACTACCGTGTCCCCGCTACCACATCGCTACCCACACAGGCGTGGCTCAAGGTTGCAAAATTTGAGTGGGAGCATCGAGGACTGTCTGGCTTTCGCTCGCCAGCGCCTCATGGGAAAAACGCTGGCCAACGTGCACTTGATGGGCATGTTGCATGTGGGCACTGGCAAACGTGCTGTGGTCTATTGGGAAGATGAAGATCAACCTTGCCGACGAGCCGAACGGCCCGTACCTGGCGGTTGAGATTGAGGAGCGGATCCGGGGTCTGGTGGCGGAGGGAGGCCTCGAGGACGGCCGTGATGCGGAGCAGCTGTGGTACGGCCTCGCCTTTTTGGGGTACCCCTGGAGCACGGATTTGCGGCAGCTGCTCCTGGATCGCACCGTCCCTGAGTTCACAGACTGGGACATCAAGGCGCAGGCCCAGGTGGGTTAACTGCACTGCGCGACGGCTTGTGCGGTATTTGAACACTACGCTACCCTGCTGCGACGGTGTACCAGTGGCTGCATGGGCTAGGGCCAGCCCAGATACGGGTGGTGTGAAACAGGATGGGTGTCATGCCCACAGCGTGCGATTTGAAGCCGAGTTTGGCAAATGCCAACACGCAGGTCCTGCAGCACATGTCGGAGCTGTGCAAAGAGCTGGTCAGCGACCAGCAGAAGCAGCAGCTGACGGTGGCGGTGGAGGAGCTGGTGGAGGAGTTTGGGCTGGGTGATGAGGAGATGCACAAGGCCAGCCTGTCGTTCACCCGGGGCGTGCGTGAATTGGGCCTGCGCGTTTCGCCAGAATGCCGGGAGAAGTTACACACCATGCTTCTCAACGCGGACATTCGTACTCAGGTACATGATATCGGCACTGCGCGTCTGTCACACGGCCTCCTATACATTGTGGAGATGGGGTACCCCATTACTCCATGGGAGGCCCACAGGTGGCAGAGCCAGCTGCTCTCCGTGTGGGAAGCAGAGCCGCGGAGCGATCAGCAGAAGCTGCAGGACTTTGGCTGGGTGCTCATCGCCCTGCTGCGCGTGCGGGGGCTCGTTCCCTCCGAGCAGGTCAAGGAGCAGCTGTTGACCGTGGCGGCGCAGACGGTGAAGGTGGGCGTGGACCAGAGGACCGCACGTGTGCTGATGCAGGCAGCTGAGGCGTGGGGCGTGGGGCTGTCCCTGGAGACTGCCCAGCGGCTGTCAAAGCTGGCGGCAGGCAGGGGCAGCAGCACGGCAGCAGCTGCACGGGGGTCGGGCGGTGGCGGCGGGAAGCAGGGGGCGGCAACGGAGGGCAAGCGGGTGCACGGCAAGAGGGTGGTAGCCAGCACGGTGAGCAGCCGGTGACGAGGTGGAAGGGCGTGGTGTAGCTGATGAGCGAATTGCTCCGCGTGTTACCCAGGGCAACAGCGTGGCAGGGCGGTTGTATTATATGTACCAGTCTAAGACCCAAGGCGGTTGTATCATAGATGTTTGTAGCTGGGAAGGAGTTGATATTGCTCATACCGGTACGCGAGTGGCTCCGTTTCCGTGTTGCTTGGCCACGGTACCAGCATCGTCATGACAGGGCGGTTGTAGGATGCTTGGCCGTAAGTTCGCTTTGTTGCAGTAGCGCGCATGGTGCGGCCACGGCAACGCACACGTGCAACACTGGGGAGCACCGACTGGCGGGCTCAGGGCCCGGCGGCAGAAGTGTAGGGCCAACCGGTGACAAAAAGGTCAGGGTGTACTTCTGTGATGCACATTTGAATGATGGTAGGTACAAGCGCCGTGCTCTTTTTATCCTGGATAACGAACGGCAGCGTGGGGCAGGCCTCGGACGTTAAGGTGCATACGCATAAGACCGGGTGAGCTGCGTGTTGCGCACCGCACATGTGTTTGCACGAGCCCGTGTACGTGGGGCTTAGTAGTGCCTAGTGCGTGGATGGCCGAGTGTGCCGCTGGCAAACCACTGGTTGGTCAGTGCGAGATACGGTATTTGTTGCCGTGTGGGACCCTTCAAGTGGACTGATGTGCATGGGCGCATGCAGCATGCAACTGTTTCCTGTTCGCCTGCATGCGCTTGACAGTGGGGCACTGGCAGAGTCACGCAGCAGGCAGGATGGCCGGAGGGTATGGGGATGCAAGGCCACCTGCGAGCACACGCATGCGTGGCACCAAGTACGTTACGAGCGTGAACCTGAGCAAATAAATTCTTGTACCATTTCAGTAGTATTTGTTCATTTACATGGTTTCAGGGACCAAGGGAACAGGCCAGTGAGCTAACGCTTGGCAGCCGCAGGCAGTCGCCAGTGTTGTATGCGCACTTGTGACGGGGAGCATACGAGTGTTACACGCACAGGAGTTGCTTCCCTGCAACATGCTGCACCTCATTGGCGTGTGTACAGTGCGTACATACGGTAGTGCCTGGTAGCCTGGTAGTGCATTATGCACATGTACCGTATACAGACTGTGACTCTGCATGCGGCGCACCGCGGCTGCACCTCCGGATGTGCAGTACCGGTAGGCACGTGGACCGTGCGACGACTGTGCGGCCACACCGCCTGGAATGTAACCCTGAATGCCAGCGTGTCATTCACCTCGGTGCGTCGGTTTACATTACCCGCCGCCACGACGCCCTACACGCTACAGTGCTGACTGCTGCATGCCCAGTATGAGCGACAGAGGGAACGAACCAGGGAAGATCCCCTGGAGGGAGCCACGTTCAGCGTCATGTGCACTACTGAGTGTATCCGCTTGTTGTCGAGAATCCTGGAAGTTCATGTATATGCTGCAGAATCGGGAACGACTGCTACCGGTATTGCAGGGCCAGGCAGGGCTCCCGCATTGTGCCCTGGGTCGGAAACTGTGGGTGTTTCAACCCGCTCACACTTCCAGGGCAGGTGCCCCTGCCAGATGCCACACACGGAGGGTTGTTAGGTAGACTGTTCGCCTAGCTGCACCCGAGCCTTGTAGGTGTACGTACATGCAGTTGGCACTTGGCAGTGTCCCGTGAGCCGTGAGGGCCACCAGCTCAACACCGCAACAGCCATGGCACTGCTACAGCTGCACCAAGAAGGTCTGCCTCCCTTGGCCACCGGCCAGTGGTGGCCCCGTGTGTACTACCTGGGCTGTGCGGCTGACCAAAGACCGACGAGAACGAACCAATGATGTACGACAGAAGGGATTGGTTCTCTGCCGTTAGGCAGGACAGGCCAGTGAGGCGGTTACCGCACGCCGGTGAGCCAACAATGCAAGGCAGCAGCGCAGGCCCTGCCGGGCCCATCAAAGGTATGTAAGTGCATGACGCGTATCCGGGGGCTTGCTTGTGTCCCGCCACAGCAAAACCAAAACGCGTGCAACAACAAGTCGCATCCGAGGGCCCCGCAAATTCAACGGTAAGCAGCAAGTTTGCATTCACGCTGCACCAGTACGCACAGTGACCAGGACGCCGCATGCCTTTTCGCACCCTTTCGCCCACCGACATGTGCACAACACTGCGCCGCCTGCCGTGCTTGCGAGCCCTTCCCCGCAGCGCACCCTAGCCTGCTCTGCAACGCCGTGTCAAGGGATACCACCAGGTCCTCCGGGTCCACCTGCCCCCTCCGTCCCCACCTCCTCGTTCCCAAGTACCCGGCACACACAGCAATGTGTCACCTAATCCCTTGACTGCCGTGCCGCGCATGCAAGCCCTTCCCCCAACTCACCGCATCCCTGCCCACAACAACCCCACTCTCCACCTGCACCCTCCGACCCCACCTCCTCGTCCATCTCGCCCCCAAGTAAAACCCACTCCCATGCTACCGGCACTGTGTCAAGGGAGAGCACCGGGCCCTCCAGGCCGACCTGCCCCCTCCGTCCCCACTCCCATGCTGCCTCTACCTCAGCTTCCGACCCCCATTCCCACCACGAGCATTCGCTGATCCCGTTCAGCCCCGTATCCCCGTCCTCCGCCTCCATTCCCGCCCCCTCCGCATACCTGTTCGGCCCGTATCCCCTTCTCCACCACCACCACCCCCTTCTCCTACGTGCCCCCACTCAGCCCCGTACCTCAGCTCCCTTCCCACCCCCTCCTCAGTCCCGTATCCCCGTTCTCCGCCTGTACTTCTTGGGCGTCAACGCCTGCCGGTGCAGCGCCACCGCCGCGCCGCTGAACACCCCCTGCTCCGTCAGCACCCGCACCCGCCGCTGCCGCTGCTGCTCCACAAAGTAGCGCCGCGGAGGCAGCGGCCGCAGCCCCGTCTCCGCAAAGCCCTTCATGCCCGTCCGCCACACGTGCTCTCGCAGCTGCGCCCGGGCAAACGGAGTCAGCGGAGGCTGCCCTGTCCCTGCCGCCGCCGCCGCTGCAACACCTGTGGGTGCAGCTGGTGTTGCGGACGCAGCTGCTGCTGCTGCAGAACCCGCGGACCCGGGTGGCGCTGGGGTTGGGAGCGATGCTGAGGTTGTGGGTGTGGGCTGTGTGTGGGTTAGCGGGGCCTGCTCGAGCAGCGGTGGGTCGTGGTGCAGCACCCAGGGCGGGCGATTGAGCTGCTCGTGGTAGGCGCGCAGAGAGCGCAGGGCGTACATGCGGTCGGTCTCGATGGTGACCAGGTGGGGGACCTGCGGGGGAGGGCGGGTGCATGGGGCGGGGGTGTTGGTGGGTTTGGGTGTGGGTGTGGGTGTGAAAGGAGGCAGGGCCGCTGCTGGTGGTGATGGTGGCCAGGTGGGGAACCTGCAAGGGCGAGGGCGGGTGTGGGCGTGTGGGTAGGCGTGGGTATGTGCCGGTTCGGCTGTGGAAGGGAGGCTGGGGCCGCTGCTGGGCTTGGGCAGTTGGTTGCGGATGTGTGCTCGCCGGCGTGGGGCCACGGCGTGCAGCACAACATGCAGTTTGCGACAAGCGTTCTGACCCGCAACTGAAATAGTGATGACGGAAAGCATGGTGGGTGGGGGGCCACTTGGCGGAGCAGCTGGGTTGCCGCTCCCACAAGGATGGAAGGTGGCTCCGCGGATGGAAGTACGCTGGCCAGGCAGCTGACGGCCGTCACGACTGGCCGCATGCCCCAAGCGTACATAGCTACTGACAAGCTGCCTATGCAATGCCACTCTACATAGAGCCAACAGGGTGTAGCCACTGCGGCAAAAACAACATCGTCCCAGGGCCCAGGCCGTACATGCAGCCTCATGCTTATAGGCCCTTCCACTGCCTCCCCTCCCTCCCGGCTGCCTGCCAGCACGTGCGAAGCGGTCCACACCAGCCCAGGACTGACCCTTGAGAGCATCCCCCTAATGGTGGAGTTGTTGGGTTTCTCCACACATTGGTGGCGGGTCTTGAGGCCCAGGGCCTCCAGGATGCGCCGATGGAACCACGGCCTGCCGGCGTAGCCCCGCCGCAGCGTCACAAATAGCGACCGGACCACCTGACTCCCAGCATCCGCCATGATATAGCTGTGAAAGCGTGCTCAATGCTGCCGCTATTAGAAGCCAAACGCGGGGTAGGATAGTGTAGGACACTGATGGCACCTTGCTGTTGGTTTAGGCAGCAGCAACTGGCATTCGCAATATGCTACTGTAAATGCCTTAATCGTAATCGATGCAGCTGAGCGGCATAGATTGTCAACTGTCGGTACACGCATCTGTCCATGGCAGCACGACATGCTTGTTTCCTCTCAGCAAGCGTCAAATGAAAACTTACCTCCTAGCATTCACATCTCCTAGTAAAGATAGCAAAAGAGAAACGTTGTCCAGTCGGAACCTTTCAGCCCTGCTGCACTCGCTGACGAGCCTCCTGAGCTGTTCGTCACATTCACGAACCAATTAAGCTACTATATTGGAGTCACATTTCCCTTAACTATATTCAGAGGCCCTGCAAAGACAAGTGACCACAGCGCGGGCTGCTCAGGCGGCGGTAGTGCTGCCGCCCGCGCTGTCAAGCCTTTACAGCACTGCAACACATAGCTAGTATACCAAAGGAAAATGGATAACCTCACACGGCTATGGCGTGTGCGGCGTACTTGCCTACAAATGCTCAACGACAGAGGGTACCTGGTCAGCCTGGATGAGATTGGGACTACCAAGGACCAGTTCCGGGACCGGTTCGGGGAAAACCCGCGCAAGGACGACCTGACTATCCTGGTCCCAAAGCAGGATGACCCCACGGAGCAGGTGAGGAGCATGGGGCCTTGCCCACCGACGGGCCATTTCGCCAGCTGCAACGCAGCTGCGCTCCTTGGTCAATACTAGCTAATGCATAACATTGGAGGGGACCTCTGCATGGCGTGGACCGGTTTGGCGTGCCTGGCAGCAGCTGTCAGGAAGGGTTGGTGCTTGGTAGGGCCCAGGGTCGGCAGGGTATGATGGTTACGGTACATAGCAGCCTGCTGAGGGGGCAGATGAGGATGCTGGAACGGGCTGCGGACGTGCGTGCCGGAGTGTCCTTACACGCAGCTCCTGATGGAGGCAACTACTGCTAGGTTGCATGGCGGGCATGGTGTTGGAAGGACGGGAGAGGGACGGAAGCCGCGTTGCAGTGGCGGGGGAGGCGGGGAAGGCCGACCGCGCGTTGTAGCCGGGGGCAGTGTTAAGAGGCACCTGGCGTGCGGCCAGGAGCACACCAGTAGGTGCTTCGCTAGCCTGCCGCTATGGCTTCCATTGATGTGGAGGGCACACGGCTGGGGGTCGAAGCCTGGGCTACTCACATGGATTACTGAGGCAGTAAGCGTTGACGTGGCGATGCAGGCGTACGGCAATATCCGATATGCCCTGGGTGCCACTGGTGCCGCCACGGCTGTGTACGTCTTTGACATGCAGTGTTACGCCCTGGTTGTGTTACGCCTGGTGCATGCCGTTGGGTGTGCCCAGGGTGTCACAGGGGCAGTGCCGGTCGTGCACGGCGTGAAGCCCAAGTGAGGTCCCCTTGGGCTGTGGCTAAGCATTAGCACACACACAGCAGCCCGCCGTGGCACCCAACCGACCCCAGCCCGCCTCCTCCTCGTCTACCTGGCCTTTATGCGGGACTGGTAGCATCCTGCGCTTGTTGATTGTTGCACCACGCAGCCGCAACTGGCCTGGCCCCGTGCACGCCCTGCCTGCAGATCTTCGTGTTCTTCCCGGAGGAGCAGAAAGTGGGCGTGAAGACGATCAAGGTGAGGCCCAAGGGGTGTGGTGGGGTGGCGGGATGAGGTGGGGTTGAAGGTGGAGTGGGTGGGAGTCGGGCGAGGTAGGGTTGAGGTAGATTGGAGTCGAGGCGGGGCGGCGGGTTGGTGTGGAGCCGAGGTGGGGTATGATTGCCGCCCAGGGAGCTGGCGGGCCAAGGGGTTGCCGAGTGCACCAAGGCGACAGCCTGGCGGTGTCTCACGAGGTCGTTTTCGTAAGGGGTTGTAGTTGGGTTGCATGGGGCGAGGGCACAGCTGGCGCATGGGACGCGGCGCGCTCTGTGGGCGTCGCGTTTGGCGCTGCCCTTTGAATTCAGGCACCTGGAAAGGGAGGGGAGCGGTGCTCGTCTGGAGTTGCTGGAGCCGGCTACAGCAAGTGGCCAGACAGGCAGCAATGGCTGCATGCGGAGCCCGGATGCCTTGTGGCATTGTTGCACAAAGATGCACTGGGACGGTGCACATGGTCGGAGCGGGGTGGGGAGGGGCGGCACGTACAGTTGACCGTTGCAGCAGCAGCAGAACGGCCCCAGCAGCAGCGGGTCCAGCATGGGTAGGAGCAGCAGCGGGCGAGGTCGGGGGACCGGCGCAGCGGGTGGCACACGGGCGGCTGATCCTTAAACCACACGCTCTACAACACTGACTGGCTGTATTGCTTGCTACTACCATCAACACGCTATGTTTGCGATTGCGATGCAGCAAATCGCGGAGCGCATGAAGGACGAGAAGGTGTCCCGCGCCATCATGGTGACGGCCGTCAAGTTCACTCCCTTCGCCAAGAGCGCGCTGGACGACATGCGCCCCAAGTACCACATCGAGCACTTCCTCGAGTCGGAGCTGCTGGTCAACATCACGGAGCACGTGCTGGTGCCGGAGCACCGCATCCTCAGCCCCGAGGAGAAGCGCACGCTGCTGGACCGGTGGGTGCGGTGCGGGTTAGCGGGGGGTGTGGGTTAGCGAACTGCGGGTATAACGGGGTGCGGGATTGAAGGTTTGGCTGAGTGTACGCTGCTGGACCGGTGAGTGTGGTGTGGGTTGGCGGGGATGTGGGATGGGGGCATTGGGGATCAAGCAGGGTGCACGCGCACGGTTCACATTGGACCAGTGGGTGAGGGTTGGCGGGGGTGTGGGCTGGCGGGGTGTGCGGAGGAGGCGTTAAGTGAAGGACTGGGCGTATGCTACTGGACAGACGGGTGTGGGTAAACAGGGTGTGGCAGGGACGGCGGGTAAACAGGGTGTGGCAGGGACGGCGTGGATGGTGGGATCGGGCGCACGCTACTGTACCGGTGGGTGTGGTGCGGGTGAGCGGGATGTGGCAAGGGGCAGAGGCATTTTGGGTAGGAATTGGCGCACGCTGCCAGGCCGGTGGGTGTGGGTTAGCGGGAGGGCGCGGGAGTGGTGGGTCTTGGTCAACGGTTGAGTGGGGTCGGGTGTTGGCCGGTGCTGGAAAATGGCGGCAGGTCGGCGCGTTCTCGCGAAGGCAGCCAGGCATGCCTGTGGCGGTTCATCCGGGCTCATGCCTGGTACATGAACACAGTATGTCGCTGGGCGCAAGCCCATTGCAGGGGGGAAAGCGCTAACTGTGCCGTGTGCTCTATTGCCCGCCTCTTGCCGCGCAACAGGTACAAGATTAAGGAGACGCAGCTGCCGCGCATCCAGGTGAGGGGAGAGGCGGATCACGGGGACTGGATACTCGTACGCCTTAGGGGGTAGGGATGAGGACAGGGCATAGAGGAGGAGGAAAGACGAGGCTGGAATGCCCGTTGGCACAGCAATGTGTGCAGCTGTTGGTGCGTATGCGGGGGGAGCCGGCCACGAGGGTCGTAGTGGCGCACCTGGCGAGCAGTCGGCGCCCCTGCATGGGTCAGATGTACAAGGGAGCTGCCATTGCACGCTACCTCGGACTGCAGCTTACTTCTGCAGCCGCCTCCCCCTTTCCACTATGAGCGTGCAGCCAACCCACCCACCCTCCCCTGTCCTCTGACGCCGTGGCCCGCTACCTGGGCCCTCTGCACGATCCCTCGTTTGGACTAGTACATATGGCCAACACCCCTTTCTCTCCTTGTCTCCCTCCTCCCCCCAGGCCTCCGACGCAGTGGCCCGCTACCTGGGTCTGCAGCGCGGCCAGGTGGTGCGCATCGTGCGGCCCAGCGAGACGGCGGGGCGATACGTCACCTACCGCTTCTGCGTGTAGACAGCCGTAAAGGACAAGTTGAATGGCACGCCATGACGTTATCGTCAGGGTTGGTGATCTACGCAAGCGCGAGAGTGTGTGCTAGTTTGCGGATTTGGTAACTTCCGGGGCAGCTGACGTGTGGCAGCGACAGGCGATACGTCACGCACCGTTTCTGTGTATTAGGATGCGGTGCAGGGTATGTGAAGCATCAGCATTAGGCAGCATGCAGATGCAGGGATAGGAGGACTAGAGCGCAACGGCATGGGTGGCTCATGAGGTTAGCGACCGCTTCAGTGTGCCCATGGGTGCGGCCCGGGGGTTAGTGGCAGCGCATGTCCCTTCTACATTAGGAGTTGGGGACGTCTGCTCGTTTCATGAGATGTACGGTACAAGCGTGCGGCATACTGATTGCGGCAGGTATGTGCTGCTGCGGCATACGCGGCGTACCGTACGGTGCCACTTCAATTGGTTTAATTGGTTCGGGTTGAGAGGTTTGCCGGCCACCGCTTCTGGCAGCTGTACCGTACGTGACGGCCGTGCGGCAGTAGCAAGTCTGGAGTACTCACCCCTTGGCGTCCCGGGGCCCACTACTCACGAACGTCGCAGGCTCCTGTGCCCTGACCACGCCCTAGGCGTGCGCGCAGCAGGACGGCAAAATGCCCCTCTCGGCTGCATGGGTACATGTATAGCGCAAGTAGTACCGTTCCTGAAGCCCAGTCCGTGGATAGTAAAGTACTCCACCGATACCGGTATCACCGTCAGGATCTGTCGCAGCAGCGGAAGTGCGGTAGCGGCACGATCGAGCGCACGACCTTGCCCAGGCGCCAGGGGGCCCTCTGACCTTGCCCAACCGGCCACAGCCAGACCCACGCGTCGTCCATCGCCATCCTCACACAGAAGGACGGAAGCAGACGGAAGTGTGCTTCCTGCCAGGCCAACCGCAACAACCCCTTGAAGCCCTTGTGACCTTCCACCCGCGTACCGGTAATCCACAGCCCCCAGCGAGGAGCCGCATATAACCACTTGCTCGGCTGCCGTAGGCTTAGGGGTCTCTGTTGGATCCTCTGGAGCATCGGCGCAGCACACGTAGGCTGGCGGGGTGACGGAGCAACACCCCCGTCCTGTTTGTCAGCGGCTCTCAGTCGCCGCTGTACGGCAGGGGTCCATACGTGCAGGGCGATGGCGGGGCACGTCCAGCGCAACATCAGGACTAGGCAACGTTATTGCACCACGCACAGCCGCAATTCAACAGCCTACGGTGCAGACAGTCCATAGCACGTCAATTTCTGTCGCAAAGCTGTACCTGGCTACTCCAAAGCCACCCTGAGAGCCAAGCCGGCAGCAGGACCGCAACGCAGAGCTTACTGCCAGGCCACCAACAGCCCGCCTGCCGCCCGACCTGCGTCAGCACATCGTATCACTTCTAACGCCCGGTGACGTGGTCTTCGGCTTGAGGCTGAGCTGCAGGGAGGAGGCCCTGTGCTACCGTGAGCCAGTGCACCGCACAGCCCCCCTCAGCCGGCTGCTGCCGGGCCACATTGTGGACACCGCTTGGTGCCTGGAGCGCGCTCAGGAGGCTATGAAGCAGCTGACCTTCGGGCAGAAGCTGACGCTGCTCACCACTGCGGCCGCCAGCGGCTGCGAAGCGAACGTGGAGCTTGCATGGCAGCTGCTGCAGCCGCACGTGTTCCCGGAGACGCTGCGCACGGCCAACTACCGCTGTACTGTACAGCGGGTGCAGAGCGATAGCCTCACACTGCCCGACGTGGGATCTGCCGCTGTGTCTTCGGGTCTGGCCCACCTGCTGCCCTCCCTGGCGCAGCGCTGCCCGGGGCTGCTGGACCCGGGGCGCACCCTGGAGGCGGCGGCGAGGCATTGCGACCTGGCGGGGCTGCAGGCGGCGTGGGTGGCGGTGCGGCAGCAGTTGCGGACGGTTTTGGAAATAACGGAGCCCTGCTTCCCCCGCCTTGGGGGTGGTCCGGAAGATGACGAGCTCAACTGGGAAGAGTATGTGGATGGAAGGCAGTGGGTTTGGCGGAATATGATGGCCACAGTAGCTAGCATGCCTACCGGTGACGCCCTGGCCAAAATGGAGTGGATCCTGGAAAAGAGCGCCAGCAGCTACGTCACGGTGAAGCACCCCACGGTGTGCGGCGCCGCCGCCTCCGCGGGCGACCTGTCCCGGCTGGCGTGGCTGCGTGACCGCCGCTTCCCGTGGGGCACTGTGAAGGTCCTGGCGGCGGTGGTGCGCCACGCGGACCTGGGCTTCATCCAGCTGCTGGAGCAGGAGGGCGGCTACCTGCCCGCGGAGGATGCGGAGGCATGGGCCAGCAAGAAGGTGGTTGCCGCCGCTGCCGCCTCCGCGCGGGGCAGTGTGGACAAGCTGCAGTGGCTGGCGGGCCGGGGGGCGGCGCTGGGCAGCTGGGAGGCACTGCGTGCAGCAGCGGCGTGGGGCAACCTGGAGGTGGTGCAGTTGCTGGCGGCGCAGCCTGGGCTGGAGCCTGCAGAGGGCGAGCGTGCGGCGGTCGTGCCGTACAGCCTCTTCCGGCCTGCCGCCGCGTCTGGCAGTGTCCCACTGGCCACGTGGCTAAGGCAGGCCGGCTACCCCTGGTGCGGAGGCTGCTTCGAAAGTGCCTTCCGCCAGGGCGACCTGCCGATGGTGCGGTGGCTGCTGCAGGCGGGCTGCCCCCGGGGCCAGCACGACAGCCTCTCCAGGGCTGTGGCGTCGTGGCCGTGGCACAAACCTTGCGACAGCGAGCGGCTTGTGGAGGCGCTGGGGCTGCTGGCGGCGGCAGGGTGGCCTGCAGGGCCGGACGCGCCTGTCGACTGCTTCGCAACGGCGGCGATGTACCAGCCCTTCAGCCCGGTTCTGGCTGCACTCTGGGAGCTGCTGCCCGCGGCCGCACGGCACGTGTCTGCCTGCGCTGGCATTCGGGCCGCGTCCTCGGGCTGCGAGGCGACGCTGGAGGCACTGGTGGGGATGGGCTTGTGTGAGAGGCATGGCGGAACGATCGGGGCCGGCATGTACGCTAAAGCTGCCACGAATGGCGACCGGGCCGCGCTGGAGTGCCTGCTGCGGCTGGGGGTGCCGCTTGGGGAGGGCGTCCTTGCAAGCAGCTACACGGCAGGATGCACCGGTGCCGGCCCTGCGGTGGCTGGTACAGCACGGCGCCAAGGAGTGACAAGGAGGAGCAGGGGTGGGAGATGGTTGATGTGATGCATGCAATACGGACTTCATGCGGTGAATGACCAAGAATGAGGGCCGTAGGGTGCATTTGGCATAGCGGCACTGATCCCTAACGTTCGGGAGGCGAGACATCTCACCGTAGGTTCAGGAGGCGGGGGGCTTAGGGGTGCGGTGGACAAGCTGGACTCCCGAGATGGCTGGCGGGGAAACGTGCAGTACCGGTAGTGTGCCGGTGCAGCTGCTGGTGCTTCAGGAGTGCGGGGTGGTGGGGAGTGGTGGGGAACGACACTGTGGGGGTCAAGGCGGTGTGAGGGGCGGGGTGGGGTGGGGGGGTGGACGGCTGGCGTGGTCAACAGGTGGAGGGACACAGCCGCTGATTGGTTGTGTTCTGTGGCCAGAGTGGTACTGGTGAGACGCCGAGGCGCCGGCAATCGTGGTTCCAGGGGCCAGGACTAGGCCATGGAATGGACGTGTTCAATGGACCACCGACGACCTCCGCCAGCGAGCACACTGCTCAGCCTCTCTTTAAATCTGTAGTTAGTGGGAGTATGGGATGCTGGGTATTCGTGCTTGCCGGCATGCTGGCGGTGCGGCCGACTGATGCCGTGAACACGCATCCCATTGGTGTGTGGTGCGCGGCCGTGAACTGAAGCTGCTTTTGCGCCGGTGCCCTCACAGCAAGTTGTCGCTCTCTCCCCATCCCTGTTCCGTGCCCCCTTGCCATGCGCCGGGCCCGGCTGGCAGCGGTGCTCGGGGCCCAGCACACCACGTGTCACAAGCGTACATGCAGCAATGAAGCAAACTCTCAAATGCAACCTGTTGGAGTTGGGGCAAGCGGTAGCTAGCTTGTCTGTGGGCAGGCAGGCAGCACTCGTGTCACCACTCAGCAGGAACCACACTCTAGGTGTGAGGCTGGAAGCTGAGCGGGGGGAAGTCGGGGATTCCTGAGCACTCTGCAAATTGGGAGGGCTGCGCGTCTAGCTAGTGGGCATCCGCGTAGGTCAGGAGCGATGCCGCAAAGAGCGCATGCGCACGTGTGCCAGGATGTTACCTTGCACAATGTCTGGGCAGGCGCGCCCAACAGAACCAACTAAAAGCGGGCACCTAGTAGTGCCAACGTTACGCAACTGCCACGCCCCAACACCGCTGCTGTGCAGGTAGTGCCCGCTCGCCAGATAGGGTCACCGTGGGCCACGGTCAGTTACCGGTAGACAGCAAAGCACACTGTACCACCATTTACACAGGCAGTAATGGACTGGCCCGGTAAACCGCGACTGCGCATGCACATGAAATGCCCCGTAAGACCATGCTGCACATGCGCAACGTGCACATTCCATTGCAGCGCTCCGTTCTGCCTCGTACTGTACACCATGTTGCAGTGTTGCATGTGTTGGACTCCGGCCTTCAGGATCGAGTAAAGAACTGGCTAGCAACAGCGCCCCTGGTGAAGTTACAGCCCCATAACCTCGTGCAGGGTGCAGCCCTGCAATGCACCTTGCAAGGAACCTCGTCCGAGTTTCGACCTACGCTGAACACGCCTGTAGTGCAGCAAGCTAGCAACAAACACGTAAGGCAAGCTACCGGTAGCAACAGCAAAAGGCAACACTTCAAAGCCACACGCAGGCTCTCCTCCCGCAGCCCCCTGGAGCCACGCCTCGACCCCGTGCTGGTCGCACCCAGCGCTGTCCCCAGGGCACCTCGTCCTCCCCCACCGGCACCCCCTATTCCATCAGCCAGCGCAACACAGGCAGCGTCGCTGTCTCAAGGTCGGCCTCCCTCAACATCCCCTCCCTCAGCAGCACCCCCAGCCGCCTAAGACACACCTGCGTGCCCTGGTTCCCCATCCTGGCCGCAGTGGCATGCCACCCTCCCCACAGCCCCCGCAGCCATACCTCCACCCCGTGCTGGTCGCGCCCCTGCGCCGTCCCCAGCCATCCACAGCCCCACACACCTCGTCCTCCACAACCTCAAGGCACCCCCCCACCAAACCTTCCCTGCAGCCCCCGCAACCACGCCTTAATCTCCCGCCGGTCCTGCTTTCGTGAGTAACATCTAGGGACGGCCCCCAGGGCCCTTTGCACCTCCCCCTCCCCCACAGGGCCACCCTGCTCCGCCAGCCAGCGCAGCGCGGCCAGCGGCGCACTGGACCAGACAGCCTCACTCAGCACCCCCTCCTCAAGCGGCACCCCCAGCCCCCGAACGTACTCCAGCGTGCCCCTGTCCCCTGCGCCAGCAGCTTCGGTGTACCACTCGATGGCACCTCGGTTGCCCTCCCTCACTAGGGCCTCCAGCACCGCCTCACAGCCCGTACGCGCCGCGTAGGTAACGTGGTACTCGGGGAGGCCGTACCCATCACGATGCCGATCGGGATGGGACGGCAGCAGCTCCCTTAATACACACCACACGGGCCACGGCTTGTTGCCCATCACCGCCGCGTCCAACGGCGGCGGAGCCTCCCCCTCGTGCGACGGCCAGCCCGCCGCCGCCACCAGCCGCAGCACCTCCACCAACTGCCAACTGTCAACCGCCGTACGGCAGGGCCAGTTGTCCACCACATCCGACACGTTGAGCTCCCCGCGCGGGCAGCCGGCCTCCACCAGCCACCGCACCATGGGCAGGTTGCCCCGAAAGATCGCTGACTCGATACAGTCCGGGGTCAGCGGCCACCCCGCCTGCAGCAGCCACGCCGCCGTGGGCACGTGTCCGCCGTACGACGCCGCGTCCAGGAGGTCCATCTTGTACTCGTCCTCCGCTGGCTGCTGATGCACACGCAGGCGCCTGTCCAGCAGCAGCTGCAGCGCCTCCAGGTTGCCTGTCCCCGCCGCCCACACCACCGCATCCGGCTGGCCTACGAGCGCCCCCCTGGCCTCCAGCCACAGCAGCTTGGCCGCGCTGTCCCGCGGGCTACCGGCAGCAACGCGGTCCATCTCTCGGCTGCCCCACACACCGCCCTGGCTAGCAGGGGGCAGGTGGCCCTGCTGCTCCATCTCCTGGAGGAAGTCTACGCCTGCACGGTGCAGCGCCGCTTCCAACGCACCCGGGGACTGCCAAGACACGCGGTAGCACCTAAGCCACCGCAGACGGGCCAGGTCGCCCGAGGCCGCCGCCGCGCCCCACACTTCTGCGTCCAAGACGCCACGGCCAGCGCGCGAGTACTTGTTGCTCTTCTCCAGCACCAGGGCCATCTTGGCCAGGGCGTCGGGTGTTGACGAGCCCGCTACCTCAACCATAATGCGCTGCCACACTCCGTTTGCCTCTGCCAAGTCCTTCGCCTTAGTCTCCGAGTGTTTCGCGCGCTCGGCAAGAACCTTCTCCCAGATGCTGCTCAGCAGCCGCCGCCCCAGCACCTCCCCTGCGGCCTGCAGCCCCGCCAGGTCGCAGTACCGCGCCGCCGCCTCCAGGGTGCGCCCCGGGTCCAGCAGCCCGGGGCAGCGCTGCTCCAGGGAGGGCAACAGGTGGGCTAGGCCTGACGCCACGGCCGCGGACCCCAGGTCTGCAGTAGGCGGAAGGTTCTCACCGCCCTCCCTCGACGGAGCGCCGCTGTGAGCCCACGTGTAACCGCCGTCCGTGCGCAGTAACTCTAGGAACACGTGCGGCTGCAGCAGCTGCAATGCAAACTCCACGTTCGCTTCGCAGCCGGAGGCCGCGGCGGTGGCGGGCAGGTGCAGCTTCTGCCGAAAGGTGAGCTGCCGCAGGGCCGTCTGAGCGCTGGCCTGGCCAGCGGTGACTGCGTGGTCGGGCAGTGTCTGGCGCAGGTGTGCTGTACGGCAGTTGAGTTCACTGAAATGCTGCGCGGCGTCCTTGCTGCTCAGCCTTCCACCCAGGGCCAGGTCGTTCGGCGGCAGCAGGGACAGGATGTGCAGGCGCAGCTCGGCGGGCAGGCAGATGCGAAGAGCGTCCGTAGCTGCTCCGCGGCCGTTACCCTCCATATGAGTTAGCACTCCTTGCGTGCCCTGCAGTAATGCAACGCAAAGGCACACGCGTTCAACATGCGGGGCTGCGGGTTCTGGGGGCGCAGGGTGCAGTGTGGAGGGCAGGCTGCGGCCCCGTTGTGCCTGAGCCCAGGAGACCGTGAAACGGGGCGCAGCGGCAGGCTAACATGGACCACGTTGGCCGAAAGGCCAATTATCCTAAAGACAAGACGAGCGACGGGTGCGGAAGCTGGTCGCCGTCAAATGGTCGAAAGGACACTGCGCTCTGCTTTGCGCGCGTTCGGGACCATCCGTCGCTCCCGAGGACTCTTACACCCAGGATTTGCAAACAGGCTCTTCCCACCTGCTATATGCCGTCTGTGAGAGACGCTGTGAGAGACGCGCGCCCAAGGCGGTCCGACGAGACAAGCGCGAGCGCAGCGTAAGATGCGAGTTTATGACAGCTGACTCTGGCAGCTGCAAGAGGTGGCTATAGGTTCACGTTATGCGTTCAATTTCCGCTAATTCGTCGGTGTACATCACCTTGCCTCGATGGGTCCGCTTTCGTGCCCAAAGCGCCTGGGTGTACCATGTGGCCAGACGGTTGTGCTTGATGCAACGAGCAGACCAAAATTCCGTTTGTAAAAGCTTGCATGGCACCAAGTTTTGTACATAGACATCATTATGATAACACAAACGTTTACAAAGTACTTGCACAGCACAACAGCCGTCGGTTGGAACCAAACCGCTTGCTTGCTTGCTTCCGTTGACGTGGCACAATGGCACGTGCTCACTCAGCCCCGTCAAGCCCTCTTCCACTTCCACTTAACACCGCTCCGCCCTTCCCATCCCACCCATCCCCGATGCGTTCACAGTCCGTGCAAGTGGTGCAAGGTCACACGGAGGATGGGTCTTCGCACCCTCAGCGCTCCGGGACCTTCCTATGCACCAAGGGAGACCCGCGGGGCGGCGGGGGCCCGCTACTGATAACCCGCTAACCTCTTGTAACATGACACGCCCTTCCCTCCACACAGCCTCTTTCCCTCATCGCTCCTTGCATTCCACCTCCTCACAACAGCCAAGCAGCCAAACGCACGCACAAAACAATGCACGGTTCGCACAAAACACCTTGCATTCCCGGCCCTAGCCCACGGCGCCCCGCACACTCCAAGGCATCACATCGATGCCGCCGCCGCCAATCTATCCCTGCAGGCGGCGGCGGCACCGCTGTACGACAGCCCGGCAGCGCCCCCGCAGCCGTACGGCTTTAGTACGACTTGGCGAAGATGGCCACCTCGGCCGCCGGCTTGCCGGTCATGAGGCACGTGTGCGGCCCCGCGGGCTGGTCGAAGGGGAAGCAGCGCAGCGTGGCCTGGTGGGGGCAACAAAATACAAACAAGACACACCATTCAATCGATTTAGACATTATAGCCCCTTGCCTTTATAAGGGGAAGCAGCGCAGTGTGGCCTGATGGGGAGGAGGATATATCTCAGTCCTATATCTCAGTCCATCTAGTTATAACCCCGATATTGCATCAACACTGGCACCCACCTGCGTCTCCTCCTTGACCCGCTTCTCGTCCTCGTCGCTGGCCGCCCAGCCGCCGCGGGCCCACTTGCCTGGGGGTGTGGACGAAGGAGAGACGAGGGTCAGTGGTGTTCTTTGCCCGAGAATACTGCGTATAGTGAGACTTCGACTACACCACCGCGCGCCCTCTTGTACACACACAGCGCAGTTAGGGGACATGAGCACTGCCATGAGGGAGGCCCCTCAATCCATGCCCACCGACAAGCTCCACAGCCAACACGCGTGGACGGTGCTAATACAAGCACCGCATTAATACACACTCATGCTAACCCACCTGCCGCGATCACCTCCTTGAGCTGCTCGTAGCTGGTCACGTCCACCCACCAGCTCCAATACGTGCTGCAGTGCTAATACACACACTGCCTTACTACACATACACCCTAACCCACCTGCCGCGATCACCTCCTTGAGCTGCTCGTAGCTGGTCACGTCCACGATGTTCTCGTCGCGGAACGCCGTGGCGGCGGACAGCAGGGAGGCCTGGGGGGTGGACGAAGGTTAGGGGGCAAGCTTGTTGGGGAGTTGAGGCAGGAACAGGCTGCAGGGGCCAAGTGGAAGTTTGCGGCGGACAGCAGGGAGGCCTGGGGTGGGCGGGGCGGCAGTGTGCGGACGGGGCAGTGTGCGGACGGGGAGCGGACGGGGTGGTGAGGCGTGAAGGGGGTCTTTGGAGCTAGGCAGTGATAGGCGCAGGGGACCTTGCGGGCCGTGACGGCGACCAGTAGGGAGGCCAGCTCCGGCAGGTCGGGGGTTGCGGGTAAAGGAGAGTTCAGCGCTCATGCAGCATGGGGGTTGCGGGTAAAGGAGTGTTCAGCGCTCATGCAGCATGGGGTTTGTGGGCATTGGCTGCCCGCAGTGTAGACACAGAGCCTGCAACAGTGTTACATGTACCCCGCACAGCAGCCCCCCACTGGGCGCCGTTCCCCACCCGACACCTCAAGCACTGTGTCCTGAGCTCCTGACGCGGTACCCCTACCCCACATGACTACCTTTGCCCAGCACCCACCCGGACCTCGTCCAGCACGCCCTGCACGTGCAGACACCCACTAACACGCTCTCCACGCTCCCCACAGACATCACCACCTGCTTGCCAAGACCCGCTTGCCCCCTCCCCACTCAACCCTAACCTCGCTCTTCGCAGGCTGACCGTTTCCGGTTAGTCACTTTGCCGCGCTGCGGTTACCTCCCTTCCCCCTGCCCACCTGGATCTCCTCCAGCACGCCCTGCACGTGCCCCGTGAAGGCGGCCGCCTCCATGGGCACGCCAAACTGCTTGCCCTCCTTGCCTGTAGTAGATCGGGTGGTAAAAAATGTAGTTAGAATATATGATATGACCAATATAATGTAAGATTGATATACACTCACTGTCTGCCCTCCTTGCCTGCAGATCGGGTAGTGATGTTGTGGGTATGAGCGGTGGACCCAGCGGTATGTGCCATGCTACATGCACAGCAAGAGGTAAGAAGGAGAGGAGGGTTCACAAGGGCCGGGGAGGTTCCTAGCAGTAATCCCATGGCGGCGGTACGGCAGTACGGCGGCACGGCAAGACGGCATGCAGAGACCAGCACTGCAGCCCACACCCTCATGCGTCCGGGCCCCGCCTGGCGTGTCCTGCGGCGCCACCACGCCTTTGGGCCCCCCTGTGCCTCCCCCAGCCACGTGCCGCCCTGCCACGTGCCAAACCCCCTCCCACCTGGCATGTCCCGCCGCGCCACCACGCACGTGCCCGCCTCCACGTCCTTGGGCCCCCTGTGCCTCCCCCTTGCAACGTGCCACTTTGCCACGTGTCACTCTGCCACGTGCCCGCCGCCCCACCTGGCATGTCCCGCCGCGCCACCACGCACGTGCCCGCCTCCACGTCCTTGGGCCCCACCTCCACCCGCACCGGCACGCCGCGCATCTCCCAGTGGTTGAACTTCCAGCCGGGGGTCTGCCGCTCGTCCGAGTCAACCTGGCAAGGGGTGGCGCGTAATGGGAAGAAAGGCCTGGCTTCCATACGAGTTCTGTCCCCCAGGTGCTGCACGTTGCACCACAGCTGCGACCGAGGAACGTCGTCTGGCCCGCACCCTCCATCCCTCCTTGCCTCCACCCACCCTCAGACCCAATCGGTGCACCTTGACCCTGATGCCCGAACAGGAACCCCCTCTGTCATAGGCACCGACCCAACCCCACCCAAAACCTCCCACACACAGACCGGGTGTGCGGCCCATGCCACTGGCGTCGCTCCACCTACTGCCTGATTGCGCTATGCTTTTGTGCTTTTGTGCTCCCGCACTTGCACCGCTACTGCACGCAGTGAGAGGGCCACCCACCTTGACCCTGATGCCCGCCGCCTTGGCAGCTTCCGCCAGCTTCTCCGCCGCCTGGCTGACGGGGACCCGGTCGGCCTCCTTCTTCACGATGGGCACGATCACAACCTGTCGATGGGAGGCGATACGATTCGTGAAGGGACGCGGCCGAGCATGGTTGGGCACTATCGGGTGGCTGTGGTGGCCAGGGTTGATGCCTGCTCCCATATGCATACCGCACACAACCGCACCCCCTACCAGCCGTCCCCCTCCCTGCTGAGCCTATGGCATGGTAAGCACTCCCTTTGCCTGCCTCAACCCGCCTGCAAACTTGACCACTCACGTGCACGGCGGGTCGCAGTGCCCCAAGCTCCGTGCACAGCACCTCGCCCCACCACGTCTGCTCCCCGTCACCCCAGCACCCTGCGTGTCCTACACACACGTGCCACGTGCCGGCGCGCACCTGGATGGGCGCCAGGCGCGGCGGCAGCCTCAGCCCCTTGTCGTCCCCGTGCGTCATGATGACGCCCCCCACCATGCGGGTGGACACGCCCCACGACGTCTGGTGCACGTACTGGCGCTTGGAGTCCCTGGGAAGGGGGACGGTAAGTTGCAAGCAGGGGGAAGGGGGAAGGGGGGCAGTGGTTGATATGGTTACAGCTTGGTGCCGCGGAAAGAGGCAACGAGGTCTAGTGCATGTACTGGCGCCTAGAGTCCCTGGGGGAGGGGGGCGGGGAGGGGGAGGGCGCCGGGGGCAGTCCTAAACTTATGTTGAAGCGGCATAACCATTGACACCGCGAAGGGGGCCTGGTGCACGTGCTGGCGCTTGGAGTCCCTGCAGGGACAGGGGTTGGAGCGCAAGCAAGCAGTGCACGGTGTCACGAGGTCAGGAACGTCCTGGTGGGGGGACCACGGGAAGCAGGACGGTGGCAGTCTGAGTCATGGCATGCATGCGCGCCCAGCCGATTGGCCTTGCCGGCAGCTCCGTGCTCCGACACTGCCTGCCTGAGGAGCCAAGTGGCCAGTACCTCGTGCCCAGCAGCCCGCTCCCTGTGTTTGGCCAAGCTAATGACAAAAGCCTCAGCGTTCTTGGGCGGAACTTGGTCTTGGCGGAGTGGCGAAGTTGGCCGTCGTCGACTCCAGCAGCAGCAAACAGAGCTCGTGCGACTGCGCCCCAGGGCCGTTCCCTGTGTATAGTACGCACCACCCCGCACCCACTTGTCCAGGAACTGCGTGCCGAACGCCTTGGCGAAGTTGGTGCCCAGGTTGTGGCTGGTGCCAGCCTGGTAGAGGGAAGGGAAGGAGGGAAGGGAGGAGATGGGAGGGGGAGGGGGCTTGCGGCGGAGCGGAGAGCAGCGGGGGAAACCCACGCTGCCTACCAACGGAGCAACATGCGACTCCGTACGCGCACAATGTGTGTGGTAGGCAGGTGCACGGTTTGTCCCTTCAGCTGCTTTGCGCTCAGGCGCCAATGCGCTCGCCGCGCAGCGGTATGTGCACCCTTGGCAAACGCAATGAGGCGTGTACAGGCGCAGGCATTCCACTACCCAAGCACAAGGGAAATAAAGGCTACACGCCCCCCACCTGCAGCGCCCGGCGGTCGCCCATCATGGCCTCGATGGTGTAGGTGCAGTTGGCACCTGGGGGCGGTGTGGGTTAGGTGTGTATTAAGGGGGTCCAGGGGTACCGGAATAGCACAAGGATGTCCAGTGCATGTGCAAGCACTGAGTGGTGTAGGTGCAGTTGGCACCTGGGGGCGGTGTGGGTTAGGGGAGGGTTAGGGCTTGCGCAGTTGTCAGAGCGTGTACGGCAATGCAACGATGTACGAAGTACGGGGAAGCAGCAAGGGGTGTACGTGAAGGGAGGGGCGCCTGGGGGGTTGGGCTAGTGCTAGTGCGATGACGGTAGGGCACACAGGCGTAGAGCGGCGGCGTGCCTGTAATAAAATCTGCGGGGCTGCTGTAGACAAGAGATTGGACAATACGCAGTGAAAGGCAAATGGCGGAGGCACGTGGAGGATACGAGTTTCCGGGATGGCGAGGCCATGTACACTGTATTGCACAGGAGTTGCCGTTCCGGCCGTCGATTTACCCCCCTTGCCCTAGCACACGCCCCCACCTGCGAGACGGCGCTTGCGCCCAGGCACCACATGCATTGCCATCACCCCTAACACACAACCTCGTGACGCACACGCGCTAATACACACCCCTTAATACACACGCCCAACCTGCGAAGGACTCGATGCGGCTCTTGCGGCCGGGCACCACAGGCATGGCCGCCACCTGCGTCGCGAACTCTGCATACACGTCGATCATGCGCCGCGCCTCCTCCTCAGCCTCCTCAGCAGTGGCGTGCGCGGTGTGCCCCTCCTGCGGGCGAACGGGGTACAAACGGCGCGTTGATACCGTACCCACATAGATATTGCACGACGGTGTCCGCCAGCGTCCCCACTCCGGCACGGTGTTCAAAAAAGGATCTGTCGTGTGGCCTGCTCCCCCCACTGCCTGTGCGCCCCTCCTGCTGCCCAACACACACATGGTGGCCGGCACAACAACCTCCAAACGCCAACTGCGTACTCATGTGCTCTACACGTTGGTAAAGTGACACAGGGCCGTGCCATGACCCACGCGGCTGCGTTGCTCGCCTCCTCTGTGCACATCATCCGCCGAGGCGCGCGCAGTGACGCCCGTGTGCGCGGGGGGAGGGCTAACGCTTGCTCGCGACGGGCCGTTGCCGTAGTCCAGGTACAGTTTACACAAATCAAAAACGAAGCCGAAGGGTACCAGAGCGGAACTTGGTCTTGCCGACCAGGTACAGTGTTACCACCACAGTACCCAGACCCAAGTTGCCCAGCCCACAAACACTAGCCCACGTACACTCACTCCTACCTGCCCCACCTGACACCGGTACCAACCCACGCACGCGTGTCCACCTACCCACCCACATCCGCCGACCCCCACCCCACCTGCCACAGGAACTCCAGCGTGCGCACGAAGGGCCGTGTGCGCATCTCCCAGCGGTGCACGTTACACCACTGGTTGATCAGCAGCGGCAGGTCGCGGTACGACTGCACCCACTGCGGGTAGCACGGGGGAGGGGAAAGGGTTGGCAATCGTAGATTCGTGTTCGCACTTTTGCGTTTGCAGGTCGCGGTAGGACTGGACCCACTGCGGGCCGCACATGGAGGCGGCGAAAGGGCTCGCGATCACGGATGAAGCACGTCGATTATGAGCATGGAGATGCAGTGGGGCCAAGGTGACGGTGGCCACACCATCAGGTAAATGGATTAGGATCCGGAAGGCAGCCCCGGCGTCAAGCCCGCCCTGCTGTGCGTAAGCCGTGCTACGCGGCCGGGCCGCATGCGCCCTCCCACCCCCGCCCCACCAAAGTCCCTCCCCCTTCCGTACAGCCAATGCGGCGACTTCAATCCCCACCGGCTGGATCAAAGGCATAAGTGGGCTTTGAGGCAGCCCGGTGTCAAACCGGCCCTGCTCGCTTGGGACCCGGCCCCCTCTCCCCGTATCCTGTCCCCTTCCCCCGCCGTACAGCTGTGTACGGCAGCTGTTAGCCCACCTGCGCGAACATGTGGTTGATGATGGTCTCGGAGGTGGGGCGCACCACCAGCGGCTCGTCCAGGTCCTTGCCGCCACCTGGGCGTGTGTGGGTTAGGAGGTTGGGGGAACGCGTGTGCTTTATCATTTGTGTGTTTTAGGATTCGTTTGCTTCATAAATCTACAAGTCGCTCATACGTGTCCGCCGGCGGTAGTCGACAGTGGCCACAGTCACTCACGTCTACGTATAGCAGGCGAGCGCTTTCCGGACGGTCCGGCAAGTTGTTACGCACTCCAGCGCACAACCCCATGCTCGCCTCTGCTACCCCACGTAATTTCACCTAGTGTGCGCTTATCCCCTCCGACCGTTCGTAACCCACGCACCCACCTTCAGTCACCATCGCCAGCTTGGGCGCAACGGCCCCAAATCCAACCCATACCACGTTGCGTTAACCCACACATGGCTAATCCAAGCCACGCTAACCCACGCACCCACCCTTGTGCCCCAGCGCCACCTCGGGCGCAACGGCTCCAAACCGGACCCAGACCAAGTTGAGTTGACCCACACATGGCTAACCCACGCTAACCCACCCTTGGTCACCAGCGCCAGCTCGGGCGCAAAGCCCTCCACGTGCTCCGCCTCCTTGGCGATGAACGACAGAGGGATGAGCTGCGGAGGGTTGCGCACAAAATTATGAAAATGATAAAAAAAATAAACTAAAAAATTGTAATGTGGTGTGCGAGCAGAAGTCACGTGCTCCGCCTCCTTGGCGATGAACGACAGAGGGATGAGCTGCGGAGGGTTGCGCACAAAATTATGAAAATGATAAAAAAAATAAACTAAAAAATTGTAATGTGGTGTGCGAGCAGAAGTCACGTGCTCCGCCTCCTTGGCGATGAACGACAGAGGGATGAGCTGCGGAGGGTTGCGCACAAAATTATGAAAATGATAAAAAAAATAAACTAAAAAATTGTAATGTGGTGTGCGAGCAGAAGTCACGTGCTCCGCCTCCTTGGCGATGAACGACAGCGGGATGAGCTGCGGAGGGCACAGCAGGAGGATGGTCTCAGTGAGTGTAGTGGGTTGGGGATTCCCCACCGACTCCGTCTTGCTCGCAATGAATGAGACGAGCACGGGCTGTGGGGTCGCGGATGCAATTGCGAGCAAGCCGGAAGGAACAAGCAGGAGGCTGCCTACCCTTGGCCGGCGCACGGTGGCATTGTCGGGGCGCTTGGCGGTGGTGCAGCCACCGCTGCCCTGCCCCAGCACACACAAAATACCATGCAGCCCCCATCCTTCCCAGGTGTGCAGTGGTGTTATTTACTTATCAAAAGGCCCTTTGGTGGTGTTCCGGAGGGCATCCTACTCCGAGGCACAGACACACCCCTAAACTACTGCGGGAAACTCAGTATCCGTCTCGCACGCCCAGCTCCTTATCCCCCTCCCCCCCACCTTATGGTTAATTCCATACAATACAAGTGTGCCCCCACCTGCGGGAAGTAGGCGTTCTCCACGCCCAGCTCCTTGAACCGCTTGTCCAGCACCCCCTGGATGGCCTCCCAGATGGAGTAGCCGTAGGGCCGGATCACCATGGTGCCTGGGATTGGGGGTTTGGTATAATGGGAGGGGCAAGGGTTGAGGTTCAGGGGACTGGAGGGACTAAGGGCGGTGGTAGAGAAGTGAGTTAGGGGCTCAGGAACCACGCGGTTGGCGCGCACAGGTCAAGCGCAGGCGCAGGGAAGGACAAAGTAGTAGCATTCGCGAAGAAATAGAAATGGTAGTGGGACGGTACGTAGTAAGCGACCCCACTGTGGTATCGGTCTGCCTTGGGCGCAGGGTAGGGGGTTGAGTCGGGCCGGGTAAGCAGGCTGGGGCGCCGTGGTCCGTCATTGGTGCCCCGTGCAGCACCGCCCGCCCTCCTGGACCTAACAGTACACGCTGGCCGCGAGCCGTTCCGCATAGCGGCGGCGACTCCCCTCAAGGGCATTGAGATAAGTCGTATGGACAGCGCGTACCGGTATTATAGCTTCCTTACTTGTGTGCCGTGGTGAAAGGAGAGAACGAAGCCTGGCTATAACGATTGAGCGCTTTGCACCAGCACGCTTACCCGCACGTGACCTGTGCGACGCTGCCCCCCGCCATCGCAAATCTCCCAGCTAACACACACGCCACCCCGCTAATACACATGCCCCACCACCACACCCCGCACGGGCCCATATTCCGCCAGCTCCGCCTTGGCCACCACGTCCAGGTACCACTGGGCAGCGCCCAGCTAATACACATGCCACCACGCTAATACACATGGCCCACCGCCACACCCACCGCGCACGGGCCCATAGTCCGCCAGCTCCGCCTTGGCCACCACGTCCAGGTACCACTTGGAGAAGTCCTCCGAGCGGGGGGTCACCGCGGCCTCAGAGGCCTTGCCTCCACCGCCTCCACCACCCTACAAGAGTTACAGGCGCAGGGGCAGGAGCATCGGGGCGTGGGTGCATGCAGTGTGTGTCGTGTGGATGCAGGTACCTAGCGGAGGCCCACGCTGGCGGGGGTTGTTCGGATGAGCACGGGTGTGGGTGTGGGGTGGCTGTTCGGGCATAGAAGGCAAAGCATTCAGCTGGTGACGAAGCGGAAGTGTAGATGTTTGCGAGCCTATAAGGTGGAACGGCTGTCGGGTGGTCCACAGGCTTATGGGGTCAGGCCCTGGTTGTTGTGGCTGGGCGCAGGACCGCAGGACCTCAACTTGTCTCAAGTGCAACCCCGCAACTTGGCCAATGCGCGACTACGTAAAATGGTTGGTATTATGTGCAATGTTGTTATTTCTAACCTGCTTCTGCTTTTGCTGCTTGGGCTGAGCAGGCTGAGCGGCCGCAGGAGCATCCTTCGCTGCTGGCGCCGCGAATGCCGCGAATGACCGGCGTACATTGCTCTTGAAGGGCGCAGGGCCACGGCAGGCGCGCAAGGAGGCGGGCTGCTCCCGGCAGGCACCCGCAGAAGGGGCCACGACTGGCCGCTGCAAGCTTGCCATAATACTGCAGAACTGCACTATGTGCCCAACGGCTTAGTGCAACTTGCTGAGCGGTCAAATCAGTCTTATTAACAAGATAGGAATCGAACAATTGGGGACAATGTCAGTAACACTCCTAATCAGTCGCCCGGGCACTGTCGCGGCGCACAAACGCAGTGAGCGACTACTGAAGTTTTAACGTAACATACAAGTTCCACTTAATATAAGCCGACGGACCTGGCAGCATACTGGCGCACCTCCCCTGGCCAACCCCGAGGTCTCCCCCGCACAGCCCAGGCTGCAGCTTGGGAACCCCTGCCAAAGTTACGCCTTGACCACTACCTCAAGTTTCCTCGTCTATTTGTGCACCCCCTCATACCCTTCCGTTGGTACTGGACGGTAGGCCGAGCTGGTGGCGGTTGTAGGTTCGCACAGATTTCTGCGGTTGTACAGCAGTCATCGTTGAAGCTCCCCTGGGGTACAGAAAGGACCTGGCGAAAGCCGTGCCTTGGCTGTACCCGGCTGTACCGCACGTCAGGTCTTCGCCTTTGCAATGTTTTGGAGCAGGGGAGGCCGACAGGCTTTGGAGTACCTGCGCTGCTGTACGTGACGGACTGAAGGCCAGAGGGAGGTATGGGCGCACTCGGCGCACACGCCCCGGCACGTACGATGCTGGTCCGGCGTGCGGGCGCCGGCTGCTGTGAGGCTGCCACGTGGGCCTGCAGCCCTGCACGCAGGACCAGCGTTCCTATCTTCATCGGTTGGTTCGAAGCAGGAGGATTTTGGGCTAATATTATCCGAAAGTCAAAGGGACCCATATCCGAAAGGCACGGGCCTGTGAGGGGGGCCGATCGGGGAAAACGGGGGGG
>VFQN01002266.1_pt1 | contig 30204 bp, 48 predicted proteins | sample 3512371 | NCBI WGS metagenome assembly VFQN01 (sample SAMN10412370, study PRJNA504923) | tailings metagenome | isolation source: Replicate 2 from Balatoc abandoned mine | place: Philippines: Itogon, Benguet | collected 2017-08-28 | reverse complement strand
CCCACCCTCACCCCTCCCTCCCTCCCCACCTCCACCCTCCCCCTCGCCCCCACCACCGTCGCCCTCCCCACCGCCCTCACCCCCGCCGTCCCCAGCCCCCTCCCCCTCACCTCCTCTGCCGCCCTCACCCCCACCCTCTCCCTCTCCCCCACCCTCACCCCTCCCCCCCTCACCACCCCCACCATCCCCCTCGCCCCCACCCTCTCCCCCACCGTCCCCTTCACCTCAACCATCTCCCAAGCCACCCTCGCCTCATCCACCACCCCTTCCCATGGCCCCTCCAGACCAACCGTTACAATCACCGCCCGCTCCCCAGCCCCCCAGCCCTGCACCGCCTAGTCCTGCACCGCCCACCCCGCCGCCCCACCAGCCGCCCCCATCCCCCAGCCCGCCGCCTCCCAAACCAAAGCTACCCAACTTCTTCATCCTGCTGACAGGTGGGAACCACAACACACGGACCAGTGCAGGCAATGCAACTGTCCGCAGTGCCTGGCGCCGGTCTGATTTCAGGCTGCTGGTATCCCAACAACATGCGCTTCAGCCAAACCAGTGGCGCCGCTCAATTGCGGTTGACCATTGCGCAACGATAAACCATCTGCGCCACACGTGCCCAAGGCTGCTAAGTCACTGCTTGCCGCTGCAAAGTGACCCTGGCAGCGTGCCTCTTCCCGGCACAACGGCATGCACGCTGTAATCCTTTGCTTTTACCGGTTCAGCGGTTTATTGCTGTCTCCTTACCACCCGCAGTTGACCAGGACGAACTGACCACAGCCACGCATTGCTACAACTGCACCAGCAGATATACCTACCCCATGCAATGTAAAACTTTGCCCCTTCCTACTCCCTAGTTCCCTGCCGTTACGCAGACGACGAGGACGACCTGACCAAAACCTCCCACTCAACCGTGTAATTTCACGGTATTCTTCATGTACTCATATAATGCTCTTCTTCTTCCAACTTATTACCCTGCCACGCAGACGACCAGGACGACGTGACGAACACCACGCACCCCTACTACATGCCCGCGCTGCACCGGCACGTGGCGACACGTGGCACGCGCTTCACGGACGTGACCGCCTCCACGCCGCTGTGCTGCCCCGCACGTGCCACGCTGATGACCGGCATGTACGCCCACTGCACCAACATCACAGCCAACAACAACCCGGCGGGTGGGTGATACTCGACAGCATCATAGTGCGTTGACGCATTAGGAACGCAGCCGGTTCAGCTGGGCAGATACAGTTAGCGGGTGGGTGATGCTGGCCGTTACCGGTTTGATACCTACGTTGGAAAGACGCAGACCGGCGGGAGCGTAGCGGCATGGCGACCCTCGGGCCGGATCCAACTGTGGCGGGGGTGCTGCCAGCAGCACGCTAGCGTTGCGGTCGTACACGCATGCCTTCTGCGGAAGGCTGAGGGGCTCTCACTTGGGGGGATGCAGGCATGCCGGGCAGTACACTTCAGGGCGGGAGGGCCAGGGAGGGCTGATGGGCACCGGTCCCGGGGGCACCGGCATAAGGCGGTGTCGCGGGGGCTCCCCGCACCGCTCTGCAGTACGGCAGCCAAAACCCTGGCGGGTAATGAGCCTACGGAGCCGTGTGAATGTGTCAGAGGGGCTCACGTAGGGCTTTGGTGCGGCAGGCGTGGGAGTCCCTAGCTCCCCGCGTATGAAGGAGGCGGACCGCGGGGCGGTGGGCACCTGTCCTTACGTACTGGGGGAGCTACGTTGCGTGGGGGGCCCGCACGGGGCACGCGGAGAGTGGCACCAAAGGCCCGACCAACTGCGGCTGTGGCCCGCTGCCCACTGACCCCGCTTCCACAACCGGCCCGTCGTACTGCCGTACGGTGCAGGTTCGTACATGAAGTTCATGGACCAGGGGCTGGACGAGAGCTACCTGCCGGTGTGGATGCAGGTCAGTCCGACGTCGTTTGTGCCGTACGAGTGTGCCGTACGTTTCCCTGAAACGTATGTACATGGCGCAGCATAGGCCGTACGTGTATGGTGTACCCTGGAGGCTGTTGTGCTACAAGTAATAGGCTGGGCCGTTGTGCTACTTCCAACGGGCGGCATCTGGCATGGGGTGCTGTGGATATGGATTTCTTCGTAAGCCTTGGGCCCTAACTTCACCTTCCTTTTGCAGAATGCGGGGTACGACAACTACCTCATCGGCAAGTTCATCAACCACTACAACGAACCGAAGCGGATGGGCCGCAAAAACTTCCCTAACGGCTGGAAGCACTTTGACGCCATCATACACAGCTCCACGTGCATGTTCTACGACACGTGCTTCGCGTACAACGGCAACCCGAACGTGTGCTACACGGGGCAGTACCAGACGGACGTGATGACGGATAAGGCCATGGCGGTGCTCAAGTAAGCAGATGCCACACGTTCTGTGTTGCTTTCTGTGTAGAATGCTTCCTGACTAGGCTTCGTATGTCCAGCATAAAGCTATACACGGTCCCTGGTACGTGGTGGCGTGGCATGTGGCCCACCACGAAGGTGTGATGGCGAGGTGGTGACACACACGTGGTCACAGACATGTAGTCGTGACACACACGTGTCAGCTTAAGCGGTCGTATTCACAATCCCGAGATATTGCTCCCCTTGACGCCCCTCCGCCCTCCTTCGTTCTCATCCTCCCGACAGGGAGATAGGCTCCAAGCCCGCCGCGGAGCGCAACCCCTTCATGCTGCTGCTGACGCCCGTGTCACCACACGCTGGGTTCCGGGACCAGGCACCCAGCAACCGCCAAAACAAAGCAACGGCGGTGCCGGCGGACAGGCACGCCGACCTGTACACCAACGAATTGGGGGTAAGCACAAAAGCAGCTCGTTGCGTGCACTCCAGCACAAATGCAGCTTCGGGGATGGTAGTCTGAAGTTACCTGTAAGTGGGTCCGCTGAGTTAGCGAAGGGTCGGGGAGCCTGTTAGGAAGAACGTGAGCTAGTACACGGACGATATGGGGTTTAGTGCACGGGGGTAGGTGCACGGGCAGGGCCGTTTCTGGTCGGGGTGTGTTGCAGGAAACCGAAGCTTGGCGACAGGCACCCAGACCTGTACACGGACAACATGAGGTTGCGCACGGTTGGTCCCAATGGTGTGGTGCGGGGTGGAGGGTTTTCTGGTAGGTGGGGCGGGTGGCTTGGCAAAGCGGAGCTGAGCCACTTACATCTGTACGCGGACGAAGTACACGGGCCGCACGGGGCTGACCGTGCTGCCTTGTGCGGTGTGGTATTCTGGCCAGTCTACACGCGGTAGGGCTGGGGGTGGTATGGGGTAGGGCTGTGCGGTGTGGGGTCATGTCAGGCGTGGTGGATCGAGACACACAAAGCACCAATAACGGCAAACAAATGAGTGGAACGCCGGATCTCGTGTATGGTCATGGGGATGGGAGCACGAGCAGGGCCCTTGCATGGGGCAGGTGTGTTAGGAAAGGGGCGTGGGTTAGGTGACAGGCACGCGGGCCTGTGCACAAACGGCATGCATGGGGGTGCTTGCAATTATTGTCAGTGGTGTGGGGCGGGCTTGTTTTGCTGCGACTGTGAAGAATGGGGGTGTAGACGGCTGTACATGGACAGCGTGGGCGTCGATAGGCTGCTGAGGGAGGCGTGGTGTAACAGGTGGGCCATTGCAGAGCAGCACAGTATAGGTTGGTTGTGGGGCATATGGGCTAGGAGGCGTGGGCAGGTAACAGGGAGCGGGGCCTGTGCACACCCACCTCGCTTCCTACCTGCTGCCTCCTCCGCAGGTGCAACTGCCGCTGGGCGAGAACTGGAACGTGACGGACTTGAACCTGGGCCGACCCACACGCACCCCCAGCAAGGAGCTGCTGCGTAACCTGTACCTCCAGCGACTGAGGGCGCTGAGGGGCATCGACGAAATGCTGGACACATTGGGTAAGCCCTTATTACCGGGTACCGTACTTGGGGGTTCGCTGTTAAAGCAGCTCAACCTAAACGACATGATAACAGCAGCAGGGTTGTTCTGCACATTGGACGCGGGTTCAGTGCCGGAAAGCCTGAGCCACCGACCGGCGGCGGACCCTAAGTTGCTCGTGCCCTGGTACACGTGCCAGCACGTGCCAACCGCGCCCACGCGTGCCCCTTGATTGCATGCTGCCCCGCAGTGACCGAGCTGGACAGGATGCAGGAGCTCGACAACACGTATGTCATATACCTGTCGGACAACGGCCTGCACATCAGCGCCTTCAACGTAAGCCCTCCTCGCCTGCACGTTCATTCAAACCCACGCGTTCATGTCGCACATGCACTTTCAAGGTCTGCCTTGTTCAGTCATTGCCACATGTCCTCCCTGCTCTGCCTGCATAGCGGTTACAAAAGTTGCCCTACGATTTATCCCACATCTCGCTTCCGTTGCGTCACTTTGTTCAGGCCCGGAACCTTGCCACGTGTCACAAACCCGCGCGTCGCGCCCGCCGCCCTGCAGTCCCCTCCGCTCCACTCCACTCCCCACAAAACGTCAAAGGCGGGGGGCCGCGGCACCCCCGTGGCCCTTCCTTGCTCAGCCTCGTACTCGTGCCTTGCCATGTGTTACGCACCAACGCGTCGCGCCCGCCGTTTCGTACACGCTGCCCCAACAGAACGTCAAGGCTGGCGGCGGCGGCAAGGGGCTGCCCATTGAGGAGGACACACACGTGCCGCTGTTCATCAGGGGGCCCGGCGTGCCAGCGGGCCAGGAGCTGTCGTACCAGGGCAACCTTATCGACATTGCGCCAACCATTCTGGCACTGGCAGGTACGTTCATACGGGTTGCCGATGGTGTTAGTCATGTCAGTGCGAGTCCAGCTGCTGCGCCGCACATGACCACCTGCTGTACCAGTAGAAAGTGAGTTGGCGGGATATGCCGCGGCTGATGCCAGCCTGCTGCCGCCGTATCCAGCCACATATCACGCGTCAAACGCTGTGGCATTATTGTCAGTCCGGTGCATGGTGCTATGCCGCCTCACAGGCACTCCCCATGTGCTTGCCTGTAGCACCTCCCCAACCCCCACCAGGCCTCCCCATCCCAGACTCTTATCAATTCACCACGCCCCAGACGCATGACCCTACTGCTTGCCTGTCTGCCCCTTCCAACCCCCACCAGGCCTCCCCATCCCAGACTCTGTCAACGGCATACCGCTCCCCGTCGCCCCATTCGTACGGCAAGCCAAGGCCACCGCCCTCCGCGCCTCGCTAGCCGCCGCCCCCGCCACCCCCGTCCCCTCCAACCCTGAGGGCTGGTGGGCCCGAGACAGTATCATATTCGAGGGCTGGTCCCAATCTGAGGACTTTGCAGAGCTGCCCGACGGCGAAGATGACAAAACCGACTTCCGGCTGTTCAAGGTACTACGGCTGTGTACGGACTACAAGGTGTTCCCAAACAGCGGCGCCAACCGTGCCGTACGGCCGCCGCGCATTCCGGCAACGCCGGAGGGCTGGTCGTGCTACAAGTACGTTGCCTGGTGCAAGAACAATGCAAGGGAGTTCTTTGACCTATCCACAGGTGCGTGGTTGTGCGCGCATCCACGTGCGTGTGCATGGCATGCTGGCGAGGGCCGTAGGGGCGTGTGCAGTGACTGTGTGCCCTCGTGTGCTGTCGGTACTGTGGATCGGTTGGGAACTGCGGGAAAGGAGGGAGGTGCGGTTTGCATGCATTGGCTGTGTACGGGGTTCGTGTGGCCACACCACCTGGACTGTAACACAAAATGCCAAATTGACTGTGTACGGGGTTCAAAGCAACCGAAGAAGTGCGTACGGTACGATGGGTCGACGCGTAACGCAACACGCTTTGACCAGGCGAGGCTCCCAGTATCCACACGGTGTGCAAGATGCGTCTGCCGTACATTGTGTACGAATAGATGGCGGATCGAGGTGTGCATGTACTGCATTTAGACGCCCACGGGCATAGCGGCATCAGCATGCTGATCTTTGCCGCTTGCCCCTTGCCCATCTCCGGAGCCTTGCGTGACCTGCCGCTGCTTCCACCCTTCGCCCCCCCGCTTGTTCCATCCGCAGATCCCTACGAGGTCCGTGATAGGTAAGCCACATTGTGCCCAATGGCGCAAGCTCGGTAATAGCATGTACGGAGTGGGGGAGCTGTAGAACTGAAGGGCTTGACCACAGGTCTGGGCTGTGGGTGTGTATGGACCCGTAAAAAGACCGCACTCGTTCGTCGTCGCGGACAGAGGCTGGCGCGGGGCGGCTTGTGCATGCTTGCAGCACACCCATGGCAGCAGCAGGAGCCCTACTGTCCCCCGCACTGGCGTACTCGTAACCCACATGCACGCACACGTTTCTCTGCCCACGCCCATGCAAAACATTCGGCCGCGCCGCAGCGTGCCATCGACCACTCAGACTACCACCTCACGTCTGCGCACGCCACGTGCCCGTGCCATGCGCTTATGCATGCAGGTACCTGGCCGTGCCGCAGCGTGCATTTGGCCGCTGCGAACTACCACCTCACAATTGCCACTTAAACGTGTCTGTGACCATACCCATACCCGTGCCCGTGCCTGTGCCTGTGCCCACAGGTACCCGGCCGTGCCGCAGCGCGTGATTGACCGCTTAGACGCCATCATGTCGGCGCTGGTGCACTGCAAGGGGCCGGCGTGCCGCAACCCCTACGCGGCGCTGCACCCGGGGCAGCCTGTGTTCGACCTGAAGGCGGTGAGGAGGCGCACGTGTGTTAGGGGAAGCACCTGGGTTGCACGTGTGTGAGGTCTGGGGCACGGGTGTGGTAGCAGCGCCTTTCCTGTTGTTACTCTTAGGCGTGGACAGTTTTCATACAACCGCTAACGTCTATCTACGCGTGGCGCCGTTTCGGGCGTGGGGCTGGGAGCGTCGGTGAGGAAGACGCTCGACATGGGTGGGCTACGTGCGCCACCATCACGCATCGTGTCTATCAACACAACCAAGCGGGCGTGTCCTGTCCATGCCCTGTCTGCCTATAAAGCCCGAACACTGCCCTGAACAATCTTAACCCACAGGCCATGGCCCCTGAGTACGACGAATTGTACCGGGCCCTGCCCAAGTTCCGGTACACAATGTGCCGTCCGCTGTACTTCCCGGAGCTGGAGGTCACGTGGCTGATGCTGGCGGCCGGGCGGCGGGCGTGAACAGGGGAGGTCCCCAGGACGGCATGAGCAGGGGAGTCCCCGGCCACTACGTACTCCGGGGTTATGAGACTACAGGGGATGACGATGGCGGCCGGGCGGCGCGCGTGAGCAGGGGAGGTTCCCCGCCGGACGGCGTGAGCAAGGAAGGTTCCCGGCCGCTGTGCGTCCCGAAGCTGGAGGTCACTAATGCCGGCGGCCTGGCGGGAGGCGTAAGGGCGTGAGCACCGGAAGGCCCTATCAGCCGGGAAGGTCTGGGGAGGGGTCACCTGGTCCTGGGTGCAAGGCAGGGCAGCACCCTCACAGGTACGGGCCAGTATGTGCCCTGTGGAGTTGCGTGCGGCTGCTGCATTGCCCACCGGTACCCCACAAGGGAGGGGCCAACGAACGAGGCAGGGCGCTGGCGGGTTAAGAACAATACACCTGGCTTTGGGGGTCAACACGGCAGTCCATCACGGACCGAGCGGCAGTGCCGTGCTGCTTTGCGCGTGTGCAAGGCACAGCGCCGATGTCCGCACGCATGGGCTTAAGGACTGCGGGCGTGTCATCCAACAGCTGGTGGCAGGGGACCACCCTCTCCTGGCTGGTGGGCGGAACGATTGGTGTGTGGGTCATGCCGGTACTACCCAGCGGCCTCACCACGTGACGCCTGGAGAGGTGGTGTGCCCGATCTGGACCAACCCCGTCCAACCAGCAGGCGCCACTTGTGTACTCTTGATCTAGCAGTGCAGGATGCACAGGATGCAGGTGTGTTCCCTGGCTGGTGCAACTGACTCGGCATGGATTGGCGCAGATTGGGCGACTGCGAGTGTCACAAACGGCCAGATAGATAGCCGCGCGGAAAGCAGAGCAGGTCTGGGGTCACTGGGGAGGTTGATCTGGGCACCCCTAACCTGTGGCGGGAGGCCACTGTGCGCCTACCGGTATGCGGTGTCTCGGGGTTGTGTGTGCCACCCATGGGGCCAGCATGCTGCTGTGTGTTTGCGTGCATAAATAGTTCCCTGAAGACGGGACGTCTGGTAGGATGAGCTGTTTATGTACCGAAGTACTGTTTTTCTTGACCTGTTCACAGCTGACAGGGTGCCTGCGTGCGAGTGGTGTGCGTGCACTGTGGAGAGAGTGTATGCGTGTTGTCAATTGAGGCCAATTGGCTCAGGGGCGTGTGGTACATTGATTGGTTGGCTTCTTGGCCACGGTGCCCAGCCCCCGAGGACAGGTCGTGGCGCAGGGCGCAAAGCGTTGCCGCGTGTGTGCGTAAAGGGCACCGGAATGCTGGCCAAGAGCGTGCCAACACATTGGCTAACTGTGCTTTGTGTCAGACTGGCATGCAGGGCAACGCAGGTGTGAGCTTTGAGCGCTGTGATACACGCGTTGGAATTTTGTGTCACATTCCAGGTGGTGTGGCCACACATGTTGGACACCTTGGTTCCGGGCTGTAACGTAATGGATGCGTGCCTGCTGGCGCATCGCTGCCTGCCACACTTACCTGCAACCAGCTGCATCACCATTCGTATGCCCTGGTTTCATGTACGGTATGGAGACCCTTGAGCCCCCGGCTCGTACACGGGTCGTTGCACTTGCGGAGGCGAGAACCCTCGCCGTGTAATACTGACTGACTGACTAACCGCCGGTTGCAACGAACCGACCACCCATGAGGGCTTCAGAGCTCAGCCAGGTACCAGCGGCAGCGTCGCAGCGTTGGCCAGGCCGCTTATACCGAGACGACAGGAGACGGACAGGAGACGGAAACACTATGGGAACCACACAGGCGAGCTCCCTTACCTTGCTGTCACAGGACGCTGGCCAGATAGAGGCCGGCCTGGCCCAACTACCGGTACTGTAGAACTGTACACGTACCTAAGAGCGCGTGTGCCGTGGGGGCCATACACACACGTGCCGTGATGCAGCAGCCTGACGGGTATTTGTGCGCAGAGCCGTATGGGCTGCCATCCGCATTTCAGCACCCCCATGACCGGTATGGTAGTTGGTTGCAATGCTCGTACAGCTGGGGGTATGTACCCGGTATATACATGGGGCGGGACGGTGTGTAGTACGGTACGGGTACGCTAGTAGCACCCAGATCACCTGCACAGCTGAACGAAAGATCCATGCCCTGGGGCGGTTTTTTTTGGGTTTGGTTTGGTTTCTTATAGGGGGCGGGACCAGGTGGGACCTGGCAGCGTGATAGGGCTATGAGTACTACCCCCGACGGCGGACGGGGCACAACGGGCGCAGGAAAGAAGGCAGCTCCCCTTGTTCACGTTACATTAACTTGCATGCGCCCAGTTCGATCCTAGCATGCGTTTATGCCTCCACCACAGGCCATAGCACACGGACGCGCACAGACACATACACCTCCGGCACGACAGAGCGCCGACCATGCAAGCGGCCGTCGCGCGTCTTGAGCCCGCCACACGTGCGCTGCGCCGTGTCAGACATACAGCAGCTAGCCGACCGTGCGGCTAACACACCCGCAGCCCACCACCCGCGACACGTGTGCATGCTGCCTGCTGCGTGCATCCGTTGATCCAGAGTTCGTCAAACGGGAGAGAGGCTCTGCATAACAACCTTCGCGACCAGCCCCAGCCACCACGCGACCGTACCGCAAAAAGGCAGGCAGGGCAGGCAGGCCTGCCAGACTGAGCCGCAATGGTCGCCGTGCCCACAGCTCCACGTGCATGCGTGAACATGGAGAGCAGCCCTCCTACCGGTACGGCCCTTCAAGCCACACCACCACACCGCCACACCACCATGGCATTGCTGCCATACCTTGCGCGACTCGACACGGTTTGTTACCAGTAAACGAAGGTTAGAGATTTATTCCATGGTATGGCACCAGCCAACCTACTGTCCCCAGCAATCCTGGAGGTCCCGCATGAATTTGCATTCGTTCGTGTCTACCGTGATGATTGCTTCGACGCCAATACCTCTACCTACCACCATCAATTGCGAACAGCACCGGATGCCCAAATCAAGCAGGATGAAGCCACCGCCTTGCATGAAGCATGAATCAGCGTGAAAAAGACCAAAAAAACAACAGTGAACAATGTGCACTGAATTGGAGCTCGCCAAACAAGCTGGCATGCGTTGCGGCCGTGGCACACCAAGCCGACGGGCGTTGCAAGCAAGCCCTAGCTCTAGCCTTGCCTTTCATTGAGGATCAATAAATTTTATTGAATGTCGAAGCCATATGCAAGGCGGTGTAACTACACTCGAGCGAACACTCACGCCACTCGGCCAGCAGGCAGGCTGCGTGACACCATTATTACGGTACTCGTCTCATTGCACTCGGCAGCGCCGATTACACCCCCAGCCGAGAGCCGCATGCACCCTGGAGCCCCAGACAAAGCCCAAAAATGAATGTCCACAGCACGTGCTACACCAAACTGCACCGTAACGTTTCTGCTGCTTGCGTGCTGCATCCTCACATCCTGAACACCAAGGCCACGTGTCAGCCTCAGCGTACCGGTGCCCCAGCCACCTTCTGTGTCACGCACCCCACCCCTCCACACCTCTACACCGTTGCCGTTGTCGGTTGCGCAGGAGCAGGAGGGTCATGATTTGGGCGATCACAGGGACCAGCCGCATGGCTCATGGAGCGTGCCGGAGACTGCATACGTTCCTGGCGCAGCGCTGATTGCGGCGTCCTTGCTGATCCATCGCCTCCATGATGTGTGCTCCTGAGGAAGGTCAGCCGCAGCACTCGGTGGACGTGCAAGGGAGCATGGTGACCTCGAGGCCAGCTTCCTGAAGGGGTAGGGCACAGAAATGAAGGATTGTCGATGTCAAGCGCAAGGTGCTTGTGACAGAGAGAAAAGTGCGGCGCTAATCGTGCGCATGCCGTGCTGGCTGGGCGTCCTGGGGGCAAGGCTGCCGGCGATGTACTGCCTGCGCCTGAGCCCGACACCGACTGACCACGCATGGAGCTCTTGTCAGATAGATGCAGCTGATTCCATGATCACACACATGCCGATTGGTTCACGGAGAGAGACGTAAGCCTCGAGACGTCGGACGACCCATGACTGGGTGACGGGGCAAGGGCCGACGAGCGGGATTTGGTCATATGCTTCTTGTAACATCTTAACATGTTTGCTATAGCCTTGGAGGTTCGTGATGCAGAGGCGCTCTAAGCCGGCCACCAAAACCCAAAGTGGTCGGCGGTCGACTTAGTCATGCTCCACCGCACGCAGGGAGGTGTACGCCATGACATCAGAAGTATCACTTACATTGCTGAAAGCCTCCTGCAGTGGTCCCGGGCAGCATTGCTCCTGCTGCTCGAATTTGTCATTTGGTTTTAAGGTTAAGTCTTGCTATGCAGCCCAGTCAACGCATGGTGGGACTGATAATAAAGCCTTGGTATGTCTATGCATGACTGAAATAGAATGTGCCTCCTCTGCCCTTAAGTATGCCGAAGCGCGAAGGGCCCCATGCATGATGTACATGCATGGGCAGCGAATTGTTGGATAACTTACAGCTGTTACATCAAGTATTATATAACAGCCATCTATAACCATGATAGCTACGGCCATAACGGCAGGCTGCCGCGAGCCGGGAGGCGGGGATGCGCCCTTCGAAAGGCAGTCAAGGGACGCGCCACATGCTTCCCTTTTCTCGGTGCGCATTAGGGCACAGAACTTGTCCTCCTGAACTTGACCTTGGATAGCGAGAGCTGCATAGGTTCCAGACGAAATAGGGTCGATCTTGCATCACCGCGGACGCCACTCAGCTTTGCACGTCTGTTTCGGCAGCTGGCCTCAGCCATATGTACGCTCCCAAAGGCCCAGTGCAGTAGAATACCACGACCCAGTTCACTCAGCCGCGGCCAGAGGCATGGGGGGCCAGGCCGCACGCGCTCCTCAGCTCCTCGACTGCTCACCCCGGACGGACGGCAAGCGTCCACCTGCGTCCACCATGTGTTGCAGACCCCTCTGCCCGCCACCCAGCTCCCAACATTCCCCTCAACTGGCAACGGCGCAATCCAGCACAACGCCCACAGCCCACGAAAACCTCGCTACCTACCATACGTACACGCTTCCCCATATCGTGCTACACAAGGAAAGCCGCACCGCATCCTGCTACACAAGCCAAGCCCGCTTCCCCCCACCCGTGCTGTGTAAACGGCGCGGTCGTGCTTGCACTCCCCACCCTGGATCCGGCACCACTCCCCACTCCCCACCCTAGACCCCGGCACACCCCAACAGCCTGTTAGCGCGCACCTCAAGCCCGTAGCCTCCAACCTCGGTCGCCAACCGTCAACTGCCGACCATCAGCGCTTCCGCTTAACTCGATGCCCGCGCGCCGTTTCACGCTGTGCACATCCCAGCAGCCCGACAATCAGCAACATGCATACGCGGCCCTGCCGCCTCCCACCTCCTCCTCCGCGGCCCTGCCGCCTCCCTGGCCCCTTCGCCCCCCCCCCTCTCCTCCCGGTCCCCGCCTCATCCCCCTTCACATAATGGTGCACCCGCCTCCCTTCTTGCCTTTGTCCACCGTAAGCACCTGCGGGGGCACGAGCGTGGCGGAGAGGGCCGGCGGCGCAACTGAGCAACCCGTGTTGTCGGTACGGGTCAATGCACGGCCAAGCGGCAACGCAGGCGGGCTGGGCCAGGCGGGGAGGCAACACGCATCAACGCAGCCCGCAGGGGTACCCTGCCCCTTACCCTTACTGCTACCCTTACCAACCTGACCCTGCCCAGCCCGCAGGGGTACCCTGCCCCTTACCCTTACTACTACCCTTACCACCCTTACCCTGCCCAGCCCGCAGGGGTACCCTGCCCCGACCCCCCTGACCCCCCGCAGCTACCGTACAGTACGGCAAGTCCACAACAAGGCGCGCTCCCACGTGCCTTCCCTTGCACGCTGCTCAATGTTCGGCGGGGCTCAAGCCAAGGAAGGCGGCCGGCTGACCGCCACTGCGGCCCCACGGAACACACCTACGCCCACCTTTTCCACACACTTGATGTTCCCCAACACCCCACCCAAGACTCTCAACCGAGGCACCTGCGCAACCACAGCCTTGCAAGCGCCACACCTCACAGTCACACCCGCTGCGCCCCCCACACGCCCGCCTGACCCACACTGCCTCACTGCACCCGACTGTACAGCAGTAACCCCTCCCTTCCCAGCACCCACCGGGGGTGCCACGGGCGCTGGCGCGTACGGCTCCACGGCGCACCTCACCGCCGCCCCCCACCCCCTTGACCCACACAAGTGAGCCCCTTGCTCCCACACACACCGCCTCACTACTGTAAGCCCACCCACCGGCGGTGCGACGGGTGCGGGCGCGTACGGCTCCACGGCGCACCTCACCGCCGCCCCCCACCCCCTTCGTCTCACACCTTCGCATTGCCCAAGGAACAATCATTCTGCTTACCGGCGGCGCCACAGGTGCCGGAGCAAAGGGCTCCACGGCGCACCTCACCGCCGCGCCCGCCGTGGCGTCCCGCGGCTGCTTGGCCAGCGGCTGCAGCGTCACCATCAGCCGGTCCTTGTTGACCGACAGCTGTACGGCGTTGACCGCGGACCGCTGGGCCTGTACGGCAGGGTGGTGTACGTTAGGGAGGTGTACGGCAGGGGGCGCGGCGCGTGCGCAAGGTCAGGGGCAGGGTATGGAAGAGGGCTGGTTACGCAGTGTCCGTCATCCGTGCTGGCGCGCACGACCCCACACGAGCCCACTAGGTAACGAACGCCTACGAGGTGCATGATGAGACGCATACTGAGGTGCATGGCTGCATGGTTGCCAATCCTCACACCCTCCCTCCTGGACCAGGGCCGCCCACGCTGTGCGTCTTGTGTATTAACCTCGCTAACACACACACCCGGTACAGCACCTCACCTTGACCAGCGCTGCCCAGGCGGGCGGGTCCGCCCTGTCGCGATTGAGGCGGCGGGACACCGTCTCAAGCAGCCGCTCAGCCTCCTGCAGGGGAGGTGGGGCAATGTGCGTACTCAGCTGGAGCGACACTCTTCGCCGAAATAAGTGGCAACACGCACGCGCTGTGCCGCTTTCACGTACACGTACGCCGACAAACTCGTGACACGACCGTTTCTGTACAGCACACCATCTCATACGGCACCGGCCGTGACCTGGTTGGGCTGGTCACATTCCAGTCGCTCCGTCTGCGGCAGCATACAATGCTACCCGCTGCTCGTCCAGTACCCCGATACCACCCCCGCCACCACCACCATTCCCACACCGTCCCGCCGCGCACCAGGCAGCCGGCCGCCGCCTCCCGCACATCCCGCCACCCTCCACAGGTCCCTGCACCATACCCACCGGCCCACCACCACACATCCTACCCCGCCACCCCGGCACCCCCCACCACACACTCTGCAGGACCCACGGTGACGGTGCACCAACACCCACCCCTAACCCCAGTGTCACCACTCACAATGCAGTTGGCCTCCGCCTCCCCCATGCCCGCGACGCATGCATATACCGCCACCCCCAACCCCGCCCCCGTCCACAGGTCCCTTTCACACTCTCCCCCGTGCCACCACCACGCATCCTACCCCGCCGCCCCCACCACACACTCTGCAGGACCCACGGTGACGGTGCATCCCAACTACCACAACCCCGGTGTCACCACTCACGATGCAGCTGGCCTCCGCCTCCCCCATGTCCATCTTCTTCTGTGCCTCCAGCGCCCCACAGAAGTGCGCCCGGGCCAGGTGCGACTGGGCGGACAGCCACAGCACGTGGGGCAGCCGGTCCGAGGGCTGGTGGGTTGGCGGCGCGGCATCGGTCAGCTCCTGTGCGGCCTGGGCAGCGCTGTCGTACAGCGTCACGCAGCCTGGGGGGCATTGGTTGGAGGGGGCGGGGATTTGTTGCAGGGGAGGGAGAGTCCGGAACGTGAAATCATGCAGCACACGAAACGACCACAGCCTTGCACACATGGTGCACGGACGACCCACCCACCCACCCACCTGCGTGAGTGCTGCCTGCGTGAGTGCGGTCTGCGTGCCTTGCTGTATGTAATCTATCATCCTGATGACGCAAGATACCCGCATTCCGAGCACAGCGCCCGCAGCATGCTCGGGGACGTGGCCTATACCCCCGGGGGCAGGCGGCTGGGAAGCATCATGGTGTACGGCAGATCGCACATGATGGTCATAGCCGTTGGGTCATGGGTTCTCAACTATCGGCCGAGCGGCTATCGCACAGTGTGTGTGGGTTAACCTCGACGGGCTGACCCCGCCCATTACCCAAGCTGCACCCTGGAGGGGGATCACATTGGGAAATTGTTGCTAATACATCATAAAAGCTGTGGAGTGAAAGATTGAAAACCGCCACCCCAGTGCGCACCTGCGTGCAGCGCCCGCTGTGTGCCTGGTGACATGCCCTTGGCCGCCGCTGCCGCCGCCATTAGCGCCTGGCCCTCCGCCAGACACAGCTGGCGCATGAGGCGGGCGGCGGGGGGCAGCAGCTCCAGGGGCCTGCGGCAGGTGTATTAGGTGGGTGTGTATTATGGCGCACAGGTAGCGCATGAGGCGGGCGGCGGGGGGGAGCAGCTCCAGGGGCCTGCGAACGGTGTCTTGGGTGGGTGTGTATTATGGCGCACAGCTGGCGCATGAGGCGGGCGGCGGGGGGCTTGTGCGTGTTTAAGCACGTGCTTGCTCGGGCCAGCTGTAACCCCGTCTTCGCACTACCCCTCCCTTATGCGACGTGCGCAAGGCGCATGCTGCCTACTGCATGCTCCCATCTCCACAGGTCGGCTAACACCCCGTACCCGACTCACTTGTCGCTCGGCCGCCCGCCTCCCGGCTGCACCGCCACCGGCATGACTAACAGCTCGTCCGCCAGGTAGCCGTACACGCCCGCCGCCCGCCGCAGCCCGGCAACCGCAGTCGGGATGGTGGCCACTGCGGCGGCCGCCGCCGCCGCCGCAGCGTCCGGGTCCTCGGCACCGGCGCCGCTGCCGCCGCCGCCGCCGCCGCCGGCGGCGGTTGCCGTACCGAGCGCCTCCGCCGCCGTGGAGAGGGCGGACTGGCGCAGGGCGGCGCCGTAGGCCGTGTACACCTGCAGTACAAAATGTACGATGCGCCCTGACCGTCAGCACACGCGCGAAGCTCCTGGAGCCTGCAGTACAACACCTCCAGCGTGTTAGTCACAGATGCACGACTAACTCAGCTGGGATAGCAGTTCCAGGGGCTCTGGCAGTACCTAGTGCGTCCTGACGGCTGTTCTTTCGTTTGTGGTACGGTAACTGGTTTCCCAAAAGCTCCCACAACGGCGCTCCCAGCGACCTACATCCCCCCCCCCCCCAAGCAAACACCCTGCTGTTATCCAGTCACACCAGCCACACAGCCACAAATGCAAGCTGCTTGCGCCAGGTGCCACACGTACATGGAGGCATTATTAAACCAAGCAGCTGTGTTCCACAAGCAACCTACCAGTCTTTCTCTCTCTCTGCCTTCCTCCCTACTCACCATTGCCAGCTCCTCGCGCAGGGTGTCTAGCCGCAGGAAGCGCTGGGGCCTGCGGCACACGTCGGGAGCACCGGGGACTCATGTACGTCAAAATCACACGATTGCGCGCAGCACGCCAGCCCGCCAACTCCCAAGCTGCAACGGCGCTGGCCATGCCTCTCCAGACACTGCCCCGCCCCTTACTGCCTGGATGAGTTGAAGAAGGGCCACCAGAAACGCGCGCGCGTGCACCCGACCCCACTCCGCGCCGCGCCATCCCAGCCGGCATCAACACAATGCCGAGGCACTGCAGTACAACAAGCTTTGCTTGTTTGCCTGTTTGTCTGATTTTTACATGTTTAGGTTTCGGAACTCAGCGTGTAAGGACCCGTGCACGAGCCAAAGGCCAAACAACCCATAACCCACACGCGCACACGCACCTGCCCGAGATCGCGGACGTCCACTCCGGCCGTATCTCCGTGTCCGTACCCGCCAGGTGTGCCGCGTCCCCGCCCCCGCCCCCGCCCCCGCCCTCCCCCGCTGCCCCCTGTGCCGCCTCCTGTATCCGCATAGCCCGCAGCTGCTCCTCCAGTGCCGCCTGCTGCTCTGGCTGTAGCGCCTTGGCGAGGCCGTGCAGCCTGGAGGCCAGGCCCGACAGACCTTCGAGTACGGCATCGGGGACCAGTACGGCAGGACCGTTGTTTCGGTTGTTGGTTCCGAGGGCCGAGCTGCTCTGCTGCAGCCAGGTGCTCACGCCGCCTCGGTAGAAGGCCAGCTCGGCCAGGTACTCGGGCGGGATGCAGTGCTGCAGTTGGTGGTTGTGGGGGAGGTAGCTGGAGGCAGCTGCGGGCGGGGGAGCGGCCGCGGCGGCCTGGGCGTTTGCGGGGAAGGTGGGGGTAGGTGGTCAGCAGGAGGCTGATAGGGTTTTGTGGAACAGCATTTGAGGGGCGGCCCGTGGGCCGCTTTGGGAGCGATGCGACTCATAGCCTCGGGCTTGCAGTATCTACTGTCTCAAAGATGTCGTCTTGCATGTGAGGAAGTATGGACGTCGCCTCGAGCAGCGCGGGCCCGCTGCAACGGCAGAATGCGCAACACCCTCAGGCGATGGCCCTTAACAGCTTCCCTCCGCGCTGCACCGAAGCCTTGCAAGGGCCCAGCCATGTTCCTCCGCTAGATGTACCTTCTCGAGAGCGACTGCGTAGTCAAGCGGTTTTGTTTGCAGGTATTGAAGCGGGTCCGGATAGCTCAAGAGGATGAGCGCCCCCTGTGCTGCGCTCTGCGCCGCGCTGCTCATCTTGCCACTCAATGACGGAGTTACGATACAGGTTTGCTGCCCTTGTTGCTCAGTCGCAACCCAGGGCGATCGGCTCGAAATGCGCCCGGGAGTCAAGCGCCTGAAGGCCCGTGTACTCCCTAATAGCGCACAGCCTGATCTTTCGTTGTGCCTCAGGTTCAGACTATTGCAGTATGTGTTTGGATGCAGTGCTGGTTGCATAATGGCCCAGCAGAGTCCGCGACGCTTTGCCGGAAGCTAGTTAACGCTGAGCTGCCCTAAGCGCTGCGCTGTTCAAGCTATGTCAAAAGTTTATTTCTGGTGCTCGTAAGCGCGCGGCATTGGGAACTGCCGCATGGCTAGTTAAGCGCGCCCCTAGGAGGCTCCCCTGGCAGCTACCACGGGCTGACACCGCGTTCCAGGGTGGTCACAGGGCAGCTCAGGGTCAAGGGACAGGACAGCCCGGACGCGGGACCTTTCGACATACGAAACGCGCAGTGCCGCTCGCTGTTCCACTGAACGAGGCGGACTTGCACCGACGGACGCCAATGCCACTGTTAGAGCGGCGGGATTCATTGGTGTGGGCGTTGTGTGATGCTGGTGCGTGTGTGCTGGCTGGTTTGTTTTGCTGTTGCTGCTTTTGCCTTGTGTCTCCCCTGGTCCCCACTGGCCCGTCCCTTACCGCCTGTAAACCTTTCAACAGAGGAAAAAGAGTTTCAGGTCAACCTGGGTCAACTTAAGTGGCAATCTGGTTGCAATGCAGAGCTCCCCTGCGCGAGCAGGTGTCACCGAGTCCTGCAGGTGGGAAACCTGGTGTCCAAATTTACGCCCTGGTTTCATGTACGGTATGGAGACCCTTGAGCCCCCGGCTCGTACACGGGTCGTTGCTGGTCGTTGCAATGCGGAGGGAAGAACCCTCGCCGTGTAACACTGACTGACTGACTCTCTGACTGGGTCAGTGCTGACGGGGGCAGGAGCGCACCCCAAGCATACGGAAACTAGCCTTGACAATCTATCATATACGGCATGGGAGTTCTACATAGTTTCAAGCCAGGGCTACAGCAACGACTTACAGGTTACAGCACCTTCTGCTTTGTATGAGGACCAGTGCTCTACCACTGCTCCGGATAACTTTAAGCAACTTCAAAAATGCCCCCTGCTGCGTGCGCTACAAAGCAACGTCCGCCGTGGTTTCGGGACCAAATGTTGCAGTTTGGCCGCAGGAAGGCGCTTAATGCAACGGAGACTCCAACACATAACGGCACTACACGTCCTTACCCACGCAGGTGCAGGAGAGTGCGCCCGCAGGGCAACCACCAGATAAGATTTATCAAGACTTATCGACCCCGGCAGCAGCATCCTGCGCACGGTACGCAAACCAACCAGCCAGTCGCTGTTCCACCTCCACACCACCACACGTGCCAACGGCGCGTCACACATAACCATAAACCCAGGACATAACGAGGCAGCCCCTTTAAGCAGGCAAGTAGCCCTAAAAACCCAGTGTGCAGGGTCCAAAAAAAGAGAACAAAATGGATTCTTCGATGGCAGTATCCTGTTGATTTCCAGCTTGCCAACTCATCAGTGAACAGACCCAGAGGCCTCGTACAGTCTGCACTGCATGATTCCATGTGCGTGCAATCAACAGCAAAACAAAGTATGACCGCTCCCATATTGTTCCACACCCCAAACCCTCCAATGCCTCTGCAACAAGTGCGCAAGCCGAAACACCACCTGCCAACTTCAGGGCACTCCACTCACCAGAAATACAATGCAAAGGGCGTTCATGTGCATACTCAGTGCGCCAAACCTTCACAAACACTTGCCCTACGGTATTGCCGTGCAACGCCTGCCTAGCAGAGCCGGTGTGCTCGCTGACAGCACATCAGCTGACGTGCTGGCTCACGCAGTGCTCACCCAAACAACAAATGCCCCGGCCCATTAGCCCCAATTCCGTTCCAGTGCTCGGGGTAGATAAAGAATCAAACATGCCGCACGGAAGAAGGCACCAAGCGGAAGCCTTCCCCTGGCAGCGCAAACAAAAACATGAACAGTCCGCGTCACTGGACATTGTCCCTTCCCTTGCAGCCCTGCTGAACCCGCCGGCGAGCCCCCTTTAACATTCGGCCGGCATGTCCAGTCCGCTTCTCTGGACTCCCCCCCTACCTGAACCCGCCGCTGAGGCCCCCCAGCATCCATCCGCCAGGCAATTTGCAGTACACCACCAAAGGCCTCACCACGCAACTCCATGGCCTACCATCCCCAGCATTCACCCCCCCCCCCCCCCCACCTTCTCTCCCCGGCTCCACCCCCACCCCATAGTCTCCCTCTTCCCTCGACCAGCCGTTCCCTCGCACCACCATCAGCTTGTTTCTCGCTGTGTACCACATCCCACTACACCCCCACCAGCAGCCAGCCTTGTATGTATAACATACCGTAGTGCGGCAGTGCCCGACTAACCAAAGCAACGCCTCAAGCACCCGGCCCCCGCGCCTCCACCCCCCGGCTCCACTACCAGCCCCAAGGCCCCTCCTCTCACCCCACCAGCATTCCCCTCCTTGACCCCCAACCGCTCTCCGTCTAAGCCCTTCACCCCCGCAAGCTCTTTCAACGGGCTGTCCCTGTGCTCCCTACCCTCGCCCACTCCACGGCCCTGCCCCTGCTTCTGCCCCCGTTGCGGCTGGATCTCTCCTTGCTGCTGCTGCTGCTCCTGGCTCTGCCTCTGGCCGCGTGCTGCGATCTCGGCCTGCAGCTCCGTAATCCGTCCGTACATCCGTTGGGACTCCTCGTGCCGACCCTGGGCCTGCGGGGCAAAGGAAGAGCGGAATCACCACGCCCGTAAGCACGATTGCGGCAGCTCCTTAACACACATGCTGTTCATCCCAACCACACAGCATGCACCCACAAGGAGCCTTCATGCAAGCCTGCACTTCACACAGCCATCCACACATGCACGCATCCGCAGTGAGCCCGGCAGGCAGCTCGCCCTCTTCCATAACACTCATGTAATCCAATCCTCGCATGAACCCATACACGCACGCACACGCTCACACGTGCTCACCCACAGGCAGCCCGCCAGGCGGCTCATGGCCCCTTTCCTAACGCCATAACACTCACGTAGTCCAACCCTCACACCACTTCACACCCACGCTACCACGCGCGTGAGCGCTCCCTTGCTTGCTCTGTAACACCTGACCTTGTGTGTGTAGCGTATGCAGTTGCGTGGACAAAATAGCAAAGTAGCAAGCAGGTTCTAGTAAAGGGCGAGGCAAGTGGCATGTCCATCGACTGGCATCGGACATCGAGGCGGCTCCGGCTGTGAGCTACCCGTACCTTGTGTGTGTACGGGTTATGCATCCCGATTCCCGCAACAGCATATCTACACACGCTCACACGCGCTCACCCGCAGGCAGCCCGCCAGGCAGCTCATGGCCTCCTGCGTTCGCAGGTCTGACTCGCCGTACACCGCCCGCCGCGCCGCCAGCACCCTGCCGTACAGCTGGGCCGCCTGCGGGTGCAGCCCCTGGGCGCTGAGGCAGTGGGCTGCGGGGGGGGAGCAGAGGGGCAGCGGCAGCGGCAGGGGGTGGTGGTGGTGGGGGTGTAAGAGCAAGTGCGTGTGTTGGAGGGCAAGCAAATGGGCCGAGGCAGTGAGCTGCGAGGGACGCAGGGGGCTAGCGGCAGGCAGGGGTGCAGGAGCAAGTGCGCGTTGCTAAGGAGAGCAAGGCGTATGCAGTACGTATGTAGTGCGACGGGCGGTGCCGGTCCTGGGCGCGGCCCTCCACATGGCGCGCGCGCTTGACCCATGGCACGTGCGGTGTGCACGTGCACGCACTGACCCACGCCGCGCGCCCTGCACATGCATGCGCCGACCCACAACACGTGCCATACTCCCGGACGCCACGTGCCACGTCCGCCCCGGCCTACCGAGGTTGACACGGATGGACGTCGCCTCCTCGGTGTCGTCGGCGGCACCTGCCTCGCTAGAACCCATGGCACCAAGCCCTCCTCCTCCCATGGCACTCCCGCCTGCACCGCCACCTTGCCCTAGCTGCTGCTGCTGTTGGTCCCGCTTACTCTTGGCCACCTCCCACTCCAGCAGGGTGAGGTACAGCTCCCCGGCGTCCATGAACCTGTGTGCAGAGAGGCACCAAACTGCACTTGTCGCGGAGGGCGCAGATGGCAACGTCCACAGTGTGCTGTCCACTGTCACAAGCACATTACGGGCGTAGCAGCGCAGGGGCAAATCGTTGCTCGGCTGCTGGTGAGCAATAAAATGATGCTTTGATGATGAGGTTGAGCCTCGTCCTGGCGAACCGCGGCCTAGAAGGCACCCGCCAAGCGCCAGACGCCCACTGCGGCCCTTGACCTTTGACCCGCACCCCCCACCCACCGGCTGCTTTGCCGTCCTGCCGCCAAACCCCCACCCACCTGCCCCGCAGACATACTCACACTGCCACTGCCCACAAACCCACCTCCCCCACCGCTCCTCGCCTTTCAGGCGTACCCCCCCACACCCCGCACCAACCTGCACTGCAGGCACCCGCCCATTAACCCACCACGCACACCGCCCCCGGCACTCCCACCCCGCACCCACCTGCCCCGCAGGCACATGCACACCGCCAGCTTGTTGACCACCTCCACCACCTCGGGGTGCCCCTCCCCCTTGGCCCGGACCAGCACCTCCAGCGCCCGACGGTACTCCGCCGCCGCCTCCTCCACCCGCCCCTGGTCCGCCAGGCACCCCGCCAGCGCACACCCCGCCGCCGCCGTCTCCGGGTGCCCCTCCCCAAGCGCCCTCCGCATCGCCTCCCACGCCTCCCTGTACACCCCCTCGGCGTCCCCCAGCCGCCCCTGCTTCTGCACGACACGTGCCACCTCCAGCAGCGAATCCGACAGCTCCCGCCCGCCCGTACCGGCGCCGTACATGAGCAGGGGAGCCCCCTTGCCGTACAGCTTCTGCCGTACGGCCAGCGCCTCACGGTGCAGCTTCTCTGCCTCAGCTAGCCGCTGCTTGCCGGCGGCCTTCGCGTTAGTGAAACTGGTGCTGCTGTTTGTGGTACTGCTGGAGTTGTTGGCATCGCCTTGGGCCGTCGCCAGGCAGCGCGCGAGGGCGTGCAGGTTGGAGGCCACGGCGGGGTGCTCGTCCGTGCCCAGGGTTTGGCGGCGGAGCTGCAGGCAGCTGCGCAGAAGCGGCTCCGCGGCGGCGGGGCGGCCGAGGGCCAGCGCGCACAGCGCAGCGTCGTACAGGGCCCTGGGGGGTGTGCGTTGACGGGGGTTGGGGGCATGGAGGTCACGCAGGGTGGAAACGGGCCAGGTGCCAGGTCCGGCAGCTGTAGAAGCTGACAGCGCACAGTGCACGTGGCTTGGCGCTGCGGGTGCGAGCGAAGCGCAATCGGTGCTGGGCATGCATGCATGCATGAGCAGGCACCTCCTGCATGTAAAAACCCCATGTGCAGCACCACAACACAGGGCGCAGCAAACGTAGGACCGGGCCACCAGCCAGCCGTGGTGCGCAAACAAGCCGTCAGCTTTTGCCGTATCGCGGCGTCTACCGGACTGCTTTGCTGCACGTGCAACCCCCACATGCAGCACGCACCTGATGGTGTCTGGGTGCTCCTCCCCCACAGCTCCCCGCCGCAGCTCCACCAGCCGACCGCACAGCTCCCACGCCTCCTCCTTCCTCCCGCACCCCAACACCACCTCCGCTAACACACCCATCGCATCCAGCGTGTCCGGGTGCCGCTCCCCCCGCGCCCCACACAGCTCCGCGAAGCTGGCCCTTGCGTCCTCCACCCCCTGCTCCGCCCGCCCGCCGCTCGCCTTAACCCACGCCAAGGTGCACCGCAGTCCTGCAGCGGCGGCCGCCACTTCCACCTCCTCGCTGCTCCGCTGTGTGCCCCCACCCGTGCCACCATCCACTCCACCCCCTCCCTGCTGTCCGCAGCAGCCCAGGAGCAGGACCAAGGATCTGCGCCGGGGCCGTTGCTTTGCACGCTCGGCGGCTATGCTCCTCTGCTGCTGCTGCAGCTGCTGCAGGTAACGCAGCAGAGCCATGCAGGGCGCCTCCAACCGTTCCGTGAGCTCCAGGGCCCCCAGGAGCGCCCGCACGTGCGAACGGCCCAACGCCCTCGCCACATCCACCATCACCGCCTCCCCTGCACCCCTCGCCCCCACCACAGCCGCTGCATCACCCCTCCCCGAAGCCTGCGCAACAGAGCTGCCAACACCTCCGTCCTCCCCCTTCGGTCCCGCCGGCTCCTGCGCCGACTGGCCCCCTGCTGCTTCGTCCGGACCTCCCCCTGCCCCTCCCCCCGCTGCCGTCCCTTTTCCCGGCTCCCATGCAGCAAGGTACTCCAGCATCCTTACAATGCCGTCCGAGTGGTCCCGCGCCGCAGCCAGCCCCGCCCGCCAGTCTGCGCCGTCTCCCCTGCCGTACATCGCAGCCCACTGCCGTACCTGGCCGGCCATCTTGGCCACGAACGCGCGCGATTCCTCGCTGCTACAAGCCGGAGCCGTACCCACACCGTCTGCACCTTTGCCGTTGGGTCCGCTGGCCTCAAGGCCCAGCGGCCCTGCTGCATGCTCCTGTGTGCCGGCAACAGCAGCAGCAGCAGCAGCAGCCGTCATGTCACTGTTGCTTGTGGTGCGCAGTGCGCTCGAGCTGCGCCAGGGTGCACCAGCAACAAAGGGACTGGGCGTCCGGCGTGCACTCTGTCCAGCACCGCTGTCGCCGCTTACTGGGCCCCCTACCTGCCCGCCCGCCGCTGCACCTCTGTGAGAGCAGGCAAGCGAGGCGTGCTGCGGCTGAGATCGGTCGGGCAGGGGGGTACCGAAAGGCACGCCACCAGGCCCATGGGTGGCGCTCGCGTGCGTTGCGCTGCTGCCGCCACCAAGCTCCCAGCCCCACTGGCCGCTGCCGCCTGCACGCCCCATACCCCCAACGCCGCTGCCGCCGCCTGCATGCCCCAAGCCCCCAACGCCGCTGCCCCCTGCATGCCCCAAGCCACCTGCGCCGCTGCCACCGCCACCAAGCCCCAAGCCCCCAACGCCGCTGCCACCGCCCCCAATGCCACAGCTCACGGCCCTGCTGCTGCTCGCACCGCTGCAGCCCGACGGCGCGAGCATGCCGTACGCCGCCCGTACGGCAGCAGCATGGTCCGACGTGTGGGACGGGCGGTGCACGTGGCTGCCGTTGGAGGCGGACGCAGCCAGGTTGGACACGTGGGTTGGGTGGGGCACGTGCTTCCCGGCGGACGCGGAGGCAGCCACGTCCGACATGTGGGACGGGCGCTGCACGTGGCTTCCGTTTGAGGGGGAGGCAGCCAGGTCCGACATGTGCGTTGGGTGTTGCATGTGGCTGCTTGTGGATCCAGACACAGCCAGGGAGGAGGACAGGACAGCATCCGTGCCGCTGTTGGCTACGCTGGCTGTTGCCGCGGTTCCTGCTGTTGACCTGTTTGACCTGGTGCTGTCGATGCGTGTGCACAGGTCACCACCACCACCGGCCGCGGCTGCCAGGCTGGTCCCCGTAGCCCCGCCGAGGAGACGGGGGCCTTCAAGATCTTGAGGGCCAGCGTTGGCGGGGCCCGCAGGTGTAGTGGTTCGCGGGGGCCTTGGAGGCTCCTGCACAGGGGGGCGGGGAAGGGGCAAGGGGACACATCGGCATTCGTGGACGGTGCCTGCGGCAGGCGGGGCCGCGTCAGGGATACCGGTATGCGCTGACAGCTGCGTCAGCAAAGGTCGTTGCTGACCAGGCTGGCCGTCCCGCACAAGGACTACTGGGCGCTGCAAAAGACAAGTCCACGCGGGAGCAAGACCAATACATATAATCTGAGTGGGCTTACCCGGACCTGAAGAGTCACCCTGAGTGCCGTGTCCGAGGGCCTGGGACCAGCGGAGGGTAAAGGCGCCGACACTGGAAGCTCCGGCCGCTAGCACGAGCCCCAGTCGCTCCCTCTTTCGGGACTCGCAGAAGCTCCCTTGGCTGGCACGATAGCAGCTGTAGCGCAACGTGGAAAGGCTTGCCGAGTCGACTAGCTCCTTACAGCAGCTGTTGTGCGTTCGACCTGCCGGCGCGAGAGTGGCAAAAGCAGGGCAAAGATATCGGTACGTACGTTGAACCAATAGCTTCAAACGTTTGACTGATTCGTATGTTTTGGAGGTGAGGAAAGGTCAGAACGCTCGTGGCCGTATGGTCGGCTGCGCTTCTCCGACACAATGCGGCAGCGGCTCCAAAGCCGGACCTTATTACGCCATGCAAACGCCTTAGACGGCAGGCTGCTAAGACTGCAGTACAGCAGCTGATGGACAACGAGCTCAATGACGTATTGACGTTCTTGCTCGTGCAAACGGCGCGACATCGACCCTCGGGTCTGCGCGCCACTACGTTGTATCATATGATGCCCATTTGCGACACGAAGGCCGTCCATATGTGCCACATGTGGCTAGGGCGCGTAAGGATGCCGTTAATGAGCATGTGCTTGCTTTGTGGTATGCAGCCCTACGAACACGAACAGTGCGTGTTTGCTTCAGCCGCCCCACCCCACCCCACCCCCGAGCCTCGGCCTTCCTAGCGAACTTCCTTGTCCTAACGAATGCTTGCTCAATTACACGCCTATTCGCAAATACAAGCTGAGCCACTGCGTGCCTACGGTGCAGATACACTCCGGTGCAACAGCAGGCGACAGGTCATCTGCTGTGCCAACGGAACAGCTTCTCAGGGTGGTAATGACAAACCCCCGTACGTAAAAGTATTATCACCGTTTATTCTGAAGTGTATTCACCCGTCAATGGGTGAGTCCAAAACGGTAGTCGGAATGTACTCACTTCCACGCCTCAGAAGTCTCGTCGGCCTCCATGCCTCGACCCAACGAAGCGTCCCTTTGGGAGCCTTGAAGCACCACCGGCGACCTAAGAGGTTGCAGTGTCCAGGCTTCGGGCAGTCTGCACTCCAATGCTCATGTTAAGTCCAGTGGCGTGCAGAGATCTTTAGGTATATAGTCATCATGTCGTCTTTTACGAGGACAAACTCAAAACACACAAGCGCGATGGCTTACACAGGACGACTGGAGGCTTCTACCCATGCGTGGCACTACGGCATGACGAAACACAGAACTTGCTTAAATTCTGAAGGGTGGCAAATATGACAATCATTCGCTTTTCCTTATCTTCAGGAGCGCTTGGACGTGAGAGACAAGGCGCTAGGTGTCGGACAAAGCACTGCGGAGTCACCGCAAGGTCACCACGTCATGCCATCAAGTGTGGGCTTTCAGAAGTGCACACCTTTGCCATATTTACATGGGTCTAGGAGGGGGTCTTACGTGCCGTGGCACAGGTAGAAAAACCGGCGTTACGCCTTGACATGCAGCGTGGCCACAGCGGGCTCCTTGACGCATGCCATACTGCCGACCAGGGGGGCTCCCCTGCTGCCGACGCTCTCGTGAGAACAACATCAGCACAAAGGTGTCGCAGCCAGGGGTCGCTTATTTGTAGCCCTCTTGCAGCGCTCCGAACTATGAAGTTCCATGGATGCCACCTTCCCCCTGTCCACCCCAGTCCACCCGCGTGTCCATCTGCATCTACGCACAGGCAGGCACCAGGGGCACCAGGGGAGGCACAGAAGGGGCCTGCTGGGCAAGCGCACGTGTGCAGCGAGATCTCCCCTGTACGTAGGCGCCGGGGGTCGCATGGATGCACCATCACTTGCTTGCAGCCACGGCATGACCAGAGCCCCCGCGCCCCATGCATCTTTTCCGACCGATTTCCGCATATCCCTTCTTCGGCCGGCAATATGGCGCATGTACATATAGTTATAACCTCTGGTGCTCTTGGGCTGAGCTTAGGCGCTCGCATCTGTGCGCGGGCTTCGACCAGGTCCCGGGCATGGCCATTCTACCGTGCAGCTTCCTCAGGGCCCCTAAGGCCAGACGCGCGATTCCATCACTTTCTGTATGTACTCCATAGTTGTGGCGCGTGGCTTGGGCTCCCGTTGCGCATAACCTGCGACGCTCTGGGGCTTTGGGGTGGTCTTTGGTGGGGCAGCGGCGGAGACAGACGCGGTTTCGGACCACCGGCGGCCCAGGATGACTGCTTGGCTAGTATATTTGCAGTAGGGGGGCGTCCGCCGGGCTCGTTTTGTATGTGTGTGGCAGGGACAGAGCGGATGTTGCGCTGGTCATTTGGCTACATCGCCGGGTTTGGGTACTAGCAAGGCGTCTAAGCTCCAGCCGGGCGCCGATGGAGCTAGATATGTCCTTCAAAGAGGTGGTCATGGGGAGCGCGTGTGCTTAGCGGCCACCTGAGGTGAGACTTCTCAGCAAGGAGTTCCGCCATGGAGGTGGTCTGTCGTCCGCCAAGAACCCTGGGTGCACGGCATACCAAATGCACCCCCGGTGCATGCTATTGTATGACTATACAGCATACTTTTGGGGGCCAGCTGCACAGGGAGCCGCGCTTAGGCTGGATTTGGGCTCCTGTGCTGCCATGCTGCATAGCCCGATCCACTTCCAAAAGGCCCATGGCCACAGTAGAGCGGTGAATGGAGTTAGGTACAGGCGTGAGACTGTCCGCTGGCGGGTCAGTTGAAGTCGAGCCCCGCTTTTGACGCAGTTATCCCTGCAAGGGCGGCAAAATGGCGCGACAGGACGGCTGCCCAAGTCGCTACCGCTGCCTCATACCATATACCTACTTTCTTATTGATATTATCACAAAGCCTGATGAGTCTGATGTGAGCGGGGGCTTGATAGCTTGCGTTTATAGCGTGCTTGGGACCCTGGCGCGGCCGACCCCAAGGGCCGAAAGCAGCCAAAAGCGGCCAAAACTGGGGAAGTTTGGCGAAGTTTTGCACCCGCCCCCACGTATGCGTGTCATAATGGTCAAGAAACATCTTGACCAGCATCGGACACCTCGGGGAGCCTCGGCGACCTCACTGGACGAAAACACCCTGGTGCATGTCGACACGCCAGTCCACAGAGGCGCCCAGCTGGGCGTGTTTGAGCCTTCATAGCCTTAGATACATATACACAGTTGACTTATTGTCGGGCTACGGACGCTGCGCGCATGTAGCCCCGCGTATGCCAAAAGCAGTCGCAGCTCTCCGAAAGTCCCCTCAAGGTGGCGACCGACACCCCGCGACCTATGCAAGGCATTTTAAATATACATGAAGGTGCCATATTGCCGGCCGAAGAAGGGATATGCGGAAATCGGTCGGAAAAGCTGCATGGGGCGCGGAGTGAACCAGCTCGGGGCTCTGGGCATGACGAAACACAGAACTTGCTTAAATTCTGAAGGGTGGCAAATATCACAATGGTTCGCTTTTCCTTATCTTCAGGAGGGCTTGGACGTGAGAGACAAGGCGCATAGGTGTCGGGCAAAGCACTGCGGAGTCAGCGCATGGTCACCACGTCATGCCATCAAGTGTGGGCTTTCCGAAGTGCACATCTTTGCCATATTTACGTGGGTCTAGGAGGGGGTCTTACGTGCCGTGGCACAGGTAGAAAAACCGGCGTACGCCTTGACATGCAGCGTGGCCAGGGGGGCTCCCTTGACGCATGCCATACTGCCAACCAGGGGGGCTCCCCTGCTGCCAACGCTCTTGTGAGAGCAACATCAGCACAAAGGTGTAGCAGCCAGGGGTCGTATATTTGTAGCCCTCTTGCAGCGCTCCGAACTATGAAGTTCCATGGACCACCTCCCCCGTGTCCACCCTACTCGTAGGGGTGAGGGCTGGTCCACCCTAGTCCACGCACGTGTCCATCTGCGTCTGCGCACAGGCAGGCACAGAAGGGGCCTTCTGGGCAAGCGCACGTGTGCAGCGAGATCTCCCCTGTACGTAGGCGCCAGGGGTCGCATGGATGCACCATCATTTGCTTGCAGCCAGGGGATACCCTGCTTGCAGCACAGTGCTGCACCTGGCTGCACCGGTACTGACCGGTACTACTCGGGCTGTTTGCAGGAATGCAGGAGCGCTATGACCACCTCACGTTTACCAGGAAAGATAACGGCGGTAGTGTCCCAAAGTTGGCCAATGCAACAATGAGGGGAGCAGGCTTGCCCAAACCCGGGACCGTAGATAGGTGGGGTCCAAGTGCTTCGGCTGACTGCAACGGTGCGGGACGGGTCAGTGCCCCGTAATGCTAGGGTCAGGAGCCTCCGTCCCTACCGTACGCACCCTGACGCACCAGGTTTTTTTTTTTTTTTTTTTTTCAGGAGAAGGGTTATGGGATTATCGGAGACCTATTTTTCTGTGGAAAGGTTTACAGGTAAGGAGACGGGAAGGGACAGGCCAGCGGGAGTCCAAGGCCCGACCAGCACAGGCAAGCACCAGCACCACCAAAGCCCAAACCCAACCCTTGTTTTTTTTTTTTTTTTTTTTTTCAGGAGAAGGGTTATGGGATTATCGGAGACCTA
>VFQN01002265.1_pt1 | contig 30209 bp, 47 predicted proteins | sample 3512371 | NCBI WGS metagenome assembly VFQN01 (sample SAMN10412370, study PRJNA504923) | tailings metagenome | isolation source: Replicate 2 from Balatoc abandoned mine | place: Philippines: Itogon, Benguet | collected 2017-08-28 | reverse complement strand
TCTCCGATAATCCCATAACCCTTCTCCTGAAAAAAAAAAAAAAAAAAAAAAAAATCATGGGCACCCGGGGGCATAAGGGGGCAAACGGGAGCATGTGCAGGGGCACAGGCGGGGGCAGGTGAAACATGGGAAACATGGGATACATGGGAAACATGGGAAACAACTGCCATGGGAGGGGCATTGGCATTGGCATTGGCGCTGGATTGGCGCTGACAATCCCACTGCCAGCCGCCCCGCCACCTGCCGCACCGCTGCCGGTGGCCACAACGCCCGCCGTGTAGCTGCCAATCCCACTGCCACTGCCAGCTGCTCCGCCACCTGCCGCGCCGCCGCTGTGGGTGGCCGTACCACTGCGGGTGGCCACACCGCCTGCCAACCCCACTGCCAACCCCACTGCCGGCCGCCACAAGTGCTAACAGCCACCAGTGCTGAACAGCTGTGCGCATAAGCCATCCGGCTGTACCGGGAAGGAATACAAACAGCATTTGCATGCTGACGTACAGCAGGTTCTGTCCAAACGCTGCACGCTGTTTGCTGGTCGTGACGTCCTCGTCCTCTGCAATGCAGCACCGGGTCGACATGACAGGTTACTAAATCGGACTGCAGGTGCACGGGGGCGGGGGTCATGGCCTACACGTCACGATCCACACGTCATGGCCTACACGTAATGACCCAATACATCTGCGGCATCCCACCTTCGTCCCACGTCCAGTATGCCAGCAGGCCGCCCCGCTCGACGGCGATGAAGCGCTGGGGTAGGCCATGCAGGCGAGCCGCGATGAGTTGCCGTGTTGGCCCCTCAGCAGTGTTGCGACCATGGGCGTCTGGCTTGAAGCGGGCGCATATTGGGCGCGTTTCCGGGGGGAACGTGGGGCGCCGGGGGTTTGGACACGTGGTCCGCACAGCTGGGACCCTCCACCCGAAATCCGGAATCGGCGCGTGCGGCGAAGGCACTAGTGGAAGCAGATCGGAGCAATCCTCGGCCGGCTGCTGCGCCAGGTGTCTGCCCAGTAGCGCTGCGGTAGCGGAGGCCGCCAGCGCCAAACAAAGCAGCGCCAACCACCATGGCAAATAGGACCTGCAGATGCAGAACAAGGGAGAATGGGATGTGCTGACAGCATTGAACACGCAAGCTGTGAGCGCGAATGCTGGCAGGGGATGCCTAGCGCGTTGGGGCGCACCTGCGCGTCACAGCTAGCTTTTGCTGCAGCGCCCGACGGATTTGAGCATGGTGCTTCTGATCAGACGACATTGTGGTGTGTGTGACACTGCCGAGGGTGGCCTGGCTGCTTCACGAGAGAGCGCGCAAACGGCGCGCTGTCGCAAACTGTGACGACAACGACATGAGGCGCAAATGTGTTGAACTAACCAAAACAAATGCTTGTTTCTAGTACATTTCCTATGGAAGAGGAGGCCTCGCGACCCATGGACCGTCAGCCACCGAAACCAGGAGACTCCAGGGGACGGCGATGGCCGCGGCCGCGTCGACCTTTTATCCCGATTGTGCCTAGAGTTTCTAGGTAAAAATGTTTATCTTTAAGACACGCGGCACCAGTAGCGGCACCAGTGAAGGTGAGAGATCGCCGTACGGCGCGCAAGCCAGGACAAACAGGAAAGAGGAGCGGGGCACCAGTCGGTCCGGTCTAGTCTTGCTTACTCAGCACCAACCCAGCAAAAATGGCCGTCGCTATGCGCTCTTCCGTCTCTGCCCGCCTGGCCTCTGGCCGGCGCCAGATGCCCCTGCTGCCGGGCATGAGCCGCTCGGCTCTGCGCGTGAGCGCCATGGCTGACAAGAAGGTAAATATTCTATGAGACATAGGACGTAGCATAGATGGCAAATTCAGCTTGGCGAGCGGCCCGGAGCTTCCACTATCAGAGGATGATGAGAGGACTCCGTCGCTTTCGACGTGCAGTTCCAGGTCATCTCGCCCGTCAACGGCGACCCCTTCATTGGCAGCCTGGAGACTCCTATCACCTCGGCCCCCATCGTGGCCAACTACCTGTCCAACCTGCCTGCCTACCGCACTGGCGTCTCGCCTCTGCTGCGCGGTGTTGAGATCGGCCTGGCTCACGGCTTCCTGCTGGCTGGCCCCTTCATCAAGGTAATTAATTATGTCTTTCACGCGGGGGAATGCTCCTCTTCCTGAAGCCGAAGCAAGGGGCAACCGCATGGGCAATAGTCGCGGGCTTGCAAGCCCCGGGTAGCTTGTCAGCGAACAAAGGGCGATCATCTGCTGATAAAACAGAATCACGTTGATGGATTAGTCTAATTATCGGGGCATGTTCGAGGTTTGCGCCCTGGCGCCGATACATTAGGTCACTAACCAGGTGTACCACTTTTGTTGCTTCCCGCAGCTGGGCCCTCTGCGCAACGTGCCGGAGACCGCTGAGGTCGCTGGCTGCCTGTCCGCTGCTGGCCTGGTCCTGATCCTGGCTCTGTGCCTGTCCGTGTACGGCTCGGCTCAGTTCCAGTCTGCCCCCAAGCTGGGCGTGAAGACCCTGTCGGGCCGCAGCGTGGCCCGCGACCCCCTGTTCTCCGCTGACGGGTGAGTCGCTGTTACCGTATTAGGGGTGTGGGGGGCTCCATCTGCATCAGCAGCTGCTGCTGCAGCAGCAGCATCAGTGGCTCCTGGGGGCGTGCACACTTGCTACAACGGGGAAGCATGGACAGGGCCTTGCCCGCTAGCAGGACTCAAGGATTGGTTGCGTGATAGGTCTGTCCACATTGCTTGATGTAACAGGCATTGTCGCACTGATGCTGGCTGACTGGTTTTCGCCCACGCTGTCTGGACTGCATGGCGCTTCACTGGGTGATCCGTCCGCACCTGAAGATATGCCACACCCACTTGTCAGGAGAAGCGCGCTTTTTCTGACACTCCACAACGCTTTCGCGCACGAACTGCTCACAACTGAACCGCTCCTCGTTGGGTGTTCCCTTCGTTCCGCAGGTGGGCTGAGTTCGCTGCTGGTTTCACCGTGGGCGGTGAGGCCGGTGTGGCGTGGGCCTACGTCTGCACCCAGATCCTGCCCTACTACTCTTAAGCGGTGTCCTTGAGAGAAGAAAACCAGTAGACAGAGCTTCCGCGTGTGGCTGAGTGTGCGTGATTGTGCCCCCGGCGTGGCAGTGTGGCTTATCATGGCGTTGGTGCAACGAGGTTTTGAGGCCTGACGTTGGAGCTGGAATGCGGCAGACCCCAACTGTTTGGGTCCGGGAGCTCCCATGTGTGCATGTACAGTAATTTATGAGGCGGGCTGTCTCGCATCCAGCTTTACCAACTCGCCTGGTCGTTTGCACCAACACGAGATGACCCGTGTAAGCATGCCACGGCTATGGCAACCTGTCCCCGCCGTTCCCCGCACTTGTCGTGGTGCGCAGAGTCAGGTCTCGTTAGGTAGAGCTTACCAGCTGCCATGCTACATGATGGGTTGTGTACAGCTGCTTTCCTGACGTACCAGCCGTCCCCTAGGCAGCGATCCGACAGCGAACTGTCGACAAATAGCATGCCACTGGTCCCATGGGTCGTTTGGCCTGTAATGAGCCGTACTCTGTCAGTTTGCTTATGACATTCAGAGGCACGTCTGGCTGGTAATATTCCCAACTTGCATATAATGCCGTCTGTTGTTCATTATCCTGTGGAGGCCACACACAGCTTGAAACGGTATTGCGAACAGTGTCAGGGCAGCGACCAAGGTTGACCTACTGTGACTGTGCTTTTGGAGAGGACAGCATTCGAACATGCCACGTACACGAGTAAGGAAATATTTGGCTTCCAAGACGGCAAGCGCCACATTGAATCAAGTCGTGGCGGAGGTCTGACACCCAAATACCGCATGCGGGACACAGGGACTCAAGACTTCGAAACGGACAAACATCACACAGGTGATACAAGTTCTATCGTGCAGGTATCCAGAGCTTGCACAGAAGCACGGCATGCTCGTGCAGCTCGAGCATTCCGAAGCGTGCGGGTGCAAAGGGCGGGAACAAGCGAAGCCGGCGCAGCGGCGAAGCTACAGCAGCTTTTCATTTGCTAGTTGATAATCTGAGACATGCAATCCGCAAGCTTCGGCATCCATCCAGTCCCGACACGAACCAACCGCAAAATGCCACCACGGGAGGACTTCACCACCACAGCGCCACCCTCGCGCCCAAAGCCCCCCGCCCCTGCCCTTGCATTGGTTGGGGCCACCGCTAGGGGCGGGGATGTTCTGCCCATTAGGTCTTGAATACCCGCGTGCAGTACAGCTGCGGGTCCCATGGCGCCCTTGCAAAACAAGCCAAGCAAGCCCCCCTCCGCCTCGCCCGACCCCACGCGGGGCACCTGTACCGGAACCCCGGCCCCTAGGCCGAGCTGGAGGCCCTGGCGGAGGGCTCCCCTGGCCTGCAGGAGCTGACGCTGACCAGCGAGGACGGTGAGGACGACGATCTGGACTTCAGCTGCCTGCACCTTCCGGAACTGAAGAAGCTAACGGTAGATGGCGCCGGCCTGGACTCCGTCTGCTTCACCACGGAGAACACGCCCGCCCTGAAGCACCTCACCCTCAAGGGCGTGGTGGGTGCAGGCGTGCGCGCAGCCACGAGCAAGTCCTGCACGCACGCAATGTACTCGACTGCTTGGCCCCAGCACACCTGGGACACAGCAGGGATTTGGTGTTGCCAACGTTTCAGCCTGGGCACGGCAAAGAGCACAGCACGCAACAGCGCACAGTCGCACAGCGTACATAGCCGCACAGGCAGCAGCAGATAGCGGCACCTGTGCATATCCGTTCGTACGGGTGGGGCAGCCCTCACCGCCCATGCGCTCCGAGCCACCGCCCACCGGCATCCTGGCCGGCACCTGAGCAACAGGACACGCCCTTAGCCATGTGCTCCACGTGGCGCGCCCAACTACCCACCCCCTCCATCCCTTCCCTGCTGCCATACCCGGGCACCGCGGCATGCCCGCTGCAACGTGCTGCTGCTGCTGCTGTTGAGGATGAGGATGTCGGTGCATCGAGGTAGTTTCTGTTGCTGCAGCTGTGCAGGTGTGCCAGGGTGACTTCGAGCTGGAGCTGCCTGAGCTGCAGCGGCTGCAGATGGAGTACGTCGACGTGGGGGGCAGCTGCGACGCGTTCGGGTCCAGCCTGTCGGCCTGCCCGCGCCTGCAGGTGCTTTCCACCTACAAGTTCTGGGGCTACCTGGTGGAAGTGTTCGAAATGGATCTGCCCAGCTGCCAGGATTTCGTCATTATGCGGTGCGTGATTGGCCGTAGACAATTATACTTCCGGCCACCTGAACTTCGGCTTACCGTCTACGGCGCATAGCAGGCTGTCGCGCGCGCCCCACGGCACACCCTCGCTCCGGCCCTAACTCCGGTCCACATTCTCGATTCGCCCTTACCATTCCCGCCCTTAAACTCCTGAGTGTCATACTAGCTGCATACTATATACTTAAATATCACTGCTTAGTTATTCCCGTTCCCTGTCCACCCTTCAGGTCTGACGCGCTGGGTGGGCTGTTGCTGACCGCCCCCGAACTGACGCTCCTGCGACTGTACTCCAATCACGAGATGCAGGTGGGTCCTTGACCACGGCGTGCTGATACACCCACAGCTGTGCCGGAGCGAGACGAGCGGTGCCGGCTGTCGGTGATGGTCACTGCGCCAGGCCGCAGGGGAGGCAGCAGGAGAGGCAACCCTGCAGGGCCCCTTCCACACGGTTTCGTGCGCAGCCTCGCTTACATACACCCCACCCCTTCTGCCCGCCTTACACGTGATGCCGTGGACGCCCGCTGACATGGACGTACCGCCAGCCCCGACTTCCGCCAGCATCTGGCCGCCTGCATGGCGCCTGGGGCAGTCCCGCACCCCTAACCCACATACTGCCTTACGCGCCTTCCCCCCTGCCTCCCTCCCAGCCTCCCCCGCGCACCCCGACCATGTGCAGCCCTCCACGGGCTTTTAACGCCCCATCCTCCTCCTGCGCACCCAGGTCCTGCAGCTGCTGCCGCGCTCGGGCCCTCCCTGCGTGGTGGACCTGTGGAACTGCACCCTGGAGCCCCAGTGGCTGGCCAAGCTCAAGTCGCACCCCCGTGTGGGCAAGCAGGGCCTGCTGCGGTACGAGCCACCGCCGGAGTTCTAGGTGCCGCCGTGGGTCATGGAGGGGTGGGGACCAAGGAAAGCGGGCACGGGCGTAAATAGCGCATGGAGGGGTACATGCAGGTACATTCAGGGACATATTAAACAAAACAACGTATCGGCTTCCCGTTTTGCTTGGCTGCCAGATACATGGACGTGGACCAGCGGAGTCATGGTCGGCAGGGAGCCGTGTCCAGGGGGCAGTGCGGCGCTGCGGTTTCCTGCGGGGGGCGCCTGTTCCGCCGGGTTTTCTGAGGCGTGTCATGATGGCAGTCTCATAGTGCAAATGGATGTGGGAGTTGAGGCGGGGTGCGGCGCACGGTGCGCTGCTGGACTGTGGCAGGCGCCGTGGGAGCAGCGCCATGGTTGGGCCGCAGGTCAGGGACGCACAGCCGCACGTGACACTTCATGCCACGTATTCCACGGGCCGCCACATGACTTAGCATGTGCATGCATTACAATTGGATGGCAGAATTTGAAATGCCGTACGCTCACGGCGTTGCGTGTGCAGGCCTTGTGGGATTGTGTACACCTTGCATGCCATAAACAGTACTGCACAGTGAGGTTATTGGCGAGGCATGGGTCGCTCATGCCGGGCAATATGAAATGTTGTTTCACTGGACACTGTAATAAAGGTCAGCCCGGATGTTGCGGCAATTTTGGTGGCATGTTCGGGTGGTCCGTGGGCTTGGACGGTTACACTTGGTGCCAGGTTGGCTAAGGCTGCAGAATAGAGATGTGGTTCCAAGTGACGCGCAGGGAAGGGCAGGGCAGGGAGTGGGGCGTCAGACGTGGACGTCGGCGAATTTAGCATTCTCGGATGATTGTTTATGTGGTCATGTTCAGGTTGGATGGGTTTGCACCTTTGTTACCGGGGGAGGCCCCCTGTTTGGTCCCGGTATGCCGTCGGAGGGTCAAAGTGCAGCTGCTGCGGCGCAGGGCGGGGTCGAAGGCAGGGGAACAGTCGAGATGTGCAGGAGGACGTGGGCTTCTGCTATACATATCACCTGTGCGCTGGGGGCATTAAACGATTTGCTGCATGGCTGTAAGTAGGGGTCGTGTTCGAGCGTACCTGCGAAGCGCTGACACTGTGCTGGCTGCGCTGTCACAGGCTTCTGTACGCCTGCACGGGTGGTGGCCATGAGCAACGCTGCAAGGTCTTGGGGTCCGGCAGGACCCCATGCATAAATACGTCTTGCCCCACAAATACGTCTTGCCCCTTGTATGTGCCCGGCCGTAGCTGCATGTAACTACCTGCACCACATCATTCCCTGGGCGGCAACCAGGCCGGCCCCGTCCCTTCGGTAGAGGTAGCTTTGCCTATTTGAAGTTCCTTGTGTTAACTTCCAAGTACCGGTCATAACTGGAACCGCCACGCACACCCTTGCTAGGCTGGCACGTACCCTTGCTCATAGGTGTATCCATTGTGGACGTCTGGAGCCTGGAGCGCACAGCTGCGCACAGTTACCGAGCTGCCGGCTCGTGCCGTGTAGTGTATAACATACAAGCAACACTGAAGGGCCGGCATGCACACGGCATGGACACCGCAACCGTAACCTGTTACAGCTGCTTAGCTGCTTACAGGATGCGCCAAAGGGCCAATTCAAGACGTGAATGGCCCCAAAGCATGTACCGTATGCACCAAGCGCACGCAGAGGCGATCACGCGCCCGCCACCACACCAGCCCGGGCGGACCCCTACCCCCGCACCGCGTACACGTTGTAGATGGTGGTGCCACGCAGCTCCGCCTCTTGCTGCACCACCACCCGCGAGAACCCCCTGCGCCGCAGCAGCCCCACCACGTGCCTCAGCCTGCCCCCCGGCCGCCCCACAATCCCCACGTCATCCTGCTCGCCCGCCTTATCACCCGCCTGCTGATCCTGCCTCCCAGCCCCACCGCTTGTACAACCTTGCTCTGGCCCCTCCTCCCCCTCCTGCTGCTGCATGGGAAGGTCGTGCACCTCCATAACCACCTGCCGTACAAAGCCCCACTCCTCGTCGCCCTGCAGCCCCGCCAGGACCTCCAGCTCCGCACGCTCGACATCCACCTGCGACCACGAGACAGTCGAACCTTGTGTCGCTGCACATGCAGAAGCATTGAACAAGGGCACAGGCCCGTGACGTGTTCGCTCCGCCAGATCACTCAACGGTCCAGGCCCTTGTTGTTGCCCAACCATGCGCCCTCAGGAAGCCATACCCCCTGTCCCCCTGGGCCACCTGCACTAGACACGTGCCGGTGCACCAGCACCCTAAGCCACACCCACCTTGAGCAGGTCCACGCGGTCCAGCCCCTGGCCCCGCAGCACCTCCCCCAGCGGCACCAGGGCGCACGTCGTGCGGTGCTGGCCGCCCAGCATGCCTTGCACGTAGGCGGCGGACGCAGCACGCAGCAGCGGGCGCAGCACAGGCAGCCGCCACAGCGCGCGGGCGGCGCGGGCCTTGGGGAGGCAAGGGCCGGGGTGTGGGTCGTAGGGCAAGATTCAGGATGAGGTAGGAGCAGGGAGGGTGGATTAGGGTGGCGGACGGGCAAGGGACAGGGCGTCTGGGCATAAGGCGGCCGAGGGGCACGCTCGGCACTCTGTGTTACGTTGCCGTCGGGGCAGGGGCGGGTGGGGCAGGGCAATGCATCGCAATGCTCCAAATCGTCCTAGACCCCAAGGGCCTGACCTTGTACCGGTGAGAGTCATCCAGACGCGGAGGCACGGAGTGCAGCATGTGCGCCAGTCGTAGTGCACCGCTGCCACCGTACGGCGTGCCTTGCAACTGTCCTGCTAGCTCACCAACAACGGCTCAGGCACGGCCGGTGCCCCTTGCTGCCGCTGCGCCCCTCTTGCCGCCGGGCCCTCCGCCCCCGCGCCGTGCCCGGCCCCATCCGCCGCCCTCCCCGCCATCATGTTGTCCATGAACACCCCCATGTTGGCGGCCAGCTCGGTGTCGTCAGGACGCATGGTGCTCCAGCCGCTGGCGCTGTGGTATAGAGGAAGTGTGGGTTGTGGCCTCAGCTTTGTAACGGGGTATGGGTGCCAGTGTGGTGAGTGCATGCGCGCCGAGTACCGCATTTGGGCGGCCTGCACAGTTAGCTGCTTGGCCCGGTCTTAAATAGACCGTCAAGGCGCGAGTTTTTGCGAGTGGATCACTTCAACTGAAAACCGGTTTGAAGATTTACACCAAATAAGAAATTTGGGTCGTAGACCAAATGCAGCGGCTGCGGCGCAAAGACCGGCACACTCAGGCCGTTGGACTGAACACAGCGGCAGCAGTTGGTAAGCACCAAGACGGTTGCGCAGCTTAACGAACCACTGCCATGAACGCTTACTTTTTGCTGTAGGTGACGAAGGTTGCCGATGTCTGCCCTAGCGGCCCCGCGCCGCACTGCAGCAGCACCGGTCGGCAGGCCTGCAGGCACGTGCCACGTGCCACGGCATGTACATCCGGTCACAGCGGTAATGCACAGCAACAAGTAAAGCCATGCATTTTGGAGGCACAACCAAGCACAGACTCAGCATGTTAAGAACGAATCTTCATGGAAATGGCAGGAAGCCACCTCCAGCAGCAAGACACGCGCTGTGTATTAGTGGCGCTCGCACCACTGCCCGGTGCACCTGCCCGGTCCGCACCTGCACCCCCCTGTCGGCGCACCACTGCGCGTGGGAGGCCACGTTGTGCTGCAGCAGCGCGAAGGTGGCGGGCAGCGGCTCCAGGGACACCACCCTAGGGGCATGGTGGGAACAGGGGAGGCGGCCGACAGAGTGCCAGTAGTAACAAGCAAGGGCCCGTACTTACTTTTGTCTCTGGCGTAGGCAGGGCGCGCAGCATATCCAGGGGAACCACCCTTTGGGCGGCAGGGGCCCGGAGGGAAGGGAGGGAGGGTGAGTGCAGGTTGGGTTGCGGCCCACAGAGCAACCCTTCGTGAGGCGGGCGGGTGGGAGGGAGGGAAGCCAGGTGGGCTATTGTCGCATTGCAGGTTGGGTTGGGTACTGCAGCAGCAAAATCAGCCCTCGGTAACGCAGATGTTCAGATGTGCAGATGTGCAGGTGTGCAGGGGAGTCTGCAGCCCCGGCACACCGTCCGTGTGCAGCACGGCAGCATGTCCCGCCAGGGAACCTGTGGAGCATTCTTCCCGCGTGACATGGAGCCTTGGTCCCTAGTCCCCCGCACACCGGCTGCGCTTCATCGCCAGTGGCCCATGGAGGCAACGTACCTGCCGGCCTGCCGCACGCTATGCGCCTGTGCCGTGCTGCGCAATGGCTAGCTGACGTGCCCTGCCCCGCGCCCACCCGTCTCATGATGAGGGCCCCCAACGACCCACCTGCCCCGCTTGCCCTGCTGCGATTCGCTGCGCTTTGTTGCAACCGCCCTCGTCCCCACCTGCCCCGTGGCGTGTTGGTGGCCGCGACCCCCACCTGCCCTGCGGCCCCACCGCCTCCGCCGCCAGTAGCGTCAACAGCCCCGTGTTGGCGCCAACGTCCACCACCACGTCCCCGGGCCGGAGGGTCACCTGGGGGCGCCATGGCGGCAGCAGTTGGGGGACTTTCGTTTGTTCCGTGTGCGCTGGTACAGGCTCCTTGTCCACCACCACATCCCCGGGGTGGCATACGTCCTTTGGCTCCTTGAGTGAGCAGCAAAGGCTCTCGCTTGCACAGCCGATGCCTGCGGCCCAGGTGGCCCCCTGCGCCCAGTCCACCAAGGTACGCAGTACGGTGGTGGCACGAGATGTGGGACGGCGATAGGCATCACCAGCAGCACTCCACTTCCACCCCTGTCCACGCAAACGGTGCACGCCAGGAACGGATGTGCAGCTGGATATGAGGTGCCGCGGTGTCATGGACCCCTTTTACCACCCACCCCATGCCTCAGATACACCCTGTCTTCATGCACCTCCCTCCACAGGAAGTTCAGTTCCTCCTGCGTGAAGTGCCTGGCAAGTTCAGGCGCGTGTGGGGTGGCGGCGCACGCGTATGCCGTTGGCCGCTTGGCAAAGAGGGACAGGCGGCCACTGGAGCCAGGATGCAGCATGTGGAGCACAAGGCAGTGAGGAGGTTTCCGTGTACGGCACCGTTGCAATTAGCCTTGCGTGCGGGTACGCGAGCGCCGTTTGATGGCATGGTACGCCCGGGTGCCGTGGCCTCACGGTGGCACAGCGCGCAGGATGCTTCCAACCCCCTGCGGGCACCTACCTAAGCACCAAGCCGTTAGGTAGGGTGAAGGCTTGCGCCTCACTGCTGTCAAGAGCGCTTGTCGTGGTACGTTGTATATGAGCAGCAGAGCGGTCGCGCGCTGGTCGGTGCTGCGACAGGGGTATGGTTCCTATCCGTGGTGTCCGCACTTGAACCCAGCTGCGGTTATGGGTTGCTACATGGCTTCTCATTTTAGCCTCCACAGCTCTACGCAGCAGCTGCTCCTTTCCGTCAACGCAGCGCACAATCGTCACGTCAGCCGTGTTGGTTATTCGTTGCAGGATGACTACCGAGGTCATCAGTTCGGGCTACTCCTTTTGGGTCCCAAACGCACCGCCTACGCACTTTCTCTGCAGCAATATGAGCATGTACTGTGATTCAGTTGTCCTGACGAGCACCTAAATTCTTGCCAGGTGACCTCCCTTTGGTACACTGACTGGCGTTTTGCGGGCGTAATCAGCCAATTGACCCTCGGAATGGATTGGCAGCTACTGGCACAAGCGTTCAACCTTATAGGTTGCATAGTGTACCATACGACTGCTGCGGTACTGTCGCTGCCATGGACGATTCTGTTCTACCTGGGCCTCCGGCAGCGCACAGATACAGACGACCCCCCTGACAGCGCTGTATTCTACGAAGGAAATGTAGTGCACATTCGCCGCGCGCCAAAGGTCAACAAGTTCCGGTGTGTTGCTAGCCGGAGGCATGGGGGGTTGCTTACGTCTTGGGCGCGAGAAAGCAACAATGTGCCTGGACGAGGACTGAGAGTAACCAGTAGCTAGCATATCAGTCTACAACACGAGTCGTGGTATGTAGCACGCCACCACACCAGTCTCCAGGCCCCTCCCCCTCCCCACCTGCTTGGGGGCTATCATGGGGAGGAATCCTACTCCTACACGTTACTCACACATGCTGACCTCATTTGGTTCCTGTCTCACCCATTTGGTTTGTGTGTACGGGTGCAGGTATGCGGTACGTATGGCGGTTTTGGACCTGGACCGGCCCCCCGCCTGGTTCGCCCGCTCCCAGGCCGCCGACCACATGTCGGCCGACCAGGCGCGTGCATTCGCAGGCACAGACGGTGGGTGGATGATCGGAGCATGCGTGCGCCGTTTATTCTGCCCCAAGTGCTTACGCCGTGCTGTGGCACGTGGCGTGTGCGTTGTGGGTCATTCTGGGCGGGTGCAGGCCAGCTCGGGAATTTAAGCGGTCTTGGGCGGCCTGGCATCAGTGTTAACTCAATTTACAAGCCCCACCTGTCTTGTTACCGCCACCTTGCTCCCTTTGCAGGCCCCGTCAAGCTGCTCACCGACCCCATATCGGCGGGCTACGTGCAGAACCCCATCAGCGTCTACTACTGCTACAGCAGGGGGAAGGGGACGGGCCGGGCACAGGGCAAGGGCAGCGACGACACGGGGGCCGGCAAGGCTCCGGGGGCGGCGCAGGGCGGCAAGGCTCCGGGGGCGGAGGTGACCCCCAGGCTGGAGCGGTGCATTGCTGAGGTAGGGTTGCGGACCGGTCCGGGTGGGTGGGTTGGTACGTGTGGGTCCCCAAGCCGGTGCGTTGCTACTTGGAGAGCCAGCTTGCCGGCCTGTCCCGCCTGTGTAGCAGTGCGTACTCCGGCGGATTCCTGCTGGCGTCGCCGCCGTGGCGTCCGTGCACTGTCCAGTGTGCCGTCCGCGGCCGTGGACCCTTGTATCAGTCTCCCGCCGCTACTGACTCATAAGCAACCATCGTTCATCGCCTCCGATCAACAGTTTTGCACCGAGGAAGAGATCAAAGACGTTTCTAACGATAGGATGCCCCCTCCTGTCCTCCTGCCCCCTCCCCTGGCCTCCACCCGCGCCCCAGGTGACCAACACGCCCTGGAACGAGCGCGTGACGTTTGTGTTCGACCCTTCCGGCCAGTCGGTGCGCAAGGCGCTGCACGTGTCCCCCTTCATGGACATGCACAACACATGGTGGGGTGGGAAGCAGGAAACGGGGGAGGGCGCACATCACAACATGGCACTGTCAGGTGGCATTTGGCAAGTATGGGTTGAACGCTGTGTCGCGTTGGGCGGGCCTGTTGCACCACGCACCTGTCAGCAGTGACACGACGTATGAGCTGCAGTTGGGCAGCATGCTGGTACTGGACGTTACGCTTGCCTTGTCCGGCGCATACCGATAGGGGCCACTCCTAATGCTGATGGAGGTTCCAGCATCGATACAACGACTACAGGTATGCACCTACCCCCTACACATCCGGCCCCCCACAGGCACCTCGAGGCGCCGGAGCCCACGGACACGCTCAGGCTGGTGGTGCGCGCCACGCACCCCGTGCACGGGGACTACTTCTACGCCGACCTGCTGGCCCGCGCCGCGCCGCCCGGCCGCCGGGCCGCCCGCAACGAGGAGGCGGGGCTGGCGGCGGCGCTGTCGTACGCCTTCATGCCTCACCGAGTGGCGCTGCTCATCTACTGGCAGGTGGGCGGGGGGCCGGCCGTATGCTTACCTCCTTATCGGTAGTAAACCGTGCCTAGCCTTGGAGTGGGGAGATTCGTGGCTTCTGTCATGACCACCCACCTTTGCACTTGCTGTGTCTTTTAGGCGGTCAAGCTGCTGGCCAAGGGAGTCCCCTTCTACCCCCCGCCCAGCAAGGAGTACCAGCGGCGGCTGCTGGACGAGGGGGAGGGGCAGGGCGCAGCAGGGGAGGGCCCCGGAGCAGGGGAGGGTCCCGTTGCCCACAAGGCCCAGCAGAACGGCCACAGCCACAGCCACGGCGACGGCAAGGGCAGCAAGGGCGCGAACGGTGCCGCTGCGACCAGCGGGTCCTCACTAGGCGGCGGTCTGTGCCCTGTGGGGCTGGGGGCGGTCCCGGGCGCGCGGCAGCACACGCACCCGCGCAACGGTGTGGACGGAAAGCACTTTGTGTGGCGGCCGGCGCCGGGGTGGCCGTGGAGGGAGTGAGGAGCTGAGGACGGAGGTTGTGGGAGCGGGCGTGCGCTGAGGGGTGCCTTGGGGGGTGGGCGCGAGAGGTGGCTCCCCGTCGTGGCTGCATGGAGCGGCAGAGGAGGGTTTAGCAATGAGGGCGTGGAGTGTGGTGAGGTCCGGGGAGCAGTGAGCGCTGAGGGAGGCCCTAGGGGCGTACATCACTGGGAGTGTGTTGCCAGGTTTGAGGCACGGAGTGGGGTGGGTTACTCATTGCAGGGGTCTGGTCCCGAACAGCCGGAGCCTGTGCGTAAGGCTGTAGCGAGTACGGTAACAGCTGTGTGCGCCGTGCATTGCTTGAAACACGCAGGTTTATGACCAGCTTCTACATGTACCATGCTAGCATCTGAGTGACGTGAACACGAGCCCATAACTTCTTCGTGCGTGCGGGTGAGCCACGATGCGCTTCTGGGGCTCCAGTGAACGCGCGTGTTGTACTGTAGGAGCGTACTATTGTAGGGGGAAATAGGGGCTGCTCCGGCACGTGCTGCCAACCTGCCAGGCAGCATACCGGTGGATCTGGGCCGGCGGCTGGGCGTTGTGGTTCGGCTGCCGTGGTCGGTCATGTGTGTATGGATGACAGAAGACCATGGCCAGACCCTGGGGTGTCCTCTGGCTGTGTTGTGAGCAGGGCTTCGCTAACCACGTAAGCTTGTAAACTGTTCGGCAATGCGCGCTGGCCCTCGAGTGCCGGGTACTTGGGTAGACAGGCCGAGGCACCCAGGCGAGGGCCCTCTTCTTGGGGTGCACTCTTCTCGTCTGCTGGCTGTTGCCCGTACAGCGAGCAAAATGGGACTTGTGTTTCCAAATGGGTGGGTCTCCTAACCATCTTGGACGGGGCTGGAGCCAGGGAACCCCCTGACTGAGGCTTGGCGAGGGGCCGGGAATCTAATCAACGGTACACCGCGTTGACTAGTAAAGCACTGCAGCAGCGGGACAGGAGGAGCCCTTGGCGCTGAGCCTTCTGTTCCGTGTGCATGCTTACGGAGACAACACACGCCGCGCCCAAACCTTAGACACACGTCCGAGTTCAGCCGTGTGCCGGGGGCTGTGTGCACTATGCAGTACAATCTCGACCAAACTTCCATGGTGACCAAGGCTTGCGTGGTGTTGCGCCAAACGACCCGACACCGGCACGGGGGAGACGACCTCCCCTCCGCTACCGCCGCCACCGCTACCGCCAGGCCGGGCGCGCACCGTCCAGCTCCGCACAACAGCCATGGCCAACCCCTACAGCAACTACAACACCCGAAGACGTGCAACCCTGCGCCCGCGCTATTGCGCCGCCCCCTCCTCCTTCACCTTGGCGCCAGCCCCCTCCCCCGCCTCCTCCATCGGCTGATCCGCCTTGCCCTCGCCTTTGCCCTCCTCCTTGCCCGCCTCGCCACCCTGCCCCTTGCCCTCTTCGCTCGCCTCCTCCTTGCCCGTCCCCTTCTCCCGTTTCTCCTCCCCGCCCCCCGCCTTGTCCTCCGCCTTCCCCTTGTCCTCTCCCTTGTCCTCCCCCTTGTCCTTGTCCTGCTCCTTGGCCGCGCCCTTGCCCCCCTCCTTGCCCCCCTCCTTGCCCCCCTCCTTGCCCCCCTCCTTGGCGCCCTCGCCTTTGACCTTGGCCTTCGCCTCACCACCCGAGGCGCCGTCCAGCTTGCCCGTGAGGATGAAGTGACTGATAGGGGGCAGGAGACAGAAGGCATGTTGATTGGTGCTGACCAGAGTTGAAACCTAGCCAACAGCCGCAGCAGTGTACTGGTGTACCCGACGGAGGCATGCAGGGCGCGCACAGCACGTGTATGCTAGCACATGTGTCCACGAAGCTGTGCAGTGCGCCTGCGCGATGCATGGCTATCGCCAACCAGGCACACCCCGCACCTGTGCTCCTCCAGCTGCCGCAGCGCCTCGTCGTAGGGGCGGTAGATGAGGTCGTTGATGCGCCACAGCTGCGGAGCAGGGCGGGTAAGGGAGCGAGGGGCAGAGTAGCACGTGGTTGCAGGCCAAACCGTAAAGAGTACCGTACTGCGGGCAAGAGGCAATGCACAGGTAGAACGTGTCACACTGTACTAGCTGCGGTTTGCAGCGACCCTGGGCATCCATCAACCGGGACGCGGGAGTGACCTTGCAACGTTCGCTTGCTGCAGCCCGCCGCACCCCACGCCCTATGCATCTCAACCCGCCACCTGCAGGCGGCCGGTCCGTGACTTCGTGACCAGCGCACCAAGGGTACGCGGCACCATCAGCACTAAATGCAATAGCGGTTATGCCCTGTACGGCACACCCTCTGCCTCGTGTCAACACCGTGTGCCACCGCCACGTGCCGGCCCCACGCGTCGCCGCCGGCCCCACCTGCAGGCTGCCGTCCGCCACGTCGTCCGCCACGCCGCTGTTGTCCGACACGCTGATGACCGTCCACGGCTCGCCGGGCAGCCACTGGAAGTCGGTGACGCGCTGTGCAGGGGAGGGGCGGACAGGGCGGCATGGACCAGCGGCAGGACACGTGGTCGGTGTGCTGGCATTGCGCGTGGAGTTGAGCACGAGGGGCAGCGCTGGGCGCCCAGCCAACACGAGCGACAGCAAGCCAGCAGTGTCGGGGCTTGCAGAGAACGATGACGCGGTCTGCGCCGGTTCAAACCTGAACTGCGGCGCATGCGGCATGTGGCATCCGAGGACTCGCCGGGCCTTGGGCACGCCCATCATACAGGCATCGTTCCGTCGCCCCGCCTCGGATCTACCCCAGCACCCTCCTCACCCCGAAGCGGTGCCCGATGTGCTTGAAAATGAGCTCCGGAGGGTCGCCTTCAGCGCCGTCCCCACTGCCGCCGCCAGCGGCCTTGCCCGGCCCCGCCTTCTCCGCCCCGTCCTTGGCCGCCCCGTCCCGCCCACGCTTCCTCGACGCCCCCTCCTCCGCTTCCCCCTCCCCGCCCTTCCCTTCTTTGCCCTCTGCTGCTTTTCCCTTCCCCTCGTCCCTATCGCCAGCTGCCGCCTTCTCCGCCCCCTCTGCCGGCTTCTCGCCCGCTCCCCCGTTTCCGGCCTCCCCTGCCTTCCCTGCACCAGGCGCGTCTACCTCCATCGCGGTCGGCTCACCACCCGCTGCAGCCTTCTCCGCTCCTTCCGCTGATGGCGGTGCGGCCGCTTCCCCGCCCTGCTGCTGGCCCTGCTGCGGCTTGTCTGCAGCTGCGCTGTCTGTTTCCTCCGCTCCTGCTGCCGCTGCTGCCGGCTGCGGGGCGATGGGCCTGCCGGTCTTGTAGTCGACGCGGTCAGGGTTGAGGTTCCAGATCATGACGGTGTGGTCCTCGGAGCCGCTGGCGAACACGTTCTGCAGGGGGGTGGAGCAAAGCGGGGCATTTTGCGGGATCAGGCGTGAAGGCTGGAGCAGGTGCAAGCACAACGGCTGGGGCTTCCTGGTGCCAATGTCGACACAGGGCTCCGTATCTGGAGGCCACGAAGTGATGCTTTTCCGTAACTGTCCGCGCCACCCTTAACGCCTGGCCATCGACCCCGCATCGGCCCCAACCTCGCCGCGGCCCTCGACCTCGGCACCTTGACCCCCGCTTCTCCTCCTAACTTCCGCGTCCTCACCACCCCTTACCTTGTCCGTGGGGTGCCACTCCACGTGGATGATGTCCCTCGCGTTGCTGCCGCTGCCGCTGCCCCCCGGGCCGCAGTGCTGCAGCCGCGTCACCGCCTCCTCGGGCCGCCCCATGCGCCGCCGGTCCCACACGCGGATGGAGCCGTCCGAGGCGCCTGCGGGCGGGAGCGGGCCAGGGCGGGGGGTGTTGACATGCGCTCCCAACAACGCACGCGGCACCAACGGCACGCAATACCGTCAAGTACGAACAGCAACCTGCTCTACCGCGCCCCTGCAGGATGGCTCCTGAGGCGACACAAGGAGTGCCGCTGCACAAAGAGGACCCACCTGTGACGACCATGTTCTCGTCCAGCGCGCTCCAGTCCACGCACATGACGTTGACGCCGGGGCCGTGCGCGGCGGCCAGCGTGGCGGCGGGCCCGATGGCCTCCGAGGGGTCTCCCTTGTCCTTGCCGCCCTTGCCGCCCTTCCCGCCGCCGTTGCCCTTCTGCCGCACATCCCACCTGCAGCCTCGGGAGGCGCATGTCACGTGCCACATGTCAGCACGGCATGCGGTACGTGGCACGTGTCAGCACGGGCCGGACTGCTGTCACGGTCAGCACCAGTGCGTGTGCATCTGCGCCCCCGGCACTGTGTCGACCCATCCCTTCTCGTGGCGGCAGGCGACGTCAGCATCCACGCGCCAACGTCACGCACTGCAAAAGCCAGCACTGCCCCCCTATACCCACAGCGTATAGCGCAACACTAGGCCCATGCTGCTAGACGGTGTACGCCCTCCCCGGCCCGCTCCCGCCCCCGCCCCCGCCCCATGCACCCACGTAATGACGCATCCGTCGTCCGCCACGCTGATGAGCACGTGCGGGCTGGACGGCTGGAACACCACGTCGCCGATGGTGGCGGTGTGCCCCACCATCTTGTAGCGCGCTGCAAACGGGGTGGCGGGACGCGGCATGTCTCCGTTAGAAGTGAAAGGCAGAGATGTTAACAATGGGGCTGGGCTAGGGTGGGCGGAGTGAAAGCGGCTTGTGGACCGAACTCAAGGCACAAGAGCGTACCGTGCGCACCAACGGGCCGAACATGTGTATAACTGCAGCATAAAGTGCTGCAATTACGCCTCAGACTCCAGATGTCCAAAAGCCACCGAAGGACAAAGAACAAACGTGGACTTTCTATAATTGTGCCTCCGGCCCCAGACTCCGTTGGACGCCCCAACCCACCCATGAGCCGCGGGACCTCCTTGTGCTGCCCCTTCCTGCCCGCGCCCTCCGGCGCGGCGGCCGTGAGGCTGGCCACGCTGTCCGCCAGGTCCCACAGCAGCACCAGCTGGTCGTTGCCGCCGCTGGCGACCCGCGGGTCACCTGCAGGCGCAGGGGAGATCCGGCCGCTTGTCGGGAGGTTGCCAGAGCCGGTCGGCAGCGATAAATGGCAACAAGCACGTGAAATGCAAATCCCTTGCTGCTCAGCAAAAACCTGGGTGCTGCCACGAAGACAACCATTACCCCCCGCACGTCAACAAAATAGTTGCTGTTCTTGTTCACAGTTATAGACGGCGTCCCGCGGGTCCGCCCAAGGTTTCAGCCACAAGCCGCCAACCGCCAACGCACCCGACGAGCATGCCAGCGGGAACAGCGCCTCGTCGGTGTGTCCCGCCAGCACCAGGTCGGCCACGGAGGGCGCGGCGTCGCGCGTGCTGGCGCTGGAGGAGGAGGTGGACTTGCGGGACTGGTGGGAGGGGGGCCGGAGGTGGAGAGGGAGGGAGGACAGCCGTGTACGAGCAGGAGTGCAGCGCAGTGGATGTACGGTTGCACCTCCCAAGCAGACTCTGACTTGGTGTTGCGGAGGCACCTGCAGGACCACCCTCGCCTGCACCGCCCGGCGTGTTGCGTTGGTGCCGTACAGGGCGCACCTTGGTACTCTTCTCCGTCCCCCCCGTCGGCCGCCTGTCTGGCTGGCGCTCCATGTTCCACACGTGCAGCAGCTCCGAGTCGGTGTGGGTGACCACGACGTGCGGGTGCTGGGGCAGCTCGCGGATCTTGTTCACCTGGGGGAGGGTGGGACAGCGCCGAGGGGGAGGCATGGGGATGGGCGCGGGAGCTCGGGCAGCTAAGTCAATGGGAGTAGACGCGGCAACTTGTAGCAACGGCAGCGAACAGACTGGGTGATGGTAGCAGAAGGCAGCAACAGGGTGCTTGGGGCCCATGGACTGGGTCAAGTAGAGGTACGCTGAAGTAGGGAGTTCTATCCGTTTGTGGAAGCCACCTGCGTGCGCTGTGCCGCGTCTGCGCCGGGTTGCATGCAACAAGGCACGTGCATGGGGCCAGTGGCACACGTTCTGGTCCTCATGTGCTCCAAGAGCGCCGGCCGTGCGCACCTCCCCCGGGTGGAAGATGGTCTTGACGATGGAGATGTTTGGCGAGGTGGACTTCTCCTGCCAGTTGGACACCGCCTCGCAGGAGGAGATGTGCGGCTGGGTGGGGGCAAGGGGGGGAGAGCAAGGGCAGCGGCGGGAGGGGGAGGGGATCGCGTAACAAGGAAACAGCGTAAGGAGGAAGGATGCAGGGGTGACAGGCACGCAGGTCGACCGGGGAGGCGGGTAGGGTACGGTAGCCCCACGTGCCCATACCGGTACATTGTAATCTACTATCGCTCGCTGCCTGCCCATTCTCCGGCTCGGCTTGCACACACTGTTACAAGTTATGGACGTGCCCGCGGGGGCTATGGTCTAAGCTCCCTTCGGGTCCCTCCGGGTATAAGCCAATCTGCCGTGCGACAACCGCGTTGCCTCTCAATGCTTCACGGATGCCACCCACCCGCATGACATCGATGTGCGCCAACAGCAGCGTGTTGGGCTGAGACTCGTCAACCACCTGCAGGGCGCAACCGCAGAGAGGCCAGGTAGTGAAGCAAAAACCAGGGGGCGGGGCACGCAGGGAGAAACAGGGGCGGAGGCATCAGGGGGCTGGCGTCGTGCGTCGATGGCGAAGTAAAGCGGTGGGCCCGGGGCGTCCTTCTTGCCGTCCTCCTGCCTCACACCCGTATGCCCTCCAGTCCATTGGTAGGCGTCAGGGCAGTTGGATGCCGTCAGCGTGCTTCACCGCAGCCCTCCCCCCTCCCACCTGCTCCGACAGGTACGCCCTGTACTTGGCCTTGTAGCCCAGGTCCTCCACCTTGGGGCCCCACCTGCATGGGAGATGAGGTAGGAGGGTGTGGGTTAGACAGGCTCAGGGAGCGCGCAGGTTGGGGCCCTGTGAGCGGTGGGCCGCCACCACAAGGCTGCCGTGCTCTGCGCCTGCCCGTCGTCGCAGGGGGAGGCTGCCGGTACTTTACCAGGCAGCTGTACTGGTTTGGCAGCCTGCACCCGCATGTGCTGCCAAGACTCCCGTCGCACGCATGCCTGCTGCTGTGCGTCCCCTTGCCACATGCGCACAGCAGCACGCCGCGCAGCGTGGCTCTCTACAGCCATGCAGCCGTATCGCGTCCGCTCCAAGACCCCCCAGGAGCATTATGCTGTAGGCCCATCCATGCTGGCAGTGAGAATGCATCCAGTGGGGCCTCGGGGGAGAGGGGGCCCTGGAGGCTCAGCCACCACGCAGCAACGGGGACGGGACCCTGTTGAGTTTGCGTGTGCACTGCTTCGTGTGTGTGCTACAGCGCTTTCAGCCGTTACGTTCAGAGCGATATCTCTTGTGGCGCGTTGCAAGGTCTGTGCCAGGATCTGCTAGGACACCTCCCGAACAAGCCCAAGCCCAGGCGTGCTCAAAGCGCACAGGCGGCAGTGCCCGTGCCCGCACTGCCCGCGCCAGGGTCAGCGGAGTCACCCCGCAAGGCTGATCACATGCACCATATGTGCACTTACCGACATGCTTGCGTTGGGAAATGTAGATGGTGGTGTGTGAACCTGACCGTCAAAAGGAGAGGGTCGCCAGCAGTATCAGTCAAGAAGTGTTCAACCCGAGGCATGCGAAACGCGATGCAGGTAGCCTACCAGTCATAAACAGTGGGAGCTATCTTGCGTTTATAGGTGTCATATTGGGCGTCGTCAAGGAGAGCCATTTCTGTCAACGGCAGCACATTAACACGTACGCTGACTGCATCGATTCATCTCATTAAAGCGTATTGGTTAAGTTACTCAGTAGTCACGAGCAAGCACGAGCACACAAGGACTGGCTCCGGAACTTGCCGAGGGCAGAAGTCCACGCCGGTATATGACTTTTGGTCGCATAACGGAGTTTCAAAGTAATTACTACGGTTACTGCACACTGATCACGTCACTAGGGACCTGTGTGCACCAGTTCTTTGTGTCCGTGGCCTTCCGACAGTGCTCGGCATTTCGCGCTGCACTTTGCCGCACTTGTATGCAGCGCGGACAGCCGGAAGCACCTCATTGCGTGATCCCAAACATATTCGATAACACCACAGCGCGGCAGGGCGTCGGCGAGCATCACATTGCCACACCTCGCGCGCCCGACGGCCCCAGTGTTGGTTCTGCTGCTTGGGTCCAGGCCCTCGCCCCGAGCTTGGAGGCCGGATCGCCCCACCAGTCGACGCAGCAGCTGCTTTTGCGTGCACGATCTGTGGTATCCTGCATTGCGCACGCACAAGTAACAGGCGACTGGGCAAGCTTGGCTCGGCTGCGCTCTGCCAACAAACGGAAGCGCCCAACCAACTCCGGCCCTGGCACCCCGTTCGACCAGAACGGACCCCATCGGACCCGACCCACCAAGCGGCAAGCTACAACCCACGCAGATCCGATTGCACGTTTGATGGATCAGGGTCAAGAGCAGGAGCAGCAGAAGCAGCCGGTTGGACCCTCCAGTGGCATGCAGCCAGCTGAGGGTGCAGGGGATGACATGGTTGCAGCCCAGGCAGTGGTGGCGGCAGCGGCACGTGCAGCAGCCGATGCAGCGCTCCACAGCCTGCGTGGGCTAACGGGTGTTGGCGGGTTCCTCGCCGGGCGCGCCAGCGTGCAGGGCGGAGCTGCGGCATTGGCAGCGACCGTGGTGCAGTCTTCCCCGGGCCCACAGACACTTGCTGGCAGTTCTGAGGCGGGACCAACTGAGGGGCAGTCAGCGGGGCCCTCGGGTGGAGGACAGGATGCAGGGGAGGGAGGGGCTGGGGCTGCAGGCGCAGGGAGCCGGTTGGAGGGCGGGCAGGGTGAAAGTGGGGGCAAGGGGAGGGGCAGGGGCGGAGGCTCACAGCAGCCAGGGGATGGTCGCCGTGGGAGTGGAGAGGATGGAGGTGGCGGCAACGCTGCGGCGGCGGCGGCTGGTGGTATTGGCACGTGCCGAGGCACGGATATCCCTGGGCCCAGCGCGCCTGCAGACAGGTGCGCAGCGTGATGGGCCCGTAGTGTTGGTGTGGTAGCTGCGCCTGCAGATATAACGAACGTATGACTGGGGGTTCAAGGTGATCAGCACCCGCGCGTGCGGCATTGCAGTACCATGTGCTGCTTGGCGGTTCCATAGTATGATGCGCACGTTTGTTGCCAAAGACTCGTCGTTGTTGTTGCTGCTGGACTGGGTCTGACGAGCATAGCGTCCTGCATAGGCGTTGAACGCGCCGCGGTGCTTGCTGCAGATGCATGGCGACACCACAGTGCGTGCTGCTGCACCTGCCCCTGCAGGGTCCCCTCGCGCCCCACCCACTTCCTGGCGCTGCAGCTGTCGCAGCACCCATCCGTGACACGTGCCATCGAGCAGGTGAGCGTATAGTTGCTTGGCACCTCACCTGCAGGGCACAACCAAGTGCTGGACGCGGCTGCACCGTGCTTACGGGATAACAACGCGGGTACATTCTCAAGGCGCTCCGGATGCCAACGGCTCACGACCGCTGTGCCTCACGCCCAGTTATTGGGCACTTGTCAGCACCCATCGACACTCCTTCAACAGACCTTGCAAGCCCACAACCAACGGCCAAGCTCCAAACCTACCCACACCTCCCACCCCCCGTCCCTTTCACGCTCCCTCCGGCCCCCAGGTGCAGTCCTCGCTGACCGCCGCCCACCCCGCCCTGGCCGCCGCCTGCGAGCCCGCCGTCAAGGCGCACCTCACGCTGGCCGTCATGGCGCTGTGCGAGGGGCCCGCGGGGCTGGGGGTGGTGGGGCAGGGGCGGCGGGGCAGGGCGGGAGAGGGGCCGGACAACGAAGGCAGCAAGGGCAGGGAAGGGGATGGAACGGAGCAGCAAGAGCCAGAGCTCGCGGGGCGGGAGGCGGGCAGGGGAAAGGATAGAGCACATGCAGGAGAGGAGCCGGAGCAGGGGACGAGGTGCAGCGGGCAGCGGCAGGTGCAGGGGCAGGCAGGGCCGCTTCCGTGGCGGCTGGTCGAGGCGCTGGTGGCTGTGGGGCGGCTGCCGGGGGTGCTGGCGGCGGCGGGGGCGGACCAGAATCTGGCGCTGCAGATCAAGGGGCTCAACTCCTTTGGCGGCAAGGTACGAGAGGCGGGGGCAGCGCAGGCTGCGAGGGACTTGTGGAAGGAGAGGGCGTGCCGGGTGAAGGTTGAGAGGCGTGTGCGGTGCGGGGTGCAGACAAGGTAAGGCGCACTCCACCTCCTATGCAGCGGCTTGTATGGTGTGCCTATGAGTGGGATTGCATGCACGCCTGTAAGCTTCGTCCTGGCACGTGCCATGGGCAAGGCCCCGGCTGCGCCGTCGTACAACGGCACAGCTGTGTTTTGGACGGGCTAAATTGTGCGGCCCGGGCTGCCCAGACATGGTGCTGCAAACGGCGTGAAAAAGCCTGCCTTCTATGCGACACTGGGCTTTTTCCTTGGCATGCTGCATCCCGCCAGGTGCTTTTTCTGGACGTGGCCCCGGATGCCCTAGTCACCCACACAGAGGGCGCCAGGACGCAAACGGACACCGCGCAGCGGGCGGTGCTGGAGGGGGGCCAGGTAGAGGGAACGCGGCTCACACAGCGGGAACAAGACAGCATCGACCAGGAGCTGGGTCAGGGACAAGGACTAGAGGTGCAGCCCTCGGCACAGCAGGATGAGCAGGGGGCCGCACGGACGGCGCGCGGCCCAGATTCCACGTCTTTGCTGCAGGGGACGGTGGGAAAGGGAATGGAGGCTGCCGTGCGCACCTCCAACGTTACTGGGGGCCGCGCGGCGCTGATGGCGCTGCAGGCGGCTGTGGCAGGGCACTTCGACGGCCTCAGGTGGGGGCGCTGGCGGCAGGCGCGGTGGGCTGGGCGCGCTGGCGGCTTTGCACAGAAACATAGAAGGCTGTTGTGCATAATTTTCGTGCGGCATCCGTGCTTGCTTTGTGCAGTTACACAAGTAGTACCGCTCGCAGGGTGTTAAATCGTAGCAACGCGCGCAGGGCGTTTGTGATGGTACCGTCCTTTCCGATAGCATGCCGTCCCTCTGTCACCTCTTCAGGTTCAAGGACCAGGCCAGCTTCGAGCCCCATGTGACAATTGCCAAGATGAGCCGTGCCATGAACGGAGGGCAGCAACAGGGTGGCAGGGGATGGGGCAGGGGAAGGGGAAGGGGCGGTTGGCGGAGCAGGAGCGGGAGCAAAGGGCGCAACAGGTCACAGCAGCAGCAGCAGCAGCAAGGGGAGGCACAGGAGGGAGAGGGAGACGGGCAAGGTGCTGGCATGGAAGTCGAAAACGACAACGCCGGCAATGGAGGCGAAGGGGAGGTGAGGGCACCAGATGAGGACGGCGTGAGTGCTGGCGCGGGTGAGGAGCAGGGGCCGGCGGACGTAGTTCCTGCTGCTAGTGCTGCAGCGGCAGCAGAGGCACCGGCTGCTGTGGTGGATGAGGGCGGAAAGCGTAGTGTCGTCCTGCTCGGCGGTGTGGACGGGCCTGTGGTGAGCCAGGGTGAGGGACGGCAGGAGGAGCGGGGGCAGGAGCAGGGCCGGCCCCTCCGCGGCATCCCTCGCGAGGCCTACGCACACCTGATGGACATTGACGCAGGTGGGGCAGTGCTCTGACCGTGAGATCAGGGTACGGGCCTTGCAGTGGTCGGGCGGAGCGTCTGGTAACCCTTGGGAAGACGGCACGGTGCGAGTCATATGCCATACAGCTTACACGTGTCCATGCGGCATTCCATGCGGGCCACGCTTGACGCCCAAAATTACCGGTCTTACCCGCAGTCACACTGCAAACTGACTGTCAGCGCTGTATCTTATCGCCCCACCGTAGCCCCTGAGCCACCCTGCCCTCCCTGCCCACCCTGCCCACCCTGCCGCCCCCCGCCCCCAGGCACTGTGGTGGTTGACCGCGTGCAGCTGTGCGCCATGACGGGCAGGCGGCCGGGGGCCTACTACACCGTGCTGGCGGACGTGGAGCTGCTGGGGGGAGGGCGGGAGGGGACAGGGGGAGGGGGCGAGGCAGCAGCAGGGGCAGTGGCCGGAGAGGTGATGGGGGCGGCAGCAGCAGCTGCAGCAGGTGCAAGGGGCGGTAGTGGTGGTGGCGGGGGGGAGGCGCATGGGGAGGGGGAGGACGAGCAGCATCGGCTGGTGCCTCTGAGCGACCTCGTGCGGGAGGTTGGGGGCAGGGGCGTCGCGGAGGCGTACGGGTTTGACGCGGAGCAAGTGGGTGGCAGGGTGCGGTGGTCGGTGGCAGCGGCTGAGCTGCTGTGGGGGGCGGCGGCGGAGTGGAGAGCGAGGGACGCGGGGAGAGGCGGGGAGGTCGGGGCGGGGACGGAAGGGGAGGGAGAGGGAGGGGCGGAGGCCGGGCTGGAAGGAGGCGGAGTGTCGGGGCCCGCACGGGAAGTGCCGCGTCATGTGAGGGCACCGGCCGCCCTGCGGCTGCTGCGTTCAGGTCGCAGCCAGCATGTTCCTTAATCATGAATGATGCAGCCTTTTTAGTAGAAGCTGGCGTGGCGTCGCGGCGAGGGCGGCGAACGTGGGACGGTCGAGGTGCGTGGGGCTTGCGTGGCTGTTGCATGTTGGGCCCCTACCTCAATAGGTGAGGAGGTGCGTTTAAAATCATTATTCTCCAAGTGCTTGCATTGTTTTGGGAGCATCGGAAAGGCAAAGCTTTGGCGTCACGTAGCTCGTCCTACCCCGTGGCCGTTGCCTGGCGGTAAAATGACCCATGGGACAGTTGCTGCGCGATCGCTGTAACCCACGCGCTGTTACCACGAATATGCGTAACATTATTGTTGAGGTGGCCACAGTTGCCCCGGAGACAGGTCCAACGGACGAGCTTACGCGGCTCTATCCAATGCCGCTGTCAAGCCCGGTTGATGGGTCAGGTTCCTGGGAGCCTGTTGTTACGGCAGGCCACAGTCCTTTCAAAGCCGCCGTCGCGACTGTTGCAATTGCATCGTTGTGGGACACTTCCCTCGTAGATATACGCTGGATGGTTGTAAGCTGCCGATAGCCCTCAGCCCGTTTGCGGGACGCGTGGATGTTGCTTCGCCCGGGGGTCGCACTGGTACCCACATCTTGTTGAGCTACCCCCTTGCCTAAAGCCACCTAAAGGCCCGTGAACCCCACACAAACACAATCCGTGCATTCTTCAGTCCCCAGAAATCGTTTTAAGTCATAGCCAGCTTGCATCTCACCGGCGTAGCTTGCCCTTCCCATTAGTAGCTGCCCCGCTCCGAGCCCTCCACAACCCCCGGCGCTCCAGCCCCCTTGAAGCAGCGCCGCAAGGCCCACGAGCCCAACATGATCTTCTGGCTGTCTATGGGCGTCCTCTTCACCATCTACGCCGTGGATCTGCTGATGCTGGTCATTGTGGCAGCTGTCGCCCGCTCCGCCGAGGTGGCAGCCATCATGAAGAAGCGGGTGCAGGCCCGCGCCAGCAAGAAGCAGCAGGAGAAGAAGGCCAAGGCGGCAGCCAAGAAGCAGCACGGGGCTGCCGTACAGGGGGCTGATACGGGTGGTACGACAGCAGCCACTGGTGTTGTGCGGATGGGCCCTGGCGCGGGGGCGGCGGCGGGGCCGAATGCTGCTGCTGCGGCAGCAGCTGCGGCGAGGCAGCAGCAGCGTCTGGACGGCAGCCCCAGCGGCAGTAGCGACTACAGCAGCAGCACGGGCGGGGACACGGGCAGCAGCAGCGTGGCCGGGGAGGAGAGCGGCGAGGAAGAGCAGATCGCGCACGCCGAGATCATTGTGCCTGGGGCCTCGGCCGTGGCCATGCCAGGTGGGCGGCGTGGGCTCGCGTCGGCACTGCCGCCGCGTAGGCACGTGGCCTATGCCACGTGGCCGTGACACGCAGTACGGCACAAAGTTCCAGTCACGTGTCGTACCGGTACTTAGTAGCCATGCTAGTTGCCATGCTAGGCGTAGGTTATGCCTGTAGATCGTTGCAACGAGGCGCTTTGGTTATGACGCTTGAAGGCTCGATGCATGTCAGCTTGCCTGGCATTCGCTCAGGTGCACAGCGCTTGTGGGCCCTTTGCGGCCCGCACCGAGCACACTTTGCCAGCCCCCATGCCACCAATTTGGCCCACCTCTACAGCCTTTCTTACCAACCATATTAGCTTCATACAAATGCCGGCTGACTGCATTGCATGCGGTGCTGCAGTGCCCTGCCGAGTAGAGTAGAGCCCCCTGCCGGACCCCCTCCATCCCCGCCCTGACCCCCAGACGACCCATGGGCCGGCTCCAAGGCGCCGAAGGTGGTCATCCAGCTGCCCATGTACAACGAGGAGGCGCACGCCGCCGCCATCATCGAGGCCTGCTGCCGCATCAACTACCCCCGCGACAGGCTGCTCATCCAGGTGCGCGGGTGCAGGGGAGGGTGGAGGAGGGCTGCAGCGGTGGGAACGCTTGTGTAGGAGGCTGCAAGGGTCTTAGTTAAAGGTGGCCACTGACCGCGTGTTAGGCCAGGTCGGACTTGTGTGTGGGGAGAGGGTCAGGGCCTAAGGTGGAGCGCGCGAGTGCCGTGGCGTGGAGAGGCGCAGTCCAGCCGGGGCAGTCGTTATCCAGTGTGGTGCACCAAGCAACGGCGGCTGGCTGGGAATCCTACCCTGGGCCCCCAAGGTGTATCCCTTAAACCGCCGCATGCGCCCTCCGATCCCCCTCTGCCCCCGTTGTGAAGGTCCTTGACGACAGCACCAAGGAGGCTGTGCGGCAGAAGGTGGATGCAGCTGCCGCCGTGTGCATCGAGAACGGCCACCCCGTGCAGGTGCGAGGGCCGTCGTGGTTTGCGGGCCGCTACACATGCCTGAGCAACTGGTTGCGACCACGATGTTATCACCATGTCAAGTCCAGCGCACATATCTGCTTCACCCAGGCGCGACCCACTACCGGCATTCTCTACCTGAGACCGTCCCCATCTGTCTAGCGGATGCTACTTGTCCCGTAATACGCGCGGCCATGCATCAAGCCGTCAAGAGGTGGTGCCCACACCCTTATCCGTCCAATGTCCTGCCGCAGGTGATGCGTCGCGACAACCGCAGCGGCTTCAAGGCTGGCGCCATGGTGGAGGGCCTCAACCGCGTGGAGGGGCTGGGCTACGAGTACTGCGCCATCTTCGACGCGGGTGTGTTGCGTGCCGTACAGGTGTACGCCACGTGGCGGGCTACCGGTTAAGGGCGGGGCAGCGTTAGCGGACCTTAGCACGGTTTGATGGACCGAGTACGGTAACCAACCTGACCAGCGTTTACTTGTGCAGCAAGCAGTGCGATTGTGTCAAGTTACGGCACACGTGATGACGCGATGAGCCCAAACCCGCCGCCGCTGGTGCCGTGCAGACTTCGACCCGCCCGCCGACTTCCTGGAGGAGACCATCCCCGTCATGCACCGCGACAAGACGCTGGCCTACGTGCAGACCCGCTGGGCCTTCTCCAACGGCAACGAGTCCTTCCTCACCTGGGCGCAGGTGGGCAGCTGGCAGGGACTTCGACTGTTCGGTGGCATGCCCTTGGGACACAGGCTTGGGTAACAATATGCGCGAGCCTCCAGCGCAGATCCCTGCCCCTAAAATTGGTGTTGGAGCAAGGCACGCATGCACGGAGCTGATACGGCCTCCCCCTGTGCCTCGCTCGGCGCCACCCCTGTCCCCTTGCACTCGCACACGCTCCCTCCTTACCCTCTTGGTAACCACAGAAGGTGAACCTGTCGTTCCACTTCGACGTGGAGCAGCGCGCCCGCTCCTACCTGGGCTGGTTCTTCAACTTCAACGGCACCGCCGGCGTGTGGCGCATCCAGGTGGGCTGACAGCCACCCTGTCCGCGCCTGGCCAGGTGCGGGCAAAGGCGGGGTAGGGTGGCACGGCTGGCACCCCTGGAGGCCTTCATGCCCCACGCTGCGCAGCTAAGCAAACCTATTCGGCACCCACACATACGGTATGTAGCGCCGCTCGTGTTGGCCTTTGTACTTTGTGCGTGTAGGTTACGGCACGTGCGTCGTCTGTACTGCTGCCGTACAGTCCATTCACGACGCGGGCGGCTGGCAGTCCGACACGGTGGT
>VFQN01002264.1_pt1 | contig 30230 bp, 24 predicted proteins | sample 3512371 | NCBI WGS metagenome assembly VFQN01 (sample SAMN10412370, study PRJNA504923) | tailings metagenome | isolation source: Replicate 2 from Balatoc abandoned mine | place: Philippines: Itogon, Benguet | collected 2017-08-28 | reverse complement strand
GAGCGAAGACCAGGCTCCCCGCCGTCCCAGCTGTCGTGAGATGTGCGCAGCAGTGGCCGTCGGGTTCCGTTGGGCCGCCTGCATAGTTGTACAGCGCGGGTTCTTCTTGCTTCCATAAGCTATTCGCCGGGGAGGATTCCCGGTGACGGATCAAGAGATTCAGGCCCTCGGCCCGGCCTACGCGACGTACTTGCGGCGGTTCCGGACCCACTTCGGGCAGGACCGGACGGCCGGGCACTTCGGTAACTACTGCCGGGGGCTGCTGTCCGACCTCCCGCGCAAGTCGGTCGAGCCGATCGGCCTGGCTGCCGGGACCGCCGCACGCACGCTCCAGGAGTTCCTCGTCACCGCCCGGTGGGACCACGCGGCCGCCCGCGGCCCCCTCCACCGCCACCTCCGTGAGGTCCTCGCCGGCCTCCCGGGCGACCGGCTCGGGACGGTCGGGGTGATCGACGAGACGAGCAGTCGGAAGTAGGGCGACCACACGCCCGGTGTGCAGCGGCAGGACCTCGGGGGCGTCGGGAAGGTCGACAACGGCATCGTCACCGTCACCTCGACGTGACCCGGGGGGACGTTTCAAGCCCTGCTCGACGCCGACCTGTACCTGCCGAAGTCCTGGTCCGAGGACCGGGAACGCGGCCGGGCCGCTGGCATCCCGGGCGACGTGAGGCACCGGCCGAAGTGGCGGCGGGCGGTGGACCAGTGGCTCCGGGCGGCCGGCAGCGGGGTGTCGTTCGACTGGCTGGTGTTCGACGAGGGGTACGGTGCCGCCGTCCCGCTCCTCCGGTTTCTGAACCTGGTGAACCCGCGATTCGTGGCCGAGGCGCCGGTCAACTTCACCGTCCGAGACGCCGAGCACGGCCCGGCCCGCCGTGCGGACGGCCGGCTGAGTGCCGCCGACGCCCGCGACGGGGTGCGGCACCGGCTCGCCCACCGGACCGTGCGGGCGTCGTTCTGGCGGGCGGCGGCGGCCCGGGTGTGGGTGGCGGGCCGGGAGCACACCTTGGTGTGCGGCCGTCAACGAGGCCACGGCCGAGGTCAAGTACTTTCACGAACGCGACGACGGCTCCTCTGCCTCGGGTGCTGGCCGTGGCCTTCCGCCGGTGGGCGGTCGAACACGCCTTCCGGCTCGGGAAGCAGGACGCCGGGCTGACGGATTACGAGGGGCGGAACTACACCAGGCTGTTGAGGCATCTGACGCTGGCCCTGATCGTCCTCGGGCTCGTCACCCCCCGCACGGAGCGACTGCGGGGGGAAAACCCCCGAGGTGACCGCGGAGCAGGTGTGCCGGGCGTTGAACCAGCGATGCGGGGCGGTGTTCCGACGGCGTCGCGGCACCCCCGAGCTGCGGCACACCGCCGAGGTCATCCGCTACCATCAGCGACGGAACGCACAGGCCGCCAAGTCCCACGAGTAGCGGCGGCATAGGCGTGCCATTTAGGAGCATCCCCGTGGGACAGGTCGCCGACCTTGTCGCGGAGCTCGCGCCACACTTCCGCCCCGCGGCCGGCTCGGCCGGGGCAAAGGAGTGGCCTGCCACCCTCGGCGAGTTCCGCACGGCGGTGGAACATCTCGGCGGCGTCGAGGAGGAGACCGGCCGCGGTCTGCGTGGGCTGCCGGCCAGCCGCGACGGGTCGAGGTCCTCCTCTGGGTGCACGCGGCCATCACGCGGCCGGCCCCCCGGACTAGTGGAACCTCTGTGCGAGGTGCTGTCCGTCCGGGATGCCGACCTCCAGCACGAGTGGGTCGCCGAGCTTCCCGGCGAGATGGGCGATTCGCGAGCAATCCCGCCCTCCGGGCGGCGCGCATGTCCCAGGTTGCCGGGGACGTGACGCGATCGCTCCCGAAGCGGTGCGTGGAGGCGCTCGTCGCGATCGGCACCCCGGAGGCCGTCGAGGCGGCCCGGGCGCAACGCACGTCGCCATGGCCGAGGTCCGTGAGTGGGCGGCCGAGTACTTGCCGAGAGTGACCGCCACGATCCTGACGCGATTTGACCCGCGACTTAATGCTATAGCGATAGGCTTTCCATGCAAGACGGTATGGGATCTACCCTCCACCACGTGTGCAATTCATTGAACGCCCCGAGCGGGGCGGTCGATCCCAACGGACTGACATGGCACCCTGGCACGACCCCGCGCTGCTCGACCGCCTCGCCCGCGTCCGCGCCCCGTGGGACGCCCTCACCGCCCGCGTCGTCCGCGCCGCGGTGGCGAAGTTCGTCCCGCCCGGCCCGCTGGTCGAGGTCGGCGCCGGCGGCGGGCAGTTGCGGCCGTGGCTCCCGCCCGACCGCGCCGCCGACACCACGCACACCGACTCGTCTGTCCCGTTCCTCGACGTGCTGCGAACCCGCTTCCCCGACGCCGCTACGAAGCCGGCGGAGGTAACGGCACTACCGTTTGCCGACGGATCGCTCGCCGGCGTGCTCGGGCTGTGCGTGCTCGACACGCTCCCCGGCCTCGCCGCGGCGCGTGACGAGTTCCGCCGCGTGCTACGGCCGGGCGGCGTGGTCCTTCACGTCCTCGATCTCGCCACCAGCCCAGGCGGCGCGTTCGCCGAGCTGATCGTCCGCGGCGACTTCCCGCTGCCGAACTTCGCCGCCGACCCCGGCGTGCTCGAAGTGGTCACCGAGGCGCAGCGGGTGCTGCTGCCGGTCACGGATGCCTTCGACGAGGTGCTGGCGGTGCCGTGGGCGGACTTCACCGCCTTCGTCGGGATGCTGAAGGCCGCCCGCCACCCGCTCGCCGCCGACCTCCTCGCCTACGCCGATCCGGCCGACCCGGTGGCGCTCGACCCGGACGCGCTGGCGCAGCGGTTCATGCACTACCGCAACAACCCCGACCGCCTACGAGTGCTGTACCGGGCGCTGCTCGGCGTGACACTGACCGCGCGCAGCCTCGGCCGCGCGTGGCCGCTGCGTGGCGTGTCGCTGCGGGCGCACCTGCGCGAACGACTGCGGCGGGTGTTCGGCGACGGGTTCACGGTCGAGTTCGCCGGCCCGGTGTTAGCATGGGAGCCGGCGGACGGCGAAAACGTGCTGCGGCACACGGGGAAGACGATTCCCGGTGCGACTGCGCTGCCGGCGGCGACGCCGGTCGAGGAACTGGAGGGTGCGAAGGTGGCGGTGCCGGCGGGAGCGTGGCGGGCGACGACGGTGGAAGTGTTTGCGGCGCGCTAAGCGGACTTCAGGACGGTGAGGCGGGTGAAGTCGTGGTGGGGCCGGCGTCCCGCCGGCCGTCGGGCGCCGAGACGGCTGCCCCACCACCACTCCGCGCGACACCCACCCGACGCCCGCTCTAACGGCCCCGCGAGTTCACATCAACCGACCGGCCGATCACCCCTCCAGTTCCTCCTGCAGCGCCAGCCAGCGCTCCTCGGCGGGGTCGAGCTTCGCGGTCAGCGCGGCGACCTCCTCGTGCAGCCGGAGTGCCTCGGCGGGGTCGGTCGTCTCCATCAGCTTCGCGCTTGCGGCGCGCTTCTGCTCGTCGAACTGCGCGATGGTCTTCTCCAGCGTCTTCATCTCCTTGCGTACCGCCTTCTCGTCGCGCCGGGCCGCCCGCGGCGCCGGCTTCGCCGCCGTCACGGCCGCCGGCGCCTTCGCCAGCCCCGCGGCCGCCTCGCGCTCGCCCTCGTCGACTTCCTTCTCCACGCGGTCGAGGTAGTCGGCGTAGCGGCCGGGGTACGTCACCACGCGCCCGTCGCGCACCTCCACCACGCACGTCGCCACCCGCGTCGTGAAGTGCCGGTCGTGGCTGGTGAAGATCACCGTCCCCTGGTACTCGACCAGCGCGTCCACCAGTGCCTCGACCGTATCCACGTCCAGGTGGTTCCCCGGTTCGTCGAGGACGAGCACGTTGTAATCGCCGAGCAGCAGCCCCGCGAGGACGAGCCGCGCCCGCTCGCCGCCGGACAGCACCGAGATCGGCTTGTCCACGTGCGACCCGCGGAAGAGCAGCGCGCCGGCCACGCCCAGGATCTCCTGCTCCTTCCGCCCGCGGCCCTTCGAGCGGAGGTAGTCGATCACCGTCCAGTCGCCGGCGAGCGAGGTGTAGACGTGCTGGGCGTACACCCCGATCTTGCACCCGTGCCCCCAGCGCACGTCGCCGGCCAGCGGCTTGAGCGACTCGACGACCGTGCGCAGGAACGTCGTCTTGCCCTGGCCGTTGTCGCCGACGATCGCGGCGCGCGAGCCGTGGTCGAGTTCGACGTCGATGCCGTCGGCGATGCGCCGCTCCGGGTAGCCGATCGCCAGGTCGCGACAGCGCACCGCCGCCCCCTTCCGCGGCTCCACCCGCGGGGCGCGGATGCTCGCCGTCGGCTCGTCGGCGACGATCTCGACCGTCTCGAGCTTCTCCAGCGCCTTCGCCTTCGACTGGGCCAGCGCCGCGGTGCTGGCGCGGGCCTTGTTCCGGGCGATGAAGTCTTCGAGGTGCCGCTTCTTCGCCAGGATGGTGGCGTTCGAGCGCTCGTCGTGTGCCCGGCGCTCCTTCTCGTTCGCCAGGTACGCCTCGACCTTCCCCGGGAAGTACGTGAGCTTGCCGCGGGAGAGGCCGAGCGTGTGCGCGCAGGTGGCGCCGAGGAACGCCCGGTCGTGCGACACGATCAGGCACGCGGCCCGAAAGTCGCGCAGGAAGTGCTCGAGCAGGATCTGCGTGCGCAGGTCGAGGAAGTTCGTCGGCTCGTCGAGCATGAGCAGGTTCGGCTCGTGGAGGAGCAGCGCGGCGAGCTTGAGCCGCGTCTGCCACCCGCCCGAGAGCTTCGCCACCGGCCCGTCGAGGTACGCGCCCTTCACCTCGAACCGGCCGGCGACCTCGCCGCACCGCCAGTCGGGCTGGCCGCTGTCGCGCATCAGAAACTCGAGCGCGGTCTCGCCCGGGACGAACGGGTCGTGCTGGCGGAGGTAGCCGAGGCGGAGGTTCGGGTGGCGGAACACCTCGCCGGCGTCGAGCTCCTCCTCGCCGAGGAGGACGCGGAGGAGGGTGCTCTTGCCGGCGCCGTTGCGGCCGACGAACCCGACCTTCACGTCGTCGCCGATCGTCGCGTCGGCCCCGTCGAGGAGTACCTGGTCGCCGTAGCTCTTGGACGCCTTCGTGATCTGGAGGAGCGTGGCCATCGGGTCGCGTGGTCCTCGGGGTGGCGGCCGCGGCGGGAGAAAGGCGGCGGGCGGGAACCAACTATTATCGCACCGCCAGCCCGAACGGACAGCGGCGGGGCGGGTAACGGGATCAGAAGGCAGAAGGCCGAGGACAGGCAGCAATCGGCTGGCACACTGTCTGTCCTCGGCCTTCTGCCTTCTGCCTTCTAGGCTTGCGTTGCTCCTGCGGTGCGCGCGACGTACAGTGAACGGGTTGCCGGCCTACCGCCGGTTTCACCCGTTCTTCACCCGGCCGCGCGGCCGAAAGGGTTCGTTTGATGGGCAAGGCCCTCGACCGCCGCTCCCCCGACACGTCCGACATCGCCCCCAGCTGGAAGCTCCACGACGCCTTCGAGACCTACGGGGTCAAGAACTGGGGCAAGGGGTACTTCGGCATCAACCGCCTCGGCCACCTCACCGTCCACCCCGACAAGAACCCGGACCGCGCCATCGACCTCAAGGATCTCATCGACCAGCTCCGCGGCCGCGGCATCCAGCCGCCCATCCTGCTCCGGTTCTCCGACCTGCTGAAGCACCGCATCGGCGAGATCGCCGGGGCGTTCGAGAAGGCCCGCCGCGACGCCGGGTACGACGGCGGGTACGCCTGCGTCTACCCGATCAAGGTGAACCAGCAGCGGCACGTGGTCGAGGAGGTGCTCGACTACGGCAAGGAGCACGGGTTCGGCCTGGAGGCCGGCAGCAAGCCCGAGCTCCTCGCCGTGCTCGCGCTCACCAACGGCACCGGCGAGACGCCCATCATCTGCAACGGGTTCAAGGACGACGAGTTCATCAAGATGGTGGTGCTGGCCCGGAAGATCGGCAAGCACATCATCCCGGTGGTGGAGAAGTTCACCGAGCTGGAACTGCTCGTGAAGTACATGGAGGAGCTGGGCGTGCGCCAGCCGCTCGGCATCCGGGTGAAGCTCGCCAGCCGGGGCTCCGGGCGGTGGAAGGGGAGCGCCGGCTACCGCTCGAAGTTCGGCCTCACGCTCACGGAGGTGCTGGAGGCGTTCGAGTACCTGAAGGCCCGCGGGCTGGAGGACTGCCTCCAGCTGACGCACTTCCACATGGGCTCGCAGGTGTCCAACATCCGCAAGGTGAAGGACGCGCTCACGGAAGCCGCCCGGGTGTACACCGAGCTGTACCGGCTCGGGGCCGGGCTCAAGTACATCGACGTGGGCGGCGGCCTCGGGGTGGACTACGACGGCAGCCAGACGGACTTCGAGAGTAGCACGAACTACACGCTCCAGGAGTACGCCAACGACGTGGTGTTCCGCATCAAGTCGGTGTGCGACGAGGCCGGGGTGCCGCACCCGACGATCATCTCCGAGAGCGGCCGGGCGCTGGTGGCGTACCACTCGGTGCTGGTGTTCGACGTGCTGGGCACGAGCGACTTCGACAAGTGTACCGCCCCCGACGCGCTCCCCGAGGACGCGCCGCAGCCGCTGCAGGATTTGTTCACGACGCACAAGGAGCTGAACAAGAAGAACTACCTGGAGGGCTACCACGACGCGGTGCAGTCGATGGAGGAGACGCTGAACCTGTTCAACCTCGGGTACCTGTCGGTCGAGCTGCGGGCGCTGGCGGAGCGGCTGTACTGGGCGCTGTGCCGGAAGGTGATGCGGATCACCCGCGACCTGGACTACGTGCCGGACGAGCTGAACGGGCTGGAGAACATGCTCTCGGACACGTACTTCTGCAACTTCAGCGTGTTCCAGAGCATGCCCGACTCGTGGGCCATCGACCAGCTCTTCCCGATCATGCCGATCCACCGCCTCACCGAGGCGCCGACGCGCCGCGGGGTGCTCGGCGACATCACCTGCGACTCCGACGGCAAGGTGGACCAGTTCATCGACCTGCGCGACGTGCGGAGCAGCCTGGAACTCCACCCGTACACCGGCGACGAGCCGTACTACCTCGGCGGGTTCCTGCTCGGGGCGTACCAGGAGATCCTGGGCGACCTCCACAACCTGTTCGGCGACACGAACGCGGTCCACGTGTCGCTGGAGGAGGACGGCACGCCGAACGTCGAGACCGTGGTGAAGGGCGACACGGTGACGGAGGTGTTGAACTATGTCCAGTACAGCGCCGAGAAGCTGACCGACCGGGTGCGGAAGGACGTGGAGCGTGCCGTCCGCCAGGGGAAGATCTCAGTGACCGAGAGCCGCCAGTTCCTGCGCTTCTACGAGAGCGGCCTGGAGGGCTACACGTACCTGGAGGAGCCGAGCGCCTGACCCCCAAAGAAGGAGCGGACATGCCCAAGCCGTCAGACTTCTTTATCGGGCTCGTTGACTTCATTGCCGTCATCCTGCCCGGGGCAATCCTCGGGTTCCTCCTGATCCTGCTCGATTGGCCGGACCGGGTGAAGGAGGTGTTGGCTGAACGGCTAGCCGACCCGGTCGCCGGGTGGGCCGCGTTTCTGACGCTGGCGTACGTCCTCGGCCATGTCCTGCATCACCTCGGGACGTTCCTCGACGCGCCGGTCTATGACTGGGCGTTCTGTACTTGGCGACGGCACAAGCTCGGGTGGATGACGTGGCCGCCGTCGTGGCGGGTTTGGTACCGGGCGCTCCGGACGGGGACGTACCCGGGCGAGGCGCGTAAAACCCCGCGGAAGCTGTTCGACCCGGTTGGCCCGCCAACGGACGCGCACCGGCGGGCGACGTGGTTCGCCCAGTGGCAAGCGCGGGCCGAGGGTACGCGCTTCGGGGAGACGCGACCGCCGGCCAGTGACCCGCCGGCCGGTGACCCGCAACCGGCTGAGGACCGGCCGCCTGAGTTCAAGCCCGGGGATGAGAGCGTGTACGGGTGGGCGGCGGCGTATGTCCGCCTGACGGATCCGGCGGCGGCGGCCGAACTCGACCGGGCCGGCGTCGACTCGAAGTTCTTCCGGAGTCTGTTCTTCATCACCCCGTTCTTGGTGTGGGTGATCCACAACCGGCTGTACGCGGAGCCGACCACGAAGTGGCTGACCGTCACCGCCGTACTTCTCGGAGTGTTCTCCTTATACCGGTTCTGCGACCGGCGGTGGGCGGCGGCCGAGGAAACCTACCGCTACTTCGTCTTACTGGCCCTCGCTGCCTCGAAGCAAACACCGTCCGAGCCGCAGCAGGCGCCGGGGGCGCCTACCCGCTGACCGCGGCGTAGGGCGCCAAGCCCGTTGCCCCGCGGCCGCGCAGCGGCGATACTCACGGCACCCCCCGGAGGTGCCGGCCGTGACCCGCTCCCTGCTCCTCGTCTCCCTCGCGCTCCTCCCGTTCGCCCACGGCCAACCCACCGTGCCGCCGGCACCCGCTGCGCCGGTCGTGCCCGCGGGGTATCACCAGGTCAAGCTCAACGGGCACACGTTTACCCTGCCGGTCGGGTTCACCATCGAAGTGCTCGCCGGCGCCGACATGGTGCCGCGGCCCATCGCCGCCGCGTTCGACGAGAAGGGCCGGCTGTACGTCACCGACTCGTCCGGCTCCAACGAGAAGGTCGCCGACCAGCTCGCCAAGAAGCCGCACCGCGTGCTGCGGCTCGACGACAAGGACGGCGACGGGAAGTACGAGACGAGCACCGTCTACGTCCCGAACGTCATGTTCCCCGAAGGGGCGATGTGGCTGAACGGGTCGCTGTACGTCGCCGCGCCGCCGCACATCCTCAAGTTCACCGACACGAACGACGACGGCCGCGCCGACAAGGAAGAGGTGTGGTTCGACGGCAAGACGCTCACCGGCTGCGCCAACGACCTGCACGGCCCGTACCTCGGGCCGGACGGCTGGATCTACTGGTGCAAGGGCGCGTTCGCCAAGCAGGAGTACACACTCGGCGAGGAGGAGCGCGAGCGAAAGTTGGTCACGCGGGCGTCACACATTTTCCGCGCCCGGCCGGACGGCAGCGGGCTCGACGCGGTGATGACCGGCGGGATGGACAACCCGGTGGACGTGGTCTTCACCCCGACGGGCGACCGCATCTTCAGTTGCACGTTCCTCCAGCACCCGCGCGACGGCAAGCGCGACGGGCTCATCCACGCCGTCTACGGCGGGATCTACGGCAAGCCGCACGACGTCCTGGACGGCCACGTCCGCACCGGCCCGGAGCTGATGGACCCGATGACGCACCTCGGCCCGGCGGCGCCGTGCGGGCTCCACCGCTACGAGAGCGACCAGTTCGGCCCGGACTACGCCAACAACCTGTTCTGCTGCCAGTTCAACCTCCGCAAGGTCAGCCGGCACGTCCTCGTGCCGACCGGTTCGACGTACACCACGAAGGACTCGGACTTCCTCACCTCTGACAACCACGACTTCCACCCGACCGACGTGATCGAGGACGCCGACGGGTCGCTCCTCGTCGTGGACACGGGCGGCTGGTACAAGCTCTGCTGCCCCACGTCGCAGCTCGTGAAGCCGGACGTGACCGGCGCCATCTACCGCGTCCGCAAGACGGGCGCGCACCGGGTCGACGACCCGCGCGGTACCCGCATCGACTTCCCGAAGCAGACCGTCGCCGCGCTCGGGCTCTTGCTCCACGACCCGCGGCCGGTCGTGGCGAAGCGGGCGATCGACGAGGCCGAGCGCCGGCACCGCGCGACCGAGGTGGCGGTCGCGGCGCTGACCGCCGGCGGCACGCGGGCCGGTCGGCTGAACGCCGTCTGGCTCGCCGCCCGCGAGGGCCGGCCCGGCGCGCAGCGGTTCATCGCCACACTCGCGCACAGCCCGGACGAGGACATCCGCCTCGCCGCCCTCCAGGCCGTCGGCCTCGAACACGCCGTCGGTCCCGGCTTCGGCCTCAGCCCGGCGGTGGAGCGGCTCGCCGACCCGTCGCCGCGGGTGCGCCGGCTGGCCGCGGAGTGCATCACCCTCCACGGCAGGCGCACGATCGGTCCCGAGCCCCTCTTCGCCGCGCTCGCCGACGGGACGAACGACCGCCCCCTCGACCACGCGCTAACGTTCGCGCTGGTCGAGTGCCACGCGCGCGACGCGACGACGAAGGGACTGGCGCACCCCTCGCCGCGCGTCCGCCGCGCCGCCCTCGCCGCGCTCGAGCAGATGCCCGACGGCAAGCTCGACCCGGCAGCGGTGCTGAGCGAACTGAACAGCAAGGACGCGGCGCTCCAGGAAACGGCGTGGTGGATCGCCGGCCGGCACCCGGATTGGGGCGACCGCCTCGCCGGCTACTTCCAGGCGCGCCTCGCCGGCGTCGAGACGCTGACGACGCCGGAGCAGGACGCGCTCGTGGGCCGCGCCGTGCCGTTCCTCAAGGGCGAGCCGGTGCGCCGGGCGGTCGGCGCGGCGCTGGCGAAGACACCGACCGCCGCCGGGCAGCGGTCGCTCCTGCGCGGGATGGCGCGGGCCGGGCTGAAGACGTTCCCGCCCGAGTGGGCGGAGGGCGTGTCGCTCGCGCTCGGCTCGCCCGACCCGGAGGTGGTACGCGCCGCCGCCGCGGTGCTGCGCGCCGCCCCACCGCCGGACGACATGGCCGCCCGGGTGATCGTCGCGGCCGAGGAGCACCGCACCCGACACGCCGTCCCCACCCCGCCCGACCTGGCGCTAACCCTCCGGGCCGCCACCCCGTTCCGCGCCCGCCAGTCGGCCGAGAGCGCCGTCGCGGTGGTCGCACAGCTCCACCGCGACCAGCCGGCGCCGGTCCGCGCGGCCGCGGCCGACCTGCTCACCCGCGAGCCGCTCCCCGCCGCCGCGCTGGTTCACCTCGCCGGCGCGCTCAAGACCGCCCCGCCGGCGGAGGTCGGCAAGGTGCTGCCGGCGTTCGACCGCTCCACCGACAAGGCGGTCGGGCTGAAGCTGGTCGAGGCGCTGTCCGAGCCGGCCGTCCGATCGGTCGTGCGCGCCGAGCAGATCAAGCCGACGCTCGACAAGTACCCGGCGCCGGTGAAGGCGGCGGCGGAGAAGCTGTACTCGCTGCTCGCCGAGGCGCGGCGCGACGAGGTGACGCGGCTAGAGGCACTGTTGAAGGAATTGCCGACGGGCGACGTGCGGCGCGGGCAGGCGGTGTTCAACGGGGCGAAGGGGCAGTGCGCGTCATGCCACAAGATCGGCTACGTCGGCGGACTGGTCGGCCCGGACCTGACGCGCGTCGGCGGCACCCGCACCGAACGCGACCTGCTCGAAGCGGTCGTGTTCCCGAGTGCGAGTTTCGTCCGCAGCTACGAACCGGTGCGGGTGACGACGCAGGACGGGCGGGTGTTCAACGGCATCCTCACGAAGGACGCGCCGGACGAACTCGTGCTGACGGTCGGGGCCGACAAGTCCGAGCGCGTGGCGCGGGCGGACGTGGAGGCGGTCGTCCCCGGCACGGTGTCGGTGATGCCCGCCGGGCTCGACCAGCAGCTCACGCGGCAGGAACTCGCCGACCTCGTCGCATTTCTACGGGCCTGCCGGTAGCCGCCGCGCAGAGCCGCGGCCCCGGCGGCGTCTATACCGTGGAGCGCCGACGGGGACCGCGATGAACCACTTCCGCTCGCTCGTCCGCCGCGCCGGCGCGGACGAGCGGACCGATACCGACTTGCTCGCCGACGCCCCGCACGACGAGGCGGCGTTCGCCGAGCTCGTCGCCCGGCACGGGCCGGTGGTGTGGGGCGTGTGCCGCCACCTGCTCGGCGAGGCCGACGCCGAGGACGCTTTCCAGGCCACGTTCGTCGCCCTCCTCCGTTCCCCCGGCCGCGACCCGGCCGCGCTCGGCGCCTGGCTCCACCGGGTCGCCGTGCGCGTCGCCCTGACCGCCCGCCGCGCGGCGGCGCGCCGGCGGGCGCGCGAGACCGCCGCGGCGCGCCCCGAAGCCGCTCACCTGACCGAGTCGGACGAGTGGGCGGACACGATGGCCGTCGTCCACCGCGAGGTCGCCGCGCTGCCGGATGTGGACCGGGCGGCGTTCGTGCTGTGCGTCCTTGAGGGGCGGACGCAGTCGGACGCGGCGGCGCGGCTCGGGCGCACCCCGGGCGCCGTCGCCGGGCAGGTGGCCCGGGCGAAGAAGCGGCTCGTCGCGCGGCTCACCGCCCGCGGCGTCGCGCCCGGTCTCGCCGCGCTCGGGGTGGCGGTGGTCCCGCCGGCGGTGGCGGCGCGGGTGCTCACCCTTCCAGGCGCGGGCGTGCCGCCCGCGATTCTCCGTCTCGCCAGAGGGGGGCTCGGGATGACGACCGCGAACAACTGGGTTGCGCTCGCCACCGCCGTGGTCGTGGCCGGGCTGGCCGCGTGGGTCGTGGCCGCGGGCGACCTGCCGCCCGCGCCACCGCCGGCTGCCGCGGCACGCCCGCCGGAGCCCGCCGGGGGCGACGCGCCGAAGCTGGTCCGCACGCTGGCGGGCCACCTCAACCGCATCACCTCGCTCGCGTACGCGCCGGACGGCACGGCGGTCGCCACCGCGTCGTGGGACGGCACGGTCCGCCTCTGGGACGTGAAGGCGGGTGCCGAGGTGCGCCGGTTCGGCTTCGACGAGGCGAAGGGCGACAAACTCCAGACGGGCGAGCTGGGCGCGAACACGTACGACCAGGTCGCCTTCACGCCCGACGGCGCCCGCGTCGTGGCGGCGAAGCGACTCTCCGACACGGAGTTCGCCACGCTCGTGTGGGACCGGCGCACCGGCGCCGAGGTCTACCGGTTCCCGTCGGGCGGTGGCGCCTGCTTCGACATCACCCCGCGCGGCGGGCTCATCGCCTGCGGCGGCTACCGGCACATCGGCGTGTACGACCTCGCCACCGGGAAGGCGGTCCACGACATCCCCGGCGACGAGAAGCAGCTGCGGATCGAGTCGCTGACGTTCTCGCCGGACGGCAAGACGATGTACTCGACCGGCCACCCGCCGACCCCACAGCCCGACCCGAAGGTGTTTCGGCTGACCATCATGCCGGACGTGGTGCGCTGCTGGGACGTGACGACCGGGTTCGAGCGGCCGTCGCCCCTGAACGGGCAGGTGGTGACCCGGCTCGGGCAGCACGTCGGCCTGTCGCCCGACGGCCGCACCCTCGTCCACCCGAACGGCAAGGGGGTTACGCTGCGCGAGGTCGCTACGAACGGCGAGCGGGGCAAGCTGACCGGTCACAAGGACGAGGCGTGCGACTTCGTGTACTCGCCCGACGGGCGCACGCTGGCGACCGGCAGCATGGACGGGACCGTGTGTCTGTGGGACGTGCCGGGCGGGAAGCAACTCGCCAGGCTGGGCAAGGACGTCGATCCGGTCAAGGGCGGGTGGATCCTGTCGGTCGCGTTCTCGCCCGACGGGCGCACGCTCGTCGGCGGCGGGCTCGACAAGACTGCGAGCGTGTGGGACGTGAGCGCGGTGACCGGGCGGAAGCACGGGTCGGCCCCGCGCACGCCGGCGGACCTCGACGCCGACTGGGCCGCGCTCGCCGGTAGCGCGGCCGCCGGGTACGCCGCGCTCGGCCGGTTCGTGGCGGCGCCGGATGTGAGCGTCCCGTTCCTGGCGAAGCAGTTGGAGGCCGCGGCAACGGCGGACGCTGCGCCGGTCGATCGCCTCATCGGCAAGCTGGGCGATGCCGACTTCGCGACGCGGGAGGCGGCGTCGAAGGAGCTGGCAGCACTCGGCGATCGCGCCGAGCACGTCCTGCGGAAGGCGCTGGCCGGCACCCCGTCGGCGGAAGCGCGGCGCCGGCTCGGGGTGCTGGTGAGTCGGCTGGCTGGCGCAGCGGCGTCGCCGGGAACAGCGCGGGAGATCCGGGCGGTCGAGGCGCTGGAACTGATCGGCACGCCGGACGCGCGGCGGGCACTCGACCACCTCGCCGCGGGGCCAGCCGGGGTGCGGCTGACGGATGAGGCGAAGGCATCGGCGGACCGGCTGGCGGGCCGGTCACGTTAGCGCTGCGGTCACGTCGGCGATGGTCGCGTAGCGGATGCCGAGGCGCTCGCCCTCGGCCTTCGCCGTAGCTTGGAACAGCCCCGCCGCTGGTACGTCGATCCCAGCCGAGGCGTCCTCGACCAGCCACACGTCGAGCCCGGCCGCGCGCAGGTCGCGGGCGGCGTAGAAGCAGCAGATGTTCGTGGCGATCCCGCACACCACCACGGCGCCGACCCCGCTCCCCCGCAGGAACGCGGCGAATCCGGGGTGCTGTGCCGTCACCGCATAAGCCTCGAAGTCGCGGTCGTACCCCTTCCGCCAGACGGCGTGGAACCGGTGGGTGTCGAGTCCCGGGAGGAAGTCGGCGCCGGACGTGCCCGCGACGCAGTGCGGCGGGTACAGGTCGTCGGCCCGGCCGCGGAACGAGCGGTGGTCCGGCGGGTGCCAATCCTGGGTGGCGTCGATCCGGGCGAACGGCAGGGCGAGGAGCTGATTCACCGCCGACACGATGGCGGCACCGCCGGGGACGGGGAGCTCGTCCGGGCACAGGTCGGTGAACCCACGCTGGGCGTCCACGACGAGCAGCGACGCGGCGGCGCGGTCGAGCGCGGGCATGACGTGGGGCTCCGGGCGGAGTCAGCGGATGCGAAGGATGCGGCAGACTTCCTCGTAGCTCCCCTCCAGGTCGAGTGGGAGCCACAGTTCCTCGGTCAGCCAGAGCGGCAGCATCGGGATCGGCCGACCGACTTCGAGCTGGTGGGCCCAGGCGTCGAGCCGGTGCTCCCGCCCGGCGGTCCGACGGCGGAGGCTGGCCGCGTAAATCGCCGGCGGCGCGGCCCCGAGCGCCGGGTCGGCGACCCCGAGCCGGTCGAGGGTGCCGCCGTACAGGTTGGCCGTCAGCTCCGTCACCACGTCCACAACAGCCACACACACGCCGCGGCGGACGAGGGCGGCGCACTTGGCCGTAAACGCCTCTCGCGTCGCGGGCCGGTCCTTGTTCGCGCGGCTCACGAACTCGACGGCCGCGACCAGCGTCCCGTCGGGGTCACGAACCTCGAGAACGAGTTCGTCCTCGTCGGCCAGGTCCGTCCCGCGGGCGGTTAGGGTCGGGGGCGGGGCGGTGCTGGTGGCGGTGGCCGTCCCGCCGCCTGCGCCGTTCGCGGCATACCCGGTGTCGGACTCATCGGTATCGACGGCGCCGATGTCGATCTCATATTCCATCCCGAGCTGAACGCGCGGCCCGGCCTCGTACCCCGGCGGCAGTAACGCTTCCAGCCGGGTGAGCAAGATCGCCGGCCACATGGCGTGGATTTCCGTCCACCGGCGGCGGTTCTTGCGGAAGTGGTCGCGGAGCGGCATGGCGGAGCCTCCTCCCCGGAGTATACCAGCCTGCGACCCCGCCCCCACACCCCGGCGCCGCATGACCCCCGCCGACGTTTCCGCGCTCCTCGTCGAGCAGTTCGCCGCCGTGCCCGGCGCCGCGGGCGGCGACCCGTTCGTCGCCGTCGGGCCGGACCGGCTCGTCGAGGTATGCACGTTCCTCCGCGACGACCCGCGGCTGAAGTTCGAGCTGCTCAACGACCTCACCGTCGTCGATTACCTCGAAACCGACGCGAAAAAGGTAGCGAAGGCGGGGTTCGAGCCGCACCTGGAGGTGGTGTACCGCCTCAGCAGCTTCACGTTCCCCGGGCGGCGGTTCACGCTGAAGGTCACGCTGCCGCGGTGGAAGGACGGGGTGGCGGGGAGTCTGCCGGAGGTGCCGTCGGTGGCGGGGGTGTGGCGCACCGCTGACTGGCACGAGCGCGAGGCGTTCGACCTGTGCGGTGTGATGTTCACCGGCCACCCGGACCTGCGACGCATCCTGATGGCCGAGGACTGGGCCGGGCACCCGCTGCGGAAGGACTACGAGTACCCGCTGGAGTACCACGGTATCCGCTGCCGGTAGGCGTGCGACGTGTAGCGGTTGGCGCGGGGTAGGTCGCGGGGGTCGGGGCGGTGCGACCGGCGGGTGGGCTGGTGAGAGTGCGGCCGCGGGCACTACGATTCAAGTCAGCCGTTCACCCCGTCCCCCGGAGCGCCGCCCCGTGACCCGCACCCTTTTCACCGTTGCCGCGCTGGCCGCGTCCGCCGCCGGCGCAGCGGCCCAGCAACCCGCCCCGCCACCGCGCCCGGCTGTCCCGAAGACGGACACGCAGGTGCCGGCGCCGATGGCCCAGTCGAAGACCACCCCGCTCACACAGCCCGCGCCGCTGGCCGCACCGACCCCGGCGCCGGCCCCGCCTGCGGCGCGGACGTTCGTCGAGTACCCGCCGGCCAACCTGCCACCGCCCGGCCCCTACGGGTACGGGGCACTCCCGCCGCGCATCCCGTTCGGCCCGAGCGTGTCGCCGCTGGAGTACCCGTACCCGATGTACGCGATCCCGCCGGGCGCCCCGTACCCGCAGCACACGCCGCTCGGTGACCGGCAGTTCTCGTGGGGGTGGAAGAAGCGGCGCTGAGGCGCGGCTACCGGTCCAGGGCCGCGGCGACGGCCGCGGTCCACCGGGCGTAGCCGGCGGGGCTCATGTGGAGCCCGTCCTTCACGAACAATTCCGGGAGCGGCCGCCCGTCCGGCCCGAGCATCAGCGGCGCGACATCGATGTAGCCGAGCTTCGGGTCGGCGTCGCACGCCGCCTTCACGAGCCCGTTCGCCTTCGCCTGCACGTCCTGCTTGTTCCACCGGGCGATGCTCGGCTTCACCGCAATGAAGTACACCTTGCAGTCGGGCGCGTCCTTGCGGACGGCCGCGACGAACGCGCGGAAATCGGCCGCCACCTGCGCCGGGGTACGGCCGGACGCGATGTCGTTGTCGCCGGCGTACAGCACGACCGCCTTCGGCCGGTTCGGGGCGATGATGCGCGGGGCGGCGATCGTCGAGTCGCGGATCTCGGAGCCGCCGAAGCCGACGTTGACGTAGCCCTTGCCGGGGAACGACTCGTCGAGCTTCCACAGCCGGGTGCTGGAACTGCCCGCGAACACCACGCCGCCGGTCTTTGGCGGCGAGCCCTTCAGCCGCTTCTCAATCGCGGAGACTTCCTTCTCCCACCGCGCGGCGCGGGCGGTGCCGGGTTCGGCGGGCGGCGGGGCGGGGGCGGGTTGGGCGACGAGCGTGAGGACGAGGGGGAGCATGACCGGCTCCGGGCGGGAGGGGATACGACGAAGCCCGGCCGCGGGGCCGGGCTTCGAGAGATGATACGGCCGGCGGGACGCCGGCCCCACCGGTGCGGGCGTTACTTCTTGCCGCCCTGGAGGGCGACGACGAGCACCTGCACGGCGGCCTCGATCCCGTACCCGAGCGACAGCGGCACCGGGGTGAGGGTGTTCGCCTCGCGGATCGGGTGTTCGAGCTTCACCATGTCGGGCTCGACCATCAGGTTCTTGCCCTTGAGCGCCTTGCTGATGTCCACCGGCCCGATCGAGCCGTACAGGAGCAGGTGCGTCTCGACCTGCCCGTCGCGCTCGATCTGCGCCTCGTGGGCGTTCGCCTCGAGCGTGATCGCCGGGAGCCGGGTGAGCTGCTCGGCGAGCACCTTCAGGTCGGCGACGCGGGCCTCCTTGGCCTTCTGCACCTTGATCTTGTACGTCTCGAGCGTCCGCAGGTTCTCCTCGGTCGGGATGACGGCGTGGCCGTAGGGGAGGAGGAAGTTCCGGGCGTACCCGGGCTTCACCTCGACCACCTCGCCCTGCTTGCCGACGTGCGCCACGTCGTTGACCAGGACGATGAGGGTGCCGCCGTGCGGCCCCTTCTTCACCTGGTTCCGCTTGCGGACCTTCTTCAGCGGCTGCTTGAGCCCGGCCGGCGCGTCGCCGGCCGGCTTCTTGGTCGCGGTCTTGGCCATCTCGGTCACCCGTGTGTGGTGGTTCGTGTGTCGGGTTTGGTATTCTCGGACCGGCCGGCGGTTCCGCCCAGAGGGGACGCCACACCCGAACACCGAAACACCAAACGTCGGTCAGAAGGGGATGTCTTCCTCACCCCCGCCGGAGTTGCCGCCGCCGGCGCCGCCCCGGTTGTCGTAGCCGTCGTCGTCCTGGGGTGGTGGGCTCCCGCGGCCACCAGACTGGGCCGGGCGGCCGCCGCCGCCACCGTACCCGCCACCACCGCCGCCGCTGTTGTACCCGCCGCGGCTGCCGCCGGACTGCGCCGGCCGGCCGGCGCCCATCTCACCGCCGCCACCGCCCTCACCGTCGCGGCCGCCGCCGATGAACTCGAGGCTCTCGACGACGATCTTGTGCTTCGACCGCTTCCCGCCGCCGTTCTTGTCTTCCCACTGGTCGTACTGCAGGCGGCCCTCGATGAACAGCGAGTCGCCCTTCTTGCAATACTGCTGGATCAGGTTGACCAGGTCCCGCTTGGTGTCCGGCCGGCTGAACGCCTCGCAGTCGATGTACAGCGGGTTCGGGTCGTTCTCCCACTGGCCGGTCTGCGGGTTCTTCCGGCTCCGTCCGACGGCGAACCGGAACGGGATGACCCGCCCGCCGTTGGGCATCGTGCGGGGATCCCCAGGGTTGTCCGTCAGCCGGCCGATCAACATTACCTTGTTCAGCGTCGCCATGCCGCGACCTCCGTTCGGACCCGCCCCCGATAGGGAAACCGTTAAGCTAAAGGCTGAAGGTTCGGGGCGGTGTCCAACTCAGAGGTTATGGCATCGCGCGGGTGCCTCGCAAGGTCCGTTGTCGGACCAACGGCAGGTTCCGGGTGGGGTTAGTCCGGCTTCTCGGCGAACTCCGGCCGGCGGCCGCGCGGGCCGCGGTCGCCGGCGGGCGGGCCGCCCTCGGTGCCGGCCAGCGGTTCGGCGCCGAGGGCGCTCGGGTCGGTCTGCACCTGGGCCTCGTCCTGCATGCCCTTGACCGCGAACTCCTTGCCGTGCTCGTCGCGGGCGATGCCGAGGATCGTCTCCTGCCACTTCGGGTCGAGCTTGATCGTCATCGACCGGAGGATGACGCCCTCGGCGAGGTGGAAGTCGCGCTCCAGCTCGGCCTGCTTGGTGCTCTCCAGCGTGTAGTACACGATGTGGAAGGCGCCCTTCTTCTGCTTCTCGATCGGGTAGGCGAGCTTCTGGTTGTAGTTCCACTCGCGGGCGATGCTGATGTGCCCGCCGTGCCGCTCGATCAGGTGGTGGACCTGCGTGCGGACCGCGTCCGCGTCGGCGGACAGCTTGGTCGCGTCGAGCAGGAACATCGTCTCGTAGGTGTTGACGACCGGCATCGTGATCCTTCGCTGTGGACCCGCGGGTTTCGGGAGGGCACCGCGGCTCGGCGGAAAACGCCGACCCCCCCGCACCACGCGGGGGGGAGTGCCCGCTCGTCGGGTCCGCGAACCGTTTTCCTTAGAGCGCGTGCTGTCGCGCGGACAGGGGCGGATGGGGAAATGATGCGGCGCGACATGGTCACGCCGCAGAATCGGGCGAGGGGTTTACTTCTTCTTGGCGTCGCCGGTGAGATCGAAGTTGACCTCGTTCGGCCCCGCGTTGAGCGTCTTCCTCAACTCCGACTGGGCGTTGTACCGGGCCGGGACGGCGTTCCGGACGATGTCGATCATCGGGCTGTCCGGGGTGTCGTAGGCCTTCTGCTTGCCGACGACCTCGGTCCCGTTGATCGACACCTTCATCTCTCCCGGCGACGTCTCGACCTGGTACTCGCCGTTCTGGATCGCGACCCCCGCGGTCTGCCCCTTTCCGTCCGCCGGGAAGAACTCGATCGACCCGTTGGCGAGGGGCTTCCCGTCGACGGTGACCTTGCCGCGGACCTGGGCGCGGGGCGGCCCGCCGCACCCGGCGACCACGACGGCCGCGAGCGCCGCCGCGGCCCAGGCGCGACACCGGAGGGGGTTACTCACTGATCGTCTCCCCGGTGTTAATGGACGCCAGTGCCTGCCAGCCGGCGAGGCTGATCGAGTTCTGGAAGAACCGGACCGACCCGTCGCACAGGACGGCGTTCACCCCGCCGGTGTGGTTGCTCCGGGCGGACGTGTAGTTGTCGCCCACCTTCAGGCAGGGCATGGTGACGTCGTACTGGGCGTCCGAGGCGCTCGCCGGGCAGGCGTTCGACGAGTGGTCGATGCCGGTGTTCGGCGTGCTCACGGCCATGAACCAGTGGTCGCCGCCGTCGTTGAACACGTCCCCGCGGACGTCCGCGTAGTTGTCCGCCTTCGGGAACCGGACCTCGGACATCATGAGCGTGTTCGACGTGCCGTCGGTGATGGCGGTGAGCGCCTTGCGGTACGGGACGAACCCGCCGAACCCGCCGCTGGACAGCCACCCGAACGTGCCGAGCCGCTGGCTCTCGGGCGTCGTGCCGGGCGGGGTGAACAGCAGGTTCGGGCCGTAGTTGGCGACGTAGTTCCCGCGCGCCCGCCAGTAGATGTCGCCCTGCCAGATGGCGCCCGGGCGGTCGCTCGGGCAGTAGTAGACCTTCGGCGTGTTGACGACGAGGCCGGTGGCGGTGCCGGTCGGGTTGGGGCCGTTCGGCGACTGGTAGAACCCGAGGGTCAGGTTGTACTGGTTGAACAGGGCCGTCTGCTCCAGGTACGGCCAGACGGCGACGTAGAAGGTCCGGCGTGCGGCGACGCCGCCGTTGTTGCAGCCCCCGCCGGCCTTCTCGGTCCCCTCCGGGTGGCACCGGGTGCCGGCGTAGGGGAGGGCGTTGTTGGCGTCGTGGTAGGCGTGCATGCCCAGCCCCCACTGCTTCAGATTGTTCTGGCAACTCATCCGGGCGGCGGCCTCACGGACCTTTTGCACCGCGGGGAGGAGCAGACCGATCAGGATGGCGATGATGGCGATGACGACGAGCAACTCGATCAGGGTGAACGCGCGCCGAGGTGGCGCAAACGGGCGGAATAAGGAACGCATTAGTCTCACGACCTCGGGGTGGAGGGCGGCTATCCGGGCGGGCAGACCGGTCGGGCAATCGTCACCATATACACGGGAGCCCGAAACCCGCCCCTCGAAAACCGAAAAACTTCCTCAACGCATGGTACGAATGCACGGCTAATTCTTGCTATTTCCTGATCGTCTGGCGCCACCCATGCCCCCGCCCCAGCCGGGCAGGCAACCACACCCCCTATGCTGGGCGGAGCCGCCCCGAAGCGGGGCACCGACATCGGAGTTCCACAACTCGGTGATTCCCATGCCCGGGCTCTACGTCGAGCGGCGGAAGGGGCGGTTCTACCTGTACTCCCGCCGGCGGGTGAACGGTCGCCTCACCGCACAGTACCTCGGCCCGGTGACGGAAAGCGAGGCCGCGGTGCTCCGCCGGCCGGCCGGGCCGACCCCCGCGGGGCTGGCGCGGGCGGACGCGGCAGCGGTCGATCGGGCGGCCGGCGCGGTACTCGCCGCCGCGGCCGACTTCGACGGACTGGCCGACCGGGTGTTCCGGGCGGCGATGCACGCGGGTGGGTTCCGCCTACACCGCCGGTCCGAGTGGCGGCGGAAACGGAGGACGATACCGATGAAGCTGGAGCTTGATGAAGCCGGGGAGTTCGACGACCCGGGTGAGTCCGCGCCCCGGCCGGGGCTCATCCGACCGGCGAGCCCCGACCCGAAGGAGCAGGCAGTGCTCGAACGGGCGCGGGCCGGGGACAAGGTGGCCATTCCGGCAGTCCAGGGGATCATGGACGCCAACCCGAAACGGGTAGAGGCGTGGGGGGCGGTGTCCTCATTCGCCCGGCTGAAGCTGGTCCGGGAGGCCGCCGGCGACGACCTGACGCTGGCCCACTGCATCACCCGGACGGTCGAGGACTACCACCGGAAGCTCGTCGCCGACGCCGGCCCGGACCCGACCTACGCCGAACGGCTGACCGCCCACCGGGTCGTCAACAACTGGCTCGCCGTCCACGTCCTCGAATGTCGGCTGACCGACTACACGGAGGCGAGTCCGGCCGCGGCGGCATTGGAACGCCGGCTGTCCCAGGCCGAGCGGCGGCTGCACGCCAGCCTGAAGGCGCTGGCGACGCTCCGGCGGCTGCGGGGGCCGCTACCGACGCAGGTCAACGTGGCGACCACCGGGAACGTGCTGGTGAACGCCGCCGGGGGCCGCGCACCCGCGCTGCCCGGTGGTGGCTGTGGAGGCACCGAGTAGTCTCCGGCTACTCGGACCTCGTCGTCCACAGGATTATACACGCCCGCATTCGCTTACTTCAGGTAAGCCGGGAACTGTGAAAGGGTGAAGGCACGGGTTTCAGCCCGAAGGGCTGGGAGCCCTCAGCCCAGGGCAAGGGAGCGCAGCGACCGCCGCCCTGGGTAGACCGAAGGTGGGAGTTGCAGCCTGAAGGGCTGCGAGCCGGCTCGCAGCCCTTCAGGCTGCGGGGTGATTCGTGCCGCCCGACCCAGGGCGGCGCGACTTCGTCGCTGGCCCTGGGCTGAGGGCTCCCAGCCCTTCGGGCTGAAAACTCGAATGGGGTTGGAGGTCGATTTGTTGGAAGTGGTCGAGTAACGGCGTGAACCGGTCCCAGAGCCTCACCCCATTATATCCGATCGGCCCCGCGGTCACCCGCCGCCGGCGAAGCGGCCGGCGGTGACGGTCGCGCGCCCGCCGGGCTCCTGCCCGGCGCGGAGCTGGCGGACGTACACCGCCTGCCCGGCCGCCTCGCGCACCGCCGGGAACTCGACGTACAGCCGGGCCGTGCGCACCGGCTCGGGGGTGCGGAAGCGGATGCCGCCGACCGAGATGTCCACCGTCTCGCCCGCCACCGCCGGGCCGATCACCCCGTCCTCGTACAGCGGGTACACCCGGACCGGCAGCGCGACCGGGTGCCGCGGGTGGGCGCGGCGCTCGTCCAGGTTCTGCAACTGGCCGCGGATCTCGGCCAGGATCGCCGGCAGGTCCGCCCACGCCTGGCAGGTGAACACGAGTTGTGGCGAGCCGACCAGCGACCCGGCGGCCGTGTACTCGGCCGCCGGCGGGGTCGGGCGCCGGACCGACACCTGGAACCCGGGCGGCGGGCCGGGCGGTGGGGGCTCCGGCTTGCCCGGCTTCTTCGGCTCGATCACCGGCGCTTCCCGCCACAGCACGACCCGCGTCGGCCCCGGCTGTTGGACGACCATCCCCCAGTGCTCGGCGACGAGGGCGAGTTTGAGCGGCACCATCGCCGCCGGCAGGGTGCTCAGGAACCGGCACGGCGGGGTCGGGTTCGGGGTCATCCCGTCGACCCCGACCTCCGGCCCCTCGCCGGCCGCGGCCCGGAGCACGGCGGACACGTACTCCGGGGGGTTGAGCCCCTGTGGGGCGTCGGCCTCGGCCGGCGGGCGGTTGAACTGGTCCACCCACATGACCGGCCGTAGCCCGGCGAACGGGTTGGCCGGCGGGGGCGGCTCCGCCCGCCGGTTGGGGCGGCCGGCGGGGCGGCGGGGCAGGACGATCTCCCGCGACGGCGCCTGGGCGGCGTCGCCGAACACGGCCGGGGGCGGCGCGGGCGGCAGCGGCGGGCGCTCCTGGTCGGGCGTCGTCACCGGGCCGCGGTACGGCACCGTCGGCGTTTCCGTCTGGTTCGGGGTCGGGTTGGCGACCGGCGGGTCCGGCAGGTCCGCGACCGGGTATGCCCGCTCGGCCGAGACCGGGACGACGTCCGACGAGCCGCCGAGCGCCCGCATGAACGCGAGGCAGGACGGGAACCGGTCGGCCGGCTCCTTCGCCAGCGCCCGGGCCACCACCGGGCGGTCGCCGGGCGGGAGGGCCGTCAGGGTCGGGGCCGTGTTCAGGTGCTGGATCATGAGCTGCTGGGCCGACTTCCCGGAGTACGGGAACGTGCCGGTCAGCAGCTCGGCGTAGACGAGGGCGAGGCTGTACTGGTCGGACCGCGGGTGGACGGCCCCGTGGAGCACCTCGGGCGGGGTGTACCGGGGCGTGAACCCGCGGCCGGTGTCGCTGTCCGGGGCCACCCGCTGGGTGCGGCGGACGAGGCCGTAGTCGCCGACCTTCAGGTGCCCGGCGACGAGGAACAGGTTCTCGGGCTTCACGTCGAGGTGCTGGAGGCCGAACCGGCCGGCGATCAGGTCGAGCGCCTCGGCGGCCTCGCGGAGGTAGCCGATCAGCTCGTCGCGGGGGATGCCGGCGAGCCCCTGGGCGCGGCACTTGTGGAGGCGGTCGTTGAGCTGGCAGTCGGCGAGCTCCATCACCATCACGAGCTCGCCGCCGGTGAGTTCGACGCGCTCGAGGGTGAGGAGGAACGGGTGGCGGATGGTGCGGATCTGCTCGACCGCGGCCTGTTCCTGGCGGAACTGGTCGCCGCCGGCGGGAACGAACTTGATGGCCTTCGGGAGCCCGCCCGGTGCCTCGCACTTCCACACCTCGCCGAACCCGCCCTTCCCGAGCGGGCGCAGAAGGCGATAGCCCGGCAGCGGTTCCGCTCCGGCGAACTTCTCGGCGATCCCCGGCTGGCACGGGGTAGACATTACGTCACGGGCTTGCCGGAATCGGGCGCGACGGAGGCCACGCCCCGATACCGGTGCCCGCACCGGTGCGGGTGGCGGGGGCTGGGCGGGTGGCGCTCGGTGGGCCAACTCTAGCACAGGGGCAGCGGCTTATGAGCGACCGCACGAAAATGAGGAGAGGAAATTCCCGACTTCCGGCCGGCCTGAACCCCGCCGGACTGGCTAGTGCAGATACCGCTTCGGCAGTTCCGCCCCGCCACAACCGCCAGCTCGCCCGGCTTGCAGGTCTTCAACGCGACAGGAGGCAGTTCAAGAATCCCAGCTCTTCAAGCGTTTTCCGGATGATCGGTGAGGATCGTGAGTCTCTGGGGTCTCCCAAATCCCCGTCTTCCACCGCGTTCTTGACAGATTCTTGACCGGCGAGCCGCCCCCGGGAGTGAGCGAGGCGGGGTTCGCAACAGGAGCAGCGGATCACGGCGACGCTCCGCCCGTGTGGATGCGGGTCAGCGGTTCCGCACACTCCGGTCCGTCCCGCTTCGGGTCGCAGACGTACTCGCGGTTCACCTCCCAGCCGACGTCTCGGCCGCCGGTCGCGCCGTCAGCGTCTCGGGCAGGTCGGCAAGATCGGCTGCCGGATCGCGGTTTGACCCGTTCCGTCGGTGCGGGTAGGCTGAGGGATTGATGGCCAGACTCGGCGATTGTCGGAACGTGACCCCGGCAGGAGGTAGCCATGATGGTTCACAACCGGCGCGGTCTAGTCCTCTGGATGGTGGTGTTAGTCTTGGGCGCGGCGCTGATCGCGGGCGGTCACGCCCGGTTCCTGGTCGGCGGGGACGGGTTGCTGGCCGCGGTCGTCCTGTTCGGTGTCGCCTACCTGGTGCTGACCGTCGACTGGTGGGGGCCGGCGGCGAGGGGCTCCTGAGAATACAGCTCGCCGCGAGTGCGCGGGGCGGTCGCAACACGGCGACGAGTCGTGCGTCACTTCTCGGGCGGGGTGATGAGCTTAAACCGACCCGGGAGGGATCGCCCAGAATCCACCTGATTATATCTTACATATTATCTAATATAATCTTACCGTTCAGCCAGCCTCGTCACCTGTTCCACCGTCACCGTTTCCAGCGAGGACACCACGAGCTCCGCCCCCGCGGCCGTCAGCCGATCGGCCGGGTGGTGGCCGACGAACGTGACGCCGACGCACGCCATCCCCGCCGCCTTCGCCGCCTCCACGCCGGCCGGAGCGTCCTCGAACACCACACACCGCTCCGGTGGCACGCCGAGCTTCGCCGCGGCCTTCAGGAAGACCTCGGGGTCGGGCTTGCCGCGCGACACGTCGTCGCCGGAGACGATCGCGGTGAACCGCGCTGTGGTGCTGGTGTGCTTCAGGATCAGGTCGAGGTTCGCCCGCGGCGCGCTCGACCCGAGCCCCTGCGCCCAGCCCGCCGCGGCGAGGCCGGTCACGAGCACGCCGACGCCCGGGAGCAGCGCCACGCCGGCGCGGTCGGTGGCGGCGCGGTAGAGGCGCTCCTTCTCCTCACCCCAGTCCGCGCAGCGCTCGTCGCTCGCGGCCGGGTCGAACAGCTGGCGGACGATCTCCGGGTTCCGCTTGCCGAACGTGGCGGCGAAGTCGGCGCGGGTGAACGGGAACCCGTGCGCGGCGGCGAAGTCGGTCCACGCGGCGAAGTGGATCTCGGCGGTATCGACCAGCGTGCCGTCCACGTCCCAGATCGCGGCGCGGGGGGCGGGCATGGGGTGCTCCATTCGTGTCTTGGCTCGGGGTTTGAGCCCCGAAGGGGCGGCCGTGAATAGCCCGGGGCGTCAGCCCCGGGCGGGCGTCTGTGTCACGGGGGCGACGCGGATCGGACTCCGCCGCAGGCCGCCCAGGGCTGACGCCCCGGGCTATTGGCGGCCGCCCCTTCGGGGCTCAAGACCCACGCCACCTTACAGGTACCGCCCGGCGAGCCAGCCGGTGCTCCAGGCGGACTGGAAGTTGTAGCCGCCGATCCAGCCGTCGAGGTCGAGCACCTCGCCGGCGAGGTGCAGTCCGGGGTGGCGCTTGCTCTGCATCGTGCGCGAATCGACCTCGTCCAGGCTCACGCCGCCGGCCGTCACCTCGGCCTTCTCGAACCCGAGCGTCCCGCGCAACGGCAGGCGCAGCCGCTTCACAGCCGCCACGAGCACCTGCCGGTCCGGTTTGCTCAGCGCCGCGGCCTTGCGGTCGGACGGCATCCCGCACACCGCGAGTAGCTGATCGCACACGCGCCGCGGCAGTTTCTCGGCAAGCACCACGGCGAGTTGTTTCTTGCCCGATGCCAACGACTCGGTACGCAGGTACTCGTCGAAGCGCGGTTCGGGCTCGGCCGGCAGCAGATCGACTTCGAGTGTGAGCGTCGCGGGCGCCGCGTGGCCGCTGACGGCGCGGCTCACGTCGAGCGGCGCCGGGCCGGTCAGCCCGAAGTGCGCGAACAGCATCGACCCGCGCCGTGCTGCGAGTGGCTTGCCGTTCTCGGTCACCTTCAGAGCCACGTCGGGGAGCGTGATGCCGCGGAGTTCGGCGACCCACGCGGTCTGCACCGTGAGCGGCACGAGCGCCGGGCGCGTGGCGGTGACGGTGTGCCCGAAGGCGGCGGCGAAGCCGTACCCGTCGCCGGTCGTGCCGCACCCGGGGTACGACTTCCCGCCGGTCGTAATCAGCACCTTCTCCGCGGTGACGGCGCGGGCCGCGGTCGTTACGCGAAAGCCGCCGTCGGGGAGGGCGTCGATCGCGGTCACGGGCTCGCTGGTGGCAAGCGCGGCGCCGCTGCGGCGGAGGCGGTTCAGAAGCGCCTCCAGCACGTCGACCGCGCGGTCACTGACGGGGAAGATTTTGCCGGTCTCCTCGACCTTCGTGGCGACGCCCTCGCTCTCGAAGAGCGCGACCACCGCGCGCGGGCCGAGCGCGGCGAGCGCGGAGTGCAGGAACTTGCCGTTCGGGCCGAACGCCTCGACGATGCCGCGGGCGTCGCAGTCGTGGGTGATGTTGCAGCGCGTGCCGCCGCTCATCAGGATTTTCACGCCCGGCTTGCGGCCCTTCTCCAGTAGCAACACGCGCCGCCCGCGCTCGGCGGCGTGGGTCGCCGCCATCAGCCCCGCCGCGCCGGCGCCGACGACGACCGCGTCCCACTCCGGCCGGGCGGAACCGGGGGTTGGGGCTCGGGATTCCGGGGACGACTCCATCCGCGTCACGATACGGAATGCAGAAACCCGAATCTTCCCCGCGTCGTTGCCGCCGCCCCCGCCCGGCGGGTATCATCGCCCCCGCACCCCGCAGACCTGAAAGGACGCCGCAATGACGCGCCCCCTCTTCCTGGCCGCCCTGTTATTGGGGCCGGCGACGCCCGCGCTCGCGCAGCCGAAGGTTTTAGCCGACGGCCTGAAGCTGCCCGAGTCCGTGGTCGTCACGCCGGACGGCAAGGTGTTCGTCACCGAGATCGGTGAGTCCGGCAAGGCCGGCGACGGCAAGGTGACGCTGATCGAGAACGGCAAGGCGACGACGTTCGTGGACGGGCTCGACGACCCGAAGGGGATCGCGTTCCACAACAAGGCGCTGTACGTCGCCGACAGCAAGAAGGTGCTGCGGATCGACCTCGCCAGCAAGAAGACGGACGTGTTCGCCGCCCCCGGCGCGTTCCCGACGCCGCCGCTGTTCCTGAATGACGTGGTCGCCGACCCCGAGAGCGGGACGATCTTCGTCAGCGACTCGGGCGATCGCAAGGGCGCGGCCGGGGCGGTTTACAAAATCACCCCGAAGGGTGCCGTCACCGCGGTCGTGACCGACAAGACGCTCCCCGGCCTCCACACCCCGAACGGGCTGGCGATGGACGGCGCCCAGAACCTGATCCTCGCCGACTTCGGCGCCGGCAACCTGTACCGCGTGAAGCTCGCCGCCGGCACCAGCGAGAAGATCGCCGAGGGGATCGACGGCGCCGACGGCCTCGCCTGGGACTACTACGGGCGGCTGTTCATCAGCAGCTGGAAGGGCGGCACGGTCCACGTCATCCCGCGGCCGGGCGAGAAGCCCATCCTGCTGGCGAAGGGCTTCCAGAGCGCCGCCGACATCTGCATGAGCGCCGACCGCAAGCAAATCTACGTCCCCGACATGAAGGCCGGCACGCTCAGCGCAATCACGGCCGAGGTGCCCGGCGCGCCGGTGGACGAGAGCCCGGCGCCGGCGGCGTTCCAGCCGGCGTTCCCGAACCTGAAGTGGACCGGGTGGGAGCCGGTCAGCGACTCCGGCAAGGTGAACCCGCTGCGGCTCATCCTGCTGACGAACGCCGGCGACGGCTCGAACCGCCTCTTCGTGCCCACGCAGCAGGGCGTCATCCACGTCTTCCCGGGCGACCCGGCGCAGGCGAAGGAGACGAAGGTCTTCATCGACCTCACGGACCGCGTGAAGTACGACGACAAGACCAACGAGGAGGGCTTCCTCGGGCTGGCGTTCCCGCCGAACTACAAGCAGAGCGGCGAGTTCTTCGTCTTCTACACGCCGAAGGGTGGGAAGATGCGGAACGTGGTGTCGCGGTTCCGGGTGAGCCGGGACGACCCGAACCGGGCCGACCCGGCGTCCGAGGAGATCCTGTTCACATTTGAGAAGCCGTTCTGGAACCACGACGGCGGCACGATCGCCTTCGGGCCGGACGGCATGTTCTACGTGACCCACGGCGACGGCGGCGCCGGCGGCGACCCGCACGACAACGGGCAGAATCTGAAAACACTCCTCGGCAAGATCCTGCGCGTGGACGTGACGAAGAAGGGCGCCGGCCTCCCCTACGCGATCCCGCCGGACAACCCGTTCGTGGGCAAGGACGGCGCCCGGCCGGAGATCTGGGCTTACGGGCTCCGCAACGTGTGGCGGATGGGCTTCGACCGCAAGACCGGCGAACTCTGGGCGGCGGACGTGGGGCAGAACCTGTACGAGGAGATCAACATCGTCAAGAAGGGCGGGAACTACGGCTGGAACCGCCGCGAGGCGCTCCACCCGTTCGGCCCGAAGTCGATGTCCGGCAGCCCCGACCTGATCGACCCGATCTGGGAGTACCACCACGACGTCGGCAAGTCGATCACCGGCGGCACGGTGTACCGCGGGTCGCGCGTGCCGGAGCTGGCCGGTCACTACGTGTACGCCGACTACGTGAGCGGCCGCGTGTGGGCGCTGAAGTACGACCCCGCCGCCGGCCGCGTGACCGCCAACCGCCCGGTGAAGTGGACCGGCGCCCCGGTGTACTCGTTCGGCGAGGACGAGCAGGGCGAGCAGTACCTGCTCACCGCGACGACGAACGGCCGCGGGATTTTCATGCTCGGTAAGTAGTTCCAGCCCCGAAGGGGCGGCCGCCAATAGCCCGGGGTGTCAACCCCGGGCTATTGGTGCTTGTGGCGCGTCCTCCGGGGGCCAACGCATTCCCGGGGTTGACACCCCGGGCTATTGGCGGCCGCCCCTTCGGGGCTCAGTCCCGTTGCCCGCGCCCCGGCGACCGCGGTTGGCGGGGTAGTGCCGCGGGCGGTACGATACCCCCACCAAGGAGGCCCGCAGATGAAGATCATCCTGGCGAACCCGCGGGGGTTTTGCGCCGGCGTCAACATGGCGATCGAGAGCCTGGAGAAGGCGCTCGCGCTGTTCGGGGCGCCGCTGTACGTCTACCACGAGATCGTCCACAACCGGCCGATCGTGGAGCGGTTCCGCGGCCGCGGGGTGGTGTTCGTCGACGACATCTCCGAGGTTCCGAACGGTGGTACGGTGCTTTACAGTGCGCACGGCGTGTCGCCGGCCATCCGCGAGGCGTCGCGCACCCGCAACCTCCGTGCCATCGACGCCACCTGCCCGCTCGTGACGAAGGTCCACATGGAGGCGGTGAAGTTCGCGAAGGAGG
>VFQN01002262.1_pt1 | contig 30248 bp, 34 predicted proteins | sample 3512371 | NCBI WGS metagenome assembly VFQN01 (sample SAMN10412370, study PRJNA504923) | tailings metagenome | isolation source: Replicate 2 from Balatoc abandoned mine | place: Philippines: Itogon, Benguet | collected 2017-08-28 | reverse complement strand
AGTGCATGCCCATCATCATCATGCGGGCGACCCAGAAGAACAGGATGTCCCAGCCCGTCACGAGCGTGCTGGTTGGGTAGTACTTCGCCAGCTCCGGCGTCTGGTCGGGCCACCCCAGGGTCGAGAATGGCCACAGCGCCGAACTGAACCAGGTGTCGAGCACGTCGGGATCGCGCTCGAGTGCGACGTCCTTGCCGTAGTGCTCCCGCGCCTCGGCTTTCGCTTCCTCCTCGGACAGCGCCACGAAAACCTTCTTGTCCGGCCCGTACCATGCCGGGATCTGATGGCCCCACCAGAGCTGACGCGACACGCACCAGGGCTCGATGTTCTCCATCCAGCGGAAGAAATCCTCGCGGCCGCGCTCTGGAACGAACTTCACGCGGCCGTCGCGCGCGGCGGCCAGCGGCGCCTCCGCCAGCTTTTTGGCATCGGCGTACCACTGTTCTGTGAGGTACGGTTCGACCGGCACCCCGCCGCGATCGCCGTACGGCACCGCATGGGTGTGCGGCTCGATCTTATCGACGAGGCCGAGTTCCTCCATTTCCGCGACGACGACCTTGCGTGCCTCGAAGCGGTCGAGGCCGCGATACTTTTCTGGGGCCCTGTCGTTCACCCGCGCGAACTTGTCGAAGATGTTGATGGCTTCAAGATTATGCCGGCGGCCGACCTCGAAATCGTTGAAGTCGTGGGCCGGCGTGATCTTGACGGCGCCAGAGCCCTTCTCCGGATCCGAGTACTCGTCGCCGACGATGGCGATCCGGCGGCCGACCAGCGGCAGTACCGCATGCTTGCCGATCAGATGCTTCCACTTCGGATCGTCGGGGTGCACCGCGATGCCGGTATCGCCCAGCATCGTCTCGGGCCGCGTCGTGGCGACGACGATGAACTCGTCGGGACTGCCGTCGATCGGATACTTGAAGTACCAGAGATGGCCCTTCACCTCGCGCGACTCGACCTCGAGGTCGGAGATCGCTGTCAGCATCTTGGGATCCCAGTTGACCAGCCGCAGGTCCTTGTAGATCAGGCCTTGCTTGTAGAGTTCGACGAACACCCTGAGCACGGCCTTGGACAGGCCCTCGTCCATGGTGAAGCGTTCGCGACTCCAGTCGCAGGAAGCGCCCAGTCGCCGGAGCTGGCCGGTGATCGTGCCGCCGGAATAGGCCTTCCACTCCCAGACCTTGGCGAGGAACTCGTCTCGGTTCAGCAGCTTCTTGTTGGCATCCGTCCGCGTCGCACCCTCGACCGCGAGGCCGATCCCCTCCTGCTCCAGGTTGCGCACCACCACCATCTGCGTGGCGATGCCGGCATGGTCGGTACCCGGCTGCCACAGGACGTCGTCGCCCTTCATGCGACGCCAGCGGATCAGGACGTCCTGCAGCGTGTTGTCGAGCGCATGGCCCATGTGGAGGCTGCCCGTGACGTTGGGCGGCGGGATGACGATGCAATAGGGCTGCTTCGGCGATTCAGGGTGGGCGCGGAAAGCTCCCGTGCTCTCCCACTCGGGATAGCGCCGCGCCTCGATTTCCTTGGGGTCGTAGGTCTTGTCGAGCATCTTCTGGCCTTGAACGAAAAACGCCACGGTTGCGACACCGTGGCGATGAATGAGGGTGGCGCCCGGGGTCAGCGGCGGGTCAGCCGCGCGATCTCGCGTTCGACGTAGCGCTCGACCATCGGCGGCAGGTTGGTGTCCAGCCATTCCTTGAGCATCGGGCGCAGCATCTCCTTGACCAGGTCCTCGATGGTCTGACCGCCGACCGAGGGGCCGGGATCGACGGCCGCCGGCGCCGGTACGCTGTCCTGCACGGCCTGGTTCAGGCGGGCGAATGCCGAGCTGGCCACGCCTGCCACGCCTGCCCCGACCAGCGCCTCCGCGGCACTCGACTTGGCCGCCGGCTTTTCGCTGACGGCAGGTTCCGTCGAGGGTTGCGGCATCTCGGCCGCATTCGCGGGAGCGATCCGCGGCATTGCGGCAGGCTGTTCGTTCGGCATCGACTTGGCTTCTTCCACGATCTCGGTAAGCAGGAGCACGTCGTCACGCGGCGCGGACGGCGGCGCAGACGGGAGCACGGGAGGTATGACGGGGGGACGCTCGCCGGGTCCGGCGTTCGTATTGCGCAAGCCTCCGACTTGGGCGCGGGCCTCGTCATCGGAGATGATCTTGCGGATGGACGCCAGAATGTCGTCCATCGAGGGGTCTTTGTTCGGGGGGGCCTTGCCGTCGCTCATTTGCCGCCGCTCCCTGTCGGGGCGCTCCCGGCGACGCCGGCCGGCGACGTTGAGGGCGGAATGATGCCCGTGCCCGATTCGCCGCTGCTGCCCCAGCCGATCCAGCGGGAACCGACGTCCTTGTAGTAGCGCTCCTCGTCGTAATATTCGACGGGCAGAGCCAGCGTCCGGGCCGTCAGGCGGCCGATGCCGGCCAGAACGCCATAGTAGGCGACCTGCACGTCGTGGCGGGCCTGGATGAGGTTGACCTGCGAATTGAGCAGTTCCTGCTCGGCGTTCAAGACGTCCAGCGTCGTCCGCGAGCCGACCAGAGCTTCCTGGCGCACGCCGTTCAGCGCAACTTCGTTGGCCCGGACCTGCGATTCGAAGGACGTGACGCGTGAGCGCGAGGAATCGAGCTGGCGCCAGGCACGGATGACGTTCTCCGCGACGGCGCGACGGGCGCTGTCGAGTTCGTTGCGACGCTGGCCGACCAGTTCGCGCGCAGAACGGATGCGCGACCACTCGCTGCCGTTCTGGAAGATCGGGATCGTGGCCTGAAGTCGGACGGCGTAATTGTAGTACCTGTCGTTCGGGACCTGCAGGTCGAACTGCTGCTGCAGCGCGCCGACGAGGTTGACCTGCGGCAGCAGGTCACCGACCGCAGAGTTGACGCCATAGTTGGCGGCCGTGATGCGGTGAGCGGCGGTGACCGCGCGTGGGCCGGCATCCATCGCGAGGCCGATCGCCTCCTCCTCGGACGACGGGAGGCCGCCGATCAGGGGAATCTCGCCCAGCTTGCCCGGCTTCTTGCCGATGGTCCGCTGGAATGCCGCTTCGGCGATGCGGACCTGGGTCTCGGCCTGGACGAGGTCGGCCTTGGCCAGTTCGAGGCGCGCCTCGGACTGCGACACGTCGGTGATCGTCAGTTCGCCGACCCGGAAGCGCTCGCGGGTCGCGTCGAGCTGCTGCACGAGCACCCGAACGTTGTTGCGGCGGGCGTCGGCGATGCCGATATTCTGGACGAGGTCGGCATACGACGTCACGGCCGAGAGCAGCACGTTCTGCTCGGTCTCGGCCAGCTGGGCGCGCTGGGCCTGGATGTTCGACTGAGCCTGTTTGGTCTCGGCGATCGTCTTGCCGCCACGGAACAGCGGCTGGACCATCTGCAGGGTCGTGAACTTTCCGTTCAGCGCATAGAACGTGGGCGTCGAGCGGACCGAGTAGGAATCCTGCTCCACCTTGTTGTATTCGACGTTCAGGGTCACGCGCGGGCGCCAGTTGGCGACCGCCTGGGACAGGGTCTCGTCGGTTTGACGCAGAATCGCGCGGCTGGCCAGAAGATCGGGGTTGCTGTTGTAGGTCGTGGACAATGCCTCGATCAGGCTCTGCGACCACGCGCTGGAAACTCCCCCGAGCCCGACCGCCAAGATGCACGCGGCCGCGGTGCGGGCATGCCTCAAACCGGGCCGGATACGCATTGCTCTACCCTCATCTTTGGACGGCACCCTAGCATCAGGCGGAACACTATGGGTAGCCCTCGGCTTGGGAAAGACCTGAACGCGTCAGAAGGTGAAGCGCGCAGGCGGAACGAAGCCCGGCAGTACCGGCGTACCGGCATCGAACAACGGCCTTCCCGACACGACCCCACCCTGCTTCACGAAGAGATGCGCGACGCCCAGCGCGCCGCTCGGATCGGCGATCACCGTTGCCAGTCGTCCACCCTCGGCAAGCTGGTCGGCGATGACCTTGGGAACTTCCGGAATGGCGCCCTCGATCAGGACGACGTCATAGGGCGCCGAAGCCGCAGCGCCCTGCTCGGCTGGACCCGCCACCTGCTCGACGCCCGATACGCCGAGCTCGCGCAGGGTCTGCTGGGCGGCGGTGGCGAGCCCGGCATCCGCTTCCACGGCCACGACCGACCTGACCAGGCGCGCCAGGATCGCCGCGCCATAGCCCCGTCCGGCGGCCACGACCATGGCCTTGTCCTCGGCCTGAGGCTGCAGGACCTGGATCAGCCGGGCCAGTACCATCGGCTCCATCATAAAGCGTCCGTTGCCCAGCGGCACGTCGTCATCGGCATAGGCGACCGAGCGAAGCCCGTCCGGCAGGAAGCGCTCCCGCGGCAGCTCACCGAGTGCTGCCAGAAGGCCGGCATCGTTGACCCGGTTGGGCCGGAGCTGGCCTTCCACCATGTTGCGTCGCGCGAGCGCGAAATCCGTCATAGGCTGCCCCCTAGATGTAGCGGCGTTATATAGGCGGCGGCGGACGACAGCGTCAAAGGTCTCTCCGTCGCGCCCGGCTTGACCCGTCCGTCACACCATGAGTATAGCACCGCGCGCTTTCGTGCGGCCCGGTAGCAAAGCGGCTATGCAGAGGACTGCAAATCCTTCCAGGCCGGTTCGACTCCGGCCCGGGCCTCCACGAATGCACAAGCGACAGGTCTTGCATGAGCGGACACGCTCTGTCACAAGACCGCGCCTTCGCGGCAGAGTTACCGCCGTCGCGACGAATTCCATTCCGGAGTAGCTCAGCGGTAGAGCAGGCGACTGTTAATCGCCCGGCCGTAGGTTCGATTCCTACCTCCGGAGCCAATTGGGGGCCGTTCTCGAAAGGGAGCGGCCCCTTTTCGCTTGTGGAGTGCATCATGCCCTCGGTCGCGCTGCCCGGTGAACAGGTCGAACTCCTCGAAAGAACCGTGGCCTTCCAGGGCTATTTCCGCCTCGCCCGCTATCGGTTCCGCCACAGCCTCTACGGGGGCGGCGTGAGCGGTGCGTTCGACCGGGAGGTCTTCGAACGTGGCCAGGCCGCTGCCGTGCTGCCCTACGATCCGGTCCGCGACGAAGTGGTGCTGATTCGCCAATTTCGGGCCGGCACCTTCGCGGCCGGCCGTCATCCCTGGTGCTGGGAAATCGTGGCCGGCATGATCGAGGAAGGCGAGACGCCCGCGGGCGTTGCAAGGCGCGAGGCGGTCGAGGAAGCCGCGGTGGAAATCCGGGATCTCGTTCTTCTCTACAGCCTCGTGCTGAGCCCCGGCGCCTGCTCCGAGACGTGCAACATCTTCCTGGGTCTCGTCGATTCCACCGGTATCGGCGGCGTCCACGGGCTTGCCACGGAGAACGAGGACATCCTGGTGAAGACCATGCCCTTCGCCGAAGCCCGTGGGCTCCTCGCACGCGACGAGATCGACAATTCGGCCGCCGTGATCGCGCTCCAATGGCTGGCGCTCCACCATGACCAGCTGCGGCGACGCTGGTGCTGACCCACTCCTACTCGTAGAGAAACCCGACCGGCCTGCCCTGGGTTCGCTGTGGCCGCGCCTCCTTGCGGGTGACGATGCGGCCGGCCAACCCGTCGATCTCGTCACGCTGCGCCGTCGTCCATCGGGTGAGATCGTCCATTCCCTTCAGGAGGCCGAGCCGGAGAAGCTGCGTGTTCTCCCCCAGCCCAACCAGCGTCGCCGAGTTCCTGCCGGCGGTGACCGAATCGCCTGCTGCGAGTTCGAAGCCCTTTCCCGCCCCGTCCTTGAACTCGGCGGTGCCGCGAATGACGCGATAGACCGCGACCTCGCCCGCCCTGAATGCGGCTGGATCAGCGCCTGGCGACGCGCTCTTCGGCAGCAGCGACTGGCCGCGCGGATCGGTTGCGATGATGTGGCCGGTGACGAGATGGCCGCTCGGCACTTCGATGCCTAGATCGCGAACATGGGCGGGCATCGCCGATTTCACGATACCGGCCGGCAGCGGCCGGTATAGGGCGCCCAGAGACAGCGGATCCTGGAACCAGAATCCGGCGTCGCGCGGACGGTCGTGGAACGGATGGCTCCAGGCCAGGCCCGGTGTCTCGGCCTCGTCGATGTCATCGGAGTGCACCACCGTCGGATTGGGAAAGCTGGTCGGCTCCGTGATGAAGGCCTCGATGAACTTGCCCGAATAGCCCATCGAAAGCGGATCCGGCACGACCGTCTGCGGAGTCTTCAGGTTCGCATCGGTCGGAAGCCCGGACCAGCTGTAGGAACTCTGCCGGTGCACGATCGCGCTCTGCAGGATCAGTGCGCCAGGGCCGACATGGTGCATCAATCCATCGTAGTCGAAGGTGAAGAGCCCAGACGTGACCAGCACCAGCTGGAAGCCACCTGGTGGAAGGTGGAGATGGAAGTCGGTTGGCCCGGCGTCCGGCCGGTAGATCGGCAGGTTGGTCGCGACTTCCTGCAGCAGGAAGGCTTCGTTGTTCGCATGGAAGCCGTTCAGAACGCGATTGTAGAGTGCCTGCGGCCGATAGATCGGATCATAGGTCGCGTCGCGGTCGCGATCGATGGCCACGAAATCCTGATGATTGAGACGGATGGGATCGCCGTTCGGATGAACGAGGCTCGCCCAGTTCGAATGGAGAGCAGCATGCGCAGTCATGGGAACTTCCGATCTGGGCCCTGCAGGGCGCACGAGCCCGGGAGGGACCATGCGAATTCCGGGCCAATTATGCCGCCAAACGGTACGCTCCGGTTGCGGTCCCCCCTGCTCCCTGTCTACGGTCCGCCGGGGCGGCGCAGGGTCAGCAGAGCGAGTAGGTCATGAACGTCCGGTCGGGATTCATCGATAGCATCGGCAACACGCCGCTGATCAAGCTGCGTGCCGCGTCGGAAGCGACGGGCTGCAGCATCTACGGCAAGGCCGAGTTCCTCAATCCCGGCGGGTCGGTAAAGGATCGCGCCGCGCTCGCCATCATCGAAGACGCCGAGAAGAGCGGCAAACTTCGACCCGGCGGCGTGATCGTCGAGGGCACGGCCGGCAATACCGGGATCGGCATCGCCCTGGTCGCCAACGCGCGCGGCTACCGCTCCGTCATCGTGATGCCGGAGACTCAGAGCCAGGAGAAGAAGGACATGTTGCGCCTGTGCGGCGCCGACCTGCGCCTCGTTCCGGCCGCGCCCTATTCCAATCCGAACAACTATGTCCGCTTCTCCGGCGCCCTTGCCGAAGAGTTGGCGGCAAAGGAACCCAACGGTGCGATCTGGGCCAACCAGTTCGACAACACGGCAAACCGGGAGGGCCATTACCGCACCACGGGACCGGAAATCTGGGACCAGACCGACGGCAAGGTCGACGGCTTCACCTGCTCGGTCGGCAGCGGGGGCACCCTGGCCGGCGTGGCCCGCGTTCTGAAGGAGCGCAATCCCGAGATCAGGATCGCGCTTAGCGACCCGATGGGCTCGGCGCTGTTCAACTGGTTCGCCAAGGGCGAGCTCAAGGCCGAGGGAAACTCGGTCACGGAAGGCATCGGCCAGGGGCGCGTCACCGCCAATCTGGAAGGCACCCCGATCGACATGGCCTACCAGATCACCGACGAGGAGGCCCTGCCCGTTCTGTATGACCTGATCGAGCATGAAGGCCTCGTGCTGGGCGGCTCGAGCGCGATCAACATCGTGGGCGCCATGCGGCTCGCCCGCGAACTGGGACGGGGCAAGACCGTCGTCACCATCCTGTGTGACGGCGGCAGCCGCTATCAGTCCAAGCTCTTCAACCCGGTATTCCTGCGCGAGAAGAGTCTCCCCCTGCCGCGCTGGATGAAGTGAGTTCAGGCCCATGAGCCGGGTCGTCGTCTGCGGCAGCCTCAACATGGATGTCGTCGTGCAGAGCCAGCGGCGGCCTGCGCCCGGCGAGACGATTCTGGGGGCCGAGGTCGTTTTCCTGCCCGGCGGAAAGGGTCTCAACCAGGCGATCGCCTCGGCACGACTCGGCACCCCCACGGCAATGGTGGGTGCGGTCGGCAACGACGCGTTTGCGAACAGCCTCCGCGGCTTCCTGGCCGACAACGACGTCGACAGCACGAGCGTGACCGAAATCGACGGATCGACGACCGGTGTGGCGCTGATCCAGGTGGCCGAAGGTGACAACGCCATTACGGTCGCGTCCGGCGCCAACATGCACTTCGAAGCCTCCATGCTGCGCGACGAACCACGTCCCGACGAAGTGTGGGTGGCGCAGTTCGAGACGCCACTTGTCGCCACGCAGGAGATTCTCGCCCGCGCCCGTGAGGCCGGGGCGCGAACCATCCTCAACATGGCGCCGTTCGCCGAGCATCCGGCGGAGCTGCTGAAGTCGGTCGACGTTGCCGTGCTGAACGAGATCGAGCTTTCTCAAGCGACCGGCACGAAGCTCGATGCGTCGAGCCCGCAGGAGGCTGTCGCCGCCGCCTGTGATGTCCTGCGCGAGCGCGGCGCGCGTGCGGTGATTGCCACGCTGGGTCCTCGCGGCGCGGTCGTCGTCAGCGCGGCCGGTATCGACACCATCCCCGCCTTCCAGGCCAGAGTCGTCGACACGACGGGCGCCGGCGATTGCTTCGTCGGTGCCCTCGCCTCGCGCCTTGCCACGGGCCTGACGCCGTCAGAGGCCGCCCGCTTCGCCAGCATTGCCGCCTCCTGTTCCGTCGAACGACTTGGTGCCGCACCGGCCATGCCCACGGGCGAGGAAGTTGCGGCCCGTCTGGCGAAAGCCTAAATCCCGATCATGGTCGAAGAACTCTTCAGGCAGGACGCCTACATCAAGGAAACCGACGCTACCGTGACCGAGGTCGAGGAGCGCGGCGTGCGGCTGGACCGCTCGATCTTCTATCCCACCGGTGGCGGCCAGCCCGGCGACACCGGCCTGCTGCGCTGGGACGGCGGCGAGGCAAAGGTGGTCGACACGCTGAAGGCCGAAGGCGGCGACGTGCTGCACGTTCTCGCCTCCGACGCGCCGCGGCCCGCGGTCGGCACGAAAGTCCATGCGACACTCGACTGGGAGCGCCGCCATCTGCACATGCGCATGCACACCGCACTGCACGTGATGTCGGCCGTCATCAAGGGCAACGTCACCGGCGGCCAGGTCGGTGTCGACAAGAGCCGCCTCGATTTCAACCTCGAGGGCGAGGTGCCGACCAAGGAATGGGTGACCGAGGAGGTCAACAAGCTCATCGCCCTCGACCGCCCCGTGACCCAGCAATGGGTCACCGACGAGGAGCTGACGTCGCGCCCCGAACTCGTGAAGACGATGAGCGTGCGGCCGCCCATGGGCGCAGGCCGCGTGCGGCTCCTGTCGATCGAGGGCGTCGACCTGCAGGCCTGCGGCGGCACCCACGTCGCCCGCAGCGGCGAGATAGGCCGGGTCGAGTGCATCAAGATCGAGAACAAGGGAAAGATGAACCGGCGTTTCATCATCGCGCTGGCCTAAAGGAAACGGATTATGGATTACGCAAGACCTGATGCCCTCGTCAGCACCGAATGGCTGGCTGCCCGGCTCAACGCGCCCGACGTGCGCATCGTCGATGGCTCGTTTTATCTCCCGGCACAAAAACGGAATCCCAAGGCCGAGTTCGCCGAGCAGCATATCCCCGGCGCCGTGTTCTTCGACATCGATGAGATTGCCGATACCGAGAGTCCCCTTCCCCACATGCTGCCCTCGCCAGAGAAGTTCTCCTCGCGCGTGCGCAAGCTCGGCCTCGGCGACGGTTCCAAGATCGTCATTTACGACACGACGCCGATGACCGGCGCCTGCCGCGTCTGGTGGATGTTCCGCGCCATGGGATACAAGGACGTGTCGATCCTGAATGGCGGTTTGCCGAAGTGGCTGGCCGAAGGCCGCCCGGTGACCGACGATCCGACGCCGCCGCGCGATCGCCATTTTACGGCGCGCCTCGACAATACGCTGGTGCGGTCGATCGACGACGTACGCGGCCTGATCGAGAGCAAGCGCGAGCAGATCGTCGACGCCCGTGCTGCCGGCCGCTTCCGGGGTGAGACGCCGGAGCCGCGCGCCGGCCTGCGCGGCGGTCACATGCCGGGCGCGTTCAACCTGCCCTACAACGAACTGCTCGATCCCGAGACCGGCACCGTGCTGCCTGCTGACAAGCTGGTCGCCCGTATCGCCGCCTCAGGCATCGATCCGGCCAAGAAGGTCACGGCGAGCTGCGGCTCGGGCGTTACCGCCTGCGTGATCGGCCTTGCCCTTTACCTGACGGGCTCGCCGGAAGCGGCGATCTACGATGGCTCCTGGACCGAATGGGGCGGCCGTGCCGACACACCGATCGTCACCGGCGCCTGACCTGTTCGCGCATCAACCGCCACCGCGTGCCGACGGACACCTCTCCGTCACGATCACCCATCTCGAGATGGCGCCGTCCGACTGGACGCGCCGTGGTTTGCCTCCCCAGGTTGACGTCACAATCGAGCATGCGGCGGCTCCCGCGGCTGCGCTCTATCGCGAACTGTACGATCAGATCGGCCGGCCATGGCTCTGGTACGAACGCAGGCTCCTCTCCGATGAGGCTCTGCAGGCGCTGCTGAACCAGCCAGGGCATGAACTTCACATCGCACGCGATAGCGGCAACCTCGTCGGCTTCTTCGAACTGGGCGACGAAGAGCTCGTCTTCTTCGGCCTGACGCTCGACTATATCGGCCAACGCATCGGCCCTTGGCTACTCGACCGTGCCATCGAGCGCGCCTTCGCTCTCGGTTGGCGGCGGCTGCTCCTCAACACCAACACGCTCGATCATCCGCATGCCCTCGCCACGTATCGCAAGGCGGGTTTCCATCCGGTGCGAACCGAGGCGAAAGAGCTGCAGGACCCGCGAGTTCTATGGCCTGACGTCTATCGCTGGCCGCCAGCTTGAAGCCTGTGCCATAGTCTAAATCATGACCGCTAAGAAAACTTATACCCGCCCCGACACCGTTTTGGCCGTGTCAGGCCGCGATCCCGACAGCAACTTCGGCATCGTCAACCCGCCCGTCTATCACGCCTCGACGATCCTCTCTCCGACCATGGAGAAGTTCGAGAACCGCATTCCTTTCGAGGGCTTCGGTTACGGACGCAACGGTACGCCGACCCAGAAGGCGCTTGAAGACGCCGTCGCCGCCATCGAAGGCGCGCATCGCTCGATCGCCGTTCAGTCCGGTCTCGGTGCCGTCACAGGCGCCATCGTGGGATTCCTCAAGACCGGCGACCACATGCTGCTGACCGACAATGCCTACGGTCCGGCGCGGCGCTTCGCCAACACGACGCTGAAGAACTTCGGCGTCGAGACGACCTATTTCGATCCGATGATCAGCGCGGGTATCGAGAAGCTGATGCGGCCGAACACCAAGGTCGTCTATCTCGAAGCCCCGGGCTCGCAGACCTTCGAGGTGCAGGACGTCGATGCCATTGCCGCCGTCGCCAAGAAAGCCGGCGCCGTGGTGATGATCGACAACACCTGGGCAACGCCGCTCTACTTCAAGCCGTTCGAGCACGGTTGCGACATCTCCATCCATGCCGGCACCAAGTACATCGTCGGTCATTCGGACGCGATGATGGGCATCATCTCCTGCGCCACGCGACCGCTGTTCGAAGTAGCGAAGACGGCGTGCCAGTCTTTCGGTTTCCATGCCGCGCCGGACGACTGCTATCTCGCCCTGCGTGGCCTGCGCACCATGGGCGTGCGGCTCCGCCATCACGAGAAGAGCGGCCTCGAGATCGCCCACTGGCTGAAATCACGGCCCGAGGTCGACAAGGTGCTGCACCCCGCCCTCCCCGACTGCCCGGGCCACGACAACTGGAAGAAGCAGTTCAAGGGTGCGTCTGGCCTGTTCTCGTTCACCCTGCGCGACGGCTACAGCAAGAACGCGCTGGCGGCGATGCTCGACGGCATGGACATCTTCGGCATGGGCGCAAGCTGGGGCGGCTACGAGAGCCTGATGATCCCCGCCCATCCCGACCAGTACCGCACCGCCGTGCCGTGGCCCGAGGGCAAGCAGCTGCTGCGCGTCCATATCGGCCTGGAAGACGTCGAGGACCTGAAGACCGACCTGGCCGAGGGCTTCGAGCGGCTGAACCGGGCGCATAACGCCTGACCGGATGCGGCCGCACCAGCGATACTTGCTTGGAAGGCAATCCACGGCAGCCGGTGCGCCCTTTGCAGCGATTTTCGAACCGCATTCGTAACAAACTGGCATCGGGGGATCACATCTTGCAACGCCTTGCAATCGTCGCGGCCATTGCCTTGGCCTGCCTTACGACGCCTGCCAGCGCCGATACCCGCCCGGTCGATTGCGAATTGACCGTGAAGGGGCGGACCTACATCAAGGGCGTCTGCCAGTTCAGCGCGACGGCTGATGGCAGCTTCCAGATCTTCGGCAAGGACTATTTCGCCTACGTCAACGTCGTATCGTCGGGCGTCGCCGAGGCCAGTTGGAACGCCGATCCCGCCTCGACCCACGCGCAGACACCCCTCGGAGAAGTCAGGCAAAGCGGTGGATGCTGGACGGGGAAGGCCGCGAAAATCTGTGCACGGGCACTCTCGCCGGCGGCCGAAAAGGCTGCGATCGCATCACAGCCGAACGGGCTGGCACTGTTTCCGGAGGTCGCCCTACAGTCCTGCCTCGGCGTCGAAGGGCCACTTGAACCGGGTGCAAACCTGGTCCTTCACAATTGCCGAATCCCGTCGGACCTGATCTTTGTCCGCCATCAGGACGGAAACCTTGGCGTCGCGAAGCGCCCCGATCTCTGCGTTGGCCTCGAGGCCCCTGGCATGTCACGGCCCCCGCGCCTCATCCTCGAGAAATGCCAGTCGGGGTCGCCCCGCTGGACGACTGTCGCCACCTCCACGGTGGCGGCGCCGGTCCAATCGGCCGCCGGCCTCTGCCTGTCGATCCCCCAGATGGACGTGCCCGATGCACGCTTTCCATTTTCAGTTCACGCCGCGCCGTGCACGGATGAAAGTCGCGCGATCCGCTTCATCCTGAGCAAAGGCTAGATCGAGGTATCGGCCGGGAGATCGCCATCTCGCCTTTAGATATCCTGACGCACGAACCAACTCGGGAGGTCAGCCGCCCCGGCACTCGCCGCAGATGCCGGTCACTTCCAGGGTCATGTCGCGGGGCGCGAAGCCGCGGCGGGTGGCGCTGGCGGTGATGGCGTCGGAGAGACCGTCGCCCTCGATCTCCTCGGCGTTGCCGCACTCGCTGCAGATCAGGAAGAATCCGCGATGGGCCTCGCCCGGATGGCTGCAGCCGACGAAGGCATTCATGCGTTCGATGCGGTGGATCAGGCCGTTCTCGATCAGGAAGTCGAGCGCGCGATAGACCGTCGGCGGCGCCGAGCCGAGTTCCTCGTTGCGCAGGCTGTCGAGCAGAGCATAGGCGCCGACCGGCTTGTGGCTCGACCAGACGAGCTCCAGCACCCGGCGACGCAGCGGCGTGAAGCGCAGGTCCTTGGCCGCACACAGCTTCTCGGCCGCGGCGATCGCGTCCTCGACACAGTGTTCGTGATCGTGGGCATGCCCCGCGGGCGCCGCTTTGGCCGGTTTCTTCACGGGACTCCGATTTGCCAACCGAGTAGGCGGCGATTATACGCGCCCTTCCTTCCGGAGGCCAAGGCTCGCCCCAGTGCCCAATGGAGCCCCAATGACGACCCCGACCACCTACCAGCAGCACGAAATCGACGCCGCCCTTTCCGTCATCAAGTTCGATGCGCAGGGGCTCGTGCCGGCGATTGCCCAGCAACACGACACGGGTGAAGTCCTGATGATGGCCTGGATGGACCGTGCCGCCGTGGCCGAGACGATGCGCACGGGCCGTGCATGCTACTGGTCGCGCTCGCGCAAGGGCCCATGGCGCAAGGGCGACACGTCGGGCCACATCCAGACCCTGGTGGAGCTGCGCATTGACTGCGACGGCGACACGCTGCTGGCGCTCGTTCACCAGACCGGCGTCGCCTGCCACACCGGGCGGCACAACTGTTTCTTTCGCGCGGTGCGGGCCGGCGTGCTGGCGGAAATCGCACCCGTCGAAATCGACATGGACAAGGACAAGGCTTGAGCACCCTCACATCGACACGCCGCGGGCTGCTTCTCTCGGCCCCTCTCCTGCCCCTGGCCGCTTGCGCCACGACGCCCTCGCCCCGGCACACGCTCTCGCCGCGCGGCGATCGCCTGGTCGCGCTGATCCAGAGGACGGGCCGGGATAACATGACGGCGCCGGAGGCGTTCGCGCTCATGGGCATCACCAATCAAGGCCGCGACATTCCGGTGCGCCAGCTGGCCGACGACGGGCCCGACGGCCGCTATGTCGTGAACCTGGTGAACATCCGCAAATATCACGAGTTCGTCTTCCAGCGCCGCCAAGGCGACGTGCTGATCCTCCACTCCGCCGATACGGCCTTCAGACGGCTGGTGAGCGTGCGCTATGCCCGCAATGGCAAGCCGACGGTGATCTCCGACACGGCCTTTGCCGAGCGCGATTTCCAGCAGCAGACGGCCTTCTGGTTCGAGAGGATTCCGGGGCGCTAGACATTTCCCGACGGCCTGTCGAAAAGGCGTGATCGCGACGTCGGTCCAAGTGGCGCGTCCATCCGACGACCAGGTGGGGCATCAGGGCGAGACCGAAACAGGTCGCACAGGGTCATTCCCCGGAGATCACGCCCCGGGGCCGGATGGTGTCAGGCGATGCGGGATCGCTGGGGAAATTCACGGACCACGAGGGCAATATCGAGCTCCTGCCGTTGACCGATTGTCGGCTCAGGCGACGGCGCGGGGCCCATGCTGCGCCGCCCGTGCTCGATGACACAGACGTGGCTGTAGAGGTTGGCGAGCCACTGACGGCCCTCGGCAGTCATGCCGAGGGCGTGGACGGCCTCGCTCAAGAAGGGCTCGACCTTCGACCAGAAGAACATCGGATAATGGTCGGCGACATCGGCAGGAGTCTCATAGCGCAGGACCTTGTTGACGCCGAGCTCGGCAAATTCGTGAAACAATGCATTCAACTTCTTCGGATACAGCGGATCGCCGAGCTGCCCGATCAGGTCGGCGGCGCGGACCAGCGCAGCCTCGGTGTCCGTTGCCATGTGATCGTCGTCGTTGGGGACCGGAAATCGCGTGAGCTCGATGTTGCGAGCCAGCCGTTCGGCATCGACGACGGCGTGGCGGGCGAACCGTTCCTTCACCGCGATCTTGGAACGTTCGACGTGGTAGGGCGCGAGATAGGCATCCGATGCACCGCGCGGCAGCTCGATCGTGTCGCCCAGTTCGTTGACGACGCACCGGTTCGCCGTGTCGCCGCGACAGATGCCACGCACGTACCCGATGTCGTGCGTGAGTGTAGCCAAAATGACGTGCAGCCACACGTCTGGCGGAACGTCCTGGCGCAGGCGGCGTCCGCGCAGGATGTCCTGGGCGACCATGGTGACGAGCGCCGTATGCTCGGCCGTATGATAGAGAGCATCGCTGAGCGAGAGCCGTTCGATGACGAGCCGCGCCGCCTCTCCAATCAGTTCCGCGTGGTGTGGCACGCCGCGGCCGAAGGCGCGCTCGAAATTCAGCATCAGCTGGCTGGCCAAGGCTTCCGCCAGGAGCATGTTCGGATGGATCATCGGCTACCTCGCGATTGTAGGGCGGCAAGTATCTGCTCTATCGCCAAAAGATAGACGACTCGCGGGGCGTTTTCGCGCCGGACGCCTCGTGCGGGGCGCATGACGCCAGGATGTCAAATAAAGGTAACGCTTTTGTCGTGTCTCAGGGCTCGACCGCCCCGACCGGCCGATGCAACGGCATTCCACGCCTACGCCTTCGACGAGCACATGCCCCGCTGCCCAAGACAACCCCAAGCTCCGGGCTTACTTGCCTGCAGGCCCCTCGTGGACCGGGCCCATCGGCTTCAGCTTGATCCCCTTGCGCAGGTGCTTGTAGGGCATGTCCAGCGGATCCGTGATGTGCGCGCCGGTGGACTGCACGACCAGGATCGTCTCGGCGATCGGCTGGAAATCGGCCCGGAAATGGACCGTCGATTTCAGGCCGAGGATCGGCACCTTCGACGGCTCGACACCGACGGCCCGGAACATCTCCTGGTCGGCCGCTTGCACCCTCTTGCAGGCCACCACGGCCGAAACACCCGACGCCTCGTCGGTCAGGAGCGCCATCGGCCCGATCTGGAACTTGGCACCGCCATAGAACGGACCGGTCCCGGTGAAGACCCCGTCGCTAAGCCTGACCACCCGCCAGTCGGCCTCGACCGGCTTTTCGCCGCCATATCCCACCACGGCGCCGATGCCGCGACGCATGACGTTGCCCTCGCCCGTCTCGACGGCAGCCTTCGCCGCGCCCTCGTCGACGATCATGCCGATCACCGCGCCCTTGGCCTTGTGGCGCATCAGCGCCGCCAGCAGGCCGATCGTGTCGGAGGTGCCGCCGGCACCGGGATTGTCCTGGACGTCCGCGAGTACGATCGGTTTCGTCGCCTTCTTCGAGAGTTCGATGGCCCGCAGCGCGGCCTCGTCTGGATCGAGCAGTTCCCCGTCGAACGCCTTCTCCTGGGCCTTCACCGTGGCGGCGAGTTTGTCGGCGGCCGCCTCCACGGCTTCCTTGTCGTGCCCATAGACGACCAGCGCCGGGCCGCACTGGGCGATGTCGGCCGGCGGGAAGCCCGGCGTATGGGTGACGCTGACGATCCCCTGGTTGTGGCTCTTCTCGCCGGCCTCGAGCTCGCCCACCAGATCGAAGATGCCCTTGGCCGGCTCGATGAAGGTGCACTGCCAGACCAGCGGGATCAGGAAGTCGATCTGGCGGTAGGCGCGATAGACTGGCCGCTTCTCGCGCAGCAACTTGTCCAGGAGCTCGATCGCCCGCTTGCCCGTCACCGCCATGTCGATGTGCGGATAGGTACGGTAGCCGACCAGCGCCGTCGCTAGCTTTGCCATCTCCGGGGTGAGGTTGGCGTGATAGTCGAGGCTGGCCACGATCGGCAATTCATCGCCCACGATGCCGCGGATGCGGCGCAGCAGTTCGCCCTCGCCGTCTTCGGTGTTTTCGGCGACCATGGCGCCGTGCAGGTCGAGATAGACCGCGTCGAACGGTCCGTGCCTCTTCAGGTCCTCCTCGAACAGCGCCCACATCTTTTCGTAGGCGTCCTCGGTCACGTAGGAGGCCGGCGCGGCGGCCGCCCAGGCGAGCGGCACGATCTCGTGGCCCAGTTCCGTCAACTTGCTGACAGCGCCTGCGATCGGAATATTGAATCCCTCAACGCCTGGAATCATCTCCGGGCCGCGCAGCAACGGTGGCCAGGCATCGGCGCGCACGAACTCCTCCCAAGTCGCCTGCTGCGGCGCGAAGGTGTTCGTCTCATGCTGAAAGCCGCCAACCGCGATACGCGCCATCCCAAGTCTCCCCGACAAAGCGTCCAACCAATCAGGGTACCCTATCACCGATCACGAGCCGACACGCACCTGTGAGGCAGCGATCGCGAAACCTCTGCGTTGTGCCGGCATGCGCAGCATGTCCTGGCCAGCCTTCCTCAAGAACTTCCCGCAAGCTCATCTCGTCGTTGCGGTGGCAACCGACGTGGGCGCGGACGAAATCGGAAGCCGGCGCTTGCGCGGCCTTCGCGACCTGCTCCACAGGGTCATCGGGCATGCGGCGGCGTCGAATGGCGGCTTCGCCCTGACCGTCTCTCGGGCGGCCGGATTCCCGGAAATCCTCTGTGGTTTCGAGGCGCCGGCCGATGCCGACGCTTTTGCGGCTCTCGCCCGTGCACAACCGACCGAGCGCTATCCGGGTTTCGCCACGCAGCGGCTCTTCGATCTGGACACAGCCACGGAGACCGCGCTTCGCGCAGGCCTCCTGAGCGACGGGGACATCGATCAGCGCTGAACGTTGCAGATGGACGCGCACCCGCCTTTCCGTATTATCCCCGGCGGTACCTGAAGGCCCGCAGGTGTCCGCGCCGTCACTGCGAGTCCATCCATCCCCATGCCTCTGTTCGCTTCGTCGTTTGCGCGCCGCACGATCGGCTTCCTCGCCGCCGGAGTATTGGCTCTGTTGGCCATCGTCGCGGTATCGGCCTGGCTGTCCGTTCGGACGGCACAGCATGCCGAAGAAGCCGTCGTCGAGCGCGACGTCCGCGCCCTCACGACCAATCTGCTGGCCGCCACAATCGACGCGGAAACCGGTCAGCGCGGTTTCCTGCTGACGGGCGAAGCCCGCTACCTGGCGCCCTTCGAGCGTGCGCAGCCCCGGCTGCGCGGGGACCTGGCCAATCTTCGCGAGCGGGTCGCCAACGATCCCGCGCAACTCGCCGCCGTCAACGAGCTCGCCTCGGTCCTCGATGCCAAGATGATGGAGTTGAGCGAGACGATCGAACAGGCGAAAGCCGGCCAGCGGGAGGCCGCGATCCAGACCGTGCTGTCGGATCGCGGACGGCAGCTGATGGAAACGGCGCGGTCACAGCTTGCCCAGTTGATCTCGAACGCGGAAAGGCGTGTCGCAGAGCGCCTGGAGGCCGTGAACCACGGTGCCGAAATCCTGACCTGGGTGACGGCCGCCGGTAGTCTCCTGATCATTCTGTTCGCCACGGGCGCGTCATGGACGGTGATGAACTACACGCGGGAGCTTGTCGCCGCCCGGGTCGAGCTGCAGGCGTTGAATGCTGGCCTCGAAGAGCGGGTAGCCGAGCGTACCGAGGCGCTGACGCGCGCCAACGACGAGATCCAGCGCTTTGCCTACATCGTGAGCCACGACCTGCGTTCGCCACTCGTGAACATCATGGGATTCACCAGCGAACTAGAAGCCGCCATGAAGACGGTCGGGCCCTATGTCGCCGGCGATGCCAAGCTGGCCGACAGGGCCCGGCAGGCGACCGAGGAGGACATTCCCGAGGCGCTTCGCTTCATTCGGGCGTCGACGGGCAAGATGGACGGACTGATCAATGCCATCCTGAGGCTGTCCCGTGAGGGACGACGTGAACTGCGGCCCGAGCCCGTTGATCTCGTAACCCTGTTCAGGAACGCGGCCGCCAGCGTTCGACATCAAACGGATGAAGTGGGCGCCGAGATCGCCGTCCCCTCCTCGGCTCCTGCCCTCGTCAGCGACCGCCTGGCCATGGAGCAGATCGTGGGCAACGTCGTGGACAACGCGGTCAAGTATCTTGCGCGCGACCGACCGGGGCGCATCGCGATCACGACCGGCGAGACGGCGCGGCGCGTGCACATAGACATCACGGACAACGGCCGCGGCATTGCCGAACAGGATCACGAGCGCATCTTCGAGCTGTTCCGGCGAGCGGGCGCCCAGGACCGACCTGGCGAAGGCATCGGTCTCGCCCATGTTCGCGCCCTGGTTCGCCGGCTGGGCGGCGACATTACGGTGCAGTCCGAACTTGGTCGCGGTACTACGTTTCGGATAGATTTGCCGCGAAGGCTGAGACTGAACGACAACAGGTAGAGGCTGCGAATGAACGCGAAGCCAGTGTCCATCGTCATGGTGGAAGACGACGAAGGTCATGCGAGGCTTATCGAGCGCAACATCCGCCGCGCCGGCGTAAACAACGAGATCGTCGCCTTCAAAGACGGAACCTCGGCCCTCGCCTACCTGCTCGGCGCCGACGGAACCGGCGAGGAGAACAGCACGCGCTCGCTGCTGATCCTGCTCGACCTCAACCTGCCGGATATGACAGGCGTGGATATCCTGGCGAAGGTCAAGTCGAACACGCATCTCAAGCGCTCGCCTGTCATCGTGCTCACGACGACGGACGACCAGCGCGAGATCAAGCGCTGCTACGACCTCGGCGCCAACGTCTACATCACCAAGCCGGTGAACTACGAGAGCTTCGCCAACGCCATCCAGCAGCTCGGCCTCTTTCTTTCCGTGATGCAGGTCCCGGCCACCGATTGAAGATGGATCAGGTCCGGGTCCTCTACATCGACGACGATGCGGGTATCGGCAGGCTGGTGGAGCGCGCGCTCGCGGCCCACGGGATCGCCATCCGGCACGTCGCGTCCGGGGACGAAGGGCTCGCGCTCCTGGCCGCGGAGAAATTCGATGCCATCGCGCTCGACCACAATCTGACCAACGAGACCGGCCTCGACGTGCTGGCGAAGATCCAGCGTGTCACGGTCGACGTACCGGTGGTCTACGTGACGGGCTCCGAGGATGCGCGCGTCGCCGTCGCCGCGCTCAAGGCCGGCGCCGCCGACTATGTCTGGAAGGATGTGCAGGGCCATTTCCGCGAGCTGCTGGGCTCGGCCATCCGCTCGTCCCTGCAGCAGCAGCGGCTAAAGGCCGAAGCGGAGGAAGCACAGCGCACGATCCGGGAGGCCCGCGATCGCGCCGAACTGCTGCTGCACGAGGTAAATCACCGCGTCGCCAACTCGCTGGCGCTGGTCGCATCGCTCGCCCGGCTACAGGCCAACGCCGTCCAGGACGAGGCGGCGCGCAGCGCCCTGCTGGAGATGCAGGCCCGCATCATGGCGGTCGCCGGCATCCACCGCCGCCTTTACACATCGTCCGACGTGCGCATCGTCGAACTCGGGTCGTATCTCATGAGCCTGATCGACGAGCTGAGCGCCGCCATCGACGCCGTCGAGAAGAAGAACACCGTGGCCCTGCACGCCGACGCCGACATCCGGGTGCCCACCGACAAGGCGGTGTCGATCGGCGTGATTGTCACCGAACTGCTGACAAACGCCTACAAGTATGCCTACCCGGCCGGGATGCGTGGCGAAATCCGGGTGATCCTCCAGCGCATCGGCGACGACACCGTCTCGCTCGCCGTTGAGGACGATGGCGTCGGCTGGAAGGGCTCCGGGTCGGCACAGGGCACCGGGCTTGGGACGCGCGTCGTCACCGCGATGGCCGCGAACCTCCAGTCCAAGGTCGAGTACGACACGGGAGTCGAAGGGACCCGCGCAAGCCTGCGTTTCAGGCTTTAGGACGGCGCGCGCTCCCATTGCGAGTCAATCTACTCGTACTTCTTTTGATTTTGATGTCGGCCTGCGGGGGCCCCGGCCCCTGGCGCAAGTACGGCGTCACGCAAACCGAATCCGCGACCGATCTCGCTTCCTGCCGACAGGACGCCAGGGCCGGCGTCGAACGACTCTATTCGTTCAGCTTCCCGTACCCGTATCCGCTCGGCTGGAACGGCGGCCGACAGATCGGCTACCTCGAATGGCAACAGCGCGTCGAGACGTTCAAGTCGTACGAAGAGGCCCGCCTTGCAACCGTGTGCATGCAGGACAAGGGATACCGGGAAGGCCGGTGACGTCAGTCGCCGCGCTTGCCGATCGCATCCTCGATGGCCTTGAGCAGGACTGGCCAGTATTCCTCGCCATGCCCCAGCTCGACGGCACGTTCCATCACTTCCCGCGCGACGTCGGCACCGAGAGCCGGAATGCCCGCCTGCTCGGCCATGTCGATGGCGTAGCTCAGATCCTTCAGGGCGTACTTCGTCGAGAAGGCACGCTCCGGGAATATGCCCGTCAGCAATGCCTTCATGCCATGGTTGCGGAGCGCAAAGGAATCGGCCGAGCCCTTGGTGAGGGTCTCGAACAGCACCCTGCCGTCGACACCGTTGGCGCGGGCGATCGACAGTCCTTCGGCCAGTGCCACCACCGTCTGGAACAGGATCATGTTGTTCAGGATCTTGACCGTCTGGCCCGCGCCGACATCGCCGCAATGCGTGACCTCGCTCGCCATGTGGCGCAGGAGCGGCTGGATGCGCTCGAAGGTCGGGGTGGTGGCTCCCACCATGATCGAGAGCGTCCCATCGATCGCCGCCTGTCGCGTACGCGCGACGGGCGCGTCGGCGAAGGCCGAAGCCCTCCCCTGGAATTCCTCGTAGAGGCGCCGCGCCAGGATGGGGGGCGCGGTGCTGAGATCGACCACGGTCCAGCCCAGCTTGGCCTTCGAGACCAGCCCGTCGCCGGCCAGGCAGACTTCCTCGACTTCCTTGCCGCCCGGCAGGGACAGGAAAATCGTGCGGCAGCTTTCGGCGATCTCGTCGACCGAGGCAGTCTTCACCCCGTCGGCCGCCAGTCTCTCGAGTGGCGCCTTGTCCCGATCGGCGGCGAGCACGGTCATCCCGCTCTTGCGCGCGAGGTTGCGGCACATCGGTTCGCCCATCGTGCCAACGCCGATAAATCCGATCATGTCCGTCATGTCAGTCCACTATGAAGAGTTTCGCGCCGGAGTCCGTCCGCGACCGATGGCCGAGCGTATTGTCGGCGACCTGGTAGCTCTGTCCCGGCTTCAGCACCACGGTGCGACCGTCCGCCAGCTCGGTCGATAGTTCGCCCTCGAGCACCAACAGAATATGGCCTTTCTGGCACCAGTGATCGGCAAGATAGCCCGGCGTGTACTCGACCATCCGCACGCGGATGTTGTTGAAGGTCCTGGTGCGCCAGAACGCCTTGCCGGTTTCGCCCGGATGCTCCGTGCGTTCGACGGCTTCCCAATCGGTTGTCACGAAAGGTATCTCAAATATCAGCATGGTTCGCTCTAGCACATTGACCGGCAACGACGGATATACGAAATAGACATCATGATCACTGCAAAAACGGCGAAGCGCCGCCAGAACAAGGCCGAGCGCATCGCTCGGGTCGGCAAGCTGGCGCGCGGCAAGTTCGTGAGCCCGGGAAAGGTGCCGGAAGTCCTCCGGCGCATCATCGAGCCCGGCGACATCCTCTGCCTCGAAGGCGACAACCAGAAGCAGGCTGACTTTCTCGCCAACCAGCTCGCGACGCTGGACAAGAAGGATCTGCGAGACATCCACCTGGTGATGTCCTGCATCACGCTGCCGGCCCATATCGAGCTCTTCAAGAAGGGCATGATCAAGCAGGTCGACTTCTGTTACGCAGGGCCGCAGGGAGCCGCCATCGCCGATCTCGTGAAGGCGAAGAAGTTCCCGGTCGGCGCCATCCACACCTACAACGAGATATACGCGCGCTACTACATCGACCTGACGCCGCGCGTGGCACTGATCGCCGCCGCCCAGGCTGATCGCAAGGGCAACCTCTTCCTCGCAGCCAACACGGAAGAGACGCCGGCGATCGTCGAGCCCACGGCGTTCTCCGACGGCATCGTGTTCGCGCAGGTCAACGAGATCGTCGACAAGCTGCCGCGCATCGACATTCCGGCGGACCAGGTCGACTTGGTCGTCCAGGCCCCCTACCCTATGCATCTCCAGGCGCTCTTCACGCGCGATCCGGCCGCCATTACCGACGTCCAGGTGCTGATGGCGATGGTGGCGCTCCGCGGCATCTACGAGAAGTACGAGGTCCAGTCGCTGAACCACGGGGTCGGCTTCAACACGGCTGCCATCGAGTTGCTGCTGCCGACCTATGGCGAGCGGCTCGGCCTCAAGGGCAAGATCTGCAAGTACTGGATGGTGAATCCGCTGCCGACCATGATCCCGGCCATCGAGTCCGGCTGGGTCGAGAGTGTCTTCGCAGTGGGTGGCGAAGTCGGCATGGAACGCTATACCGCGGCGCGCTCCGACGTGTTCTTCACCGGGCGCGATGGCAGCTTCCATTCCAACCGCGCGATGGGCCAGCTGGCCGGCCATTACGCCATCGACATGTTCATCGGCGCCTCGCTGCAGATCGATATCAACGGCAACTCTTCGACCGTCTCGAAGAACCGCATCACCGGCTTCGGCGGAGCGCCCAACATGGGTTGCCAGCCGACCGGCCGCCGCCATCCGACGAAAGCCTGGCTGAAAGCCGGCGCGGAAGCCAATCCGGGGCCCGGTTCACCGCCCGGCCGCAAGCTCGTCGTCCAGATGGTCGAGACCTTCCAGGCCGGCCGCGTGCCGACCTTCGTCGAGGAGCTCGACGCCACCGACCCCAGCATCCGGAAGGCGCTGCATGGCGTCACCCCCGTGATGATCTATGGCGACGACGTCACCCACGTCGTGACCGAGGAAGGCATCGCCAACCTCGCGGCCTGCCGCTCCGTCGCTGAACGCCAGGCGGCCATCCGCGCGGTCGCCGGCTACACGCCGGTCGGTCTCAAGCGCAAGAAGCGCGAGACCGAGGACCTGCGGGCGCGCGGCATCGTCCAGTTGCCCGAGGACGTCGGCGTCCGCCCCTCGGAGGCGAGCCGCAGCCTGCTGGCCACCCAGGACATCAAGGGCCTCGTGCGCTGGTCGAACGGGCTCTACGACCCGCCTCCGCAATTCGTCGACTGGTAGGACCGATCACGATGGAAAAGTTCGCCAAGTCCTTCCCGTCCAAGCCGCTCGGCGCGAAGACGGCCCAGCCGTGGGCGCTCGCAGGCGTCGTCGGTTCCGGCAATCTGGAAGTCCTGATGGAGTGCGGCGGCAGGCCGGCCGACGCGATGGAATGCCACGTGGAGACTTCGATACCCGGCTACAAAGCCTCGTGGCTGGCGGCCCTCGCCGACTTCGCCCACCACTATCCGGCCGGCGGCACGAAGGTCACGATCAACGACCAGGGCGCTCCGCCCGTGCTCGTCAACCTGCGCCTGCGCCAAGCCTACGACCATCTCACCAAGGGCGGCAAATGACCGGCGCCATTCTTTTCCACGAACTGACCGCGCGCCAGCGTATCGCAGCACTCGTCGACGCGGGCTCCTTCTCCGAGCTGCTGCCGCCGCCGGAACGGATAACCAGCCCTTATCTCGCCCAGCTCGGCATTCCGGTGTCGTTCGACGACGGTTTGGTGATCGGCCACGCCCGCATCGGCGGCAAGAAGATCTATCTCGCGGCTCAGGTCGGCCAGTTCGTTGGCGGCGCCGTCGGCGAGATCCACGGTGCCAAGCTCACAGGTCTCTTCAAGGCGGCGGCCCGGGACAAGCTGCCCTGCGTCCTGATCGTCGAGAGCGGCGGCGTGCGCCTACACGAAGGCTCATCAGGGGAGATCGCCATCGCCGAGACGATGCGCGCGATCTTCGAGTGCCGTGCCCTGAAGGTGCCGACCATCGCCGTGATTGCCACCGACATCGGTGCCTATGGCGGCATTGGCATCCTGTCGACCTGCTGCGACTTCCGCGTCATGACCGAGCACGGACGGCTTGGCATCTCAGGCCCGATCGTCATCGAGAAGTGGATGGGCAAGAAAGCCTACGATTCGGCCAATCGCGCGTTGGTCTGGAAGACGAGCGGCGGCAAGACCAAGTACCTGCTGGGCGACGCCGATGCCCTCGTGCACGATACCGCCGACGCGGTGCGGGCGGGGATCTCGAAGTTTCTCGGCAAGTCGAATGCCGTCAGCCTTTCGTCCATCAAGGCGCGCCAGCAGGAATTGGCGAAACGACTGAAGAAGTTCGGCGCCGCCACCGATCCTGACGCCGTCTGGAAAGGCATGGGCGTGCGGAACATCGAAGCGGCGTCGCTGGCGTCGGGACCCGAATTCGCCGCCCTCGCCAAGCGGGGGAAATAGGTCATGAAGAAGCCGACACCGAAGAAGCCGTCCGCCCGCGCCGTCCTGGCCCGCCTGTTCGGCGCCTCCGCCAAGGACATAGACATCGAAAAGTCCGTCCTGACCGGCTACGCCGCGGTCGACGGCAAGAAGGTCTGCGTCATCGGCACCTGCGACGGCACCTACATCGACAATGGTGCCGCCCTGCGCCTCGCCGCGCACGTGATCCAGTGCATCGAGAAGCAGCCGAAGACGCCGATCGTCATGCTGGTCGACAGCGCCGGTCAGGAGCCCAACCGCGTCGCCGAAATGCTGGGCCTCGCCAGCTATTTCGGTCATCTCCTGTCCTGCCTCGAACTGGCGCGGCGCAAGGGCCACACGCTCATCACCGTCGCGACCGGCCAGGCCGTGGGCGGGGCCTTCCTCTGCTACGGCATGTTCGCCGACCGCATCTATGCCCTGGACACCGCCAGCGTCGGGCTGATGCCGATCACGGCGATGTCGGCCGTCACGAAGATTCCCGCTCCCGTGCTCGAGAAGCTTTCCAAGACCATGCCGTCGCTGGAGTTCGGTGCCGCACCGTTCGCGCTGCTGGGCGGCGTCGAGGAAGTCTGGTCGGCCAACGACGACGTCGAGGCGAAGCTCGCTGCCGCCATCGCGGCCTCGTCGACCGAGGACAATCGCGCCGAACTGGGCAAGAAGCGCGGCGGCCGCAAGCTCGCCCTCGACATTCGAAAGAAGGTCCTCGCCGAATCGGCGCGATGAAGGGCCTCCGACGGCATACGCTGGTCTGGCTGTCGCAGGCCCCTGGGGCCGAGACCGAAGACGACCGCGCCCGGGCGGCAATCTGGCATAGGACCGATCGCCCCTTCGTCGTGACGCGCCGCCGGAATGACGGCAAGGAAATCGACCTGGGGTTCTGCACCACCGATCCGGCCCACCCTGAACTGCGGCCCCGCCGCGTGGCGGCCCGGACCGACCCGGCTTGCATCGTTCGCCACGCACGGCCACCGCGCCTCGAGGAGATCGCGCGCTGTCCTGCCGCGACGCCAAAGGCCGATTCGTTTTCGCATTTGATCTACGCCGCAACCCAAGGCGGCCATGACCTCCACGTCTATGGAAGCTGGATGTGGCAGGCCCTGACCGGCGAGCGCCACGTCCACGAGGCGTCAGACCTCGACCTGGTGATCGACGTCGCCGACCTCGACGCCGCCTTGCGCACGGCGGCCTTCCTCGCGCGCGAGGAGCAGGAGCTCGCCTTCCGAATCGACGGCGAGCTTTCCTTCCCCGGTCTCGGGGAGGTCCCGTGGCGCGAGCTTCTGCAGCCCCGGGACGAGGTCCTGCTGAAGTCAATCGAATCCATGCAGCTCGTTTCGCGCACGCGCCTCGCCCGATGAACCGCGATGACCAGGCGCTGGCGCGGGCCGCCGTGATGGCCCTGCACGACGAGCTGAGGGCCTATCCCAAGCCGGGCCTCGTCAGTCCCGTCGATTCCGGCGCCCATGCCGACATGGACTTCGAGCTGATGTGCCGGTCAGCCGACTCGCTGCTGCAGCCCTTCACGTCGCTCGCCGCGGCAGGCCGCGCCGCCGCTTCCTTCGAGCAGACCCTGATGCCGCTCGGGATCGACGCGGAGCGCGGCATGCTGGCCGTCACCGGCGGGGTCAACACGCACCGCGGCGCGATCTTCTCCGTCGGCCTGCTGGTCTCCGCCATCGCCCGCGCCCAGACCGTCCTGGCGTCGCCCTCGCCGGCCGCCGTGCGAGCGGCGCTCAGGGAAACCTGGGGCGATGCGCTCGAAGCCCATGCCGCCCGGAGCGACGACGCGAGCCATGGCGGTCTCGTGCGCCGCCGCACGGGTCGCGACGGCGCCCGCCGCGAGGCCGCCCGCGCCTTTCCTGCGGTGTTCGAGACGGGCCTCCCGGCCTATCGCAAAGCGCAGGAGGGCGGCCTCGACGACAATGCAGCCGGCATCCAGACCCTGTTCGCCCTGATGTCGTCGATCGACGATACGACGGTGCTCTATCGCGGCGGCCTGGAGGCCCACGCGTTCGTGCGGCAGTCGTCGGCGGACTTCCTCGCCGAGGGCGGCTGCCGACGGCCCGGCTGGTTCGAGAAGGCGGAAGCGCTGCACCGCGCCTTCGTCGCCAAGAACCTCTCGGCCGGCGGCTGCGCCGACCTGCTCGCCTGCACGCTCCTCGTCGCGCGCTGCTGCTCGGAAGCCTAACCCCAACCCGCCAGCGCCCGTTCCAGACTCTCGGGCCCGCGATAGAGCATGGCGCGCCAGCCTGCCATGCGGGCGCCGTCGACGTTGCTGGTCTTGTCGTCGACGAACAGGATCGACTGCGCGACCGTGACCCCCATGCGGGCCTGTGCGTTGGTGTAGAAGACGCGCTCAGGCTTGCAGACGCCCAGCGCCGCCGAATAGACGATCTCGTCGAAATGCGCGCTGAGGCCCATCCTGTCGCGCAGGTAGGCGATGCGATGATGCTCCTGGTTGGTGGCCGCAAAGACCCGGCCGCCGGTGCGCCGGCGCCAGGCGTCGGCTTGGGCGAGGACGCCGCGATCGATGCCGGAATCCTTTTCGAACCAATAGGCAACGAATTCCTCGAGCCGGTCGGCCAGGCCCTTTGACTCGAAATACTCGTGCAGGGCCACGTAAAGGTCGAGCCGTCCTCGCAGGACCTCCATGAATTCCGGCTTCAGGAAGAATTCGGGCGCCAGCTCCTCGTCGTGGCTCAGGCCCCAGTCTTCCTTCAGGGTCGCATACCACGGGCGTGGCGAGCCCGGCTGGGCGAGGGAAACCACGCCATCGATGTCGAGGACGAGGACAGGGCTGGAACTCATGGTCCGGCATGCTACAGCACCCACCGTCCGAAAAGGAAAGTCCGTTGCAGCTGATCGTGCCCGACCTCGCCCACCTCGACGGCTATGCAGACGCGCTCCGTCGCGGCTGGTCGCCCGACAATGTGCGGCTCGACGAGACGCCGCGCGAGGAACTGGCGCGCATCGAGGCCGATCCGGCGGCGTTCGTGGCTTCTCTGGACGATCCTGAAGCCAAGGCCGGCCCGGTCACCCTGCCCGATGGCACGATGGTGCCGCGGATGCCGGGCTACCGGCGCTGGATGTGGGACGGGGAATTCTGCGGCTCGATCGGCTTTCGGTGGCAGCCGGGGACGGCGGCGCTCCCCTCGTACGTTCTCGGCCATATCGGTTATGCCGTCGCGCCGTGGAAGCGCCGGCGCGGCTACGCGACCCTGGCGCTGGGGATGCTCCTGAAGGAGATCCCGCGGCACGGGCTGCCGCACGTCGACCTGACGACGGATCCCGACAATTTGCCCTCGCAGAAGGTCATCACGGCAAATGGCGGCATCCTGGTCGAGCGCTTTACCAAGGTCGCGGCGCACGGCGGCACCGAAGCGCTGTTGTTCAGAATCCCTCTCTGAGGGATGGGTCGGCTCACGTCCGGGCCGACCGCGCGATTGTTTCCGCCATGGCGGCGAGGGTCGCGAGGCCGCGGGCCTTGAGCCCTTTGGACGAGTCGCGGCTCCCGATCTCCCCGTCGAGGACCAGGGCGATGAAACCGTGCATGGTCGCCCAGGCGAAGTCGGCGGCCTGTTGCCGCGCGTCCGCGGGCGCGTTGCCGGTCACGTCGTCGAGGACGGCCGTCAGCAGGCGGCGGACACTCTCGCCACCCTCATCGCCCGCCTTGCCTTCGATGTGGTTGGCCTCGCGACTGAACATGAGCTGGAAGAGTGTCGGATTCGCCGCGGCGAAAGCCATGTAGCCCACGCCAAGACCAACCAGACGCGCCGCCGGTTCATCGTCGGCGACCCGCTCGGCTTCGGTCGTCATGGCGGCCGTCAATTCCGCGAAGCCACGGCGGACCAGTTCGGCCAGAAGATCGTCCATCGACGCGAAATGATGGGCAGGCGCGGCATGGGAGACTTCGGCGCGGCGGGCACATTCGCGCAACGTGAAGCCGCGGATGCCCTTTTCTTCGACCAGCTTGCGACCAGCCGCCACCAGCGCCTCGCGCAAATCGCCGTGATGATAGCCTCGCGCCTTCGAACGGGTCATTAAGCCTCCAGCAAGATTCCATAGCCCTCAATCTTGACGTTGGAAAGAGGCCAAATTTCGGCTGACGGCGCCGTAGAGGCATGGCTTGGTAGAGGCATGGCTTGATCGCGGTAATCCACGAGGTATTCATGTCCTTCGAAACCTGGGTCGCCTTCGCTGCGGCGTCGAGCGTTCTTCTTGTGATCCCCGGCCCGACCGTCTTGTTGGTCGTGTCCTACGCATTGGGCCAGGGTTGGCGAACCGCGCTGCCGATGGCGATCGGCGTGGCGCTCGGCGACTTCACCGCCATGACCCTCTCGATGTTGGGCCTGGGCGCCCTGCTCGCCACCTCTGCCACGCTGTTCACGGTCCTGAAATGGGTCGGCGCCGCCTATCTGGTCTATCTCGGCATCAAGTTGTGGCGTGCCGGCGGCACCCTCGATGCCGCCCCGCGGACAGACGCCGTTTCGGCCGCGAAGATGCTGGGGCACGCCTGGCTGGTGACGGCGCTGAACCCCAAGAGCATAACCTTCTTCGTGGCCTTCCTGCCGGCGTTCCTCGACCCGAAGGCGGACTTCCTTGCACAGATGCTGGTCTTCGAGACCACGTTCCTGGTGCTGGCCTTCGCCAATGCCTTCGGCTACGCGCTGGTCGCCTCGCGGGCGCGGCGGCTGGCGTCCGATCCGCGCGCCATCGGCGTCGTCAACAAGGTGGGCGGCGGCCTGCTGGTCGGCGCCGGGGTCGCCACGGTCAGCTTTGCGGGGTCGCGGAGTTGACCTTCACCGCGCCGGTTCGCTGACGAAGGCGATCTTGGAGAGGCCGCCCTTGGAGGCG
>VFQN01002261.1_pt1 | contig 30251 bp, 46 predicted proteins | sample 3512371 | NCBI WGS metagenome assembly VFQN01 (sample SAMN10412370, study PRJNA504923) | tailings metagenome | isolation source: Replicate 2 from Balatoc abandoned mine | place: Philippines: Itogon, Benguet | collected 2017-08-28 | reverse complement strand
CAACCCGCTGAGGCTGAGGCTGCGAGCTGATGCTGAACCAGCAGCTGAATGCGACCTCGTGCCTATGGTCCCGCAACGGGTGCAAGCCGGCACAGACCCCAACGCGCGCCCATCCCCGACGTTACTGACCTGAAAGCAGCAGCAGAAGGAAGCAGGAAGCAGCAAACGGTTAGTGGTTAGTGGAAAGAAAGAAGAACGAAACAGCAAAGCAGGGTGCAGCAAGCGTGCGAAGGCAGGCTGAGGCTGGGGCGGCGGGCGCGAGGACGGCTGACGAAAGAGGTGCGCGAGTGGGGAGTTATGGGCAAAGAACAATAGGGTTGGTGTAGGTCTGGAGGGGGCGAGCTTTGAGGGGCGAGGGGGATGAGGGGGCGAGCTTTGCGTGCGTGGGATGTCAAAACATGGTATGGTACTCCGGGCTGCTGAATGGCCTTCCACACTGCAAGGAAACAAGGACGCAGTGTCGTGCTGTACGCGGCACGGGTCCAAGCTTGAGCCCTTCTGCCGCCGTCCCAGCAACGTCGTACGGTTCTCCTGCCCAGGCGCCCGCGGCCAACCCACCTTGATGGCACCAGCAGCCATGACGTGCGCCTCCTTCGACTGCTGCAGCGCCGTGGTCAGCTGGTCGCTCAGCTCTTGCATCTGCTGCTGCAGCCGGGCCACCGCCTCGGACTGCGCCGCGCCGTCCGCGCCGCCGTCGCCGCCGCCACCACCGGCTGGCGCGGTGTGCTGCTGCTGCAACCGTGCGACCTGCTGCTCGCTTGCCCTGCGGGCCTCCTCCCGGGCGGCCACCTGCAGCGCAAGGGCCCCACACCTGAGCCAATACGCACCTCTCCTTTCCGCACCGAGATGTTCGCCACAACGAGCACTGCTGCCGACACCTGAACCCACAGCATTCCTCGAGTTGCACTTACAGTACTGGCACATCAAAGCAGGTTCAGGAGCAGCCCTCTACCAGTAACGCACCTTGCCCGACAGCTCCTGCAGTGTCGCCTGCGTGGCCACCAGCTCCTCATCCGCCGCCGCCAGGTGTTCCACCACTTTGGCCATCGCTGCCGCCTTGCTGGCCGCCTTGGCCTCATCCTCGCCATCAAACCCAACCGCCGCCGCCGCCACGCCTCATGTCGCAGCTGCTTCAGCTCCTCCACCATCGCCGCGAGCCGCTGCATCTCCTCCGCCTGATGCTTCAGCGCTGGCTGCGGCGCCGTGGACGCGACGGCCTCCTCACACGCCTGGACACGCTCCGGCAGCCCTGCAGACTCAAGCGCACCTACGCGCGCCTTAACCGCCGCAATTCGCTCCAATACGCTCTCTGCCGCTGCTGCTGCCGCTGCCGCTGCCGCTGCAGCGGCGGCAAATCCAGGGTCAGCCTCCGCATCCGTCCCAGACGCAGCCGACGCCGCAGCAGCTGCAGCGGCGGCTGTGGCTGACGCCGCGGCCGAGGCGGCCTTCGCGGCCGCCGCCTTCACATGACACTCCTGCACCGCACGCTGCTGCACCTCCTGAGACATAGCCACCTTTCCTAGCCGAGCGTCACTCTCCCCGTGTCGCCTCTCCAAACCTGCAACCCGGGAATCTAGCGCCGCCAGGCCGTCCCGCGTTGCTGTGCCGCCGCACTCGCCAGCACAGCCGCTGCCCGCTGCGGCTGCCGCCTCCGCCGCCGCTGTCGCGCCCTCCGCCGCCGCCGCCAGCGCCGCTTCCAGCTGCTCCACCTTCGCCTGCATGCCCACCTCTTAGTTTCCTCCGCAACGTGACGGGACACCGCCTCCGCCAGCGGCCCGCCCTCCGCCAGCTGCCCATACGCCCCCACATCCAACAACTCCAGCTGCACCGCCCCCGCCGCCCCGGTTGCCCCTGCCTCCGCCGCCGCCCCCACGCGGCCCATCAGCTCCTCAAACGCGGCGGCGGCCGCCGCCGCCTCGTCCGCCGCCTTCCGCACCGCCGCCATCCCCTCCAACGCATGCTGCGCCGTACCGGTGGCCGCGACAGCGGCGCGTGCTGCATCGGCGGCGGCTTGGGCCACCCTCAGCTCCTGATCCTGCTGCTTGGCCAGTGCGACTGACGTGTCCGACAGCTGCTGCTGCGTGGTCGTCCTGTGCTCCTGGAGTTCCTGCTCCAGAGCCGCCAGCCTAGTGAGCAGCTGCTGCACCGCAGCGTCGCTGGCGCCGGAGGCGGACATCCCGTTGGCAAAGCCGAAGCCGGGCAGGGCTGTCACGAACGGCTAGGTGTTCTTCCGTGCGGGGGAGAGGTTCTGCGGGGCGACAGATGTAACAGTGGGGATACGTGAGGGGCCGGTACACGACGTGCGAAGTAAGGCCGGTGTACAAGGCCGCCTTGCACAGCTGGCTGCAGTAATACCGTACAGCACCGTGCTCTGTCCCTTGGCGCTGCAGTGTACCGAGGGCGACACCATGCCTGCCAGGCAGTGGTTCGCAGTAGCGGAGTCGGTCATAGAACCTACCCGTTCCGAGAGCATTGCCATGTCTCAACCAGGCTGCGGTGCAAAGGCGGGACGCGGCTGCAGAGGCGGGCACCCCCCGCTGCTGCCGCCGCCAGGGCCCCCAGCCCCTGTTCTGCATGGGTGCGGCCGGGCTTGTGAGGCGCGGGGAAGGAGACGGCCAGGGGGTTCCCTCTGCGGTTGTCCCCAAGCGATGGCGCGCTCAGGTGCCCGTGCTGCCGCCTGTCCCCGGCCTGACAAGCAAAAGGAGGCCGGTCGGATTGGGGGCGTCAGTGATGTCGGTGGTAAGCTGTTCTTCTTTGTCGCAGCAGTGTGCGTTGCTCGTGTGGGTGGAGCTGCTGCATTACAAGTAGTACGGGCTCCGCTATCAGCAAGCCTGCTGGCTGGTGCGCAGCTTACGGAACGGTCGCAGCAAGTACTTGCACCGAAACTCGCTTGCGAACAGGTAAGCAGAAGCGTACGGATATGCCCACCTTGTAGCTTCTGCCACCCATGAACCGGGAAGCGTTGTTGGACCCGAGGCACCATGTGCCGCGTTGAGGCGCGGCAGCAGTGTAGGGGAGCCCCGGGCTGCCTGAGGCGGGGTCGTCTGGACCGTGACCGTGGTCGCCCTGCAGTGCACGTCGCGATGTCAAGTTGTAAGGATGTCGGTTATTGCAATTTGTCATCCAATGGAAGGTTAGAGATGTAATGGCACGTTGGGCCGTGCTCGACCTGCAGTGCAGTCGATTGTGTTGATCCACCGATGGCGGTTAGTGGGCATAGCGTTGGTAAGGCATGCGAGACGTGACAGTAATACCCGGCTCAATCAGGGGCGCGCTGCACCTCCATTTCCATTCAGTGCAGCTGACACTTGCGAGCACACGGCACACGGCGGCACAGTTGCCGCACAGAATACGCATACGCTTTTTTGTCACAAGTATGTCCCCAACCAGGTTGACGTCCGGCACATGTCGCTAGTGCGCGACACCCTTATCGCTAATGCACACGCAGCGCACCTGGCCGCCAGCGCCTGTGGCCACATGCTGCACCTGCGACAGCAGCTGCGCCAGCTGCTCTTTCGCCTCTCGCTGCTGCTGCCGGTACTTGCGGTTGGCGAACAGCACGCCCACGGCCGCAAAGGTGATGGGGCCTGCGGTGCGCGGGTAACCCACAGGAAGCACCACATCAGCCTCACAAGAATGCCACGCTTGCTTCGCCTTCTCAGTAGTCAACACTGACATCGCTTCGGGTCACCCGAAAACCGTTCCGATTTGCAGAGAAAGCACAATTTAAGCCCCGCATCCGCCCCACGCGTTCCCCACGCCTTACACGGTTTTCTCGCGGTTTGCGCTTCCCCACCCTCGCCACCCGCCGTTAGGCTGCATCAGCCCCATGTCCTGCACCAGCCGCTGCAGCTGCCCTCCCCCCCCCCCCCCACACACACACACACGTAGCCCACCCCCACGTAGCCCGCCCTCACACACACTACCCACCCGCCGTTAGGCTGCATCAGCCCCATGTCCTGCACCAGCCGCTGGAACTGGCTGCCAGTCATGCGCGGCTCCGCATAGTCCTCGTCCGCCACCAGCCGCCCCTGCCCAGGCGCCATGGAGTACCTGCCGTACAGCGCCCGCAGCGCCTCGCTGCGGTACACTCCGCGCGGTACGGCCGCGGCCCTGCGAGCGCGTCCCGGTGCGAAGGCGCTCTTCGCGCGCCTGCTTGGCGTGGAACAATGGCAAGCGATCGCAATAGGTGATGAACTCGTGGCACAGGAAGCCGCGCGGGCGGGAGGCCAGTCGGGGAACATGCCGGCGACCTCGGCTGGGGGTGTGGAATAGGGGCGGGGGCATAGCGTTTGAGCGTGGGTTATGGGAGGGTGGAGATAGGGCGCGTAGGGAGGGGACGTGAGACGTGGGATTAAGGTAAGGCGAAGTGCCGGTGTGCGGCATTGCCGCTGTTGAGGAAGAGGGCTTTGGGATGTCCGGTTGCCTGGTAAGTGATTGGTCAAAGGCCGTATGCTATGGAGAGCACTGCGGTCAGAGCTAGGGCAGTGGCCGCATGGCACCCCAATGGGCGCTACACACTGTGCACGACACGTGCACGACGCAGCTGGCCCACCCAGCTGCCTTGTGGACAAGCACCATGTGCTGCTGCAGGCACCGCAGTCACTGCTGGGGCCACACCGCAACCCGCCGCCCAGCCTGCATGGCAGTCCGCCGCCCACGGCCCACCCAACCCACCCAGCTGCCTCATGGACAAGCCATTGACAAGGTTGAGCTCCTCAAAGGCGCCCAACATGGATCGGTGGTTTATCGCGTTGTCGTTGTCGGTGTCAAAGCTGCGGAAGACCGCCGAGAAGCGCTTGGAATGGTGCGCCCCGCCCCCCGCGAGTACGGCACTGATGCTGGCCATGCCGTACAGCGGGGTGGTTGTACGTGTCTTTTATACTGCTGTGAAGACGCGCCGTCGTATGGGGGCTCTTGCTGCGACCGACTGGATGTGGGTTAGGGAGGGAGCGTAGGCTGGGATTCGGATTGGTCCGGGTCGCCAGTTTCCCCGTTGCGTGTGGAGGACTGTGACGTTGCGCCATGCGCAGGCTGATGCCCGGAGGAGGGCCGAGATCCTGCGTTTGGAGGAGCCCGCGGGTTGTTTCGGTTGAGTATGAACGCGTATGAAGTGGGGTGGGTGGTGCCTGGGCAGTGGAGCGTGCCCCGTGGCGGCGGCTGCCCCGTGCAGCAGGATGCGGTGAGGTGAGGTACAAACGCATGTTCCAGCGCAAAGGTAAGAGGACTAGACCCCAGACTAGACCGTGATGGCATGTGCGGTTACTAGGCAGGTAAGCGACCGAGGACGGGAGCTGCAGGCGGCTGCCCCGCGTGATGATGTGCATGCTGGGGTGTAAAGGCAAAATACCAAGCTGGAGACGTGCCATCAGCTTCGGCTCCTGCGCCACGTCCTGTCATGTCATGCGCCTCTACCGCCGCCGGGTCGCTGTAAGTGTTTCCCCGCGAAGGTTGTCGCGTCCTTGCCACAGAGCTTGGCTCACTTCGCGCACTTTACCTGTTACACCGTTTCCCCACTCCTTCCCTGTATCAGAGCGAAAGCAAGCGGGGGCAAAGGCGGTGTTCATGGCCAAAGACCTCACCTCAGGCCCCACCTCACCCCTACCCGGGTCCAACCTGCTCTGGCCACATGACCCAACCTGACCCCTGACACCATTGAACTGTCGTGTCCTGACCCGCGTGCACCTGTTACTCGCCCAACCTTGGCCGCGCGTGCCCTAAGACCACGACTTACCTCTTGCTACTATCCCAGTACTGCCCTGCCCCCACCTGCTCCTTGAATCCCACACGCCCCTCTGCGCCGCTGATTGTAACAGCACCGCATAAGCAGTACTGCACATTGTTAGGAATGATACGGTACACCGTGCCTGGCCCGTTTCCATCCAGTGTCACCGCAAGCTTGCTCGAGGTGTGGGCCAAGGTGTGCCCAGGCAGGGAAGCCTCCCCTGTCCCCAGGTATCCCTTTAGGCTGCTCATGGCTTTGAAGAAAGTGCCATTCGGTGCTGGACACCACTACCCGAAGCAATGTTTAGATGCATGACTATGGGATACCCTGGTGCAAGTGCGTCGAGCCTGGTTGAGCAGATCAGGGGAGCAGCAGACCCTTCAGAGGTACGGCAACTTTGCCTGCCCTCCCTACTCTATGCGCCTCCCCTTGTCACTCATGAGTTAACATCCGCACGGCTGTGTCTAGCTAACGGGGTGGGCGGGCTTAGGATACTGGCTAGGGCACGGGCTATGGATGGAGCCACGAGCCCACGACACCGGCAACCGGGACGGGGCTCCACTGAACGACCCAAGCCATTTAGCCCCTACAGACCGAAGAGCGTTATTGTTCTGCCCGGAAGGAGGTCTCTGGTGCGCTAACGGCCAACTTGCCGTCGCGCTGAGAGCATTGCTCTTGACAGCTGCGACACACTGCGCCCTTGATTAGCGCATGTCACCAGGACCTTCAATAGTGCAGTATGAGTGTTGTGAAGCTTTGGGCTGGGTCGCCGTGGCCCAGAGAGGTCGCGCAGACTTAGGCTGCATTTGTGTCTGTCGCGCCTGTACGTTTAAGTCAAAACAACAACCACTTTGAGCGTTTACAATACAGCTTTAATAGGGCACTTTACAAGTACTGACTCAATGAGTTCCATTCCTCACGGTTGGCTCCGCGATGTGACCCGCGACGCCCGGGCAATCGGGTAACAGCGTAGCTCATAGCCCCAAGGCGTAGCAGTGCGCGTCAGAATAAACATCCCACAGGCGGCCCAGCGTTCTCGTTCCACGCAGAGCCTACTATTGTGCAGTTATTGTCAGCATGTTCGCCGCGTGGCCTCCGGCACGGAACGATGTTAAACATAGCCTCGATCAAGCCAACGAACATCATGAACAGGCTGCGGGCGGGCGGGTGAACAAGGCTGAGGCGCTGCAGGGATGCGCCGAGAAGCGGGCCAGCTCCCCGACGACTGACGCCCAACATGGACAGGCCACCAAGAGCGTGCTGACTGATAAGGACATTGCACTACTTGTGGCGAGGTAAGCACTCTCCGACCAGCTGAGCCTGGGGCCGTGCACGTCCTCCCTCACTGTTCTGAATGGAAGAGCGACATCATGTCGCAGGTGCCGCCAGCACTTCACGACGTTCCAGGAGCTGGTCTTCGTGCAGTTTAGCGCGGCGCTGCCCGACTTGGCGAAGCCGGAGTTAGCCGCGTGGGTTGCGACGTTTGACGACGCCCTCGCGACGCTGGACACCCTGGAGACGATCGAGGGACACAGCAACGACAACGCCAACGCTTACAGGGCGGATTACGGATGGATGAAAGACGCCTGGGACACCATCGTGATCCACATGGGCCTCAGCACTGACGACTACGCCACTGTGCGAGAATTCAAAAAATACAGCGACGGTGACATTTTCCTTGACATCCTTGACATCCTTGACATCCTTGACACCTACGAGGAGCCTGAGCAGGCTCTGCGGGTGCTCGAGAGCAGCACGGTTCCGGTGGAGCTGCAGAAGTACCGGCAGCCCCTAATTAACCTTCTGGGGTGTTTAGTGAAGCTGCGATCAACTGGCCCGCACTAGGTTACGAGGTGTGGGGTGGGGCATGGAGCGGCAGAGACCGCCTGCCTATGGGCAACGCGGTTTGACTGGAATGGAAAGGACAGACAAGGCAGTTGGTGTCTGCAGCAGCGGTGATCGGGCCGTTGAGCATGTGGTGTGAAGAAAATAGTGCACGGGCAGGTGGTGGGGGCAGCTGGCAAGGCACTATGGAGGTGACGCAGGAGCGGCCTGCGGCATGGGTACCTTGACTGACTGGCATGCCTATACGTGTGGACACAAGCAAGCCGCAGTTGACTGTGGCTGCGTTCCGGCTTTGCGCTTTTTTTGGGTACTGCAGGTGTGGGCTGTGAGGGGCTTTAGGTGCTGGAACTTCCGCTGTGTGGCTGCGCTCCTGTCCTGCGCCCTTGGGTGCGGGTGTGCGCTGCGAGGGGCTTCGGGCTACAGGGATTTTTGCTGGGGTCTTCCCCCCGTAGAAAGGAGCAGGGGGCTTGGATATGATCCTGCGTTGCTGCCAGCCTGCCTGCCTGCCCTGCGCTTGTGGGGTGCTGCGGATGTGGGGCTGCGAGGCGCATTGGGCTGCAGGGACTTCCGCTGTGTGGTTGCGCTCCTGCACTGTGCCGATGGGGTGCCTCGCGTGTTTGGGGTGTAGGCTGCGAGTGGCTTTGGGCAGCAGGGCGCCTGGTGTGTATTGGTGTGTAGCAGGATGCGGTGAGGGGAGGAACAAACGCATACAACAGAGCACAGTAAGAGGACCAGACCCTAGACCAGGCCGCGATGGCATATGCGGTTACTAGGCAGGTAAGCGTCCGAGGCTGAAGCTGCAGGCTGAGCCGCTGACTTCTGCACTTGTCTTTTCTGCAAATTACCCAGCTGTGTCGGTGGCCCCCCGGGCGCCTGGTGTGCTGGTGCCTTGTGTGTTGGAGCTAGACTGAGCTAGACATTGTTTGTGCAGCCAGCTTCCGGCTGTATGTTCAAGCCATCTGCCATCGTGTTCACCTTGCTTCTTCAGCCCAATCCCTATGCAAAGCATTGCAAAATTGCAATCGTACAGCAGAGCCCGAAGAGGTCTTCTTTGTGTGTGGGGGGAAGGGGCGTCTGGGGCGCCGTACCTAGAGATGGTGCGCAGGGAAGTAAATTGGGAAAACCGGGCTCAAGGGCAAAATGTGATCTGGCCCAAGAACTACGCAAACCTAAGTAAGAGTGTGGCCGTAGCTCTGAGCATAGCAGCGAGGCTGGGTGCATGGGGCGGGAAGCAAGGGGGCAGCGCTTCAAAAATACAAAAAGCCAAGGTCCCGTCTGTCCCGTCGACCAGCATTGCCATGCCACCAGGCTATATCATCGGCCATAGGACATACGGTGCTAGGCCAGGTTCCGTCCTACAACGTCACGGCTCTGTGTTTAGACTTGTACAATGTACATACACTAGCCCTTATGGCCATGCTCTAGGGCCTGGAGCTGGCGAGCACAAGGCTTTCCCTGCGTCTGATGCTCGTTGGGACCTGTTGGGACCCAGTTGACTGTGATTCTCTAGGTCGTCAACTTTATATGGTCTTCCAGAGGACGCGCGAGCATGACGACCAGTACCCAAGCAAAGCTTTGAAGCAAGCAGGGAAAGCACGCGCGTTCACCGCTTCTTGGGTTGACTGCCTTCCCCTTTTCCATTGCTTCTTAGCAAAAGCCAGGCGTTAAGCCAGGAGCCGTCTCCCGCGTGGATATATGCTGTTTACACGTAAAGCATGCCCCCTCTCAGTTGGCAAGGGGTCCAGCCTTGCGCACCACCGTTGGAGCCGCGACGTCAGGCACAGCAGCATGTGCGTTTGCTGCTCCTTGTGCGGCGCACCAAGTTCATCAAAAGGAAATAAAACACGACGTCATCCATAACAGAGGCGTCCTGCAGGTGGCACCCGATCACGCCTAGTCGTCGTGCATGGAACCTTTACATGTCCAAAACACCAGTGGGACACGGTACGAGCTGCGCTTGGCAGCCCTCGCTATACCTTTCAGCCATGCACCTGCTCCACTCATCAAGCCTCACATACACCCTACACCGCCCCACAGGCAGCTTCCCGGTACACCTTACATCTCCGCTCATTAACTTGCTGCGTAAGCAATCTTCGAGCGGCATTGACGCTCCAACCCTCTGCAAGGTCAACATGCCCAAATGCCTTCGCTGGCACGCCCACAGCCGTCCCCATCCCCGGTCACAACCGGAGCAACTGTTGCAAGGCAGGCTTGGCTGCGGCAAGTCTTCGGCATAAGGCCCTCTTTTCAACCTGACTCGCTGAACCACACCAGGACGACAAGCACACGGTCAAAATAGCAACTCAACACGTTTTCTAGCAGCTCTCACACCCGCCCCTGCGCAAGCCTGGCTCTTCCTCTCCATGCACCGTACCAACGCGCTCCGCTTTTCTCTACACCGCATCAACGGAGTGCCTCCACACGCGGAACTGCAGGCGCAACGCCTCTCTGCGCCACAGCGCCTCTCTGACCCTCCTGCCACGTGCCTGGCCTTCCCGCAACCTCCCGGACCGGGACACCTGTACACCAGCCAGCGCCCATTGTTGCCAAACAGCTCACCCACGCACCAAGAGGCGGCACCCACCTCTCACGAACACCCTCAAACCCTAGTTCTCAAACCCTAACACTACCCTGGGCGATGCCCTCGTGATCACCCCAGACATCACCTTCCACCCGGCCCCTTTGCGACCACACCTGGAACCTCTCCCACCTTCCCAACCGCTCGCCCTCCCAGACCCACGCGGCAGGACCGCGAATGCAGCCATTCGTCCTCCACCCCACTCGCCTCGCGCGGCCATGTGCCACGTCACAGCTGTGTGTTAGAAGGGTTAAGATGTGCCTGTTGACCCTCAGGCTGTGGCGCCTGTGATCTGCGCCTCCTTCTTCTCCAGCTGCACCACCTTGAGGTAGTTCTTGAGCAGCACCACGCCGAACAGCGCGGCGCCCGCGAACGAGGCGGTGGCGCCCGCCGTCAGCGCCGACACCGACAGCACGGTGCCGATGTTGACCAGCGTTGAGGCCGCCAGCGCGGCGCCGATCACGCGCTGCCAGATCTGCGGGGAGGCGAAAAGGAGGCGGTCAAACGGCTAACGGTACAGCGTCGAGTAACCCACACGGGCAATGGTGGTGCACGAAGTAGACGACATCCCTGGCAAAAGGCAGTAGTTTTGCACAGACTCCTTCGGGCCATGCAAGGAACCCCCTGGCTCCCGCATCCCGGCGGCCCGCCACATGCTCGCGCGCTCACTGACCCCTACCGAAGCGTGGGCAAGCAAATGATGCTTCTTGGGCCCCTTTTCTTGGCCAACACTGTCCCGAGACTGCCCTTTCCGGGCACGCGTCCCACCTGCACGCGCTGCAAGGCGCGCTCTGCCTCCAGCGCGCGCACGCGCAGCTTGAGGTCGCCGCGCTCCAGGCGCTGCATGGTGGCCGCCACGTCCTCGATCTTGTTGGGGCCCACAAACAGGTTCTTCACAGCGCGGCTCTGCACCAGGAAGGGAGCGAAGGGCGCGGCAGCAAGTGCAAATGGTTCCGGAACAATGCGTTGAGCTATTGGTCAGGCCTGGTCAGCCCACACGTCACTGGGACTTTGGGGTCCGAGTGCTGGCAAACCAAAGAGACAGCCCATGGCAGAGGCAGACCCACTCCTGAGCCACGCCCAGCCGTCCAACGCCGCGCCTGCGAGCCCGTTGCGCACCTGGTTCGCCCAGCCCTTGAGGAAGTCCTTCTGCAGCTTGGAGCCCACGGGGTTGCCCTCCAGCAGCAGCTCGCGGGCGTAGGGCGCCGCGATCTCGCTGATGTCGAACCGCGGGTCCAGCGACTTGCCGATGCCGTCAAGCACCTGTTGTCAACGGCAGCAAGGCGGGAAGCCAAAAAGTATGAATTGGGAAGAACATGGGAAACGGTGGACATTGGTCAACACTGGAGGATGTTTGTAACTGGCGAACTGTAGAAGACGGGCGCAAGCCACCAGCACCGAGGGCGCCTACACGCAGGTCGAGTGCGGTACACGGCAGGGCCCCTGGTTGCGGGTGCACTGATGTCGGTGTCCCATGCACCGCGCGCCATCATGCCGCCAGTCAGCTGTTGTGTGCAAGTAAAGCTGCGATGTGCAAATAAGAAACTCGGGGCCCCCTCACCGTGAAGGAGCGCACGACGAAGGTGAAGGTGGCGGGGAAGCGGAAGGGCTGGTCGTTGGCGGCCAGCAGCAGGTCCTCGCCGATGGAGGACAGGATCTGCTTCCGCCGCTCCTTGGCCTCGTCCTGCGCCGCGTACAGCAGAAAGGTACAAAATAATACCTCCGTGACGGCCACCGACTCTGGTAGGGTTCTCTAAGGGAGGCGGAGCTGCAGCTCACTGCTTTCACAAGGATCACGCGGTTCCTTGCACGTCTTAAGCACCTTTCACGAGCGCGCACGCATGGACGCATCTATTTGCAGGATTTGCAGTTTGAGGATCCCACCTTTGACCGCTGCGGCTTGAAGGTCTTGTTGTAGTCCTCCCCGCGCGCCTCGCGCTCCTTCTTCTGCTGCTCCAGCCGGTCCTGAAGAAGGGCAGAGATCGTGCACCACCACGTGTGAAAGGATGTAATAAAGCCCCTTCATGTTGGTGCGCGCATGCAGGCACTTGTGCTCCTACCCTTGTGCCCACACACCTTCACCAATTCTGGGTGCAATGCTGTTCATGCCCTTCTCACAAGCATGCACCAAGCAGCACGCATCCCCCATACGTATTGTCCGCAAGGGTGCTGCCGTCGAGCCTACACACCTGGAAGCCCTTGAGGAAGAACTCCGCAGTACGCCGCACCGCCGTACGGTCTCCCGTGTTGACGTACACGCCCATGGTGGTCAGCGCGTCCAGGCAGCGGTCGGGGTCGCGGTTGTACACGCCTGCGCGGATGCAAGGTGAGAGCAAGTCAATGACAGAGCCCCACGCCTCCGTCGCTCGCCTCGCCCCAGCCTTGCTCGCGTACCCTAGGGCGCTTGTCCCTCTTTGTGGGTCGTAACCCAACAACAATGGAGCCACCGGACGAAACCAACAACCACCCAACACCCAACGCCCAGCTTGCCAGGAGGCGAGGGCTGCCCCCGACATAACTCCAGCCTGCACCCTCGCACCCCATTCGCTTGCGCCCTCTCCACCGATTGCAGCACAGGCCCAGCCCCTCTTCAGCACCGTGCACACTGCATCTCACCTACACATCCTACCCCTCTACCCATGCCCCCATGCCCCTCTGTACCCCACGCAGACCGCTCCACCTGTCTGCAGTGCAAAGGCTCGCCCTGCTATCAGATGCACCCGCGGAGTCCGCCCTCCCACGCAATCACCGCAGAACAGCAGCCCCCATGCTACTGGCACCCGGTACCTGCTTCCGCTATGCTCATGCTATCCCCGCAACCGCAACCGCGCCGCACCCACCGTAGAACAGGTCCAGCAGGCCGCTCTTGACGTTGGGCGCCAGGCTGCCCATCATGCCGAAGTCGTAGTACACCAGGCGGCCGCCGGGCACACCCGCGTCAACCGCCACGTTGCCGGGGTGCTGGTGCATTAGGCGCAGGGCAGAGATGGTAGGGGACAGAAAGACCAGGTTTGTTTATGGAATTGCCAGGCCTCCACGGCGGTCTAATCAAGTAGTGCCGGGGTCCTCAGGTGTGCTGACACAGGACGAGGTGGAAGGGGACGTCAGTGTGCCTCGGGGTGAGGAGAGGTTTGGAACGAGCAGGGGGAGTTACACGTTCGGAAGGTGGAGGCACGTGCATTTGCGGCCATGGAGTGCGACCGCAGGTCATCATAATCGGCACTCTACTTGCCACTGCAGCAAGGAAGCAAGTCCCACTTAGGCCTCAGCCCGCGGTGCCTACCGGGTCTGCGTGGAAAAAGCCGTGGCGCAGGATCTGCTGCAGGTACGACTCCACGCTCAGGCGCGCCAGGCGCTTGCGGTCCAGGCCCAGCCGGTCGATGGTGGCCCCGTCGTTGATCTTGGTGCCTACGCGCATTATTGAAAGAGGGTATCGTACACACGGTACTGCAGGCCGGGCGCGAACGTGCAAAGCAGGTGGCTGTCCTCCTGGTCCCTTCCCCTTGCCCAACACGGTAACGCTGGCCCATGCTGAGCACGCTCGGCCCCCATGCATGCCAGCTGAGGTATTGGGACGCGACTATCCATCTGCCCTTGCCCTGCGTATGTCCTGTTGTTACAGCAGACTTCCACGCGGCCGCGGTCTGCCATACGCACCCGCACTCGCTCTCCACCGGCCCCCCTTGCAAAGGCCGACCCTCCCCGATCCCCATCCCTCATTTGCTGTCCTAACGAGATTCTCAGCTGACGGAGGCTACCAACCAACTGCCGACCATAGGGAGTTAGCCCAAGACTATTACACCGCTCTCCTCGCTCTTCGCGATGCCCCCACCCCCACACGGTCCCCCGCGCCCGCCCCACCTGGCACGTACTCCAGCGTGAGGATCTCCTGGCTGCTGTGCTCCCAGTACACGGTGGGCACCTTGACCCAGTCCACGCCCGCAAAGTTCTCGCGGAAGCGGTCCGCGTTCTTGCCCTCCAGCCTGCACAGCGCACAGCAAGAGCACGTTACCATACGTAGCGGACAAGCAGCTCTGCTCACAGACTCCATCCGTTTCCTCCTTGGCTCCATTTGCTTTTAATCCTCTGAGTGCCCCTGTCCAAGTCATCAGGGATGAGCTTGCTCTCCGGCCCCGGCCCCGGGCCAGACCTCTCGCCAAGGGCCTCTGCCTGAAGCCGCCTTCCTGGCGCGGCCCGCCTCATACGTCCCCACCCGTCCCCTTACCCCACGACAACGTCCCGGATCTCTCCTTCCCAGGTGGCCCCACCTGTAGTCGATCTCCTGGTACAGGATGCGGCTGCACTCGTCGTAGATGGCCACCCAGTCGCGCGACGCCCCGTCCGTCTTGGGGTCCAAGCGCTGCAGCCACACCGCCAGAGCGCGGATGTTCTTCAGGTCTGGGGGGACCAAACAAAAAGGCAAAAGCAATTGTGAAGGACACGGCATACAAATAAACATGTTATATGTACGTACCGGACAACGGAACCACGCTGCCATCACGCGAGTGGAATTCCTAATGGTCTGGGGAGCTGGTCAAGTCATTAGGCAGCCGGCGGACATGGCAGCGCGGATGAGCGTGCACAGACTTGCTTGTGGTGCAGTTTTGCTTTTCCCGTGCTACGTACCGACTCCGTCGTACCATCGCTGTGTATCACTGACCATCACTGACCTCCAACCCATGCAGTCCCTCCGCTCGGCCGCCTGACCCATTGGTGCCCCATTCGCCCTTGCGCGCTGCTCTCCATGGAAAGCGAAATTCCCTAGGCAGGATGCCGGCACTTCATAATGCCTTACAACCATTCACGTGATCAATTGGCTGGCAAGCACAAGGCTGCCACCCGCAGGCAATCCAACACGCACGCAGTCACACCCACACAAATCCGCCGCCCGCCCGACCCCCCGGGCCCCACCGACTCCCCCTTCCCCATGCCCCTCACCGATGTCGAACAGCTCCTTGAGCCCCGGCCGCTGCACCTTGACCACCACGCGCTGCCCGCCGCGCAGCCGGGCCAGGTACACCTGCGGCCACAGAGCAAAGACGCGCAGTGTGTTGTCATCACGACCGAGCGTGGCTTGGGAACGCCCCAAAAGCTGTGCCTCCATCGCCGTCGCCAGTGGATGCCGTCCGCTCTAACGCTGCTTCCCCAGCTGCAGCCCTCTCAAGGGCGGAAGGCGTGCGTGATGCCCAACATACCGCTGCTGCCTTAGCCCGGTCGACCCCATCGGCTCGTAGCATTTTGAGCAACCGCCATAAGCCGCCAATTGGGCCTGTCATTCCCAACGGCCTGAAGTCTCACTAACACAGCGCGCTCTGGCTTTGCCGCGTGTCCTCAGTCAGTGTGCACGAAATACTGCAATTTTGTCCGCCGGAAACCCCCGCAGCCGCTGCGCTTCCGTCTCCCCCGACGCCGTCTAGCGCACGGTCCCTGGCCATCAATCATCCTCCCGCCAGGAGGCCCCGTCATAACTTTTACCCAACCGGAAGCACCTAGTAGACTGCATATTCCCAAGTCCCTTCGGCAGCTCGGCAGCACGGGCACTGCCTCACGCCTCCCCGTACGAACTCCACTGCCAGCCGCCCCTGCGCCCCGCACCTGGCCCAGGGAGGCGGCCGCGATGGGCTCCTCGTCGATCTGCTCAAACACCTCGTCCACCTTCTTGCCCAGGCTGGCCTCCAGGATGCCGCGAGCGGCATCGCTGTCGAACGGCGGCACGTTGTCCTGCAACAGGAAAGGAGTTTAGTCAAGCGGTAGGCAGGCAGGCTAACTTCCAACCACGTACACACGTACCGACAGGCAGAAACGCCGATCGCAGTGTCACAGCATGCGGGGTGCTGTCAGCCTTGCAGAACCCCGAGCAACACCCAGCTGCACCCAGGTGGCTGCAGCTACCTGCAGCTTCTCCAGCTCCTTGATGAACTCGGGGGACAGCACGTCCACGCGCGTGGAGAACTGCTGGCCGACCTTGATGAAGCTGCGCGGATGGGGTAGAGTGTAAGAGTGTTAACGGGAGGGGGGACGACTAGGAGACGTGGTTGGGAACGCGCGTGCCCCCACCAGTGTACGCCTTCCCCTCCCGCCCATGGTATGCGTCCATCCACCCTGTACCGAGGCGCATCCCATATGAACTCGGCGCTGCGAGCTGCTTCAACCCCCAGGATGAGTACGTGGCCTCATAATTTGGCCCATGAGTGTGCACGTGCGACCTGAACGGCACCACTGTTGGTGGCTGTGCTCGTGGGGTAGGCTCTTTGCCCAACACCGTGGCGAATGCTCTTGTGCCCCAGACGGCACGGCCCCCCCCCCCGCGTCACACGAATCTGGGCCAGGTTTGCCCCCGGTTCTATCAGCTTGGACCTGTGAGCGCTTGTCCTGCACCGTCCTGCATTCATATGCCACCAGCTAGCCTGACCCAGGTCGTCCCTCGCTTTGCCTGGGCCCCATGCCAAGTGGATGTCCTTCTTGTCAGTACCCTGCAAGGCCCTGCCCCGCCCCGGCCTGCCCCTGCTCGCCCGAATCCCCTGCTCACGTTGGGCCCAGGCGCACCAGCCCTTCGCGCAGCCACACCGCCAGCTCCTTCTTGCGCGCCGAAACCGCCTCAGGGGTCATGCCGACCTTGCCGTACGTCCACTTCTGGCCCAGCAGGAAGTACCTCCAGGCAAACTGGAACGCAAAGCCCCAGATCTCCATGCTGCGCTGGAAGGTGCTGTAGCTCTTGAACTGGTTCCAGCGGCCGCCGGGGTTGGCGTACGGAGTGCCGGCTGCGGTTGTGGGCTTCTTGGCGCGCTTCGTGGTGTCCGCGACCGCGGCCGCGGCCTCCAGCTGACCGCCAACCACCGGGTCGATGGCGTTGTCCAGGGAGGCCGTGGACAGCGGGGAGATGGCCTTGGGCGCAGCTGACGCCGCGGAAGGTGTGGGAGCGGGAGTATGGGTGGGGGAGGCGGGCACAGATGCGGGCGTAGAAGCGGCGGGGCTGGGGGTGGCCGCGGGGGCTGGGGAAGCCGGGGCTACGGCGACCGGCTTGCTGGGGAGCACCGGCGGTGGGCTGGGCAGGGCGCCGTTTCCGTTTCCGTTTCCGTTACCATTGCCGTTGCTGTGCGCGCCGTTTCCGTTGCCGTTTGTTGGCTTAGCGGCAACGGAGTTGGTGCCATTGGCGATGGGGTTGCGTGCGTCGTAAACAATGTCGCCCTTGGCAAGCGCGCTGGGGTTGACAGCAGTGGAGTCATCGAGCGGCTTGCCATTTTGAGGCTCCTTGGGCTTGGTCTCAAGAAGCTCCGTCGCTGCTGCCTGTTGTGTGCAGTGGTTGTTGTGGAGGTCGCTGAGGTCGTTGCTTCTCCCTTCACAAGATGCGATGCTCCCATACAGTTAATTGCACGTGACAAGATGATACCTCACCTCGCGCAGTTGAACCAAACGAGCGCGCTGCCCTGGAACCATTCGGCCTGGCGCTGCGGCGATGCATCGTCTCCTGAGAGAACCAACACCGCCTGCAGGCACTGCAAGCCGCCCGCGGTGCGCCTGAAGCTGCATCTGTAACGCTGTGTTGGATTATGCCCAGCGTGGGTCTTCGCACGCGGGTTGTTACAGGGTGAAAGCGCTGGCTAGGCAACTGCGCACTGTTACAAAGGCGCGTAGCACCTGCCAGGGTGCTAAGAGTAACTGACACGGTTATCAGTGCCAGAGACAAGGCCTTGCAATTGCCATGCCGTACGCGGAAGGTCCGGGCTATGCCAAGACCCCATGCCACGCACTTAGTAAAGCCATTAAATACAGCGCATCGACGATCTTCTATGCCTTGCCTCGCTTGCTCAGGGAGAGCCTGCTTCCGGGCGGGCCGCATGCTGGTGCGCCAGGACGCTTCACACTCCCCCCTGCAGGCGCGTTTTGGCCAGCAGGGGCCAGTTGCTTGTTGACACTGCTCGGATCTTGTAGATTCTGGAGCGCCAAAGCCTCGACGGTCCCTGCATGCGTTGGGCCGGCCTTCGCTTCTGCTCCGCTGGGCGCGCTGGACGCGATAGGCCGCTCTGAGGTCGTTTGAGCTTCACACGAGCCTGCCTTGCTACCTGCCCCCTGCCTGGGTACCGCCTCTGCCCCGAGCGGCTGGCCTGTCGCGGTTGCGATTCTTCCAGTCGGGTCCACGTCCGGCGGCACTTCGGCTTTCTCCTGGACCGCTGCTGACACGCTTCCTCCCATGGAATCGGTCATTCCTGCTGCACTGCCTGGCTGTGTGTTGCTTGCGGGCATCCTCCCGGGTACCGCGCACCGCCTTGTCAGCTCTGCTGCCCTCGACAGGAACAGCTGCTTGTTGGACAGGTACTCCCTTGCCTGCGAGCAATAGCACACGCCGCACAAGCACTGGCCTTAGCAAATCACCTGCGCCATGTTCATTCCACGACAGATGGAAATGACCCAGATAACCGTGCTCGCCCTCACAAAGGAGCTCCCCACGGAGCTCCCTTGGGCCCCTACGCGTACAATCGGGCAATCGTCCATCTGGGTCGTTGACTTGCTGCACTGACATGCGGCTGTCCCATTAACAAACCACGTGGTAGTTGTGTGCGAGCTAACACTTACCGCATCGGCGTCCAGGGGGTCGTTGGGGTTGGGCTCCGACAGCAGTAGCTGGATGCTCAGCAGCACCGTCCTCAGGCTGCTGGCCGGACTCCAGGACCCCTGAGGTCCACAGGGCAGCACGGCATACATCAGCCTCGCACTGATGCAACATGGAGCAATCTAGACGCAGGTACAACTTCACTGCATGTGTATCACTGCTATGCAAGGTGCCCTCACCACTGAGCGGTCAGGGCCCGTGAGTAGCACACGTGTCAACCGTGCCTACGCACGTGACACAACGGCATCCCAAATGCCCAACAGCACGGACCTGGCACGTTTGAGAGCGCATACGTCAAGTGCAGTATGCATACGCATGCAACCGGAAGTCTTAAACGCGCAACTGCTGGCTGGCCCCTTCCGGCAGCTCCAGTTCCCAGCCTCCCAGGGCTCCCACCTTGGGCGGCAGGTTGAGCACATCCAAGCAGATGTTGCCGTCGTGTGAGATGTTGGGGTGGTAGATCTGCACATAGTGTGGCAGAGCGGCAACCAGCTGGGGTCAGGAGAGGTTGGGGTTCGACGGCGGGATGCCCCCGCGCACGCCCCATCGTAGGTGTTCGGCTTCATTAGGCCTGTAAATGACGCCACCATTTCACTACGAGAACCTGCAGCAGCACTGGAAAGCTCCCAGGACCCCGTGTGCTCCCACGTCCCAGGACCCTGTGTCTTGCAGGCGTAGCTGGCAACTACGTGTACCTTTGTCCGGAATTTGACGTTTGGGGGCTCCAAGGGGTACCTGCATGTGCAGCACAGTGCCAGTAAGCCTTGCCCCCTTGTTAATGCGCTCACGCCTGACGGATGTGCTTGATTATGGTGATGGCCCTTTGCTTGTAGGCCCACCTTGCGGGGAACGTGACCACAAGGTCGAAGACACCGCCTGCGTAGGGTGTGTCTTCCGGCCCCAGCAGCTGCGCGTCCAGGACGTCCAGCACGTCGCTCCTCTGTGGACACGCGGATATGCCGTGCGGTGGTTGCTGCATTACATCCTTCACATCCCTGGCCATCCTGTTGCTCCTTCCCGCGGCAAATGCCGAAGCCATGGCTGCCGAGACCACAACCCGCCCGTCAACAAGCGCAGCCTTGTGTAAGCTATCTCTACCAAAATGACGTCTTCCTGCCAACCGCGAGGCCACTTTGACAGCAATCCCGTCTGTCTGTTGCGGTTCTTACCGTACGCAGCCCACTCATCGCGGGCCGAGCTGTGTAGACGTGTAACAGTCAACCGATTGTTACCCAATCGACTAGCTATGGCCGCATTATTTGCAACAGGACAATCAGTTCAGGGCGGACTAGGCATTCTGTTGTTTTTCTTAGAGCGCGCCTAGTACCCACATTGCTACTATGAGACCATGAAACTGCTCCTTTGAGCCACTCTGCTGGTGGCGATGTCCTCCTGGGGTAAGCCTCTCAGCGCTCCTCGTTCCTCCTTCCTCTGAGCTGCCCAGATACCCTTTAGCACTTTTAGCCTTTGTCCCGCTAATATAATTGCATACAAGTTGTCGCAACTACTCCTCTGGGCTACGCATGCGCCCGCGGTCTTGTAGCATGCATCCATGCCATGGTCTGCCCGGGAACCCATGACCCACTCCCGTGTGTGACTGCAGCGGAGAAAAAGAATAGTGGAGTCGCCTATGGGTTTTCAACAACCCAGGATGGCTCCTCCAATCGCGCTGGGAGCAGCGGTACCATTGCAGGAGCTGGGTCCGGTGCGGTTCCGTCGCCCCCGGCGCAGCCCCGCAAGGGTTCAAACAGCCGCCCAGTGTTGAGCGCGAGGTCCACCTCATCTGCAAATGGCGTTACGTCCGGCAACGGGCCGCTCGTGGCCTCGGTGCTGGGTAACTACGTCAACGGCTACCATAACCAGACAGTGTCCCCAGGGCCGCAGCGGGTCTTGTCCTCACCCCAGCATGCAGCAGCTACCCAACGGAGCGCTTCCGCGTCGCTGCAACGAGCTTCATCTGGGAGACGTAAGGCTGGGACGGGAAGTGGGGAAGGAAAGCGGACTGACAGCGGGGCAGTTTACCCACTGCGTGCCTGCCAGTGCAACAAGGCGAGCACAAACCCCGGTGGGCGGCGGTGTCCCTGCCGCCCACCGCACCTAACGGCACGCACCTGTACATTTCCCATGCTGCAGACCGGAGCGCCACAAGCAGTCAGGGCCTCCAGTCCAAGCCCCTGTTCGTGGCTTATGGGATGCAGTACTCGAACCACGCAGCGGGCCGGGTTGCGGCAGGGTCTGGGCCATCGAGCGTGGGACTCGGCGCACGAGGTTCTGTCTCGATGAGCCCTTACCGCACCCGACCCGCGTCTTCTACTGCGCTTTCCACTGGTGGCGCTGGGCTAGGTGCTACCTCGGCCGCGGCTGCAGCGGCCGCAGCAGCCACGGCGGCAAACGGGCGTCCGAGCAGTTCCCAATTGCCAACACGACAGTCGGGTGGGTAGTTGGACATGGTGCGACATGCCCTATCACAGGACCTCTCGCCGATACTTATCATCATGTGTCCGTGAGCAGGTGCTTGATTCAATAGTTGACATGCAGGTGCTGACGCAGTAGCCCTGTCTGCAGGCGATAACTGGTTTGGGAACACCAAGTTGTCCGTCACTCTGCCAGGAGGAAGCAACGAGGTAGGCCCCTTGTGCGTGGTCGTCTGTCGCATAGCTACTCCTTCCAACGCTAACATTGCGAGTCATGGCCACTCCTCGCACGGCACGGGCGCAGTGCCGATCCCTTGGTCACGCTAACACCGGCCTCCCACCTCACTTGTACTGCACGCCCACTGTTCCAGGGTATGCGTGCTGTGCACGAATTGGGGCACCTGCTCTCGGTGTTCTCGCCTACGTCGCCCGGCAGCGGGGGCGGGGCTGCGCCCATGGGTCCCAAAGCCACCGCTTCCAGCTTCCGTGCAAGCAAGTACATGGGCGGTGGGCCGGGGATGGGGCCTGGCATGGGGAACTACAAGGAGGCCTGGGGCAGCGGTGGCGGCGCGGTGCAGGACGGCGGCGTTCCCATGGGCGCGTCTGGCGGCGGCGCTGGGAGCAGTGGAGGGGCCATGGGCCAGCGGCCGATGAGCGCCGTCAGCAACGCAAACGCGGTCGTGACCAAGCCCAGCCTCATGTCGTACATGGGCGCAGATGGGCGGGCCATGCACGGCCAGGCCCAGGCACACCAGAGCGCGAACCTGAGCCTGATGCGCCTGCAACAGCAGCAGCAGCAATTGCAGCAGCAGCAGGCGGGCTCGTACGGAAGCAACGGCGGCGTCACGGTGGCCATGCAGCAACAGGGGCCCAGCATGTCCGCGGCTGCGACACAGCTCGCAAACCCGGGCGCTCAGCACTTGCACACCACGACCCTCACCTTCCAGTCCGGGGCCCACGGCAGCAGCTCAGGTGGGGCACCGGGCCACAATCCTCTGCGCGTGAGCATGACCCTGGCGTCGGGGGCTTCCCCTGTTACCAGCCCCAAGGAGTTCCACGGGGCCTCGCCGCACTCGGCCTCCTCGCCTCACGGGGCCCACGGGCACGGCCCGCCCATGCGGCCGTGGGACACCCCAGCCGGTGCCTACCAGATGGGACACTCAACGGCCCATGGGTCAGCCACGCCTGTGAGATCCGGCATAGCCAGCGTCGCCTCCAGCCAGCAGCACATAACCATGGCTGCGCTGACCGCCCAGGGCGGACCACGGGAGCAGCAAGACTCGCCTGTAGGTGCTCCGGGGGGTCCTGCGTCGGCTGGCGGCGCCTACAATACGCCCTTCGCGGCCAGCCACGCCCCGTACGCTCACGCAGCTGCTATGCCGATGTCTACAACGGCGGCCGTGTCTCAGGCGCTGCACTCCTCGCATCTCCACGCCCAGACTGCGCCAGCCTCCCTCGCCTTTGCTTCCGCCATGGCCGCCGCTGCTTCTGCCGTATTAAACGGCACCCACCAGCCTGCCGCCGCCCATCACCAGCAACCGCAGCACCCGTCTGTGCCCACCGCCGCTGGCCCCGTCACGCAGCCGCCGCACGCGGCCCTCCCGCCCGCGCCCCACAGCGCACCCTTGCACAATGCCCCCGCCCCTGGCTCTGTCTCCAAAGCAGTCCGGGAAGCTCTGCTCCTGGGTGCCACGTCCTCAGGAGGCATCCCCAGCCCCACGTCCTCCTCCTCCTTCCAAGCCAACGGACCCATGTCCTCGGCACCCACAAGCAGCTCCGCCACCGCACCAGGCGGCATCGTGGGCCCTAGCGGCGCCCTCAACCTCAACCTGCGTGCCTCCTCGGTGCTCGCCAACGCGCCCCATCCCGTGGGCCTGCCTCCGCCTTCGCCCATGAAGGCCGCGCCCCCGCCCCCCGCGGGCGCGCCGCCGTCGCGCACCTTCATGCGCTCCAGTTCCTCCCGCTCATCCAACGGCTCCGGAACCACCGACCAGCTGCCGTACTACAATTCCGGCGCGGGTGCCATCAGCTCCGCCCGGCCTGCAGCTGGGGAGGACAGGGATCGCGACGGGGGGGGCGCGGACAACTCGAGTGGCGTGCCCAGCAGCCAGCAGCAGCAGCAGACGCCAACCAGAAGCGTCCTCAACTCGCACACGAGCCACCAACCGGGGGCCTCCGGCCACAGCTACAGCGCCGTCAGCAGCGCGCTGGCCGCCGCCGCGGCCTCGGATGCCGCCGGCACCGCTCCCGCCAGCCCCGCAGCCGCATACGGCCACGCCTCCTCCAACCCCACGCACCGCGACGTGCTCCTGCACAACGCACACGTGTCTTGGGGGACCACGGCCTCGGCGGCGCCGCAGGGCTCCGCCCCCGGCACGCCGACGCGGCCGTACGGCACCGGCGCCCACTCGGACCTGGCGGCCCGGCGTGCGAGCACGGGTAGCAACCTGGCGTTCCTGGACAGCGTCACTAGTGGCGCAGCCGGCGTGCCGGGGACACCGCCAGTGCCCGGGTCGCCCTTCGCGCGCGGCCCGGACGGACACTCCCGCATGCTGGTGGAGCACGGCACACTGACCTGCATCCGGCCAAGCACCGTCCCCAGCAACTTCGCAGCAGACTCGCAGCCCGACCTGTCCATGTTTGCCGACGTGCTGATGGTGTCGCCGTCGCGGGGCAGCGGCAGCGAGCCTGTGCACCCCAGCGGGGGCAGCATGACGGCGGGCGGGGGCAGCGGCAGCGTGACCGTCACCGGCATGGCGCCGCCGTCGCCGGCGCGGGGGATGACTGGCGTAGCGGCGGGCAGCGGGTCTGGGGCGGCGACGTACCCCGGGCCGAGCTGGAACCCGTCTTCGTGGAGGCGGTCTGTAGATGGGTTTGACCTGCCGCAGCAGCAGCAGGGAGCCTCCGGTGGGTCGGTTGGGTCGGGCAGCGGAGCAGGGGCTGGGGCTGGGGCAGCTGCAGCGACGGGTGGGACGTCGCAGCAGCAGCAACAGCACCAGGCGTCCAGCGGGTGGAGTGCTGCAAGGGATCAAGGGGAGCAACGGGAGCGAGGGCGGGAGCGGGACAGGGAGCGAGAGCGAGAGCGGGACTCTACCCCGACCCGGACGTACCCGCACTCGTCCTCCTCTTCGGCCTCCGCAGCAGCAGCCTCCGCGGTGGCGTCTGCGGCGGCGTCTGCAGCTGCAGGGGCCGCTGCGGCAGCGTCCGCAGCGGACGCAGCACCCGCGTCTTCATCCGCCTCCGCCCCTGGCCAGGGGCCATCCTCTGCACCCGCGGCTTCCACCCCTTCGCCTCATCCCGTCGTGCCAACCCCCGTCACGCAGCCTGCCATCAGCATGGCAGCGCTGCAGCAGGCGGCACTCGCTGGCCGCGGCGGCAGCGGACACGGCAGCAACGCCTCCTCCCGAGCAGGCAGCGTCGTGGGCGGCTCCGATAGCGGCCACGCCGTGCCCCTCCCCTCAGACCAGCCGCTGCGCCCGCGCTCCCCCTACACCACAACCCACGCCTCCTCGGGCACCACGTCAACCTCCACCCACGCCCATGCTGCAGCAGCAGGTGCAGCAACGCCAGCGGCTGGAGTGGCGACGGGGACGTGCTCCTCCTCTGCCGCCACCGCAAGCGGCGCCAGCAGCGGCACCGCCAGCACCAGCTCCTCCGCCGCCACCTCCGCCACCTCCACCACCACCACCACCTCCGCATCCGGCGAGAAAACCACCACCACCCCCCAACCCGCAACCGCCAGCACCACCGCACCCACTACCTCCACAGCTGCAGCGGCGTCCTCCACATCCTCTTCCTCCACGGCAGCAGCTGCAGCTGCCGCGGTGGCTGCGGTGCTGGGGTCGCAGCAGGCGGGGGCGGGCTCCAGCACTGCGCGCAGTGGCAGCAGCACCAGCCGGGCGGTGGCGCCCTCGTCGTCCTCCTCGTCGCGCTTCAACCCCGCCTCGGTGCTGGGCGGCGACCCCGACCCCAACTACCTGGGCCTGCTGCCGGGCTACAGCGTGGGCAAGGTCATCGGGGAGGGAGGCTTCTGCCAGGTGCGGTGGTAGTCCTGCGCCTTGCCTTGCTGGCCACAACTAGCCGCTTTATATGACAAATGTGCCGGCCTGTGTGCCGGTGTTAGGTCTGCAGTTCTGTAGATTGTTAGTGGGATGCAAGGAGTGGGCCAACGAAAGCGGCGGTGTGGGCTACCCAGGGCAGGTGTTGCCGTCACCTTGCCCTAGTGCAGCCATGTCCCTTGATTGCTTACGTGTGTCTCGCGCGATGTGTGCGTGTGTTCAGGTGCGGCTGGCGGTGCACCACCTGAGTCAACGTAAGGTGGCGGTCAAGGTGATCGACAAGGCCAAGCTGACGGACCCCAACGAGGCCAAGCGCATGCAGCGCGAGATCCGCGTCATGAAGCACCTCAGCCACCAGGTGGGAGGCCTGCAGCGCTACTGCACTGCATGAGATTATAGCTTCTCCGCCGCTGTACTTGAAGCTTTGCGCCCTTGTGCTTTAGCGCGGTACTTCCTTATTACTTCGCTGCGTTCTATTAAGGTTTGATCTCTCCTCCCTCACGCCCGCAGTGCGTGATCAAGCTGTTCGAGGTGATCGACTCCCCCAAGAACCTGTTCCTGGTCATGGAGCACGCGCCCAGCGGCAGCCTGCTGGACTACGTGCGCGGCCGGAAGCGACTGTCGGAGGCGGACGCGTGCGTGTTCTTCCAACAGGTGAACACGCGGGCGCGGGAACTTGCACGCGCAGCCGCCTGGAGGGTTTACTCCTTAGTCCTGACGGCGTACTGCGGCTTGTCCAGCTTCTCGTGCCATGCTTTAACAACTTGACACCTCAAATTGCGGTGCTCACCCTGCCCCCAGATTGTTGCCTCCCTGGAGTACTGCCACGCGCGGGAGGTGGTACACCGCGACATCAAGCTGGTGAGGGCCGGGAGGTGTGGGGTCACAGGGCGGGTGGGGAACCAGACCAGGAGGTACAGCACCTAGGCCGTATGTTCCAAAGGCGACACGGTAACAGCCAATTGCCACAGCGGGCGCGTGCACCACGTGCGCCTCATATGCAGAGTAGCACCTCGGCCGCAACCACACACACTCAATCCCCCAAACCCTCGACTTACCCCGTGCGCAGGAGAACATCCTGCTGGACGCGGAGCAGCGCATGAAGCTGATCGACTTCGGGCTTTCCGCTTTCTTCGTGCCCGGCAAGCGCCTGCGGGTGCACTGCGGCTCGCCCTCCTACGCGGCGCCCGAGATCGTGGCGCGCAAGGCGTACGAGGGCCCGCCCGTGGACGTGTGGAGCCTGGGCGTGGTGCTGTTCGCCATGGTGGCGGGGTACCTGCCCTTCCACGCCAGCGGGGGCAACAAGCAGGTGAGCAGCAGCGGGGCTGTGCGCCGCGGGGTGGTTTCGTTGCTGGTTGGTTCCCTGGTGTCACGCGCACCTTGTTGCTGACTCAGCATATGTAAGTTGCGGTGCCAGCTGCCACCTAGCACGGGCTGCACCTTGCGGCCTCACTCGACTCCTCTATCCCCCCTCTTTCCTTGGCGCAGGAGCTGTGCAACAAGATCATGGCGGGCCAGTACACGGCGCCCGAGTGGCTGTCCCCCGCCATGAAGGACCTGCTGGCGCGCATGCTCACCACCGACCCTGACAAGCGCATCACCTTCCAGCAGGTAGGCCACACCGCTGCAGCGCAGCACACCCAGGCCCTACTCCCACCAGCACCCCTTCAGTCTGCTGTCGCAAACCTCATGTTAGCAATGCAAGGCTAGTAGCACACAGGGACCGCTTGGCTACGCTCTTGGCTCGTGCGGGAGCTTGGCTGCGTGACACACGCGGTTGCAGTGTACCAAAAGGAGCTGACCGCCACGCCCAAACCCCCACCCGCCGTGCCCACGCAGGTGTGGCAGCACAGCTGGGTGCGCAACGGCCCGCAGTGGCACGAGCGCGGCGTCAACGTGTACGCGCTGGTGGCCGACCCCAACTCGCCAGGGGGCGTGCGCGGGGATGAGCAGGTGCGCAGTGCTGGAGTTGGCATTGGGCTTGCAGGGGGCAGAAGGCCTTGGGTTGCCGTGTTGGAGTTAGCGGTTGCCGTTTTGGAAAGGTAGCGGGTAGCAGTAGGTGGTCCGGCACTGCCGCAAGTGCCGGGTCAGAAGCCTGGGGTATGCTCGGCAGGACATAGAGCGCTTTGGTGCCGTAAACAGTACGGGACGCATTTGCCTGCCCCTGATGCCAAACGGCTCCGTTCCGTATTGCGGCTTTCCCACTGATGTCCAGGTGCTGGCGGAGCTGGAGGCGGCCGGGTACGCGCGCGCCAGCGTGCTGCAGCACCTGGGTGCAGGGGAGACCAGCCACCTCACCGCCTCCTACTTCCTGCTGTGCGAGGGCAAGGCGGAGGCCATGCGCCGCCTGCGCAGCTCAGGCAGCAGCAGCAGCAGCCGCGGCTCCTCCACTCGCTCCGCGCCGGCCTCTGTGGCGGGGCAGGGACAAGGGACGTCCTCAGCAGCAGCAGCCGCGGCGTCCCCGCATGCGGCATCAAAGTCTAGGCAGCTGGCGGTGGGGGAGAGCCCCATTAGGGGGGCGTCGCCTGCGGGAGGGGGGCACCAGGTGGGGAGCAGCAGGCCTGGCACGGCGGCGGGGGCGAGCACGGGGGCAGGGGCTGGCGGGGGGAGCTTCTCGCGGGGGCACCGGCCGCAGCCTGGGGAAGAGGGCGGGGGTGCGCCCATGTTCATTGGGGCGGGGGGGCGTACGGCGGTCGCAGTGTAAGGTGGAGTGTGTAGCGTAGCATGCGGCATCTAGAGTGTGGTTGGTGTGGTGCGGAGCTTATGGGCGGGGAGAGTGCTGGAGTGACGCGTGCGGGGGAAGGATGTGTCCTGTGTGGGGCGTTTCGCGGGGCACGAGGCGTTTAGCGGGGGATACTGCTTACAGCGTGTAAATTATGGGGCTGGCCGAGCAGGTCAGGGTCGCCACGACTTGGACAGGTGTATGTGGCACCACAGACGGACCATGACTGCGGGATGGTAGCGGCGGCGCCCCCTGCGTGTCCTTATTCTACGTGCCTTTGCCCTGGCTAGCTGCTAAACAGCCAAGGGCCGACAGTCACGGCACTGTGCTTTTTTACGAGGCCGTTTCCTGGGGCACATGCTAGCCCATGGCCCACAACACTGTCCCTGTTGCATTCGTGCAAGGTGCATGCGCGCGATTGGTATGTGGCTATGTGCGCCTGGCGTGCGGAGGTTGCCGTGAAGCGTGCGGAGTAGGAGCCGCGTTGCAACACACGTGTGCTTGGGCATGACCGCTTCGGTTGCAACCGCATTTTGGTTATGGCCGCTGAGCTCGAGTGGTCGCGTTGCGATGCCAAACTGCTTGCCATGACGAGGGTGATAAGTATCGGGACAGGACCTGCTTGGACGATGTTGCACGACACCACATGACACCTCTTTTGGCGCAGAGAATTGGGTATGCTTTGTGTACGGTTTGACTAACGCTGACGGACGCGCTTGCGTAAGGCGTTGCAGACGTGGCACACGTGACAGTTGGTGTGAGTAACAGCGTGTAATGCATGTGCTTACTGTGGTCTCCGCACGTCTAGCCGTCTTGACAGCCGCTGGCAATGTGACACAGTGGCATCGGCTTCGCTGTGTGCATCCGGTGCCTGGCAAGGGAGCTCCCCTGATGCCTTGGCTTTGAAGTCGTTGGAATGTAGCACCTCCGCCTTGTACGCACGTGCCGGGTTGCCGCCAAGGGGAGACTTGTAACAAGTGTAAGCTTAACCCGTCCAATCAAGTCCGATTGGCCCAGTCTTGTAAAGCGGTCGTTGGTGGGTCCAACGGTTTGCGCAGCATGTTACACCTGACGCACCAGGTGCAGGGAGGGGGACGGGGCTGGGGGTAGGGGAGGGGACGGGGGGGCCTGACATAGGACCCGCCCGGGCCGGCCTGGAGCACCGGTACCCCGACCTGGTCGGGTGCCATGGGTTGCGGACGATCGGGGACGCGCTAACCTTCCATGCCCTCCTGCAGCAGCAGGAAACAGCGTGGGCACAGCTGCCGGAGGGAGAGCGCAGGACCCGGTCGGCTGTCGATCGGCAATGGCGGCAGCATACAGAGGGGCGCTTGCAGCCCCAAACACCGGCAGCAAGGGGCCTGTGTGGCTGGGGGCAAAAGCAGCGCCTCCGCTCCAGGCTCGAACAGCTGCTGTGCGACATCCCATCAGAGTGGAAGGGGGCGGCAGAGGCCTACAGGAGCAGCCAGGAGCAGGGCGGCGGGGGCCAGGCACCGACGGAGCGGGACGCACTGCTGGTGCTCCTCTCACGTCTGGGCTGGCAGGTGCCGGGGATGGGAAGGTTGGGCAGGACGGGAGTTAGGCGCTTGACGGTTAGGCTGGCGACAGTGCTTCAGCTGACGGAGGCTGCAGCAGCCAGGAGCGAGCAGCACGCCGCCTTTGTTGAAGCAGCGCTGGAGGCGCCGCTGCACCCGCCTGCGAAGGAAGCTGGCCTGAAGCACCTGCATGGCGCGCTCAATAGGATGTGGGGTATTCGATGGGAAAATCAGCGTAAGGAGACGTTTTGGCGGCTAACGGTAGACGGCGTCCCCTTGCTTGGAAACTCGCACATTAGGGGGCAAGCTCCAGAGGTGTGCGGATGTGGGGGCTTCGGTGGACCGGAAGACTGGGGCCGGCAACCTAGGCGGCACCATTTCTGGGACTGCCCGGTGGCGCGGGCGGTTGTGGGGAGCGTGCAGGATGGGTGGCCAGCGGGGGAGGGCTTGCGGAGGGAGCACGTGTGGCTGGCTAGCGCGCCTGCAGGGGTACAGCAGTGTGTGTGGGAGGTGGTGGCCCTGGCAGCCCTTGAAGCCATGGAGGTGGGGAGGCAATTCATGCATGCACGCATGCGTGAGCTGAGGGGCAGTGCAGCGGTCCCCCAGTGGCAGTCCTTGGTGTCGCAAGCCTCTCGCCGGGCGGTTGCATGCATGTGGGCGCACCTGCGGGCGTTTGCCAACCTAGGTGTGCCACGCGCGGGGTGGGATGAGGTCGGCACAGCCCACCCCTGGCTTCGGGTGGTGGACGGCCGCCTTCTTTGCA
>VFQN01002260.1_pt1 | contig 30252 bp, 44 predicted proteins | sample 3512371 | NCBI WGS metagenome assembly VFQN01 (sample SAMN10412370, study PRJNA504923) | tailings metagenome | isolation source: Replicate 2 from Balatoc abandoned mine | place: Philippines: Itogon, Benguet | collected 2017-08-28 | reverse complement strand
TCTCCCGAGTGGGACGGGGCTGGGCCCTGGAAGGGGACCAAAACTGTAAATCCATACATACATACATACTTCCTCGGCTGGCTTCAACGTGCTAAAGCTAGTACGTTGAGTCTAGCAAGTCAAACGGGGACGTCAGTACGATCCTGGCGTTGAGGCAAAGCGGCCCGCAACGTGCTGTTCGCTGCCCCAAGCCACGTTATTTTCATCACCCATGTCGAGCCTTCCGATTGCACATACAGCAGGAGAGGCGCGGAGCAAATCTCAACCAACACATTTTGCCCTATTGGCATTGCACCCTTCCCCTTATCGATGGATCCGGGACAACCACGCATATCCACGCAACCTGTTTGCGTCCGTACACAAACACACAAGCACACAACCCCAGCAGCACCCGGCCTCACCGCCCACCTGACACGACGCGGCAGTGCGCGCAATGCACGTGGCGCAGGTCCATGGCAACAGACACCAGGAAGTTCACCTCCCATACCTCCACCCCTCCACCCCTATCGGTAATGCAAATGGCAAATGATTGGCCTTGCCGTCGCCTGGCCTTTCCCAGGTAACGCTTAAGTATCTGCCGTATCCGCCGTTATCCTTGCGTGGGCGCAACTGCCTCTAGCTCCGTCCTGGCCTTCCTAGGTACCGTCACACGTGTACCAGCAGCGTCACAGCAATACATGCCATACGGCCCCACTACGACTTAATGCCAACCATCCGCGGGTCCCGCCCCAGCCGCCGCAGCTGCGCCCGCAGCCACAGCACGCCATCCTCCACCGCAATCAGCAGCCGCAGGTAGTCAACGTCTTCGGCATCGACACCGCCACCGGCACTCATGAGCACGATGGGCACCCTGTTCAGGCTCGGGGCTCCCAGCAGCAGCGGTAGCAAGGCGGCGCCGACGGTGCTCGCGCTGGACCAGTCCTCCGTGCCGCGGTCGTACGTCAGGTGCAGGGTGAGGTGGCGCAGGCGGGGCAGGCGGGCCAGCAGCGGCAGGGCCCCGGGGTGCAGGTCGCAGTGTAGGGTCAGCACCTGCGTGCGGACATGGACGTGTGACCATGCGTGCCTGGCTTACGGAACCACGGGACCACAAGGGGTGCTGATAAGAGCCGACAACGAGTAGAGAATGGCTGGCAATGGAGCACGGAAAGGGGATGGCGTGCATGCATGGGCTTGGCCTTTTGCCCGGGCCCGGGCCACACCGAACAAGGGTGGCGGTGGGTAGCAACAGGCAGCGGGGCACGTGGCCCTCGCTCAATCTCATACGACACGCGGACGATACCAAACACCCACACCCACAGGCTGCATCCATGCAACAGCGCTAGACGAGCAGCACAGAGCGCCATACATTACCACAAAGCTCACGCACACCGGCTTGTCCAAACAGCTGCACTAGAAGTGCTGCTGCTTCAAGCAAATCCGCAACCCACCTGCAGATCCGGCAGCTGCTCCACCAGCGCCACCACGTCCACCACCTCCAGCACGCATCTTTTAAGGTTCACACTCCGCAGCCGCAACGGCCGCAGGGCGGCAAACAGCCGCACGTGGCCATCACCCGTCGCCGGCCACGTGAGGGGTGAGGGCCACCAGTTATGGTACAGCGTCAGGAAGTCGCAGTCCGCGCCCCCACGCTCGTGCAGCAGCTGCACCACTGCCAGCAGGTCATCAAAGCCCGGGCAGGCGGAGGGGTTCAGGGCCCCAGCACCGGCACCGGTGGACGGCAGCGCGGCTGCGCCGCCGTCGGCCCCTCCTGCTTCCGCCGCCACAGCCGCTGGCCTCCCCTGGCCATGGTGCCCCACAGCTGGCCACGTGGTGCCTTCGGCACCACCATGGTACCCCTGTGCGGCGGAGTAGGACGCACCCAGGTGGCATGCATCGAGCCACGTGAGGCCAGGGGGCAGCGCCAGCGCCAGCATTGCGCAGGGGGCTCAGCACAAGGGCCGTGACGTCCTGCATCGGTGCCAGGTCGAGACCGTTGAAGTCAAGGCACGTGAGGCGGGTCATGCTGGATAGGCCGAAATCCACGGGCACTTCAAAGTTGTGCCGCACAAACTCCAGGGAGCGCAGGGAGGGCAGGGCGCTGAGGGCCTGGGTCAGGTGCTGCACGGACTGCAACTCTTGCTGGTATTCCGCTTCGCTCGGCTCCCCGTCTTCGTCAAATGAGAGGTTCTCTTCCAGCAACACCTTCAGGTGCTGCAGGCGGGTGCAGGAAGCGATGGCGTCGGCCAGGGGCTGTGGGATGCAGGGCAGGTCACGGCTGAAGGTGAGGGAGGTGAGGCCGGGGGCGGTGGTGGTGATGAGGCGGCACAGGCCGGGGGTGGCGGCGGCTAGGGCGTCATGGGAGGAGAAGTCCGATGCGATGTCCAGGGACGGCAGCATGGGGGCGGCGGCGTGCACAGCAGAGGCGAGGGCGTCGGTGTAGGGGATGTGGCGAAGGGAAAGGTGCGGTAGGCCGCGCCAGCAGGTGGGAGAGGACGAGGGAGGCTGCTGCAGGTGCTCGCCGATGGCGGATAGGATTTCCAGCCTGCGGAGTTGCAGTGGCAGGTCCGGTTGGGGTGCCTTTGTTGCCTTGACATTTGGTTGGGTAATCCCGCCCTCCTGGACTCAACCGATTGCATGTTATGACGGTGGCGCCTGCGTGAACTGGCACACCGAAACGTACGAATGTACCCCCGCCCCAACCTGCAAACATGCGTGGAGACGTGGACCTAGCATTGGGGTGCATAGCTGTTCAACGGCGACGAGTGCGCGAGAGGTGAGACCCGGAACCTCAAAACCCACTCAACTAGTCGTAACCCAGCTGTGAGCCTGTTGTATAACTAACAGGAGAGGCCACCTGATGAGCAACGTAACCATCAACAAGTGCACGCGCCTGACTCACGCCACGTTCTCGTTCTCGGGGCCGTCCCGCAGCTCGTGAACAACGATGGGGTGCAGGGTCAGCGCTGTAGGGCGAGCACCGCGTGAAAGGATGCCGCGGACAAAGTTTGTGAACTCCCGCACAGTGCGGATGCCCTCATCAGCCCCATGGGTCTCCGGAAGCTGCACGTCCTTCTGCACGTGATGCACCCCCCAGGCGGCGCTTTTCCTCGCGTCGACAACTGCGCGGCCCTCGCGGCAGGTAGCCCGCAACGCCTTCATGTTACATAGCTGCATGTAATCGACGAAGTAAGGCGCAACCTCGAGGAAGGCATAGCATGGTTCTGAGCCCCGGCCATGGTTTCCGACACCAGCCTCCATCACTGCCAAGTGTCAACTATTTGTGAGTGTGAGATTACTGTATATGTGAAAGTGCGCTAGTAACTTGTTGCTGGCCTGTGCCTAAAGCGCGACTTTTCCCGCCAAGCTCATCGGACGCGCAAAAAAGCGATGAGGTTCAATCCAGCAACCCGAAGCACCTTACTGGTAATCCTGCTGCTACTGTACTACTACTATGAGGCAAGGCATGCTTGATCTGGGAATTCGACCAAGGGTTTGAGCAAGATACGATCCGAGTCTACGGAGGCGTGCAGTGGGCAGGAGCGGAGGGGAGGCTGCTCTCCTTGTAGGTCACTAAGCCCGACAGTGTGGTGGACAGTAGGTAAAGGGAGCGGATCCGTTACCGTATGTCCGTATCATTACAGCACAGCCCGCGGCCATAAACTGTCAACAGCCCGCACGAGCCACGCACGGACGCATGGGCCTTGGCTTTTTTTTTTTTGGCTTTGGTGGACCATGGCACATTGAGCCACTTCCACTCGAAGGAAGGGCACTGTGCGTGGTGCTTGGCATCAACAATTAAGGGAACGAGAGTGCAGCGGCCTACGCGCAGGCCACAGCAGCGTGCCGCGCAGAACCCCTAGACGCAGCAGGGCACGCACAACAGCACCCCTGCACACCAAGCCCCCACTTCCTCAAGTGCTATCCGTGATGCAGAATGTGCAGCACCGTAATCGCCGCCTGTGCTGCAGACTGTCGGCTTCCAGCAATACCCGTACCGGCCGGTGCCGTACACCGTACGCCACCCTCTGCCACGGTGGGTCGCCACCTGCCCTCATTGCCGTACCGGTAGTGCAGCGCTCACCGTGCCGGTATGACCAGCCTCCCAAGCGACCTCGCAGGCAGGTGATTGAATGCAAGGCTTGCCGGTCGCAGAACCGTATAGGGTGTGCGGTATGCAGGCAGTGCCTATAACACTTTACGCCGCTGCAGCAAGCCACTTCCGCCATGGGCTCCCTACCGTACAATGAACAACCGGTAGCAGCCTCGCGTCACGCCAACCTGTGTACCGCTGGTCCTCACGCACTGGCACGGCAGGACCTCATGGCCAGAGCCACAGCAATCAAGAACTCCCAAACTACAACGGATAGCCACCCAGCATCACATAAAACTCGAGCATCACGTTTAACTGCATGGGCACCGTCGCACCGCCGCACGTGCACGCCAACATCAGTTTTGCTCCATACCGATATGCCGGTTCAACACGGCACTTACCCTCCATCTCCCCCATGCCACTCCGTAGCCCTTGCCACGTGTACCATACGTCAGGCGCAACCCCACTAGTGCTTGCTGCGCCGCGCCGCTACAACTGGGCCAGCACGGCCCACCTCCCCCACGTCATCCCACGGTGCCAAGGCACACCCTCCGAGCCCCTGCCCCTGACGGTGTACGAGCCCTTGTCGTCGTCCGTGTGGCTCCACGTGCCCATGTTGAACACCAGCGGATCCCGCCCCAGCCGCCGCAGCTGCGCCCGCAGCCACCGCACGCCGCCCCAAATCCCTTCCAGCAGCGGCATGCACTCGTGGGCTAGTTCCTCGCGCTCCAGGAAGTCGCAGTACTCGGTGCCGCACTCCGGCACCACGAACACCCTCTTCAGGCCTGGGTTGCCCAGCAGCAGCGGCATCAGGGCGGCGGCGACGGCGCTCGAGCTGAACCAGTCCTCCGTGCCACGGCCCCACGGCACGTGCAGGGTGAGGTGGCGCAGGCGGGGCAGGCGGGCCAGCAGCGGCACGGCCGCGGGGTGCAGCTGGCACTGGAAGGCCAGGTCCTGTGCACGGGGCCCAGAGGGAATGGGGTGTCGCACACCATGTCAAGAGTCGTACGTTTCTGCGGTACCGGCAGGTACTATGGGGGACAGTAGTACGAGGTACGGTACCAATACCATCCGTGCAGCCCAGGCCACGCGTGTATATCGGTATGGAGGCAGGGGCTCTTGCAGGCTTGCACAGTGCCGCAGCACAGCACCCGGTGTTCCATAGTGAGGCTCGCTCCATGCAAGCTGTCATTGGTGGCATGACCACTCCTGCTGGCTTTACCCTGTGCATGTAGATCCCAAATCGTGCAGCAGTGCAAACCCTGTGTCCATGCGCTGCTGTGCGCAACAACGAGACCCTTGTGCGCGTCCGCACCCACCAATCACTATGCCCCTCCCCACGCCCCCCATTCCACACCCCTGCTCTACTCCATCACCAGCGGTCAACACTTCATCGCTCCTTCGACCCACCTCCACCTCTGGCAGCTGCTCCGCCAGTGCCATGACATCCTCCAGCCCCAGCGCGCAGCAGTTGCCGATCAGCAGCTTTCGCAGCCGCAGCGGCCGCAGCGCCGCGAACAGCCGCACGTGGCCGTTACCCGCTTCCGGCCACGCGCGGGGCGAGTAATAATCCCCGTCATGCCACAGAGTCAGCTCCCTCTGTCCCCCGCCGCCATGCTCGCACAGCAGCTGCACAGCCTCCAGCAGGTCATCAAAGCCAGGGCAGGGGGAGGCCAGGGGCTGCAGCCCGCCATGCCCACCTGCCCCCACAGCCGGGCCCACGTGGTGTCCGCCTCCTGCCGCATCCCGCCGCCCTGCTGGCCCGTAAACCTGGTTGCAGCGCTGATCGTCAAAGGAGGCGCGGAGGTCGGCAGCGGTCAGGCGCGTGAGGCCGGGCGGCAGCTGCAGCGCCAGCAGCGCCCACGGCTCGATCCGGAAGCCTAGGTGCAGCTCGCGCAGCGCAGCTGGCAGCGGAATGCAGTTGCGCCGCCGGCCGCCACCCTGCTGCTGCCCCGCACCGCCTTGGATCTCCAGCCAAAACGAGTCCTCGAAAGTCAGGCTCATGAGCTGGCCACAGCCTGCTGCTAGCAGGCGCAGGTCGTCCTCGTCGATCTGGGCGTCTCCGTGCAGCGTCAGGCGGACCAGGTTGCTCAAAGGCCTCAGCGCGTTGCGCACAAAGTACTCCATGGTCTCACGGTCGAGCCCATTGACCCTCAGGCTTGTAAGGCGCGTGAGGCCTAACAACCCGTACGCCACGATTATGCGCGGGTTGCACTGCTCAAAGTCAAAGGAGCGCAGGGCGGGCAGGGCGCTGGCGGTCTCAGCAATGCGCTCCGCTGAGTCGAACTCTGATTCGTACGCTTCTCCGTACAGCTCCCCGTCTTTTTCAACGGTGTAGGCCAGCGACAGCTGCAGGTGCTGCAGGCGGGTGCAGGCGGCGATGGCGTCGGCCAGGGGCCAGGGGAAGGAGTGCAGGGGGCGGCTGAAGGTGAGGGAGGTGAGGCTGGGGGCGCAGGTGGTAATGAGGCGGTCCAGGCCGGGGGTGGCGGCTGCTAGGGCGGCTTGGGAGGAGAGGTCGGAGGCGATGGTTAGGGAGGACAGGTGAGGGGCGGCGGCGTGCACGGCGGAGGCGAGGGCGTCGGTGTAGGGGATGTTGCACAGGGAGAGGTGGGTGAGGGAGGGGGCAGGGCGGCGAGCCCTCAAGACGGGGCCGGCCGCAACTAGCTGGAACGTGCTGAAGGCGGCCAGAACGGTCAGCCTGCGGCGTTGCAGTGACAGGCGTAAATTACGGTATATTGGCATACTCTGCCCCATGGGGTCAAACCGTGTGACGTGGTAAGTGCACAACAGCAGGCCTGTCCTTGCATTGCACGACCTAGGTGGGGAACGCGCAACTAGTGCGCAGATTGACAGTGCACTGAGCCCGAGATGAGACTCCGGGCGCATGACACGGGCATGTTACACATGTGCTTCGGTCTCCCGGGGCTAACTAATGGGTCCTTCCCAACAAAAGTCAGACATTTTGCCACAAGGTCCCGGTAATGCCGCCTGACTCACGCCACGTTCTCGTTCTCGGGGCCGTCCCGCCGCTCGCCAACCATGATGGGGTGCAGGGTCAGCGCTGTAGGGCGAGCACCGCGTGAAAGGATGCCGCGGACAAAGGTTGTGAACTCCCGCACAGTGCGGATGCCCTCCGCAGCTCCCCTGCGGCCCCCCGTCCCACGGGTCGTCTCGGGGAGCTGCACGTCCTGCTGCACGTAGTCCAACGCCAGGGCGCTAATCCTCGCGTCGGCAACTGCGCGGCCCTCGCGGCACGTCACTCGCAAAGCCTTCACATCGCATAGCTGCATGCCTTCCGTGACAAAAGGGGCGACCTCGAGGAGGCCCCGGCACGGCTCTGAGCCGCGAGGCACTGACGGTACACTGTTTCCGACTACAGCCTCCATTGCTGCCTAACTTAAATATGACCAATTATGTGATAGGCATGAGCATGCGTCAAAGTCCTGGATCAAAGCGCAGGGCTGTGCCTAAAGTGCAACGTCTTTCGCGCTGAAATGCATCGGAGGGGGTATTGATGCAGCGCAAGGTCCTACGCGGCAACCCAAGCTAGCAGCCTGCATATACAAACGCAACAGTAAGAAGGATGCTATGTTTGAGCGGGATCCAGGAGGCACAATCTGAGCGATATCAGTGCCTGCCTGAGATCAGTTTGTGAGGCATGCAGTCACGCATGCAGCGGGCGAGGAGGCTGCCCTCCCCACGTGTTGGTCTTTGAGCCTGACAGCTTTCCTGGGCCATGGGTGATGGGGCTGCCCCCGCAATAAGTTTGGCAGCATTGTACCGGTACTCTGCCACAAACTAAGCAGCGGCCCACGCGCAAGCCACAGCCGCCGCTGGGCTTGAACCCCTGCCCCTACCAAGCGTCCGAGCCTTGTAGGCTTCCCTTCGTGTCATCCGTGCAGCTCTTTGCACATGCGCTCGGAACGGCATGCCCCCAATCCCGCAAGTGCTTGAAACGGTTCAACAGGTCGCCCGCAATAGGCTTTCCTACCTCGGCTACCGGCACCTTCCTGTACCTACCACAAGCGGCCTACACGGGCTGCGGCAGACAGGCAATGCTGCCCGTCAGGGGAGCTCCTCAAGCTGCATGTCTGTCGGTCCCAGCATGGCGGCTGGCAGGGAGACGAATGCCATGACCCTCGCTGCCGATGCCTCATTTTAGCCCTACCTTCTCGGGGGCTATTTAGTGTGGTGCTATGGGCGTTACGTGGCCTCGGCAGTCACGGCGCGTGCTGCGTTGCCCTGTCGAGGTGTTGGGTGAGGTACGACACCCCGACCGGAGCGGAAGGGGTCCACTGTAACAAACCACACCAAACCAGGATTACTTCAGTAACTGCCTTACCAAAGTAACACACGCAGTAAGGGCTGTCGACAGGCAGGAAGACGCGTGCGTGTGTCCTATCTCTGATGTCACGTTTCCAATTTAAGCCCAGTCAGCAAGTAGCGTACGTGCGACGTTCAGCCCCTAAACTCGCCCGTGCCGTCAAGCGAGTTTATTCCCGTGCCTCTCGTTGCAACTCAAGCCCGGACGACCACGCACGCCTTATTGATCTGGCTTCACCTGTAGGCTAACACGCACACAACCGCAACGCTACCAGGGCCCTCTGCCTATCCACCTAACAGCAGGATACGGTTGTGCAAGACACAACACACTGATCTTCAGCAACAGTGACAACCAGCACGCTTATCCCCCATTCCGAATGTCTTCAACCCTACCGGTACTACACGCCCTGCCCCGTGCATGGCCTTGTGATAGTACCGGCTGCCTCAACCGTTTGCCCCACCTTGGGTGCCTCCCCTGACCTCCATACACATGCACCCATGGGGACATGCATGCGGACAGCCAGCAGCAGCGTGCTGCACACCACACACGGCCCCTCCGTGGCCCACAACGTTAATAACACCACGCCGTTATAACACCGCGGATGTCTTCATCGTGACCATCAGCGGGTCCCGCCCCAGCCGCCGCAGCCGCGCCTGCAGCCGCAGCACTCCCTCCTGCACCGCCGCCAGCATGAGCCCGCAATCGTCCGCCGGCCTACCGCCCTGCCCATCCTCGTCGTCAGAAACAATCCAGTACTCTGGGTTGAAGTGCACCCTCTCCAGGCTCGGGGCGCACAGCAGCAGCGGCAACACGCAGGTGACGACGGTGCTCGCGCATGACCAGCCGTCCATGCTGCGGCCCCGCGGCAGGCGCAGGTCCAGGCGGCGCAGGCGGGGCAGGCGGGCCAGGAGTGATACGGTTGCGGGGTGTACCTGGCAGTGGAGGAAGAGCTCCTGCGGGCGTGTACGGGAGTGTACGTGTGGCCAGGCGTGCATGGGCGCATAGCCCACCGTCACGGACTGGCGTGAGTAACGGTATGGATTTAAGGCGGTGGCAGTACGGTATGGTTGAAATGTTATGTTAGAGGACATCATTCGAACGTTTGGGCCTGGCCCTTACAGCAAGCATAAGGGATGAGGGAGTCAAGCAGCGTGCTCCATACATGTGCACCGTCAAACGATGCGCGGTACAGACGCATGTGTAGCAACAAGCAAGGTAGGCGCACGACCCTCCTTCTACGTGCCATATAAAAACGTACACTCTCCTATATGCTGCCGTTGCCCCACACGGCCTCTGAGACGGCCACAGTTCCTTATCCCACCTCCAGCTCCGGCAGCTGCTCCACCAGGACCAGCACGTCCCCCACCTCCAGCACACAGCCGGACAGGAACAGCTCCCACAGCCGCAGCGGCGCCAGTGCCGCAAACAGCCGCACGTGGCCGTCCCCCGCCGCCGGCCACGTCAGCGGCGATGGGTCCCACTCGTGCCATAGCGTCATCCCATCGCAGCCGCCACCGCCGCGTTCGCGCAGCAGCCCCACCGCCGCCAGCAGGTCATCAAAGCCGGGGCAGGGCGAGGGCGGCAGCGTACCAGCACTCATTAGAGGCGGCACGAGCACACCGCCATTGTTGACCCCGCCTGCTGATTGCACACCCTGGCCCGCCGCTTGACCACCGCCTTCTACTGCTGCATCCCCTGCTCTGGCAGCCCCGGAGGAGCTTGCGGAGGAGCAGCAGGACGCCCTGAAGTCGTCTGCAACAAGCTGCGTGAGGCCGGGCGGCAGCTGCAGCGCCAGCAGGTCGCACGGCTGTAAGGTCGCACTGAGGTGCAGCTCGCGCAGGGCAGCCGGCAGTGGCACGTAGCCGCGCCGCCTGCTGCTGCTCCGCTGCTCCCCGCCGCCCTGAAGGTTCAGTTGGAGTCTCCTCTCAAAGCGAAGGAACGTAAGCTGGCTGCAGCCTGCTGCTAGCAGACGTAGGTCACCCTCGTCGATCTGTACGAGTCCGTGCAGTCTCAGGCGGACTAGGTTGCGCAGAGGGCTCAGCGCGTTGGCCAGGAAACATTCCATTGGCCGCAGCTCGAGCCCATTGGCCCTCAGGCTTGTAAGCCGCGTCAGGCTGGACACGCCGTCCCCCAAGGATATGAAAGGGTTACGTGACTCGAAGTCAAGGGAGTGCAGGGCGGGCAGGGCGCCGGCCGTCCCAGCAATGCGTTCCACTGACTGCATCTCCAAGCTGTAATCTTCTTTGCATAGCTCCCCGTCCTCGTCATCGGAGCACGTATCTTCCAGCAGCAGCTGCAGGTGCTGCAGGCGGGTGCAGGCGGCGATGCCGTCGGCCAGGGGCTGGGGGAAGGAGTGCAGGTGGCGGCTGAAGGTGAGGGAGGTGAGGCTGTGGGCGCAGGTGGTGATGAGGCGGCGCAGGCCGGGGGTGGCGGCTGCTAGGGCGGCTTGGGAGGAGAGGTCGGAGGCGATGGTGAGGGAGGCCAGGTGGGGGGCGGCGGAGTATATGGTGGAGGCGACGGCGGCGGTGTAGAGGATGTTGCTCAGGGAGATGTTGGTCAGCTGGGGGCGTAGGGTGGCGAGTCCTGACGACAGGCGCTGCCGCAGCTGGTACTCAATGAAGGCGGCAAGGACCGTCAGCCTACGGTGGGCGGCAAGGACCGTCATTGACATTGATTGGATCGGCATGCTGGGCCCCCATGGGGCTGAACTGTGTGCCATGGTAAGGCCGGTACGTGCGCAACAATGGGCTCCGCGCTTGGCCATTGCATGTCCTAGGGCTGCGGTGCGCGACTACGGTGGTACGCGTGCAACACAAGAAACCTTGTGAGGCGTCAGGGCAGCACGGAAACGCTGGTGCATGCGACTACGGTGGTGCGCCGGTGACACTGCCCTCAGCTTTGGCTGGGACATGGATTATGCCACGGTTCAGCCGGGCTAGGGTGAACAATGCATCCTTTCCCACAAAGTTCAGACACTTCGCCACCAAGTAAAGGCGCTGGCGTGACTCACGCCGCGCTCTCGTTCCCTGGGCCGTCCCGCCGCTCGCCATCGCCGGGGCCCCCCGCCGCCAACAACAACGGGATGCAGCGTCAGCGCTTGAAGGCGAGCTCCGCGCGAAAGGATGCCGCGGACAAACGTAGCGAACTCCTGGACAGTGGGCCAGGTGGGCACACCCAGAGCAGCTCCCCTGCGGCCCCAAGACCCATGGGTCTCACGGAGCTGCACGTAGTCCAACCCCAGGGAGCTAATGGTCGTATCGACAATGGCGCGGCCCTCGCGGCACGTCGCCCGCAATGCCTTCATGTTGCATAGCTGCATGTGTTTCACAACAAAGGGGGCAATGTCGAGGAGGCCCGGGCACGGTTCTGAGCCGCAAGGCACTGCCGGATCACTGTTTCCGTCTACAGCCTCCATTCCTGCCTGTTATAAGCTACGTTACGAACTCAGTGTTCAATAGAGTCATGGATCCAAGCGCAGGCTGTGCCTAGAATGCGATGTCTTTGCGCCGAAGTGCACCGGAGAGCGAGAGAGCAGCGCAAGGTCCAAGCTGCCTGCATACGCGCACTTTACTCTATAAACAAAACTTATAGATATGCGTGATCCGTGGTGCAGTCCGCAGTCTAGTCGAACCATGCGTCGCGAGGCATGACAGGCTTGCCATTGCCGCCATGGGCTGCCCCTGTAGTCCTGGTTGGTCTCTGAGCTCTGTGCCCAAGCCTGTGCCCTGAGCCTAAAGGCCTGAAGAACGGGATGTTTTCACAACAGCATACGGCAGCATATTATGCAGCGGCCCACGTGCAAGGGATGATCCCCGGGACCGCAGGCTTGCACCTACGGCCCTACTGTTTACCTGCCGCATGTCCATGTCAGCATGGCAGCTAGCAGGGATAACGATGTCATGCCCCTTGCTGCCGATGGCCCCTTCGGGCTCACTGCAAACCCTACGTAACTTCCGTCCCGCGGACCAGCACACGTGAGAACTAGGGCCCTGCGGGCCAGCCTCAAGGCAGGGAGACAGGGGAGACGTGTGCGTGGCGGCAGGTGGAGGGGACGAGAGCTCGGGGCCCTGCTCGTGGCATCTCAGGGCCTCGGCTGGTGCTGATGTCAACCAACCAGCGTTGAGGACAGCAGGGGCGCCTTGGGCAGAGCGCGCATGTCAGGTATACGGTAAACGGTATACCGTGTAGCATGTACCCCCCACACGCACTGGCCGTGTTCTCCCTGATGCCCTGATGACACGCGCACACCCGCGCTACTCCGGGGGGCAACCGACACAGCCGGCTTTCTATTGCAGCTAAGTACCTCAGCGTATCAGAAACAGCAATCGCGACCACCGCCACCGACATGCCGCTTCCCTGCCTTGCCTCGATTCACCCTGTCTGCTATCCCAATATGCCTGCTACTGTGTCAGGCCTTTTCTTGCCTACACCCTGCACCGCACCCGCTACACACCCGCGCTACTCCGTCGCTCCAGCAGGTACAACCGGAACCATACTGGCATGTAAAAACGGCATACAGCATGTGCATGGCGCCAGGGACCCCTCTGCGCGATGCTTCGACAGCCGTCATGCGCTGGGAGGCCCGAGTTGGGTGGCAGCGTAGGCGCGCCGTACGTGCGCCTTGATGACACGTGCCCAGGCACGTGCCTTTTGCCATACGAGCTGCACCTTCGGTAAGGTTGCAGCCTGGTTCCATGCGCCTAGAGGGCCTAGTCCTGCTGCTACTGCCTTGCAAGCAAATCCCCATTCCTGCTGTCCCTCCATGTTCGCATGTGGTCACAGGTAAGCATCGCACCTGCCTGTACGGCAGCAAGCGAAGCCGCCCCGATGCGCGAGCTACGTAAGCGGTGGGCCAACCGCCAGAGCAGTGAAACACCCCAGTTAATCTACTGGTAACTGGCAAGAACAGCTCCATGGTCGTAACTCAATCCAGCACGGGGAGCTCTTGAGCCTTCGCGCCTCGGACGCCATTTCGCCGAGGGGAGACCCTCTGCATCGCCGAGGGGAGCATGCTGTGGCTTCTACTAACTCTACTAGGTAAATATAAAATCTGGCGTTTCAAAAGGCTGTCCCTGGCTTACTCCTGGGGGCTTGGGCAGCATGCGTCGACTTACAACGCATCGCATTGCTGGACACGCACGCTTGCATCACTGTAATATGGCAATGCACGACGACTCGTATTCGCCAACCTTATGATGGGCACCTTCCACGTTCCGTGTAACTCCCGCCCGCTTGGCACGCTAGGCACGCTTCCTTGTGCTCCTCGAATGATTTGTACACTAGCTAGATTATAATAACACCACCGGCGCGTTCATATGTCCGCGCTCTGGGCCCAGGGTGCCTGCCGCTAGACTCTAGAGTGCGTCGGTTGGGCCGCTGTTGTTCCTCGCGTCTCTGCTTTCCACCCGATGCGCTCTCCTTTCGCAATGACTTGCTACATAAAAATAATGGCATGTAGCTTGCTAATAAGCCGCCTGCCTAGTGTCAGCTAGGAACTCTGCTGCGCACGGCACTCTCCATCTGCCGCGGCAGGGCCCCCGGGTTCAACCCTGTCCAAGCCTCACAAAATGGGGGTTGTGGAGTAACGGAAGGGCACATACGCTGGCATGACTTATGTGGCTATGACTTACTCCTCCACACGCGCGCATCATGGGTGGGCTCTGGCGTTGACACACTTGCTCACCAAGGATTAGCTTTGTTGGTTGGGGTTATGCCCCCGGTGCCCTGCCCCCTGCGCCCCTTCCGCCTTAGCATCCTGTCCGCCCCACCCCCCGCACCCTCGTACCTAATCCGCCGTGTACCCTCCACGCGCTGGCCCTCCGGCGCCGCACATCCCCTGTGGACACTCCAACGACACAGTTCCGCAAGCTCTTGCCTGCCCTACCCTCCGTTTTTCGCCCTTGCCAACTCCATCACCCGTCACCCCTCCCCCCACCCCTCGCGCCCTGCTGCCCCCTCCAGCATGCCTCCACCCGGGCTTTGGGCCCAGCAGCGCACTTTTCGCGTTGGCCCAAAACGCCGGTAGAGAGGATGATGGGGGCGGGTCATTCCACGCATCCCCACCTGTCAGCGAGCCCCCGGAGACCCTGCTGCTGCTGGAGCCGCCGGCCCTGTCGCCGCCTGCAGGCCTGGAGGACAGCCCGGTGGGCTGGTCCCCCTCGCCCAGCCCGCCCCCCAGGCGGCCGTCGCGGCCGCCGCCGCCCCCTGGGACCATCGCCGTGTGCCTCCTGGGTGCGTGGGGCGGGGGTATCGCGTAAGCCACAAGCAAGGCAGCAGGGCACATGCATCAGGACTTCAGGGGCGCGTTGCAGAGCAGCATGTGTGCATTCACGTGCTGCAACCTGGTGTTTCGAAGCTTGCCGCAATCCTGGACGTCCCCTTAACGAACGTGTTGCCTGTACTGCTGTGGCCCATGCCTCAAGCACCATCAGAGGAGATCAGCAACTGCCCCAAGCCCCTCCAGGCCTCCCTTGCGGTAGGGCCCTTCCTGGCCACCCTGCCTGGCACCCATGCACTCCTTCACTACTGCCCCAGGCCCACTCAGGCCGCTGGAGAACGATCTGAGGACCGTAGACAGCGGTGGGCGGCGCATGTTCCGCATGACCGCCCAATTGGACCGGCCGGGGTGCGGGCGGCTAAAAGAAAAAGACCAGGCCGGGAAGATCCCGTACAACGGCCGTACGAGGGAGGTCCTGCTGTACGCGCCGGGGCCGCCGTACGGCCCCCTCATCTCGCCGTGCAACTACCAGCTTGGCCAGGTCAACGGCAGTGTGGCGGCGCGCGACTGGCTGGACGACGACGATGATGATGGCGTACTGCCTGTGGTGACGGTGCACGCCTGGAAGAACCTGGTGCGTAGCGGTTGCGGTGCGGGAGTATTAAGGGCATATATATAATATAATGGAATATAATGGAATATAAAGAAAGAATGGCGAATTGACAAGCAGACAAGTAGGAAGGACCTGGTGCGTTGGTGCGGGGGTTGGTGCGGGGTAGCGGGGGTGCTGGTGACTGGCGTCGTTCGGTTCCTAAGATGCAAAGCAATCCCTTCTGCTGCGACGAAGGTTCACACACCTGTATCGCGCCATATGCATTTGCTCCTTGCTTGTTGCCGCCTTGTTCCCATGTACGGGTACCGCGCCCTGCTGGGACACACCAAGCTGTTTTGTGTGCATCAAGGTGCACCAAAACTGACACTGCTGTTGTAAGCACAACAACAACGGCAGTTGCAAGCACGACAACTCCCTTGCTGCTCAAAGCGCGCTACGTGCGTGTCACGTTACCCCGCCTCCTGCCGCAGGGCCGCATCGGGCGCGGCTTCCTGGACAACCCCACGCCACAGCTGCTCACCTACGACACCGACGTGCTGTGGCTTAGCGCGGCGGTGCTTCCGGTGGACATCAGCACGATGGCGGGGGAGCGGTTCGAGCCGCAGCTGACCGGGGAGCAGGTGGGTTAGTGTGGTGCAGCAGGATGCGGTGAGGGGAGGCACAATGCACGTATCAGAGCGAAGGTATGAGGACCAGGCCACGGGGAGCAGGTGGGCAGTGTGGTGCGTGTGGTTAGCGGTTGTGCCGAAAGGTGGCCGAGGTCGAGGCCGCACGACTGTGTAGGTGTGGTGCGGGTTAGGGCGGCTGCACGACCACGCACCACCCTTGTAGCATGTCGTCTGCGCTCATTAACAAGACCAGTCGGCACAGTACCTCCACCTGTCAACGTGCCCCCGTTTCGCAGCCAACACCGCACCTCACCTCACCTCCTTGCACCAGCTGACAGCTTGCTGTTACGGATGCCAAGGGACACCACTTGCCCTGCTTCTGTCAGTGTCCGCCGTCTGGCTGCTGGCCTGCTTGGGCACGGGTGCGCATGCGGGCGGCTGCCGTACGCGCCGCCCGGCCCAGTGTACGGCTCGTTCCGTTTGCCGTACCGTACAGGTCTTGCGCCTGCCCTCCTGCGTCGGTGCTGAGTTACAAGTATGGGTGTAAGTTGGTTGTGCACTGCCCTCACTGGCCTCAGGTGGATGCCCAGCTCCTGGGCCCCGGGGAGCACTCCTACGACCACTTCCTGCGCCACTGCTCCCTGGACAAGGTGGCGCTCGAGCCGGGGCCTTGGCAGAGGGTGAGGGAGCTGAGGGAGGCGGGGGGTGGGGGGCTACCTAGTGGTGTGGGGCAACGGTGGTGTGGGATAACGGTGATGTGGTGTAGCGGCCTGGGCATGAGCTCGGGCCGGGGCGTTGGCAGCGGGTAGGGGGGTGTGCGGGAACCAGGACTGCCAGTTAGGTGTGGTATCGGCATGGGCATGAAGGCCAGGCAGCTATGAAGGCAACGGGCACGAGGCTGGGCTGGGCAAGCAGAGGGCTGTCCTTGAGTGGGGCCGGACCAAAGGCAACAGGAGGGTAGCTTCCGCACACGCACGCGCTGCAGCATCCAGTGTCGTACCACGGGCCTGGCCCAGGTCGCGCAAGCACTAGACTGGTATGCGCTGGATGTTGTGTTCCCTTCCTTACCCGGCGGTAGCGCTCTAGCGTAATGGCGCACATGACGCGCTATGGCCCTACGCTGCGATCCACACCTTCCTTACCTCTCACACATGCATGTCTTTGTGTGTCCCGCCTCCAGGAGTCGGTGAGCAGCATCGACCTGGACCAGGTGCTGGCGGACGCGGGCCAGGTGGCACGTGTGGCCGCCGCCGGGGCGGCTGCGGCAGCAGCGGCAAGCGGAACTGGGGAGGGCCCAGAGGCCGCGGACAGGGCGTGGCGCATGTGTCTGCAGCTGGCGGCGCAGGGCATTGAAAAGGAGCTGGTGGGTGGGTTAGCGATCGGGTGGGTTAGCGGGTGGCCGGGTTTGCGGTCGGGTGGGGAGGGATGCCCTGATGGTGGGTAAGGAACGGGAATCTCCCGTTGTTGGGCCGGGGAGCAGTCCGGCAGTGAAGGCTGTAAGCGTACGTCGTGCGGCGCATTGCAGCGTAGCTGGGAAGAACGTAGGTCGATGGGTGGGCATTTGGGAAGGGAACCGAGCAACTACCTGGTGGCTTACGTAAAGTGGTTCCTCAGCACGCGAGCTGCTGTGCACGCCGCCACCGTACCTGCTGTCCGTCAACCGCCATGCTTGCACACTGGCCTGCTTCGTCGTCTGAACGCCATTGGACCCAGCGCGCACCACTCACCCCCTGCCGCCCGGTGCAATGCGTGTACATGTGTGGTTGCAGTACAACTCGCTCGGCTCTCTCGAATCACACCTGGTGCTGGCGCTGCCGGAGGCGGTACTGCAAAAGGCGGCGGCGGCCTGCCCCGGGGCACCCGTCCTGCAGCAGCAGCAGCAACAGCAGTTGGGAGGCGAGGGTGGTGGAGGTGACGCGCTGCGCGCCCTCACCACCAACCTGCGGGCTGCCTTCGCCTGCGTCAACACAAAGAATGACTTCTTGGGGCGGCCGAAGGGACGAGCGTGCGGGTGGGTGTGGGTGTGGCGGTCGTGGGTCCCGGCGCGTCCGTGCGTTATGCAGGGTGCAGAATCCGCCCGGGGCAGCCCGGGGTCACCGGCTGGACAGTTGCTTGTGATGCTGCAGTGCTACTGATGGGCATCCCTAATGGACTAATGGACATCCCTAATGGACTAATGGACATCCCTAATGGACGAATGGACATCCCTAATGGATTGCTGGGCAATGGGATGTGCACTGCACGCGCGCACTTCAGTCCAGCACTTCCGTCCAGCTGTGGAGTGACATCTGCCGCTACATGCGGCCCCGCACCCTTGTGTGCCCTGGCCACACGTCGCTACCCTTCCTCCCCACGCCCGCGCCCCCAGGAGCCCCTATCTGCTCGAGTCTGCTACCGAGGGCAGTGCGGGACGGACCGTGCCCAGCCTCGCGCAGGTGGGGGTGCCTCCGGTGGGGTCCAGGTCCAGGTCCAGGGTGAGGTGCACGAAACGGCCACCAGCAGTGTGGTCGCCACCCGCGCGCTGGGCCGCAACATGCAAGCCAACGTGCCATTTCCCCTGTGTAATTGGCCACGTGCCACGTGCCGCGTGCCCCCAGGTGGCCATCCGCGCGCTGGGGCTCAACGTGGGTCTCAGGGACACACGCACCCCTGATGGCAGCCCCGACCCCACCAGCGGGCTCAGCGTGAGTGGCGAGCAAGGGGTCACGTGGGGGCAGGGCAGCCAACAAGTGCACTGAGCAGTAAAAAGCAACGGGCCGTACGTATTGGAGGGTAGTGCGGTGGGATGATACTTGTGCAGGAGGTCTCTGGCTACGACAGAGGATGGGGCAGAGCGCGGTGGGCTCCGGGGTTATGCGGTCCCGAGTTGCGACGGAGCGCACACCTGTGGATTAGTGCTAGGATGGAAGGGACGGCGGTAAGCCGAGGGCAGGTGCCGCTCAATCAGGTTACCATATGCATGCCATTCGCGCGGTTTGGGATGACACCCGTGCGGGTTGCCGTTGTTCGCCACTGCTGCAGGGCGCGCAGACGTGCTTCAACGGACCGCAGAGTGAGTGTCATGGGCGGGGATGGCCAGGATTGAGGCTTGGGCAGAGCTGGGGCACGCAGAGGCAGGGCAGCGGGCGATGCTGAAGCGAGGTACCTGCACCCACTGCAAGGTTATGGTTCCCGTTTACTGGATGTGCTGTACAGAAATCCCTGCGCGAGAGACCGGTCTGCTGCCCAGAAATCAGAAATACCAGGTCATGCTGCCGCACTTGCTTATGTCTGCCATGTCACTTGTGTATGCGCGCTAACCGCCCGCCCTTTTTACCGTCATTCGCACGCACGTGACTGCCGTACGGCACCATCAGGCTGGCTGCTTGGCTGGCTGGATGTGGTGTGGGATCGACTGGACTTCTACGTGTACGACATAAACAACGACAACATCCTCGCCACACCGCAAACGTGAGATATGTACTGTGCCGATCAAGTATGCTGCCAAGTTGGCATACAACGCTTGGTGCTACAGCTTTTCGGTGCGGTCTGTGGCGAGCGCCCACAGCCGCTGGCGCCGAGCGTGTTGCAAGCTTGGGGAGGAGTACATTTGGCAGGCGTCCTTGAACTGTGCCGCCTGTCCACAACCACCCTGGCCCCTGACCCTCTTTCCCACACCGCAGGATGCGCCTACCCGCACTGGGATCCCAACAGTACTGCCTAGCCCGCATCAAAATCCCTGTTGCAGTCTTGGAGAATGACAACAACCAGTACGGTAGCTTCTGGATCGTGTTCAGGTGGGAAGCGGGAACGTGTCGCATGGCACGTGGCGTGCCTCGCGCTTAGACAGATACAAGGGGAGGGGTGCTTTATCTGTCGCCCTGTCCAGCGCCGAGGAATTTAGTGCCACAGGGTGTATGGAAGCCCAAAGTTGCGCGCATCACTTTGAAATTGTAAGAATGGCAATTGTATGGGGCTTTGAGGGCCCCTGGGTGCTGCAGTCTGTGCCGCAGTCGACAGCGTGGTCGTGCTGCCATGGGTCTAACGTTACACGACGGTTGCCAAAGCTGGACCCCGAAGGCCTGCTGAAGGATTTGCATACTAGTGCGTTGGTGTATTAGTGCGTTGATGTACCGGCTCGTGTCACGAATGGGGCCGACCCCGGCCTTTGCCTGCACAGCGCGTTGCGGGGCTATGGCCCCTCCCCGCCGTGTCGCACGGGCCAGAGGAGGTGCAGGGGGCCGCGGTGTCCTGCACATACACGAAGACCCTACATCTGCGTGGGCCAACAGCCAGAGTGCGTGCCGTGCACGCCCACTGTGCAGCGCCTGGCATGACCTGACGGCCGGCCGCTGCCTAGCCCTGGGCATGCCAGCTGCCTTAGTGCCCAGGGTGCAAGCAGAACCCGCTAGCCCTCATGCCGCTCTCTGTGCTGGTGGTTACAGTTGCCGCCCGACGCTCCCCGCCCAGCCTGGCCCGTATTCCCCAGGATTTCCGACCCCTTCCTGGCACCACAGGCGCCCCGCTATGGCTCTCAACCCCCAGCCTTCGCACATATTTACCCATCGCCACCCATTCCCTCCCCTGCCTCGCCCCCGGCCCGCAGGATGTCCGACCCCTCCCTGGGTCTGTACAGCGCCCAGGGCGGGCAGCACCAGGTGGTGGTGTACCGCATGGACCAGCAGCTGTTCGAGCAGCCCAGCAAGACGGACCCGCCCGCGCTGCTGGCCATGGGGCAGATGGCGGCCGACGGGGGCGCTGCAGGAGGGGCGGGGGGAGCAGCAGGGGCCGCGGGTGGCGGTGTGCTTGCCGTCCCGGTCATGCCGCAGGGAGGAGGTGGGTGCGCGGCCGCTGGGGAGAGTGTCTGGGCGGGGTAGGGTGCAAGCGCGCTTGCAGCGTGTGGCCGTCTAGCTGTGCAGCAGATGCGGGTGCGATGCTGCGCTGGTGCAGTTCTGAGCCGCTGGCCTGCAAGTCTGGGCCTAGGCAGGAGGATGCGGCAGGAAGCCTGACACATACAGCCCACCCGGTCAGTGCTGGCAGGTGCAGAACGCCTTGTGATCCCGTGCTCTTGCATGCGCGCTGCCATCAAACGTCCCCTTCCTTCCCCACCGCCGACCTACCCCACAGGCTCCTCCCCTGTGGCCTACCTGTGCGTGCGGTACGACGGCACGTGGGTTGACACGGGGGCCAGGGAGGCGGCCGTGGACGTGTGCGTGGCCACCAGCGCAGACGACCCCTGCTGCTCCCAGCCTGATACCAACACATCGCCTCCGCTGGAGGCACCGGACCAGTCCGCCAGCCCCCCATCCGCGCCCAACCCGCTTCAGTCCACAGAGCCCCGTGCTCCGGCCCCACCGCAGGAGCCGGCACAGCCCTCCAGCCCCCCGCCCCCAGGCCTCCCGCCCCCAAGCCCCCGCCGATCACCTGGCCCCGCACCACCCTACCCTGCTACTTACTCCCCACCACCTGCGTACCCGCCAGCTTACCCTCCGCCGTACTACAGCCCCGCGCCCGCCTACCCGCCTTCGTACCCACCCGCATATCCGCCCGCCTGACCGTTTGCCGGTAGAGGTGGCTGGGTAGCCCTTCCCGGTACCACAGCTTGGCCAATGGGGGCTCCCGGCCATTTGGTGTAAGCAACGCGGGCTGCGAGATTGGGCCCAAGGCGCGCCCTCATGGACGGACGTCGATGCGATCAAGCCGTACGAACACTGCACGTCATTCGACTAGCACTACCGGTAGGTCCTTGGGTACTGCTTGGCGACCAAGTACATACAAGTAAAGAGCGTCGTTATTCGGAGAGTACATAAGGGTTCGCAGGAGACAGCAGCAGTGGATCGGGATGTTGTATCGCAAGACGACGGGTGTATGGCTGGTGGCTTGTGGATTTGTGTGCGCGTCAACTGGATTCAGCGCTGCACTGCTGAAAGGGCTCGCATGTGATGAACTACTGGCGTAGTGCAGGCAGGTAGGCATTCCGGTTGGCGTGTGTTACAGTGTGTAGGTGCTGGTTGTGTTGTCGCACTGCCTAGGTAGCAGGGCCCGTACGCGTTGCAATATGAATAGGCGGACGTCAGTGAGCACGTCGCACCGGGTGAGCTCCACCGGGCTGCTCCGCAAGTACACACACGCTTCGCACACGGTCAAAATTCGTACTACATCAAGCAGGTTGACGTCGTACCCGTCTTGACTGGGCTTGCTCGCTGGAGGGCTTCACAAGTCGTGGCAAACATGCATGATGCATCTCTTTGTTCTTTTCGAGGCATTGAGCCATGGACCCTTACCTACCGTACGTTGTGCGAGTGGCGGTTTGGCGGCCACCGGCTGAGTACTGGCGGTATTACATGCTTTGCTACCGGCGGCGCGTTTGGCCAGCAACCTTAGCACGTAGGCATGAGATGACAATCAGGCATTCGTATTTAGCTTTTTGCGGCACTGCGCCGCTCTGTCAAAAGATACTGCAATGTGGGGAACTGGGGATGTGAGACGCTGGGGACCTGGGCTTGGCGGGCCTGGGCAGTCTGGGCCTGGCAGTTGCTGCACGCGGTGGGCCAGGGTGGGCACGTAGCCCCTACGGTCGCTCCACCTGTCAAAGGAAGGGAAACGTTGCAAAGTATTTTTTACAAGAAGGCTCCACCCTGCTGCACCAGGCCACCAGTTTGGCCTGGTTAAGTGGTTATCGGTTCTCCCGTGGGGCCTCCCCTGCTTGATGCCCGATGCTTGTACGCTACTACCACATACATCACTGGTCAAAAGTAGTGTCACACATTCATGCGCAGATAATTGTTACGGTCTTCCAGCATAGATCGATCAGAGTCAGAATGGCTAGTCCGATCCGACGCAGCCGGAGCACCGATGCAACAGCCAGCCGGCAGGGGAGTCTCCTCTCACTAGTGAAACAGCCAGTTGCTGCGAAAGTGGGACGCCCATGCCGACACGCTCACGGTGTGGTAAGCGCTCACGGTTTTACGGAATGCTCACGCGCCACATTCAAGTAAACAGTACTGTACATAGGCTGCTCGCAACCGCCATTTTTACCTACGTAGGACATCACATGCCCCACAACCAACCTGTGGGCTCCCACCAGCTCCCACCCCCGGCTCCATCCCCGCCCCGCAGAACCATACAGCATCTGAGCCACACTGCACCACGGAATAGGAACATCGAATCACCAGGTGACCGCCTGCAGTCCGCGTAGCCCCGCACAAAATGCGATGGCCCCAGGCGTTCATCACAGGTGCAGCGGGGAGGCTACTTATCAGCGCGTGCCTGAAATCGGCGCCGACCCGTTCAGTGACGCCGTGCACAGAAAGTCAGGCTTCAAACACGGATCCCACGCTGCTGGTAGCCGGCCAGCCAGAGCCCAGCTCCCTAGCAGTGACGTGCTCCGCGGATAGGGGGCAACACGTGCATGCATGCCCACGCGATCGGCACGTGTCGCTGGTCCTTGAGACTGCTTCCCGGACAAGCCTTATAACTAACACACAACTGATGCGTCACGTACGACAGTACCGGTACGATGTACGACGTAGCTGACTGGCGCCTGCTGGAGCCATAGCGTCGACCAATCAACACAGAGACTTGCTCCTCAACGCCTACGCACTGCAAAATATGTACTCCTGGCCCCACACCAAAGTATGATGCGTTATTGTCAAGGGCTAGAGACTGCACAATCGCTGATCCCTGCCCTGGGCCTGAGCCCAAACCGACGCACATGTCAGGTCGCAGTGCAAGCACGTACGTACACCGACCGCCGCTGCCACCAGGCATGTTCGCATGTATGCTGCCGCCATGCGTGCCACACACACCGAGCAAGCAACCACACCCAGCACGGCACCCGCCCACCAGACGAGCTTCATTGTCACCCGTTTGCCCCCAAGCTTTCCATAACAAGTTTCACCGCCTGCACACGGACCTCTGCAGCTAGCTGCCCCTGCAATAATCCCTTCAATCGCCACCCCGCACACAACGCACCAGCTGGCACGTGTTGATGACGCACAGTTTCATGTCTCTGGGTGACATTCAATACAGTCAAAACCAGCGTTCCGCAATTTTGGTAAACAGCCTCTGACTGCCGCCGTGGTGCCCACCTTACAAGCTGGCTGCAAGGACCGTGCATGCTCCTACCCACTACACCACACCTAATCCACAAGATGCAACATACTGTACTCCCGCGAGCATGCACGGCTTTAAAGCTCGTGGCGCACATCCCTTCCACCTCGTTGCAAAATGCAAGCCGCAGCCTCACGCTTGGTGCACCTCACTTTATGTCCGGCTACACCACCACCTCTTGGTGCATCGGCTGGCCCCCCGCCCAATCACCCCCGCGCCAACTGTTTCCGGTTCAATTACTTTGCCGCTCCGCGGATTACCCCCCACGCCACCGGCGCCCGCACCACACCAGCGGGATCACGTGCCATCTCACCACGTGGGCTGTGCAAGGCCCCCCCAGCCACCCCGTGTCTGCTGGCATCCAGTCCATCCAGCTCACCGCCGGACGCCCATGCCCTGCAACTATCCGTACCGCTTTTAGGGCCTCATACTATTACTTTCTTGGAACTTTTTTGTTGCCTTATTCCAGGCGATCGTCGTCCATAGTCGTCCGTGCACGCCTGCGCGTGGTGTGGGGCGGGGCCGGAAACCGCACACAGTTGGACTAATGCATGGGCGGGCGGTGAGGACAGGAGGGACGGCGGTGCAGGATGCAGCGCAGGAGCACTGGGGTTGGTAAAGGATGCCGGACTCATAACCAGTTATTAGGCACTGTGCGTGCCAAGCGGCCTGCGTCCGCTATACTGGCACGTGGGGAAGACACTCCGGCTCGGTAGCATGCGCATGTGCACAGCGCCCGTCCATGCAGCAGCGGAGGAGCATGGGCCCCCCCTGTCCCAACCCCTCTTCATCGCAGAGCTAGCAACATAGCGGCAAAGGACGACGCCCCAGGTGAGCCTCCTTACCGCTCTACCAGCTAGGTAGCTTCACCAGCTCCGGTTTCCGACCCATCTGGCGCAGCCTCTGCTGTATCCTCTCCACGCCCGCCTCGACCACTGCCTGCAGCCGCTGGAACGCCTTCAAGTTGCCCGTGTACCCGGGGTCGATCCGGACTTGCTGCAGGCCAGGGGCGTACAGCACCACCGCCATAAGGGCGGTTGCGAGCGAGGCAGCAGTCCACTCGGCCTCATCAGGCACCGGCAGCAGGCAGACGCGTAGGGACCGCAGGCGGGGCAGGCCGGCCAGCAGCGGCACCGCCTCAGGGTGCACCTCACACGTCAGGTCCAGCTCCTGTGGGTGTGGCAAGGCGTGGGGGTGGTAGGGCTAAGGAGGGTGCAGATACATAGGCAGGCGGAAGTGTGGGAGCGTCCTGTGCATGTGGAGGTTTTCAGGGGCTCCCTAGCTGGGAGCGAAATGATTTCATACTGCCTCGTCCATTTTGCGCCTGCTTTGCACGGCGGCTTGCGTGGACGGGAAACCTGTGCTCCTACCCTGCCCTCCCGCCATCCCCGTAACCCACCTCCAGCTCCTGCAGCTGCTCCACGAGTGCTGCCACGTCCGCCACCTCCAGCGCCCAGTATCTCAGCACTAACTTCCGCAGCCGCAGCGGCTTCAGCGCAGCAAAAAGCCGCACGTGGCCATTCCCCGCGCCCAGGGACCAACCACCAGGAGAACCATCATCCTTAAGTATGAGGGTCAGCCCCTTGCTGCCGTCGTACCTGCCGTGCAGCAGCCCCACCGCCTCCAGCAGCTCATCGCCCCCTGCCTGCCCCGTCTCCTCCGCCTCGTCACTGCCGCTGCAAGAGGCTCTGCCGGACATGCCCCCGTCGGGCTCTACGGCACCGTCTGACACACCGTAGCTGTCTGACGCACCGCCACCGCCCATGGCATCCCCATCCTCCATGGCGCCACCGCTGTCCACGTCAGCACTGTCCTCAGCGCCGGAGTCCGAGGACCAGTCCCTGCCACGGTCGTCCATTCCGCCCGCTTGCTCGCCGTTGGCGGCGGGTGGCACCCCAGCACCGGCCCCGTCCAGACTGGCGCGACGGGAGGCGGGCGGTGCACCGCCTGCCCCACCTGCTGCCGCCGCAGGGGGCGTGACCTCCTCATCGACGGGTATCTCGATGCCGGCAAAGCTCAGCCGTGTCAGGCCGGGGACCAGCTGCAGCAGCTGCAGCAGCTGCCTTGGTGTCAGGTTGACTTCCAGGTGCAGTTCGCGTAGGGAGGCGGGGAGTTCCGAGCAGTCGTAGTTGTCCAGCCGTCCAATGAAATATTCCTTGCCTCCGCTATCCAGACGGAGGTACGTGAGTTGGGACAGATGCTGCACGTCCTCCAGCTTGTACACCACTGTGAAGGATACGGTCAGGCGGACCAGGTTGTGCAGCTGCCACAGCGCCGGCAAGCTGCCATAGACCTCAAGCGTGAGGCTGGTCAGCTGCGTCAAGCTGCCCAAGGCGGCCTCCACTGCCAAATCCTCCTCCAATTCGCCATATAGCTGAAGGCCGAGGGAGCGGAGCGACGGCAGCGCACGTATCGCCTCGGCCATCCGCGCCATGCGCACCGCCAACTTGTTCTCAATCGTATGGCTGGGGGTGTCGTCGGGGTCCTCCTCGTCGCTGCTGGTCGACTCGTGATGCCAGAAGTCAGAAACCAAACACAACTCAAGGTGCTGCAGGCGGGTGCAGGCAGTGATGGCGTCGGCCAGGGGCTGCGGTACGAAGGTCAGGCTGTCGTGGGTAAAGGCGAGGAAGGTAAGGCTGGGGGCGCAGGTGGTGATGAGGTGGCACAGGCCCGGGGTGGCTTCCTGTAGTCGGTGTAAGTCGCGCCCCAGGTCGCGGCCCAACGCGAGTTCCAAGGAGGTGAGGTGAGGGGCGGCGGAGCGCACGGCGGAGACCAGTGCGTGGGTGAATGGGATGTCGTGCAGGTAGAGGTAGGTGAGGGAGGGGGCCGCCAGGGTGCCGTGCTGTTGCTGAGGTACCTTCTGTTGGTGCTGAACGAAGAGGGCAAGGACTGCCCGGCTGCGGTCACAGGAAGGCAAGAATTCGTCAGGGCTGCGCTACCAAAGGAGCAGGCGCCGCGTTTGATAGTGTTTGCGGGCAAGGTATGCAGTGCAACAAGCGCAATATGCGACAACGGCACGGCTTTGGTTTGGACAGGTTAAAATGTGCGACAACGGCTATGCCCTTTCCAATAGTAGCAGCATCGTGCCGTGCCGTGCTTTGCCGCGTGCCTCACGTGCTGGACTTACGCGTCACCACCATACAAGGCCAGGCGAAGAGGACGAGATCCACGGGATAGCATGCCGTTCACAAAGGCTGCAAACCGGCCATCCCAGTACCAGCTATCAAGGTGTGTGGGCCCCAAGGTCGAGGTGTCTCGATCGACAACAACACGTCCCTCCCGGCACGCCGCCCGCAGGGCCAAGCGTTCGGGCTTGCCAAGGAAGGTAACTAGGCGGGCTCCCAAGTCTCGGAGATTAAAAGCGGAAGACATGGTATCCTGGGGACGGCGATGCTCCAATGTAGGCGACGGTGCACTGACACGCACCAGGGTGTACCACCGAGAAGCGACGTGCGCAAATAATCTGTTTCAGTCACAGCACACCTGTTTGGTTCGCCAATTGCGATTTGGCGAAGACTTTTTAGCCTCGGCTGCCTCGACTGCAGTTGGGCGATAGCTGCAGCGAGTACGTACGTGCCCTGCCACGCGTCAATGCACATGCCGTTTGTAGAAGGAAACAGCTTCTACATGACCATCATGCTTCGACCTGTCCAGCTGCGGTGCTGGAGGAGTTCCGCAAGTGTGCACCTTCTGTATAGTGCCGTGTCAGTTCCCTGCACAACTGCAAGGCTGCAACCGACGGACATCGTACCCCAATGCGCCACCCGAAAATATCAGCGTAGCGCCCAAGCCTTGGTAGTGGCGGCATCTGTTCTTCAAGCTGTGATAGGGGCCACTTATGTTTCTTGCGTGCAAGCTGTGATAAACTAATGCAGTATGTGCAAGACGCTGTGTGGCGCACGCAACGAGCGGGCAGGGGAGAGCATCACGCAGCATCACAGCGCTCCACCCGATGCGACAGCGGCCATTACGCTGTGTGCGCATGCCGTGCTGTGTGCGATGAATGTCCATCGTCCGCCGGTATCGAGTGGCACTGCTGCTCCAACAACAGAAAACCTGCCCTGCAACGCCAACATGCGCCGACCACCAAGGGTCCAAGGCACCAACGCACGGCCCGTTTGTCCCAGCCACGTGCCCCACCGCCGCGGGCATGATCTACCTGGATTAACTTACCCCGGCCCTGCTCCACACTCGTTCGCCCCCGCTCCATCAGCCCCCGCTCCGCCGCCATCCGCCAGGCACCCAACGAGGCCTCCATCGCCCACCGCCGCGCCTCAGCCTGCCTGCAACCACTTCCGCTCAACAACCTGCACCACCCGCGGCGCACAGCTATGCAGCTGGGTCAAACCAAGATGCACAGCTGTACAGCTTACACAACTGCTTGCGGGCCACGTGGCCCCGCACGCAGTGTGCTGGTCCCGGGCGTTCAGAGCCATTAGCGGATTGGTGCCGTACCGGTACTAACCGTCTGCCTTAAGCCGGTGCCAACCCGACCGTTGAATGCCAGACAGTAAGGGCATATACGTCTCCAAGTTGCTGGCAGCCGGCCGATTAGCACGCACCCAGCACGTACCGGCAGGTACCGGTACCTTGAAGAGTACAAGCATCCATGCCTACGTGCCTCGGCACGTGTCGCTGTTCCTAGGGACTGCTCCTGGAACGGGTCTGCAGAACGCACACATCTGCATCACGCACCGCATCATTTATACCGAAACAGTGACAGGCCCAGCCGGGCGCGTCCGGAGAGCCAAGGGGGCCATAGACTCCAACAAGCAACCCCCCTTCCACTACAGTACCGTCAGTGCATTCGCCAGCTCGGGTCCCACATCCCGTCGGTGCGTGCAATGCGTTTGGCATACCATAGCCGCTCGCTGTCACCTGCCGCCCCCCCCCCCACCACCACCACCACCGCCACCACCAGCATTACCTAAACCAAATCTACACGGACGCCCTACAGTACCTGCCCCTTATCACGTCAGGGGTGGCCCAACCCAAGCAAAGCCTCAAAGGGGCCCTCAGGCCTGCAGGGCGGGCTAAACGTACTGTGAGCGTTCAGCTTTAAGGTGGTGCTGGGCACAGTCGCCCCATATGCCCTGCGCCAGGCTCCGCAGCTGCCCCTGCAGTATTACACGTCGCCCCACTCCCGTGGGCCGCCTGTACGGCACCTGCCCAAACGTCGGACGCTCCTCATCCTCCAGGTACACCACGGCCCCCGGGCCCCTGCCCAGCCTCCTCAGCTCCCCTGCACCCACTCAAGGCCGTCCCACAGCTCCGGCCCAAAGTCCTCATCGGTGCTTGGGCCCGCTCGGCAAGGAACTGTAGCTCAGCTCAAGGCGGGCCCTCTGCAGCCTCGGGGCGCCCGGCAGCAGCAGCGGCACCAAGACCGAGGCACAGGCCTCGGAGCTGAGCCACGCGTCCGTGCCGTAGCCGAGCGTCATTAGGCAAACGCGCAGCTTGGCCAGGCGGGGCAGTGGGCCAGCAGCGGCACGGCGCCAGGGTGCAGCTGGCGGCGCATGACCAGGTCCTGCAGGGCCACAGGAAGTGTGAGGCAGTTGGGGGCCAGGTTATGGCGCATCTTCAGGGCTGTGGGCAGTGGCGTCCATGGGTGGCTGCAGGGGCTGTAAGTGGGCTGCCGAAGAACACACACCCCATGTTGACACGGCACAAGTCCTTTCGTACAGGCCGTTGCGTTCAAAGGACGTGCGGCGCTGCAGGATTAGCGAAGTTCCTACGCCCAATTGTTTGGAAACTGTGTGAGCCGGGCACGCCAGGCCTGTGACACGTTTGGTGTGTGTCCACTATTACTGGTACAGCTGTATGTCGTCCGTGCTGAGCTTACCCCGTGGCTGACATCCCAACGGTGCTACCCCTCACTTGTAACCCATGACCCACGAGCCACCACCCAGTCCGGAAAGCCGCTTGCTCACGCAAGACATCCGCGCCTCCAGCCCCATTGCAGCCCCAGCCCCAGCCCCAGCACAGCCATGGCTACGGTAGCACCACTTGTTCGAATTGTGTATGGCAACCTCCCCATTACCTCGACCCACACCTCGTCCCGCCGCCCCTTGACCCGCCACCCCTTGAACTCACCCCCAGCTCCGGCAGGTGCTCCACCAGCGCTCCCATGTCCCCATGCCCCTGCAAAGGCCACTGCAGCGCCAGTCGCCACAGGCGCAGCGGTCGCACTTGCTGAAGAGCGGTGTGTAGCCGTCTCCAGTCACAGACCAGGGCCTCTCACCCCACAACAGGATACGGTACCCATGAGCCCCTCGCCACCATCGAGCCTGCCATGCAGCAGCCCCACACATGCACCAGCTCGCCGTCGCCTGG
>VFQN01002259.1_pt1 | contig 30255 bp, 40 predicted proteins | sample 3512371 | NCBI WGS metagenome assembly VFQN01 (sample SAMN10412370, study PRJNA504923) | tailings metagenome | isolation source: Replicate 2 from Balatoc abandoned mine | place: Philippines: Itogon, Benguet | collected 2017-08-28 | reverse complement strand
GGTCCCGGGGGGGGGCTGTGGGGGCTGGGCCCCACGCTGGGGGCGGCGGTGGGGGGGGGGGGTTGGGGGGGGGGGGGGGGGGACAAAGTACTAGTAACGCGAGGTGGTGGTGGTGGTAGTGGTAGTAGTAGTAGTAGTAAAAGTTGTATGGGAAGGCGAAATTTAACCCACTGCCACACCAGCTCCCACAGCATGCGCCGGCAGGCTGGCCGGCGCATAAGCTCCCCGTAGCAGCGGTGGCGTAGTCTAGTGGCGTAGTCTATAAAGCGGCTGAATGGTTGAGGCCATTGGCCGAAGGCTGGGCTAGAGAGATGCGCGTGCGTGCACTAGGCTTCCCGGCCCCGGTTCCCAACCCAGACGCGTAGCCTGCTCAGAAAGACACCTAACCGCAACCCGGACTCACCTAACGGAAGCATGGGTGTGCGGAGCGGCGCGAAGAGGGGGCAAGAGGAACAGGCGCGGAATCGTTAGCAGTGGGCAGCTGAGGAAGAAGGGCATGGCGTGCGATGCAATGCAGCTGAAATGCGTGAAAGGCAACTAAAGGCAGGAAGGGAAGACAGACTGTGAAAAACTTACATGGATGCATTGTACACGTGGGGCAGTACGGCGAACCGTACTAGCCCAGGTGCGTGCGGGCACGGGGTCGGGGCCTAAGAGGCTCACGACCGACCCCGTGCACCACGGGAGATCATTCGCATGGATCCCCCGCGGGTGTGTGCGCGGATGGCGGCACTGTGTATGTATGGATTTACAGTTTTGGTCCCCTTCCAGGGCCCAGCCCCGTCCCACTCGGGAGAACTGGAGTAGGGCAGAGGGGGAAGGGCACTGGAGTAGGGCAGAGGGGGAAGGGGGCTGAGGGGAGCAGGCTACGACGTGAGAGGCGGCACACGCGGCCGAGGCCAGTAGTTACGGGGCAGGAAGCGCCGAAAAGCGGCGAGAATGCACGCAGGGGGAAGAGGGGGCAGCAGCAGCACGCGGATACGGAGGCAGCGGATTGCAGTGCTGGCGGGGCGGCGGGGACAGCGGGGGCGGGGGTGTGGGTGCCGTACAGCGTGTGGGAACAGGGGGCTGGCGGGTAAGGCATGCGTCCATGCAGGGGGGAGGGGAGGGAGGGCAACCGGTATGGGACTACCCAGTTAATGCAGCTATAGCCAGTGTGGCTGTTGTTGTTGATGGTGATGGTTGCTGACTTCACTCGACTTGATCAGTTGCAACTGTTAAGTGTGATCATATTGGGTCTGTACAATGCAAATGCTGGGAAGTGTAGCGTGCGGTGGACATTAGCAAGGACAGGGTTTTGGAGGAAGGCGTTAGGTTCAACGGGCATGTGCATGAGCATGACCGTGAGCAGGAGGCGGCATCCCAAGGCACGACCAGTGTTGCGGCGTGCCATCAAAGGTGCCCGACTGCCCGATGGTCATGGAAGCATGGTCAGGCAGACGGGTAGCAGGGCATGCAGCGATGCACGCAGGTAGTGGTGTTACACGACAACGCAGGTGAGTTTTGAGCAGACATGCGTTGTACGATACTACGCTAGATAGTAGCATAGGTTTGTGTGTACTTCACCATATTTGGTACCATGTCGCTGCTTTGCACTGCCCCGGTGTTGTCGTACATGCAGCATCATGGCGTGTGCCAAATCGATTACCGTAGTGGCACATATTTAATTGACATGCCCGGCGAGAGGCAATTAATTTGCGTTTTTGACAAGTGGCCCAGGTATTAAGTTGCCGTTTTGACAGGCGTGTGTAGGCCCACAGAACCGCGTCCGTATGGCCCGGAGAAGGGCCAAGGCACGCAGGACCAGCAGGAACAGGAGCTTGTAGGGCCTTGGCAAGCACCCAGCCATAACACCGGCAGAACGCTTAGGCAAGCTTTCTGGGCCTTTCCTGGGGACACCTCGGGAGCCGACAATTAATTGTATTTTTTGACAGACCCCCAGAAAATGTAATTTTTCGATTGACAAGACCCCCTGAGCAATGACTTTTGTCATTAAAATGTGTGACACTTCGGTATTTTACGCGGCGGGTAGAACAGTTTTGAGGCATGATGACTATGTGGTGGACATGGTAGCCAGGTTACAGTAGCATGGATGTTTGCCGGGCTGCGTGCCCACGTCTCCGCAGCGTCGTTCCTCATGGACAGGTACGAGGTACCTGGTGCGGAGGGGGGGTGACCTACAACGAACCCCACACATCCCACCTGCAGCAGATCCCAGTCCTTGCCCGCCAGCCGCCACCTTTATCTCATGTAAATAACAAAGCACGATGGCAGCTCAAGTCGGTTGTGTGGCAAGCTTTGAGGTGCCCTGGAGTTGCACCTGGGCTGGTGAGGACAGCGCGAGGAGCAAACCCACGAGGTGCATCAGGCATGCTCGTACGGGCCCTTCCTGCAAAGCATTCAGGCCATGACTATCAGGATACTTAAAATATACTTAAAGTATATCAGTATGTGTACATGCGACTATTGCACTGATGCTGGCTGTTGTTAGACGATGATGCCAGCGCTCGAGCCGACCGCGGTATTGCTCGGTGCCATAACCTCGCAAAGAAGTGATTGATTTCTCCTATGATGAAACCGACAGGGCGAGTGCCGGCCCGTCCGGCTGCCAGCTCTCTCTGCTGTTGGCCGGGGCAAACGCCTCCTGCGCCCTGCCCCGTAACGCGGCCTGCACCGCCCGCCGCCACGGCGCCCTGGTTCACCGTGGTCCGGCACACCACTACTCGTAGCATCAGATGCTTTAAAGCAGCAGCCCTAGGTGGGCGCGACTGGCAGGGCGGGGACCCACCCACCCGTCCACCCCCGGCGGACGGCTGTGCTGATGGCGTCAAGGGCCCGGGACCCGCCCTTTCCGGCTTGCCCCGGGCGGCTGCCCGCGTGCGGCTGCGGCTGCGGTGTGGCACAGCTGAGGATGCACGGCAGGTGTCGGTGGTGTGCGGGGAGGTGGGTGCGGCGAGGGGCTGCGGGCTCAGGGTGTGGTGGGCCGAGCAATGGGGGACCGCCCATGTTCGTCCCCCTACCCTACGAGTATTTGCCTCCTTGAGTTTCAGCGACATATTGCTCCCGCAACGTGCTTTTCGGACCCCGTCGCATTTTGACGGCGTACACGCCTGAGTCGCAGGCTTGGCTCACGTACAGGTGTGAAGTGCGCCGTGCCTCCATGCAGGCGTTCGGCCGCGGCAACTTCCCCGGCGTGGATTCTGAGGCACTGGCCGCGCTGGAGGGGCGCTACGCGTCGCGCATCGAGGAGGGCATGGGGGGGCGGCTGGCGGGCGCGCTGGAGGCCAAGCGGCTGGTGCGTGCTTCGGCAAGGGCACGGGGGCGGAGGGACGGGCCGGTAGGGGGGGCGTGGAGGCATACAGATGCCGGGTCGCGGGGCCCGACTGAGCTATGTTGGTTCCGGCATGCGAGGGTCGATTGTATGCGTAGCGACCAGCATGGGTGTTACTCCCTGCACACTGCGTGACAAGAGGCCCCCACACTGTAAGGCAAGTGAGGCATGGCTGGGACTGGCGGGTAAGGCAGCGCCGCATGGGGCTTTTGAAGGGCTAGACACCAAATTTACACCCTCCACTATCTTATGTTACATGGAACCACCGGCCCTCTTGTCCCCCTCCCCTAGGCCGCCCGCGCGCACCGCGAGTATCGGCTGCGTGCCTACACGGCGCGGCTGAGGGCGCAGCTGGCGCTGCTGCGGGGCGAGCCGGCCCGCTTCCCCAGCCAGACCCTGCCGCAGGAGCAGTGAGGACGGAAGGGGCGGGCGGGGGGCTGGAGACGGTTCGGTGGTAAACAAGGGGTAGAGGTTAATTGTATGTCATGCTATGAAAGCTATGCGCCGCATGTAGGACCCCCATCCAGCCCCTCCAGCTGCGCCTGCTGTCCTGTCCACCTGCCCTGCCACCCCCTCCGCCAGGCGCGTGGTGGAGCGCTGGCGGCGCAACCGGCAGTTCCTGGTGCTGGTGGCGGAGGCGGAGGAGGTGGAGGAGGTGGGGCAACAAGGCGCCGGTGAAGACGGCGCCTCAGCCCCAGCAGTTGGCTGCCAGGCAGCCGCTGTCCCCGCCGCCAGCCTTGGACTGCCCAGCCCCGCCGCCCCCTCCCTGGCCTCCGCGGACGATGACATGGGGTATCCTTCGGTCCCAAGCCCCAGCCAAACGGCAACCTCACCAACTGGATGTGCCAGCGGCCAACCAGCAGACGTGGGGCCCTACCCAGGGCAGTGCGTTGGTGGGGCGGCTGGCCCCGGTGGACCGCAGCGCCAGCAGGACGTGCAGCGGCCAGATTCGCGACAGTGTGGCGGCGGCGGTGTGGTAGTCCGGCGGCGCACCATCGTTGGCTGCGCCACGCTGTCCCTGATGCAGCCCGAGGCGCTGCTGCCTCCCCCCTTCCCCAGCGCCAAGCCCTTCCGCCTGTACGTGGCCAACATGGCGGTGCTACCGGGCTACCGCAGGCTGGGGCTGGCCAGGAGGCTGCTGCAGCGCTGCGAGCGCGTGGGTGAGTGCGGGCCGGGGGATGGGGTCGAGGTGCAGGGGCTGGGCATAGAGCTGGGGGTGGCACCTGTTGTCGGTACGAGGGTACTCGTGGGTGCGGGGGGCTAGTGGGGAGAGAACGGGGAGTACTGGTCGACAACTGGGCTGGCGAGTATGGGTTGACGCTCGTGTCATGACACCTTAACAGGGCATGGCCCCAACAACAACGTGGAGGTCTACAGCTGCTCTAATGTACTGTGTGGCTTGCGCTTTCCTGCCGTCCCACCCCTGCACCCTCCCATCCCCTCCCTTCCGCAGCCCGGCTTTGGGGCCACAGCTCCCTGTGGCTGCACGTCAAGCGCTCCAACGCCGCCGCCCAGGCGCTGTACCTGGGCCAGGGCTTCCGGCCGCTGGGCGGCGGCCTGGCTGCGGGCGGCGTGCGGCAGCTGTCGGAGCTGCTGCTGGTCAAGCCGCTGACGCCGCTGCGGCACGGCTGCCCCGTGCTGCTGGACAGGCAGCAGGCGGCGGAATGGGCGCTGAGGAAGGAGAAGGCAGCTACGGCGGCGACCGCGGCGGTGGCAGAGCAGGTGTTGCGAGGCGTAGTAGGGATGGGGGTGGGCGTGGAGCAGGCCGGAGGAGACCTGGGGCCTGGGGGGAACGGCACAGGGCAGGCGGGGGCAGGGGGCCAGGAGCAGCGTACGGCAGGGCAGGTGGGGCCGGATGGGGAGCTGGTGCGCGGGGTGTCGGGCAGTGTGCGGCGGGAGGATGGCGTGTTCGTGTGGAGCGCGCTGGGCTCCGACGAAGACTGAATGAGCACTGGTGGTGGATGCCGCTGCGTGGCAGGGTGTAGCGCTGCTGGGGCTGGGGCTACACTGCATGCCGCTGCAAGCAACAATGCGATGGCGTGAGTGGACGTGGGGGAACGGCAAGCACAGCATGGCAGTGTAACTCGTGTGAGTCGCATAGCGTGCTGATGGTGCCGGATGCAAGTGTCTGCATTGGTTTTGCTCGGCTGCGTGCTGGTTTGATGTATGGAGACCCTTGACGGCTTGAGCCCCCGCCTCGTACACGGGTCGTTGCACTTGCGGAGGGGAAAACCCTCGCCGTGTAACACTGGCTGACTGACTGACTGACGGCTGCGTGCAAGCTAGCACCATGCTAACTGGGAAGGGACTGGGCTGCACAGTACGGTCGAAAAGGACCGTATTTCCAGTGTCTTGCATATGCATACGCACTTGTGGTAGTGTTGTTTTGTTGGCGCCTGGTCTCTCTGGGACCTCCAAGGGACGCTCCTGGTGCGCGTGACACTACCACGTGCCATGCCAACCCTGGACCGCAGACCGTATTTCTCTCATGTACGGCAGGAAAAGACTATATTCCGTACATGTACGCGTACAACGTACTGTGCAGCCCAGGGAAGGGACTTGTTGGTACGGCACTCGTGAACCTTGCGTAGGGGCTAAGGGGCATTGCTTAGTGTTCAACAACTCAACATGCCATTCGGTTCGGTTTGCGTTGGTGTACCGTATGTGGACCGCTGCTGGCACCCCGTCCTGCTCTTGAAACGTTACGCAGATTTCTATGTAATACTCCCACGAGGTGCGATTCCCACTGACGCGCTGTGCTCAAAAGTCGCAGGGACCGACCTGCACAGCCAATGTGCAAGGCAGGCGCGCCAGGGGCTGGCTGGCAGAGCAGAATGACAAGAAACACTGAGTGGGGCCTCAGCGTTTACAGAAAGGTGTTGACCGCTGGTCCCGCTCCACACAATGCATAGTACATACCGGCGGCATGCTGCTGTTGCATGCGTTCTTTGGGTCCCGTCATCGACAGGCCCAACAGCCAACACGAGATGGCGTACGAAACGAAGCCCAACAAGCAAATGAAGGAGAAAGAATATACGTTGGGAACTGTCTTTGCCTGCAGCCACACATGCATACACAAGACGAGGCAGTGTGTGCCCCCCACAGGACCTGGATTCCATCACTAAGCATTCCACACAGCTCGTGGAGAGGCCACCAAGCCCCGGATGCAAATGCTGACATGTACTCCACAACCCATGGTGTCGCATCAGTACACAACAGCGCACAGCGGTGGCACAGGTTGGCGCGGACCATGCGGCGCAAAGCCCCAGTAGCCACACCACACGTCATGCAGCTACCAGCACAGGACCCAGTTCGCTCAGCAGCAGCCAGCCTCCCGTTGCAACAACAGTTATACCTAATGCTTGAAACGCATCTCCTATAATACAAGTACAGTGGAAAGGGCGAGGGTCCACTCCTCCGCAACCCACCACTGTCGCGCCAATCCCATGGCCCAAAACGCGCTCACCCCCGAGCCCTTGCGCAGATCGTTTGTGCCCCATGTCGGTCAAAGCGAACCATGTAAAGGGTGCGCCACGCAAACATCTGCAAAATGGCTTTATAACGGCAGGGGGTGCCAAGGCTGGGGACCCAGGGGGCACACGGAGCAGAGGCCGCCACTCCAACAGTCACAGAAGATCACGGCACAACATGCGGCCCTGCTAAAACTGCACACAAGCACAACCCTTGTGCAAACGAGCAGGTGCTCCACGTCAATGTACTGCGTCAAGGCATGCGTCAAGTCTCTTCATAGGTGTCGGTAGTCGTATGCGACAGCGACCGGCCTTCCACACGCTCGCCATAGCCAAAGAGCCACTCCCTCACAGTCATTCACCTCCAGTCCTTGCATGCTATTATCAGCCTGGGCTGCCAGCCTAGACTGCTACGCTCGCAAACGCCAAAAGCAGGAGTCCCGCTATGCTGCCTGGTCTGTCAGTCGGCAGCAGGCGGCTTGCGAAAAGTCGCAGCGTGGACACAGCCACCAGCCAGCGTGTCGAATGTGGTCATGCCCACACGCCACAGTGCACCGTCTGTTATCTGGCACTCGCCCCACGAGCCGGGCCATGCACGCATGAGTTGCTTCTTTCAGTTTCTACCCCGCTGGCGGCCAGCCAGGGAGCGTCCCGGTCCATTGGCCTGCCTACACCGCCCCTGCCGCGCTGCCTGTCCCCTACCGGTACCCCGTCGACGCTGCAGCTGCGGCGGCCCCAGCCCAGCCCCCCACCCCCCAACCCCCATCCACGCCCGAGCCGCCGCTGGTCCCCCTGCTCCCCGCACCTGCCGGCAGCACCGGCCATTGCACCGCCGGCTTGCAGGCGCAGCGCAGGCACACGATGTGGTGCTCGAAGCCCGGGCAGCCGCGGCGCACGAAGTCGCCCATGCCGCTGCACTGCAGCTCCCGCAGCACCAGCGCGCGGCAGTTGCGCAGCACCAGCTTGACGCGCGTGCAGCCCACCAGCAGCAGCTCCACGCGCTCCAGCCGCTCCGCCACCAACACGCAGTCGCTGCAGTACTCCACGCGCAGCCGTGTGTCGCCGCAGTCGCGCAGCAGGATGCGGGCCCCCACCAGCTTGCTCAGCGGCTCAGGGGGCTGCTGCACAACACGGTAGCGCCGCGGCCGGTGGGCCACGGGTTGCGAGGGCGCGGGCGACAGCGCCTGGCGGGCTGATCCAGATGTCGCTGTGTCGAGTGGGGGTGGTGAGGTGGGTGCGTGGGTGATGCGGCCGCTGGGCGTGGCGTGGAGGGTGTAGGGGAAGGGTAGTTGAGGCTCGTAGTAGGGGTCTGGGTCGGACGGGGGTTCGGGGGGAGGTCCATAGATCTTCTCCACCGTGACGCGCGGCGCCATGGCGAACCGCGCCACGCGGCCAGCTGTGCGCACAACGGCGGCGCTGGTGCGGATGGCGGTGTGGGCGGTAGCGCGCGCGGCGGCGCAGCCTACCCGGCAGCTGAGGCGCGTGGCGGGCAGCAGGGCGCGGCCCAGCAGGAGGTGGCACGCCACACCGGCGCCGTGCGCCAGCTGCCGCGCGCTGACCACCGCGCAGTGCTCCTTCGGCTGGCTGGCGGAGGAGGACGTGCGGCTGTGGAGGGAGGCGGCCGCGCTGCTGGGCCCGCGTTCCAGCATCCGCACGCGGGCCGCTGCTGCCGTGTCCATGGACCCCAGGAGAGGGTTGGCGTCGTCCTCCAGCAGGTCAGAACCGCTGCCGCCCAGGTGATGCAGCTGAAAGGGAGACTGCTGGTGTTGCTGCATAGATGCCCGGCGGGACTGGCGATGGGGGGAGAGCGTCATCATTGGAGATACTGTCCGGGGTGGGGGGCCAGCACAATGACGTGAAGGGGGTTGCGGAAGCGGTTAACGCGGTCGCTTCTGACGCGTCCATGGCATGCTTGATATAGCCCAACTTTGCCTCCAGACAGAGCTCAGTAAGATTCGTCGTCAGGCCCCATGGGGCCGAAAAACCTATGCCGAGCTCCGTCAAAGCATGGTTGCCGAGCGCCGCGTCTTAGCCACGCTGTTGGGCGTAATGTCTTACCGAGAGCCAATCTCTTTGTTTCTTGGTCATCTCTGGCATCCTCTTTCGCCGGTTCGCAAACAGGGCACTTCCTCAGCCGAGCTACGCAGCTGCGGCAAGCCACATGCCCGCACCCTAGGTCTATTGCTGGACTCTCTGGTGTAAATTCACGCCAGCAGACTAAGCACATGACGGTCTCCCACTAGTCCTCCCGTCAGGCCTGCTGCTCAAGCGCTCGGTGTCCTAGGCTTTTATAGCCATCAGCATTCAAGGTATTACCTATCCATCTATTTATGTTTACGGTAGCAAGTTTGCGGTATGAGATTTAGTAGATGGGGTTCGCGACGGTCGGGAGCCAAGTTCATGCAGCCGCGACCCAGATGCGTTTCTCCTGGTATCAGCAGCAACAATTGCTGCGTGTTCGCGTTAACGTGGTGTGGTAGCAGTGTGGTCGCAGTTGCAGTTGGGGGCGGCAGTAGCCAAGCAACGCAGTACTGGCCGTTTGCCAATAACCAGCTAGCTTGTAAGGTTCTTGCTTTGTATATAGATAAGCTGCCTATCTGGCACATGTCGCCGTGCACACTGCATGCGTAGACCAGGGATTGGACTCCCCTGGTGTTCCACGTGGCCCAGGACGAAATCTGGAACCTTGGAATCCTGCGCTAGATCAGTTGTCAAAGGCGGGGCACAGCGGCACCAGCAGGGAACGGCATTGGGGGTGCAAGGCCCGACAGCTTTGCCCTTGTCACGCAAGATATGCCCTTGCCGTTGTCCAATTTTTACAGTCCAGTCCATCTATACCCTCAATCAGGGATACACCGGTAGCCCCTAGAAGGCAGCCTGTAAGGGGGAACCTGTGACAGGAATGGGATCACCAGTACTGTAACGCACCCATGCACCCACAACGCATGAGTCAGGGCACCAGAACATTAACGCTTGTGGTGCCTTGCAAGGTGCTACAACGGCGTACCAGAGAATCTCCCTGCATCGCGTTGAATAACATGAGGTTAACTTGTCCGTATACTCGTTGGCCCCCGCTGACGAGAGCAGTTTCCACTGTAAGTGTGTAATCCGACAGTAGAGGCTTCAGCCCAATCGCCATTGTCGACACTATCCTCAGGTTCCTCACTACCGGCAGCTACCAGCCATACCGTAAACAGTCAATGCGCCTTCCCCATCCATGCGCAGTCGCCGCAGTGCACCGAAACATTGACCTCACGCTCCACATGTAGCGGTGTCCCGAGCGCTGAGATCCTGAGAATCCACGGCACGGCCCACACACATTAATGGTACACATGAAACAAGGCGGCGCCGTCAGTGGCCGGACCCCGCGTGCAAGCGCACAACAAACGCTACACGCAGACGCGCGCACTGTTCGGCCCGCCCTCTAGCCTTGCTGGCATAGGAGGCAGATATATGCGTGATGAATCAGGTTTATGTCCTACCATCAGTGCTGCGGTCAAGTTGGGTCAAGCTCAGTCCCTGCTCCAGGAGTACACAGCAAACCTGCATCAACTACCTACCATCAGCGTCATGCACCTACACTACACCTCACACACCGAAACCTAGACAACATACGCAGCTCGTCTACTTCTTCTTGTTGTTCCCTTTTGTTTTAGCCTTCTTGACGTTCTTGGGAACCTTGGTTTTCCGGCGCTCCCGGTTGGCCTCCTTGACCGCCTTCTTGTGCGCCTTGCGCGCAGCCCGCAACGCCTCCGGGTCCTGCGGCCCGCCCTCCCCTCCCTCGCTGCCGCTGTCGTCGTCAGCGTCATCACTGTCCTCGTCGTCCTCCCCGTCGCTGCAATCGTCCCCTTGCCCCTCCGCACCCCCGTCCCTACGAGCCTTCCCGCACGCACGCCCGGCAGCCCCCTCCGCGACCTCCCCAGCTGCGGCAGACCCCTGCACGCCCGCCACCATGCCGCTACACCCTACGGCCTCCACGGCTGCACCCGCCTCAGCCGCCTCGGGGCCTTCCCCAGCAGCTGCCGCTACCACCGCCTTGCCCTTGCCGCTGCTCTTCTTCCCGACCGCAGCCCCTTGCCCCTGGTCCCCTGCAGCGGCAGCCGAGCCGGCACTCTGCTCCTTGTCCCCGGCCATCGCCCCCTTGGCTGCGGCGCGCTCCAGCACGGCCGGCTGCGCGCGCGCCCCCGTTCCGTCCTGCGTGAGGCCCGCGATGGTGGTGTAGTAGATGCCCTCCGCGTCTCGCCCCTGCCCCCCGCTGGCCACCAGGCGGTCGTGGTCGCGCTCGTAGTGCACCACCTCCTCCAGCCGCCGCGGGATGAAGGCCTGGTGGAACACCGCCTCCGCCACCTGGTCCTCGGGGTCCGCGGACAGCGGGCGGCTGGGGGGAGAGGAGGAGGGGGCGAAGGGCTTGGGGTTAGGGGCTGCAATAGGTACGTCGGATGATCCCATCGGCCCTTCAGCTGAGAGCCCGAGTGGTGCACAAGGTAAGGTATGTGGCGGTGCTTAGTAGTGCGCAGGCGGACCAAGAAAGAACCGTCTCGCACGTCGCAAACACCGCTGCCAAGGCGTTATGTTGCCGCAACTTCGAAGGCCGCCGTCATGAGCGAGTCAGGCAGCCCAGATACGTGCGGCGTGAACGACATGTTGCAAGCACCTTTCGTGCACCTAACCCAACATGGTCAAAAGTGTTGTTCGGTGTCTGTGCGTGACAGCTGGGATACCCTCTTGAACTGTTGCGGGCTCCAAATGATACGCTGTCATGGCAAGCCTCATGACGAACGCTGGACTTCCCCTGTCTCAAAGCCATCGGCTCCCAAGCCCCCTAGCACCGACCCTCAGGCACCGCAGCTCACCTCGTCAGTCCCCTTGGCACGCACCCACGCCCACACGCACATGGCCATCATGCGGCCAACTGCCCGCACTACTGGCGTCGCTGAACCTGTTTACGCTATGCGTTTATCATGGCCGCGATCGCGTCGCTACGCACCTTGCCGCCAGCTCGCTGAGTCGCTCCAGCGTGGCGTCCAAGTTGTCGTCGCCGATGGCGGGGTCCACCACCCAGTCGAACGTCTCGCGCACCGTCAGCGTGGCCACACCCTGGCGCCGGAAGTAGTCGTTGACGTGCTTGCAGTCCTCGCGCAGGAAGTCCAACGCCTTGGGGTGGTCCAGGTCCACGGACTGGGACACGTCGATAATGTACAGCTCGCCCTGGGGTGGGGAGGAACCAAGGGGTTGGCAGGGACGGCCCATGCATGTCGGGGTTTAGGGGGTGTCGGACAACAAGCCCAAGATTCATGCAAAGGTTTGTTGGGAAATGCTGTAACTTGCTGAAACTACACCCTGAAGGCACCGGGGGGGGCGCAGGGAAGGGATGGAAGAAGAAGGAAGCCTAGATAAGCCCGGATATGAATGTGGCGGTGCTTAGTAGTGCGCAGGCGGACCAAGAAAGAACCGTCTCGCACGTCGCAAACACCGCTGCCAAGGCGTTATGTTGCCGCAACTTCGAAGGCCGCCGTCATGAGCGAGTCAGGCAGCCCAGATACGTGCGGCGTGTACTTGCACTGAGCTCCCTCCGGCACGAGCTTCCTCCGGCACGCGGACAGCCGCTGCCTTTCCATCCCATCGTCGTTGCACCCATTCCTCCCCCACTCCCGCCCAAACCTGTCCTTGCCCAACCCTTTCCCTCTTCCGTAGCCACATGCCCCGCTGCCGTTCACCTGGCCCCAGACGAACCCCCTGCTGAGCTCCTTCCCTCCCCACCTTGTGGTACAGGATGTTGTACTCGCTCAGGTCGGCGTGCACCAGGCGGCACTTCTGGTACAGGTTGCGCAGCACCAGCAGCATCTCCGTGTAGGCGGCGCGCAGGCGCGGCAGCGGCAGGCCCGCGTCGCGCAACCGGGGGGCGGCCACGCCGTCCTCGCCTGCAGGGGGCGGGGTGGGGCGGAACCCAAGTGAAGGCCAGGCATAGGATGTGAAGGTGGAGGATGGCGTGTGGCGTGCGTCAGGTGCCAAGCGTCTGACTCTTTCGCAGTTGGGGGACTTTGCTGACACCTCTGCGCTCTGTTTCTCATCTTACTCACGCAGTCCCTGCCGCCCAGCATTGCGCCCGGCCCCTCTCCCCTGCCCTGCCCACCTATAAACTCCATGACCAGCACGTGCAGCCGTAGCTGCAGCGGCTGCGGTGCGTTGATGCCCGCCTGGCGCAGGCGCATCAGGTTGCGCATCTCCTTCTCGGCCCACATCTTGACCATCTTGCGAGGGTTGGAGCGGCAGTAGCCGTTGCGGAACCGGAAGTCGCCCGACACGTACCTGGGGGGCGGGGCAGGGGCAGGCGGCGGAGGCGGGGTGGGATGCGCTAAGCAAGCACACACTGGATGCATGCGTCCCGTATGAGGCCTGATTCCATCGCCGCCATGCTCACGGAAAGGAGCAACCAGTGTTACGCAAGGTGGTCGCATTTTTCGATGCCCGCTCCGGCGACGGTCCTCACTGCCTCCCCGCCCTGCCCCCGCCCTCGCAGCCCAGCCCGCTGCCGGCCCACCTGTCCCGGTCCTTGAACACCAGGATGCTTGTCTTGTACACCTTGATGGCCATGTCGCCCTGCCCCTCGGGGCCCGTGGCGTGGTACACGTTGGCCTCCTTGCCGGTGGACACGCAGCCGTTGATCTCGCGGAACAGGCCGCGGTTAAGCATCTTGAACAGGACCTGCAAACGGGAGAGGCATGCATGGCAAGGTTTGAACAAGTCTCGAACAAGGTGCGCGCCCCGTATTGCCGACCCTAACAAGCAGACAGCAGGACCAAGAGCATCGGCGTCGGCACCCGTGGTTAAATGAGAGCCCTTCTGTGGGGCCTTCGCGAAAGGCGAAAACGCATCCTCGCAGTCCACCGGGAGTGCCAGCAGAACGCAAACTGCACCATCAACGCCAAGCTGGAGGCACTGCGTCCCGCGCCTGGTGTCCTGTCCCGACGTCCTCGGCCGCACCACATGCGCCCACCCATGCACTGTTAAGGGCCGACCCGCCAACCTCGCAACTCAACTCCCGCCCATACCCCTCACCATGCGCGTGCGCGGGTCGATGGCCTGCTCCACCGTGGCCCTGTCGCTCTTGTCCTTGGACGCGATGCGCGCCGCGTCCCCCTTGAGCGCCGTGGCGCGCACCACGTTGGCCACGCGCGTCGACAGGCCCGTGGAGGCAGACACGCCGTGCAGCGCCTCCAGAGGGTCGTCCATCACGACCATTCCTCCGCCCCCTCCCCCGCCACCGCCGCCCGCGCCGGGCCCCGAGGGTCCGGTGTACTTGCCGCCGTGGAAGCGGCTGTCCAGGCGCTGCGCGGCGGTGTTGCGCGGCTGCAGCGCGTTGTGGCGGTTGGCGCCGCCGCCCGCCGCGTTGGGGCGGTGCAGCAGGCCCAGCGCGGAGGAGAACTGCGTGGCGCCCGTGTTGCCGCGGTCGCGCAGGTCTGGGGGGAAATGACAGGAGAGAGCAGGACAGCGGGGAGTGAGTGAAGGGCCAGGGCAGTGCACAGTGGCGTGGGGCGTTAGTAAACGGAGGCAGTAGAAAGCTTAATCAACCCAGGGAAGGGGGGGGGTCAACCTATACGCCGTTATCAGGGAAGGAAAGAAGGAAAGCGGCACGTTGCTCATCTCGCTGTAGGTGCTGACCCCCCGTAACCCCTTCCCCTCAAGCGGAACACCGCATAGCATGGGTGCCTGCGCTAAGTGGGACGGCACATATCCCAGCAGGAACCCCATGTGGCCTAAGCCCACTCACCGTCACGCATGTCAGCCCACTCAAGCGCATCGGCCAGGTCATCGTCACTGTCCTCCTCCTCGTCCTCGTCCTCGTAGTACTCATCGTCCTCGTCCCCTCCTTGCGCTAGCAAAGGTTCATGTGGTGCTAAATCCTCCTGCTGCTGCGCGTGATCGTAGGCAGCTTCATGTTGTTGCTGCTCGGCCGGCGGCGGTTCAGCATCGAGCGCACTGGCCGGGGGCTCGGGGAGTTCCTGGACCTCCTCTTCCTCGTCACTGTCGGCGTAACGGTCTTTGAGAACGTCAAAAGGTACCTCTTCGCCCATGGTCCTTCGCGTCGCGCTAATAGGTGACGGGATTCAAGCTCTGGATGGCTAAACGGGCCAGAAGAGCCCTTGAGCAGTTGTCATTGTCATGTCACATTAAATGCTGGTATCCAATGAGCGATACTGTCCTGACAGGCCGCGTCTCTCGTTGCTGTGGCCACCGAGAACCCATGTTGCCGTACTTTTTGGAGCCTGGGGGCAAGTTCACGTAGCTGAACACTACAGTGCCACCTGTTGTTCGGTAGCAACTCCATTTTTAGACTAAAGACGGTCAAAATGGCCGCCCTACGCGCTGTTGCTGGCCACGAGCTGCTCATGCGGCCGACCCAGGCCCGTTCCGTGGCTGCTTTCCGCCCGGCTGTCCGCCCTGCTCGCATTGTAAGGGCTATAATGTCTTAGAACATCTGATAGCGTCCCTGGGCAAGCAGATAGCTCACCGTGGCTTGCACCCACAACTCGCAGGCGCCGACCGTTTCTCGCAAGGTTGCCCCGGTTGTCTGCAGCGCTGCCACGGATGCTCCTGCTGCTGTTGTCAGCGAGCCGGTGACTGGCGTGAAGGCGGGTGTGGCTCACCTGCGCTTCCAGCGCGGGTCTGCCCACAAGGTGCGTCTTGTGGAGGAGCTTGGCCAGCATGGCGTTCACGAGGCCGGGACAAAGATTAATGGCAGCTTACTTGTTTTCTCTTATAGATTCGCCGTGTGCTGGACGTTATCCGCGGCCGGTCATACGAGGAGGCTCTGGTGCTCTGCGAGTACATGCCCTACCGCGCCTGCGAGAAGATCATCAAGTGCCTGATGTCGGTAGGTTTGAGCATCAGCGCTCATTATTGTTTCACAGGACGCGGTACTGGCCGGGTGCACAAGTTCAATTGTTTGTGGCTTTCTCGCAGGCGGCCGCCAATGCCAAGCACAACCAGGGTGCCCTGAAGACCAAGCTCTACGTTAGCGAGTGCTTCGCTGATGAGGGCCCTCGCCTCAAGCGCGCTCGCCCGCGGGCTCAGGGCCGGTGAGTTGTTCGCACGGCCCTGGGTGCACGGCTGGGGGGCCTGTTGTGGGCGTCGTGCCCGTGTTACAGAGCGGCCAAGCCGAAGCTTTCCATCGAGCCCGTTACCACTGTGCTACCCCACTTGCCACCCGCAGCGCCTACATGATCCTGAAGCCCACCTTCCACATGACCATCAAGGTGGAGGAGCGGCCATAAAGGGATAGCCTGGATGGGGCTGCATAGCTGGCGGTAGCGCGGAGTCAGCCCGCGTGACAGTGTAGCAGCAGCGCAGGCAGCAGCAGCTGACGGGGCGGCTTACGAGCCTGCACCAAGGGGGTGGCAGCACTCCTTGCGTGTCCTTGTCACAATGCGGCGGGTGTCAGCGGACTGGAAAACGCCGTGGGGCGGTTTCAGGAAGATTTGCATAGGATAGATGGTGATGGAGCTGCAAGTGGCTTCGCTGGGGTGAAGCCGCGAGCTGCATCGCTGGGTCAGGGCTTGGCCGGGCAGGCAGCTGCGCAGGAGGCAGCAGCTGGGCGCCGGGGAGATGCGCAACGGCAACCCGGGGGGCAAGAGCAGTTAACACAGTGCGCAACAGTTAGAGCTGGGCGCGCAATTTTGCAGCACGACAGAGGCACAGCATGCTTCTCACGCCGTGGAGCCTGGCCTGCGGCGGTGTGGTCGTGCCTGCGCGGCCGGCGCTGGCCTGGATGAGGCTACCGTGTGGTGGTGTACAGCACGGGAGGCACGCCAACTGTTGAGCAGCAGCCGTCCACGCCCTCCCGAAGGTTTGGCGGCATGCAGTTGGGTGGAGGAGTCGCAGTAGAGTCTGACGCTGTGTGGTGTGTGCTCTGCGTAGACACTTCTGGCCTCGGCATTTTTCGTCGAAGGTCCAGTTATGGTGAACCGATGGTCACAATTTGAAGAGAGTGGGTTATGCCCAGCCGGTGGGAGCGAGCCTGCCCAGCTTCTTGCCGTGCGGTGCACTCTGTAACACCACAAGTGAATATGTATGGCAGCCTCTCGACTGAACCCGATTTTGGCAAACCTAGACCACCGTATAGCACTGACAGGAAGTACCCTACATGGCTGCGACTGGGGATTGGGCTCCCCTCAGCCGCACGTGGGCGTCACGGAGTTCCATCCTTACGAACTGCTGGTACCCAAGGAGCTTCGTGGGAGGGGACCCTTCCGCCTTTCGCCATATCCTTGCTCCTTGCTCGTAATCATGACAGATCATGATAAGGATAACGGCACAATGGCAGGAACACTAGCACCAGGGGTTCAGGGGGGCTGATCCAGTAAACCGGGTAGACAAAAGCAGGCAAGGGCCTGCTGGGCAGGGATTAAAACTGCTGTCTATCCAGCCAGATCCAGCCATCTACATTGTATGTCTGCACCCCAGGCGCCAGGGGTGGACCCCCCATCCTGGCGCGGGTTCTTGTCTCCGCGGTCAAGCTATCGCCGTTAGCCGTTACGGCCATGCTGTCGTCGTGAAAACCATCATCCCTGACAGGCCAGCTGCTTAGCCTTACAGGAAAAAAAACTTTAGAAGTACAATGGAGGTCCGCTACCTTGTTGCTGCTGACCCAACTCCTCCGCGGCCGCTGGCACTCGACAAACTCCTGCAAGACTCCATTGCGGCTGTCATATCAGCATCTGTACTAAACAGGAGTGCCATTAAAACGTCATGCGGCGCTCGGAAGTCAGGTGAACGTGCGAGGGCTATTCCGGCTGACAGCGGCGCAAACACGTGCCCGAGCCCGGGCGTCCTGGGCCCACCGCCAACCGAGCACCTGGACACACATGATCCACGTACCGTGCGGCCCCCATCCCATTGGAAGCTGCATGAGATAGAGGTGCGCATGCGTGGGCGGGGTAGTAGCACGCAAAGTGGGCGGTGTGGCCATGGAAAAGAGGTGCCACTGCAGTCCATCATGGCCCTGGTACACCAGCAAGCAGCAACGGAAAAGCTAGCGGCATGATACTACCCTCAAGCATCTGCCATTTCAATGCATTAGAACGTATTGCAGCGCGTGTCCGCTAGTTACCGGCTTCGAAGGTTGCAGTCCTGTTTCCCCGGGAGCGCGCACCACGTGGTGGCTGCTGCCTAGATGCGGCCGAAGAGGTTTATGCTGAGACGCACTCCTGCTTTTCAGTAACAATCCTGCCTCTTGCTTTGATCTTGGGCACGCGTATGCATGCGTAGGTGCTGCTCAAGATCGTAAAAGAAACAGCACCTGGTACACGCATGCCGATCCGACAAGCCATCGAAGCCCTTGGTGAGGGGGCACTGTGAGGCCGCGTGGTCACTGGGCGAGTGGAGAAGACGAGCAGGCTTTGCGCTGTGAGGATGGCGCCAGTAGCTCGGCAGCTCGTGGTTGGTGTGCATGTACCGCCGTGCGCTCTTAGAGCGTAGAGCAACTGAGTGTCAAGCAGCAACCGTGCCAACAATTGGTTACCGTCTTTGGGGTGCGAAGAGCAGCTCTAGTGCGCCTATGCAGCTTGGCACACGCCTGAAACTAACTGCACATACTGTTCAACCATGTTGCCCACCGTCCCACCTGCAGGTTGGGCTGACAAAGCAGAGTCTGTCTACAGCAGGGTCAAGGCCAAAATGAACGGCTTAAAGTACGCCCTGCGCCAGGGGGTGGACCCCCTTAAAGGTAAGTCCCTCTCAAGGCCGGCTTGCTCAAAGCTGGAGCCCCCTACCGAGTGGCAGCCATGACACGTGACACGGAGCCCTCAATGGCCAGCTGCAAACGAGGCTGACCCCTCACGCTGCCCCGCCCACAGCCGCTTTCGAGAAACCGCACAGGTCGGGGGATCTCAAGTGGAAGGTACGGGCCAAACCAGCAGAAGCGAACAAACATTCCGGTATTGTCTTGGGAAGACCGCGCAAACTGGCTATTCACGTGCAGGAGTGGATCATACAGGCCTTCGAAGCCTTGCCGGGCCACCAGGTGCGGCTGAATCCCTATCCTGCAGTGGACATATGCGAGTAAAGCAGCAGTTGCGTGGGAGAGGCATGGGCGAAACAGCACCACCCCCGTGCATGTAGGGGACGTTCGAGGACGTCTGTCGCTGGGTGGCGGCCAACCCCACCATCCAGCCGTTGCTTGACCACCGGTGAGGGACACTCGGGAGAACCCTTGCTCTGTTGCAGCGGGCTCTCATGCAAAATGTGCAGCGTGATCAGCAATGGACCGCCAACGGCACTAGAGCTTGCGTGCCGCTGCATGCCACGCACCGGTAAACCTGGCAGCACTGCTTGTACCCATGGCCCGCCAGGACTCGCCAGTGTTGCATTATGGTCAACATCTTGCTCATGCCGGACACACGTACCTGTCGCTGCAGGCTGGATCCACGCGAGCTGTGCTTGCCCCGATGGCAGCGCCGCATTGCGTCACGCCTCTCACAGTAGGTTTCTGCATCCCAACTTTCAACAGCTGCCCCTGGTGGTTGGTGCCCTGGCATTACCGGTAGATTACAAGGCAGTTTGTTGGAGGTCTTGCCCCCACCGCCTGGCACAAGCCGCCCTAGCTAAGCCACATGGCGCCCATGCCGTTCCTGCTGTACTGTACGCAGGATCCCTGGCGTCCTCAACACAGGCGTGCGAATTGGACGGTATTCCGTGTACCGCTACGACCCAGACGACCCGGTGAGCTGCGTAGCAGGTTCAATGGGCCTACAGGACAGGCAGGACCGAATGACTGGATTCGAGGCCACACGGCGCCCCGCCAAGACATCACTTCCCGGCCCTCAGCCCCTGAACCCACCCACGCCGGCCTGCATCAAGCATCTAGGCGTGCAAGTTGCGCGCGGCACGTGCGCATTGCACACATGCCGCGGCGAGATACGCGGATGCGTTCTTCCTGTCTACGTCTTCCTCCAGGCTCAGGCTACCGGTAGTGGTGGTTTCGTGGTCGTGGCGGCAACCTACCTGCCCACGCCTTACCTGCAGGCTGTTGCGGCAGCGGGCAACCGGCGCCGGCCCCCGGGCCCCGCCAAGGGCGTTCCCGGCCTTCCGCACCTAGGGCGGCACGAGGGGAGCAAGGGACTCAACGCGACGCAGGAGTGAGGCGGACTTGTGGGTCATAGATGAGGCTAATGGCTGTTCCAGGCGTTGACGGTGTTTGTGCTCTAGTTCCCAGCAAGTATCATTCCTCCCCGCGAGAGGGTATGGCTTTTGTACACAGGAGAGCTTCTCCGAGTCGCACTGGGCAGGGTAGTGTGTTGCCTGAGCTACCGTGTGAATGTGCTGAGGCCAGTTGGTGGGCTTGACTGTTGGGTGTTGGGCGGCGGCCGAGCGCTTCGTTGTGACCGAGGGGGGTTCTACCCCCCGTTGCGTCCTTTGTGTAGCTGCGCACCGTATTCCGTAGTCAGTCAACAGGCTGACTGCAGTCTATAGTCGCGTGCGCTCTTTTCTGCAAAGTAGCGGACGACAACAGGCCTTGCCTCGCATGCGTAACATTCACACGCCGAACAAAGTAGCACGGCACTGGGCGCTGGCGGGGTGCGCAGCCTCTTGTATGACGCTGAGTGGCTGCTGGTCCAGAGAAGTGCAAGCGTTGATACTACCGTAGCTTTTACAGCGAACCACCGTTGCGGTGTAGCAAGCTGACAGGTCAGCAATTGTGGTCACGTTTGCAAGGTGGCAACGCACAAGACCACGATACGGGTCCTCGTCCCACCCCCAATCGCCTCCCACACTCCAAGAGCCCAGCCCTCCCAACGAACAGCAGACAGCCTGAGGCCCAGGGCACACGCCGAGGAGCCGCTGCTGCTCAAGCGGCTAAGACCCCATCACCTTCGGGCTTCGGCCATGCGCACTCATTAGCGCGGGCTAGGTGCTGTGCATTGGCCCCAAGCGGCACCCTCAGGCCAACAGAATCTGAGGCGCATCTGGGGCCCAGCGGGACATCACCCAGATCACCGATGGCATGTCTCCCCTTGAGGTCATCCATAGCAGCACAGGCTGCGCAACCTGGTTGCGCCTGCCCCCTCGCGTCTCAACGCTGCGTCACCATCCGTCCCTCGCAGCCCACACACAAGCCGCTATATGTACGCGAACTCGTTGTGCGACAGCGCGTTGGCCGCCCCCCGCCGCTCCTCCGCCTCCTCCGCCTCTCGCTCCTTGCGCGCCTCGTACTGGGGGTCGTCCGTGGGCAGCTCCTGAGGCGAGAGATGGGGCGGGGGCAGGGGAAGAGCATACAACAACAAGACTGACCAGACTGACCTTAGACTGGCCAGTATACAACAACAAGGTAAGGCGGTCAGCAACCAAACTGTCGCGTCCCAAAGCGGTCATGCGCTCCGGGTGTCAAGCGCCATGGAACAGCCACGCGTAGCTGACTTTCAACGCGTTGCTAGATTGCTAGATCGCCCTCCCGTCAACCTTAATCCTCCCATCCCCCGCCGGCTCCAGAGTACTGTGGTGGCCCCTCTTCGCCGCCCGAACGCCTACAACTTCACCGTCTTCATCTTCCCCCTCACTGACCGCCCCTACCCCCAACCCCCCGCGCCCGTGCCCCGCCCCCCCCCGCCGCCTCCCCCACCTGTCTGCACACGGGGCAGGCGTTGCTCTGCGCCAGCCACGGCGCCAGGCACGCCACGTGGAAGGTGTGCTTGGCGTGGCAGGGCAGCAGCTGCACCTCGTCGCCCACAGCCAGCGCCTCCGTGCACACGGGGCACACGGCGTCGTCCCTGGGGCCGGCAGGGGAAGGGGCCAGGGCAGGGCAGGGCGGGACCGTGGGAGAGCAGGCGGGCGGGCCCGCGTGAGCAACGTCCCACGCACTAACGTGCACGGCAGAGGCTCGCCATGCAGAGGCCATGGAGTATCGAAATGGGGTCGTCACATGACCGAGGCCTCCAGGTGCTCCACCACAGGCGTACAGCCTCCCAACCCCTCTCCCTGCCCTCCCCACCTGCCCAGCTCCTCCAGCGCCGCCTCGTCCAGCACCCGCCGGGGCAGCGCCGCCACCACCCGCCGGGACGCGGGGGGTCGCGCCGCGCCCTGCCCCCCGGCCGCCCCCGCCCCGGCCCGCTCCGCCAGCTGCGCCAGCACCGCGTCCAGCTCGCGCTCGATGGCCTCCGTGCCGCGCGCAATGGCGGACATGCCGCTGTACACCGCCTGAGGGTGGGGGTGGGAGGGGGCAGGAGGGGCGTGGGGTCAGCCTCATGACGGCCAGCGACAGTTGGATAGGCCGCTGGCATGCCATGCGAGTGAGAGACTGCGATTGCAACTGGACGCGTGGAGGTGTGTGCACCGGCGACGCGGGCAGACCCTCTGCAAAGATCCGTGCGGGCCCAACGACAAGCGCTGCTGCCACGCAAGCTCTAGTCCCTACTGAGACACCGCAAGTGTCCATACAGTAATGGAGCATGTCCGTGAAGACGATGGCTCTCCGCTAGCACCCCTGCCCTCCTGCCCTCCTCCCGCCTTCCCCACCACCCACCCCACACACGGCCCCACCTGCAGCCCCTCCAGGATGGCGGCCTGCAGGTCGGCCCGCTGCTGCAGCCGCGTGCGGGGGCCGCCGCCAGGGGCAGCAGCGGCACCAGCGGCGGCGCCGTCGGCCCCAGCTCCGCCCCCAGCCCCACCACCCTCCGGCGGCACAGTGGGACCAGGCGGCGGCTCCGTGCCTCGCCCTTCCCCAGCACCCGGCCCACCCGACGCGGCACCCTCCGTTGTTGTATCCATCGCCTCAGCTTCTGTCCCCGCCCCTCGGCTTGACGCCTGCACCGCCTCTGTGCCCGCCACCTGGTCTCCTGCCCCCAGTTGTGCCGACGCCCCTGTTGCTGTTGCTGCCGCTGCTCCTGCTCCTGCTGCTGGCCCCAGCCGCACCCCCTGCCCCTGCGCCTGCCCCGCCCCCTCGGCCCGCGCCCTGCGCTGCTCGTCGTCCAGGATGGGCCCCGCGTCGTCGTAGTGCACGTAGGGGGCGGCGGAGGCGGCCTGGAGGGGGGACAGGGGCAACAGGGGGGACAGGGCGGGCGTGGCTAGGGGCGTCAGGCAGGGGACGTCGAACTCGAGGGGGCCGCAAGGGCGTGAGGACGTACGGCAGCTTGACAGGCGGCGGGCGCGTGCAGTAGGTGCGCGGTATAGCAGTCAAGCCAGTTCGGGCAGTGTCTTCTTTGCCCCGCTTAGCGGTCCCACACCCCCCGCACTGCCTGTGAGCGCCTGGCGTACTACACCACAGCCCTGGCGAAGCATGCGCACCTGCCCGGCTGCCATGCCCAGCACCGCGTGCTGCTCCGCCATCAGCACGTCCTCCAGAGTCAGGGGAGCCCCGGGTGGCCGGGCGGGCAGGAAGCTGGCGGCAGCTGGGGCGGCCGCGGGCGCCGAGGGCAGCTCCACGTCATGCTCGGCCAGGAAGGCCTCCGCCTCAGCCCGGAGCTGCTTCACGCGAGGCAGCTGCTCGGGCCGCGAGGCAGCAGCGCTCTCGCATATCCTGTACAGTTCGTGGGCTGCCTTCCAGTAGGTGGGGTTGCTGTAGCGCGCTTTCAGGAGCGTCAGCGTGCGAGGTAGGAGAGCGAGGAAGGAGTCTAACCGGACGGTGTTGTTTGGGCTACACGACTGGATTGCCAAGCCAAGCTCTTTAAGGCCTTGGCTGAACGTTGCACGCTTCTCCAAGAGACCGGCAAGGGCTCGCCGCTGCTCTTCCTCCATGCCAAGAGCCCTTCTTGCAGACCTGTCCCCTCTGCTAACGCCTGCGCCCACTTGAGCTAGTGCACAGTTACTGTATGTAACTGGAAAATAACTCAGGGCGACAAAAGCAACACTTCTGCGAGCAACCTGTTTGTAAGTATTATGGCTAGTCTGCTACGTTTGCAGTTCAGTTAGGGTTGTACAGTTTAAGGTGTTCCAGGGTTGCAACTATGCTATAGGCATAACGTGGTGTTTGGGTCAGGTGGCGCCTGGCTTCAGGTAAGAATGAATTGTAAGAATTGGGCATCCCCTGCTTCCTAGGGAGGGCCAAGGGGAGGGCCCCGGCCCACAAGACGACTGCACCCCTCGGGGAAGCTACCTTGGATCTCCTTGGGGCGCTGTAAGATTAGAAGGGCTGCTGACCGGTGGTGGGCTGGCGCAGAGCATTGGGGTCGCGTCTCTGGTGTGCAGGTGCGCCTGTGGCAGGTCATAGCATGTCTGCCCCGGCCGAAGGGATGCAGGATAAAGCGGTCAAATGGAGTGAGCACTGCCTACCGCACTGCAACTATCATTGAGATCTCGCATGTCGCTTAGCCTGTTCCAGATTGCAGCACAATCAGGGGGGAGCATTGAGCACAAGCAAGCACAGCCTGAGCAAGCACGACACGAGTGGACGTGACCTGACGTGACCAAGGTTGGGTTGCAGGAGTGCAATCCGAACTTGGTGCCAATTTGTTGCTTAGGACTCACATGCATCACAGGTTAAAACCCTTTTCGCGGCCTGTGGGCCTGCTTCAGCGGACCGTAGAGGACCGAGGACAGGGGAGCTCCCCTGACCGAGGTGGACTAAGCCCACCTCGATTGACGCCTACGCCCTGCCATTATAGGGCAGTAGGCATTTGCCTGGTCATACATCGCCCCCAGAGACATGCCAATGGCATTGGTGGTGTGATACTGCAGCGTTAGACGGACCGGCACGACCAGGGGCACGACGGCCCCCAATTGTGTGTCCGTACCGAGGGTGACCAAGGGCACAAGGCACCTCTCGAGGACTTTTGACGGGCCAAAACTGTTACACACTAGTTTTATGCAAATGCAGACAGCTCAGTGGCGGTCGGCGCCGCGGTTGACCGTCGACCCGCGGCGAGTGGCGTGCTGGGCTTGCCGGGGCCGGGCCTTGCCGCGATGGCGTGCCCAGTGCGCGACGGCGCAGACAGCAGCAGGAACAGCACCTTCAGAAGCATCAAATGCTACTTGTTCAGCAGATGAATGGTACTTGAGCCCTGTCACGCCCCCGAGGACCGTGGGACCCATACGCGTGGCCATGCTTGAAGGTAACTGTTCGGACCAAAGTACATTTTGAAATGACACTCATCTCCACCAAGTCTGTGCTGAATGCTTGCGTAGAGGTTGACGGGTTGACGGGCACCGACCTCCCCTGCTTGGCTGACCAGCGCTCCTTCCGTCCGGGAGCTGGGACTCTCACAGCAACAGACACAGCCAGACCACCTTGGTATCCACCTCCATGATGATCCAGCCTGGCAACTAGGCTCACAAATCACACAACCGCATTACCGCGCCTCAGCGTTCCCCCATCTCCCCCCCCCCCACCCCCGCCACTCCCCCCCACGTTCCCCACCCCCCAGGCAAGGGCCGCGGCGTTGTGGCCACCCGCGACGTGGCCCCTGGGGACCTCATCCTGGCCGCGCACCCCCTCGCGCTGGCCACCTCGCACCTACAGCAGCGCCCCTCCGGCGAGCTGCTGGTGGACCAGGTGTTGGACCGCCGGCTGTACGGCAGCGCATGGTTCCGCTGCCTGTACGACGGCAGCCCGCGGTCATGCAGGGGTGAGCTGCAGCTGCAGGAGCAGGGCGCGCCGCCGCCGCCGCCGCCGCAGGTGGAGGTGGAGGCAGCGGCCGCTGTCGGAGCTCCCGCGGAGGAGGAGGGACAGGAGGGGTCACCTGCTGCGGAGGGTGGGGCGGCGGCGGCGGGGGCGGCGGCGATGCCCGAGTGGCGGCTGCCGCTGCCCCCCGAGCCGCTGCTGCCAGCTGCACCCACCTCCACCTCCGCCGGCTCCGGCCCCGCCAAGGCCGCCGCCGCCCCCGCCAAGAAGGGCTTCCTGGCCTCACGCGGGGCGGCCAAGAAGGGCGCAAAGGCGGGCAAGGCGGCCGCAGGGAAAGCAGCTTCAACAGCTGCCGCCGCCGCTGGCGGTGCTGCTGATGCCGCTGGCGGGCCGGACGGCGGCGGCGGGGTCCTGCCGCTGCCCGACCGTCGCGAGCAGACGCGGCTGGCCCGCGTGGTCAAGTTCAACTGCTTTGGCGACGACGCGGAGGACCTGGCGGCGTGCGCCGTGCGGGGGGAGGCGCCGCGGGGGCACATCGGGCTGTGGCCCGAGTTCTCGCTGTTCAACCACAGCTGCGCGCCCAACGCCGTCAACTTCGTGGTGGGCGGCGCCATGGTGGTGCGGGCCGTGGCGCCCATCAGGGAGGGCCAGGAGGTGGGCGGGGGAGGGAGGGGGGTTGGATGTGGGTGAGCGGGTGGGAAAAGGCCCTGTGGTTGCACAGGGGAAATGCAGCAGAGGGACGAGGCTGGCAGAGTGGTTAGGGGCCTACGGAGGCCCGCACGAGGACAGGGGGAGACAAGATTGCAACGCCAGGGAGTGCCCAGGAGTGGCGAATTGCAGAGAGGGCCGGGTAGCAGAGCGCCTGGGGGATGGGAAATGTGGGTAGCGAGAAGCAGGACAGAGGGAGACCGCAACGGGGCAAGCGCAGGATAGTTGTGTGCATGAAGTCTAGGGACTAGGGACCAGATCCGGGACACTGTTGCTCCAGAGCTGAGCAAAAACGACGGAGGGGTGCCACTGGTCCTCCATGCAGAGCCATCCTCCACACCTACCAGCTCCTACAGAAACATTCCTCTCCCGCCCTCCCCCTCCCCCCAGGTGACCATCTGCTACCTGGGCCGCCCCCAGCTGCTCCCCGTCACGCGGCGTCTGGCGGTGCTGGCGGAGGACTACGGCTTCGAGTGCACCTGCGAGCGGTGCACGGTAGGGTGGGGGCGAGGGTTGTAAGGACTGACAGGAGGGGGGTGGAGCATGGCGAGCGGGCGCGGCGGGAGAGAAACAGTAATGAGGACACGGGGTTGACTGAGAGCGGGGTTGGAAGACTGGCATGAGGTCCTGGGGTATAAAACTTAAATGTTCTCCTTCCCTCCCCTTCAAACCCTTGCTTTGCAAATGCTGGAGCGTGGTTTCCTGTGCTGTGCTCACCTGCGGTAGCGCCCCACGTGCCGTCCCTGCTACACCCCTGGCGTCACCCCCGTCGTCACCCCCGTCGTCGCCTGCCTGCGCAGGCCGAGCAGGAGCAGTACGACAAAGTGGATGACGTGTACCTGGAGATGTACGAGGCGCTGGACGAGCGGCTGGGGCCCGCCTTCCTGGAGGCGCGGCAGCGGGGCGACGCCGAGGGGGTGCGCGAGGTGGCGGCGGAGGTGCGCGCCTGGCTGGGCCGCCTGTACGGCTGCTTCCGCAAGACGCTGCTGGCGCCGCGGTACAGGCAGTACTTCCAGGCCAGCCTGTACGACGCGTACGACTTGCTGCTGCAGTGCGGGCAGGCGCTGGGGGAGGGGCCGGACGGCAGCGCGCTGCACGAGGTAAGGGGGGAGGTGCGGGGGCTGGTGTATGGGGGGGGGTGGACTTGGCAGGGCAAAACCCGCACGAGGGGTTGTGGGGTTTGGGGTGCGCAGGCAGAGGGGAGGGGTGCTGCCCTTTCCCAGTGCAGTGGCCAGGCAAAAGTCCTTCCCGGCCTTTCGCACAACGTCCTTTTCCCCCTGCGTACCCTCCACCCCCCGCCCCCAGGCGCTCAAGGCCGTGTCCGCGGTGTCCCCCGGCTCCGACCTGCACGTCATCCTGGCGGTGCGCTACGCCGACTGGGTGGCGGAACAGCCGCAGCACGGGCCCGGCAGCGCGCTGGCGGCGGCGGCGGCGGCGGGCGTGCGGCGGGCGCACGTGGCGCGGTACGGCCCGGTGGGCGGGGGGCTGATGGCGCGGCTGGAGCAGCTCAACCGCACGCTGCACGCGGTGGCGTGAGGGGGCAGGGGAGCGGGGAGGAGGAGGAGGAGGAGGAGGAGGAGGAGGAGCGGGGCAGGCGTTGCAGGGTGCTGGAGGGTGGTGGCTTGACCTACGGGTGCTGCTGTTGTGACCCCGTGCGGCGTGCGCTTCTGTTACCGGTAGCCATCTGCCGCGGTCAGCAGTATGGTAGCACACGGTTTGAGGGGGCGTGAGGGGGAAGGGAGGTGGAAGGGAGACGGGGTGGACATTTGTGTCGAAAGGTGGTGATTTGGCTTACGGTCGCTGCCCTTTCGACCCCGTGCGGCGTGCACTCTTGTATACCGTCTCGTGCTGCCAGCGGTATCGTAGCACACGGTTTGTAAGGGGCTCTGTGATCCTTTGCAAAGAGACGCACGGTTGTGGGGCGGTGTAAGATGTCCGTGCGCGCTGTTGCGCGTGGAGCTCTCGAGTCTGGACATGGGCTCTGCATCACACCAGGTGGTAAAGCCGCGACTGGCAGTGATGGAGCCGTGCACATGTGCGGGGCTGTACAGGGTGTGTGGGTGAACGCGCAGCACCACAGGGGGCTCAGGGGGTGTGGTCAGGTCTCAGGTGTGGGTTGACGTGCGACGTACGTCTGGGCCGCCAGCATGTGGTACGCCTGACGTGATGGCATGGTGAGGCGGTCTGCAGCTGCTTGCACACTACTGCTGGCCGGGCATGGCCAGCATGCGCTGGGGCTTGCAAGCTTGCGTGGTTTTACGGTAGCGTGGAGCAGCGTGGAGGGTTGAAGACCATCATACACCCGGTCAACACTGCGGTACCTGTAATGGCATGGCGCTCGGCACAGCGGACGCTGAGGAGTGGTGCACGCGTTGGCAGTTGGAAGCTGAGGATGGATGGTTGTCAACTAAGGGCTTGAAGCTCGGTGGCCTGGCCTATGGCATATGCATGGCAATACTCTGTCACTGCCAAGGGTGACTTGAGGCCCGGCCTGTGGGGCTGGCGTGAGGTGTCCACCATCCACCCAAGACACGCTGTGACAAGGCAGTGCAGACCGCTTTTCGCGAATGAGCGCTAGTTGCAAGGTGCCTAAAGGGTCACTCGACATAGTATCAACGCATGCCGCAGGCGTTGCCCTGCGTGTCCTGGCAGGTCAGCGCTGGCCAGCCACCATCCCTCATCGTGTTTTTTCCCGCGTCCCGTACGCCGAGCCCGCCAAAATGATACACAATGCCACACAACGCCTGATCGGAAACCGTAGCTATACTTGAAAACAATACGGGTTGGTGTTTACCTATTGAGTATGATCGACATTGCGGGGCAGCACTTTTTCACCGGCACCTTGCCGGCATCATCGGCGCTGTGGCGTGTCGTGAGCGTTGGCGATGGCAGCACCCAGGCCCTCCTAGTTGACTGCCATGGCTCAATCTACCAGCTGGTGGGCCCCGCTCCTGGGGAGCAAGGTCTTTCGCTAAGGAAATGGACAAGCATCGAAGTCCACGAGCCTGAGGAGCACGCATTCAAGGCAAACTTTCCCCTTGCCTGCTGGGATCAGTACTGTGGCTGCATGTTTGCGGTAGCCTGGGACGCCGTCGTGCGCATATCGGAGCAGGGCGACGCAACTGTCATCGCGGGCCACCCCAAGGAGTCGGGGCAGCAACGCGACGGCGTTGGGCTGTCGGCGCGCTTCCATGACTGCCAGGAGATTATGTCGGACGGCGAGGGCTGCCTGTACGTTCTGGACTCCAGGAAGCTGCGCAGGCTGCAGCTGCCTGCCGCTTGGCGGTCCCCCCTGCCGGCATCCGCGCCTGCCCCCGCAGCAGCGCCGGTAGCGGCACCGGCACCAGCGGCACCGCCAGCAGCAGCAGCGGCTGCGCCAGACAGCCCCCACAGCCCCATGCCCCAGCAGCAGCAGCAGCAGCCACAAGACTCCAAGACAGATGCGGTAAGCCCAGCTGCACGCATTTTCCCCGCTGGGGAGGTACAGGTCACCACGGTGGCATGCGGCCGCCTGGACGGCCGCCTGCGCCGCGGAGCCTACGACCCCGCCAGCCGCAGCCTGGTATTATGCACCCGCACGGCCGTGTGCCGCCTGCCGGTGGCGGGGCTGGGGCCGGAGGCGGCGGCAGGGGCAGGTGCGGGGGCGGTGCACGAGCTGGAGGTGATTGCGGGCAAGCGGGGCAGCGATGACAAGGAGGGCCGGGGGCACAGGGACGGGGCGTGCAAGGCGGCGCGCTTCTTCAACATCCAGGGCGTGGCGGTGGACGGCAGGGGCACGGCCTGGGTGCTGGACGGCAACGCGGAGTGCGACGACGAGGAGGAGGACAGCGACGGCGAGGGGGCCAAGGGAGGGGCCCGCCTGAGGCGGCGCGGTGGCCACCATCTACCACGGCCGCCGCCACCACAGCATCGCCGTGCTGCGGAACGGCTGTCTGGGCCTTGTGCGAGGGGGCGAGAAGGAGGTGACGCTGCTGCAGCTGGGCCTCACGCCGCCCGGGGCAGGCACCGGCCCCAGCCGGGGCCCCGCCGGCACCCTTGCCTCCGACCTGGGCGAGCTGCTGGACCGGCAGCCGGACGGCAGCGCGGACGTGGAGGTGGAGGTGGGCGGGCAGGTGTTCGCAGCACACCGCGGCGTGCTGGCGGCGCGCAGCCCCTACTTCCGGCAGCGGCTGGACCCCGGGGCGGGCTTTGCAGAC
>VFQN01002258.1_pt1 | contig 30259 bp, 45 predicted proteins | sample 3512371 | NCBI WGS metagenome assembly VFQN01 (sample SAMN10412370, study PRJNA504923) | tailings metagenome | isolation source: Replicate 2 from Balatoc abandoned mine | place: Philippines: Itogon, Benguet | collected 2017-08-28 | reverse complement strand
GCATGTTAGAGGATATGTACAAGGGATACATGCGCTATGGCATGTTCCACGAGCTATGCTAGCTGGACTTCGGCGTGCAACGGGTCCATGGGCCAGTGCTGGTGGGCCCCTGAGCTGCCCCAGTCGCAGTGCTCTTGTAATGCCGCCTGTCGGTGCTCATACAGTGGCCCAACGAGCGCTGAAGACGCACATGACGGTGTATGGCGTGTGGTTGCCGGGGGGCCGAACTGGTTGCACCTGCGCTTCTTGACACGAGCTGCAGGACGGGGCGGGGAGTGCTGTGCAAGCATCCAGGCTGCTGCTGCGGCTGTCAGGGAGCTGGGCAGGGCTACTGCCCATTGTGCGGGGGTAGTGGGTTGGGGAAGGGTCGTGTGGCATTGGGTCCTGCGTGGTTCGGCACGTGGCAGCACAAGTGGCATCACGCCATGACGCATCGACGAGGGAGGTGTGGCCCTGCAGCAGGGCACATGCGCCTGCAACGCAGGCCGCACCTACCCATGCTGCTGCCGCTCCCCACACACACTCATGTCGTCCTGCCCACCCTGGCAATCCGCCCTCGCAGGCCCCGGTGGCTCTCCCCCCTCCCCCTCCTTCCCCTCCGCCGGCCCCGCGCCTTCCCCCTCCCCCGACGTCCTCACCGACGCCACCCTGCGCTACCACTACTACGTGGAGGTGGGCGTGGATGCGCACAGGCACGTGGCGCCCTTCCGAGAGGAGTGGGCCGGGAACGCGCTGGGCATGGTGCCCCCCGCGCCCCCAGCCGGCGTCAGCCAGGCCTACTACGACGCCCTGCTGCGCCAGTCCCTGGACGAGATGCGCACGGAGTACGCCTCAGCCGTAAAGCGCTCGATTGTAACGTACGTGCTGGGGTCGCCTGTGGAGCGGAGGCGGCTGGACCTGGTGCCCCTGGAGCCGCTGCTGGCGGCCCCCACGCCGCTGCAGCTGTCGTGGGCGGCGGTAGTGGACAGGGACCTGGGGCCTGCGTGGCGTGCGGACGTGGACGCGGCGCGGGAGGAGGTGGCGTGGACGCTGCAGACGCTGTCCGCGAACGCGCTGGAGCTGTCGCGGCTGTGGCACGAGGGGTGCGGCACGCGGTTCAGCAGCGCGCTGCTGTGCGCGGTGGACGTGGCGGAGGTGGTGTGCCGGCTACCCATGGCGGCGGAGGCGTGGGCGGAGGTGCAGGGGGAGGTGACGGAGGCGGTCAAGGCGCAGCTGTGGACCAGCTGGGCGCCAAAGAGCCTGGAGGTGTGCACCCGGCTGCCGCCCGTGTTCATCAACGGGGACGCGGATGCGTACTTCCGGTCCATCGCCACGCTGCAGAGCAACCAGCTGCGGGGGCTGGTGGCGCGCAGCTTGGAGCGGTACGCCGCGTTCTTCGAGCAGCACCAGCCGCCGGTGAAGGAGGGCGCGGCGGGGGGCGGCAGCCGGCCCAGCGAGGCGGTGGTGGACCCGCAGCAGGACACGCTGATGTGGAGCGTGCCGCCCCTGTATGTGCTGGACCTGATGGAGCTGGACGGTGAGGGAGGGGGCGGGGCCAGGGGCGTGAAGCGTGTGGAACCATGGGTTGTGAGGGAGGATGGTACGGGGTCGAGGGCGTGGGGACAGGGGCGGGAAGCGTGCGGGGTCAGGGCGTTGCGGAGAGTGGGGTGAGGGGTTCATGGGAAGGCTAGGGTTTGGGGGCGTGTGCGGAAGGGGCACAGCTCGTGATGTTGTCAGAACCAGCGCGAAGCTAATGGGCTGGAGGGAGGGAAGCGCCTGGGAAACATTAGGGCAGAAGGGTGGGGGAGGGCTGTAATTACGATGTGAGTGGCGCTCGAAGGAAAGGGCCAGGAGAGGCAATGCGGAAGCTGGGATGTACTAAGGAGCTCAGGGGATTGCAGCTAGGAAACGGAGAGGGTTGACTCACCTCAAGGCAGCGGCGTGGGGTGAGCACTGACGTCAAGGGCACCAACGTACAAAAGGCACGGTGTGGCGGTTGTGTGTGGGGGAGGCATTTGCCAAGCTTGTGTAGCGCCATGGGGACAGCAGGTAAGCGACGCACGCCATTGCAAGGTGGGGTCGCCTCAAGCTAACGGGATACTAGCTGACACGGCACCCCGCCCTCCTGGCCACCAGGCAAGCCGTCGTACAAGCCCACGTTCCAGGAGGTGGAGGACACTGTGCGCACGGTGCTTGACAACATGGTGGTGGCGGTGACGGGGCTGCCACGCGTGGGCAGCAACACCGTGGGCTCCACCTCGTTCACGCCGCCGCCGCCCGGCGCGCTCATCCCGCCCAGCACCTCCACCATCCCCACCACCAGCCTGCAGGAGGAGAGCGTGGTGCTCACGAAGAAGGTGCGCAACAAGAGCATGTCTCGGCTAGCTAGCGAACCGCTTTGCATGGGCCGAACTGAATGGGGCAGGTGACTGTGGAGGTCGCCGAGACGTGCTACACGCCCTGATCGTGCGGTGTGGTGTTGCTGCGTGCCCAAGTGGTTAGTCACACAGTTGCGGCACGCCTGCCTCCATGCCCACCTGTTCCGCAGCGCGTGCTGTCCATCATGGACCGCAACACGGGCGCGCCCAAGCTGCTGGCCTCGCTGTTCGAGCCGTGGATGTGGCTGCTGGGCGAGGAGGCGGAGGCCACGGTGCGCGGCTTCCTGGACCGCGCGCCCGAGCCCACGCTGCCCGAGTTCCAGGCGGAGATCGACAAGCTGCGGGACGCGGCGGCGGCCATCCGCGCCATTTGCGTGGACGACGTGCGGACGGGTGAGGCGCTGGAGGAGGGCAGGGGGCAGGAAGAGGGCAGGGGCAGGAGGTGGAGCGGGTGCCGGGGTGCAAGGGGCCATAGCTGAGCAGGCGGAGCTGTCGGTGTGGCGGAAAGCGCGGGTTCGCCTTCAATGAGGCTTACTTGGGCTCTAAGACAGCGTAATGGGAATGTGGAGCAGAGACGCTGTGCGGATTCGTTCGCAGGCATCTACCTGGTCCGCACGCGCGCGTTCAAGGAGCTGCTGGCCTCCCGCGCGGAGCTGCTGGTGCGGCGGCTGCTGGACCACATCCGCAACACCGTGCGCAACTGCAACATCAAGATCAACGAGGAGTACCAGGTGAGAGGGACGGCGTGATGGATGAGAGGATGACGCACGGGCGTTTCACCAGACACGTGGCATGCCTTTGGAGACCCCCGGGCTGTAGAGCAACGGTTGGTCATCCTGGTGGAAGGGAGAAGTGGTTCTGGCCACCATCCACGTGCAAGCAGCAGTGCGGCCATCGAGGCCGCGCCCCTGAACCGGACTTCATGTTGCATGTGCTTCAACACTGTGCGTGTTGGTCGCCCGACCTGCAGGTCATGACCGCCGAGATGGCCAAGCCCAGCACCTGCGCGGAGGAGATGCTGGCGCTCAAAAAGTACATGGCCAAGAGCGCGCAGGACCAGGAGCGCCTGCGGGACACCATCCAGCAGAACAAGGACAAGGACGACTTCCTCATGCTGCACAGGTAGGGGTAATTGATTGGGAGCGCGTGTGGGTTGTGTACCACCCTTAACCCACGTGCCCCCGAGCCACGCGGGTCCGGCGTCTGCCCGCCGTTATGTACACGGGACAGCCGTGTCCAGCTTGCTGTGTCCATCAACACTTAAGGCTTCGCCCAACACACCTGACGCCCGTGTTTCCCATCTCCGTTGTGGCAATGGCTAAACGCACAGGTATGCCATCGCCGAGGAGGACGTGGAGGTGGCGGTCAAGGCGTACGAGTGGCCGCGGCGCATGGTGGACGTGATGAAGGAGGCCACCGCCAAGGTGACGGCGGAGCACAAGGAGTTTGAGGCGCAGCTCAAGGCGCGGCGCAGGGACTTCGGCGAGCTGCTGGAGGGCTACACGCGGGAGCTGGACGGCTACGCGCACAAGAGCGAGATGGTCAAGAGGGACCAGATCGCGGCGGAGGTGGGACCATTGGGGACCATGGGAGATGGCACGTGGGGAAAAGGGCGAAGAGCTGTAATTTCCGGGTGGCTTGAGCAAGCGTGGAGAGGCTGCGCATTGTCCTTCTTTCCATTTGGAAAGTGCGTTGACCCACATGCGGTAGGTATAGGGTATTGACGGTGTGTGGCTGTGTGCAGGTGACGGACCTGGCGGAGAAGCTCAAGGCGGCCCAGGTGGAGGGTGATGCCATCAACGGGCAGGAGCGGCTGTTCGGCTGGGCGCCCACAAAGTACGGCAACATCGCCAAGATGACCACGGCGCTGGAGCCGTACCTCATCCTGTGGACCACCGTCTCGCAGTTCTACGACAAATTCGCGTCCTGGATGAACGGGCCCTTCTATAAGCTGCACCCGGAGGAGGTGGAGTCCGACACCAACGACGCGTTCAGGTACCGTACCGTAACACTTACATAAATGTCGGCCAGCTTACGCGTAAACGAAGTGTTTGGGTTCCTGGGCCACCAGGGGCTTCCGGGTGAGCTGCAAAGAGGGCACATGCCCAGCGGTGAGATAACTTGTTGCTGTGACTGCCGGTGCTGAGGCGTCCTGTTGCTGTGCGCCCACGCAGGCGGCTGTACAAGCTGACCAAGGTGTTCAGCGGCGGCAGTGGGGTGGAGATCCGCGAGGCGCCGCTGGCGGTGGCGGAGGAGGGCAAGGCGCGCGTGCAGTCCTTCCAGGTGCGTGCAGCGCTAAGCAACACCACGCCACCGGCCACGTGCTTTTCGCTTTCTGCTCGGACTCTGATGCCTTTCTCCCCCAACCAGCACCTTGCACGCTACCGTACCTGCCTGCAAGCACTGCCGCAGCTAGTGTGACCCGGAATACAAAGCGCACTGCATAATGAGTTTATGACTGCACCTATAACATGCTGAACGTTGAATTTTGCGCAGGAGCACCTGCCGCTCATCACCGCCATCTGCAACCCCGGCCTGCGCGACCGCCACTGGTCGTCGCTGGCAGAGGTGGTGGGCTTCGAGATCCGGCGCGACGAGGTGACGTCCCTCAAGCGGCTGCTGGAGTACGACATCGCCACCCACATCATTAAGCTGGTGGAGATCAGCGACAGCGCGTCGCGCGAGTGGTCCATCGAGAAGGCGCTGGACAAGATGATGACGGACTGGAAGGGCCTGGCCTTCGAGCTGGGGCCCTGGAAGGAGACGGGTGGGTGCCTGCGCCTGTGCCGTTGCAAAGTGTTTGCTGCCAACAGCACTGCCCGCAAGGCCCGAAGCTACATGACACAGACAGCCTCCGTACTACTGCCCTAGCTGTACGGCACCAGCACACACAGTTAGTGGTTGCTGAGCAGATCTGTGTGTAGTATGCCGTGCGTGTTTTCACTTGCGTGGGATATGTATGCCTCTCCAGGCACGTACATCCTCAAGGGCGGCCCCGTGGACGAGGCGCTGGGCCTGCTGGACGACCACGTGGTCAAGACGGCGGCCATGTCGGCGCCAAGCCCTTCGCCGACAGGCTGGGGCCGTGGGAGAAGAAGCTCATGCGCTTCCAGGTGGGGCCTGCGGCGACGCCTGCCTTGGCAGCTGTAACGTTGCATGCTGCTCACCACCCGCGTATTGACTTGCCCTAGTTCGCTCACCAGTCCCATCCGCAACGCATACAAGTGCGCTGCCTGCCGTGCCTCACACGGTGAGACTAGGTACCAACATTTTTGGCTTGGGCGTCCACAGGAGATCCTGGACCAGTGGCTCAAGTGCCAGGGCAAGTGGCAGTACCTGGAGCCCATCTTCGGCGCGGAGGAGATCATGAAGCAGATCCCCACCGAGGGCGCCGCCTTCCGCTCCATGGACTCCACGTGGCGGCGCATCATGGAGGAGGTGCGCCGCCAGCCGCTCATGATGGACGTGGCGGACGTGCCCGGCCTGCTGGAGGACCTGGTGGCGTGCAACCAGAGCCTGGACGTGGTGGAGAAGGGCCTCAACGACTTTTTGGACACCAAGAAGATGGCCTTCCCGCGCTTCTTCTTCCTGTCCAACGACGAGGTGCTCGAGGTGAGGGTTGTCTGCGTGGCCTGTGTGGATGGCGCTTTTTGACGTGGCCTAGGCGGCGTGCATGCGGTTGGTGGATGCAGAGTGACGTGAGGTGCAAAGGCTGAGCGAATATGGGCTTGTGCGTGGGGGAGCTCCTTTGACGTAGCCGTGGGAGTTCTTGTGCCTGTGGCCGCAGATCCTGTCCGAGGCCAAGGACCCGCTCAAGATCCAGCCCTTCGTCAAGAAGTGCTTCGAGGCCGTCAAGGAGTTCGACTTCGAGAGCAACGGCGAGATCAGCGGGCTCATATCGGTGGAGAACGAGCGCATCCAGTGGATCGAGAGCGTCAACCCCGCCACGACAGGTGCGTGCCGCTCACCCTCGGGTCCAGCAATCTTCATGAACGACTTGTTCATGCCCAAGGCAACCCTCCGCCAATTCCGCGCCTGCAATCGTATCCCCCCGGTGTGACCCATGCCGCCGCACATGCCAACGCCGCCCCTCGCCCTCCTCAATGCAGGTGCGGTTGAGCGCTGGCTGCTGGAGTCCGAGGGCTGCATCCGCCGCACGCTGCACAAGGTTGCGGGCGAGGCGCTGGCGGCCTACGCCAAGACGGACCGCAGCAAGTGGATCTTGGAGTGGCCGGGACAGATTGTGCTCAACTGCAGCCAGGTGGGGTCCCCGCCAACCGCGCCCAGCGCCCAGTGCCCACGTTCCCCCCAGCCCAAGCTCCCAGCACGATATCCTACAGTTGGGCTGAACGCCTTCTCCGCTCCTACTACAGCAGTACAGTCTGTTGGACAATGAACCATAGTCATGAAAGCATGCTGCGCGTACGGTGCTGTACACCTACAGGTGCACTGGACGTCGGAGGTGACCAAGGCCATCGAGACGGGCGGCAGTAAGGGCCTGGCGGCCTACGCTGAGCACTGCACGCTGGAGCTGAACAAGATCGTCAACCTGGTGCGCGGCCAGCTGGCGGCGCTGGAGCGCGCCACGTGCGGCGCGCTGGTGGTGATCGACGTGCACGCGCGGGACGTGGTGGTGGGCATGGCGCGAGACGGCGTGGAGGACCCGCGGGACTTCAAGTGGGAGAGCCAGATGCGGTACTACTGGGAGTTCAACGAGCAGCCGCCGTCGGGTGGGTGCTGGGCAGCATACTGCAGGCCCCGTGCAATGAAGGAGCGAGCCTTTGGGGCACCACACCTAGTGCTTGCTGCTCGGACTTATATCCCTGGCACGGGTGCTCAAGGTGTCGTAAACTGGACGGCTTCGCTGAACAGCAGGGGTGTGCAGGGATGACGCATACAGCGCGTGCGGGAGCTGGTGCCCCACGGCGGGCTTGCTCGTGCTGCAGTGATTGGGTCGGCAGTAGTGTGATTATGTCCTGTAACCGTCCCTGCTGCCCCCCTCCCTTCTGCGCAGGCGTGCACCCGCAGGAGACGCTGGTGGTGCGCATGATCAACGCGGAGGCGCTGTACGGCTACGAGTACCTAGGCAACAGCGGCCGCCTGGTCATCACGCCGCTCACGGACAGGTGGGAATGGGAAGGGTCCCCCTTGCAGGCTTTGCAGCGGTATTAAGTAGGGTGACTTGCACCTTGCCGATGCAGGCTCCGTGTTCCACACGTTGTAGCACAGAGGGTAGTGTTGGTTGCAGTGACATCTTTCCTTCGCACTGATCCTGTTGTGCCACCCGCCCTGTTCCTGCCAGGTGCTACCGCACGCTCATGGGCGCCATCCACATGAACCTGGGCGGCGCGCCCGCCGGGCCCGCCGGCACGGGCAAGACGGAGACCACCAAGGACCTGTCCAAGGCGCTGGCCATCCAGTGCGTGGTGTTCAACTGCTCGGACGGCCTGGACTACAAGGTACGGCACCACCTTCGCCTGCTACTTGTCCACCCCTTGCGTGCGTGCGTGGTGCGGTTCCTGGGGCCAGCCGCACAATGTCTTGTGTCTTTAGCCGGCCTACATGTTACGTAATAGCTCAGCTGAGCACCTACATTATGACAATGACTGCTTGTCCTCCCCCTGCAGGCCATGGGTCGCTTCTTCAAGGGCCTGGCGTGCAGCGGCGCGTGGGCGTGCTTCGACGAGTTCAACCGCATCGAGCTGGAGGTGCTGTCCGTGGTGGCGCAGCAGGTGCTCACCATCATCCGCGCCAAGGCGCTCAAGGTCAAGACGTTCCTGTTCGAGGGCACCGAGATCCGGCTAGTGCCCACATGCAACGCCTTCATTACCATGAACCCCGGATACGCGGGTCGCTCGGAGCTGCCGGACAACCTCAAGGTGAGGGGACTTCGCTTCAGGCCTGTGGAAGCACGGAACGCCCCGTGGTGTGGCCGCAACGGACAGGGTTCGATGCCCCGCTCCTTGCAGCGCTGTGACTGTTGATGCACCTTCAGCGCTTACCCTCCGCTGTTCGCACGCCTCCATACGCGACCCGGCCCCTGCTGTTGCTGTTGCTCGTTCCCCTAGGCGCTGTTCCGCGACGTGGCCATGATGGTGCCCGACTACGCCATGATCGCCGAGATCATCCTCTACTCGTTCGGCTACCTGGAGGCGCGATCCATGGCGCGCAAGCTGGTGCAGACCTACCGCCTGTGCTCCGAGCAGCTGTCCAGCCAGGACCACTACGACTACGGTGGGTTACACCCCCGCAACACACCCACTTGCATGCCTGTCCACCACCGCGCTCAGCTGCCAGACTGCTTCCCCTCCACCCTCAGGGTCCCCTGCTGACATCCAGCCCTGCCTAGCCTTGCCAGCTAGTGACCCTGCATCGTACAGGCTGGCTACCGTTTTCCCATGGCGCCCTTACAAAACCACCGCCCCTTACCCCTGCCCCCAGGCATGCGCGCCGTGATGAGCGTGCTGCGCGCCGCCGGCAACCTCAAGCGCGCCTTCCCCGACAGCGCCGAGGACGTGCTCATGCTGCGCGCCATCAACGACGTCAACCTGCCCAAGTTCCTGGACCAGGACGTGCCGCTCTTCAACGGCATCCTGTCGGACCTCTTCCCGGGCGTCGAGCTGCCCGCCGTCGATTACGACAACCTCGTGGCCGCCATTCGGGACAACTGCGCCAAGAACAACCTGCAGCCGCTCGACTCCTTCATTACCAAGGTCATCCAGCTGTACGAGATGATTGTCGTACGGCACGGGCTGATGCTGGTGGGCCAGTCGTACGGCATGAAGACGGCGGCGTACCGGGTGCTGGCGGCGGCGCTGTCGGACCTGAACGCCAAGGGCCTGAACAAGGAGTTCCACACCAAGTTCTACGTGCTCAACCCCAAGAGCGTGACCATGGGCCAGCTGTACGGCGCAGAGGACCCTGTGTCCAAGGAGTGGACGGACGGTGTGCTGGCGGTGCTGTTCCGCAACGCCACGCGCGACACCTCGCCCGACCGCAAGTGGGTCATCTTTGACGGCCCCGTGGACGCCATCTGGATCGAGAACATGAACACGGTGCTGGACGACAACAAGAAGCTGTGCCTCAACAGCGGCGAGATCATCGCCATGCAGGTGCGCGGGAAAGCGTGCACCCCCTAAGCCCTTGCTCTGCCCCACACCAGCCTGACCTGCCTTGCCCAATCCCCATATGCCATCACCTGCCACCACCTGACCAAGCATTCTCCAAGCCAGTCTCCTAGTCTCATATGGGTTTACTTATCAATGATGGCCTGTCTCCTTGCTGTTTTGTAACCGTCGCAGGGCCTGATGAACATGCTCTTCGAGGTGCAGGACCTGGCGGTGGCCTCCCCTGCCACCGTGTCCCGCTGCGGCATGGTGTACGTGCAGCCGGCGCTGCTGGGCTGGCGGCCCGTCATGCTTTCGTGGCTGGACACGCTACCCGAGGCGGTCACGCCCGCCATGAGGACGCAGCTCACGGCGCTGTTCGACTGGCTGGTGCCGCCCTGCCTGCGTGTGGCGCTCAAGTACCTGCGCAGCCCGCAGCCCATGCAGGTGGGTCACGCCTCATGGGGCGGGAAAGAAAGTGTGTCCTGACAAGCTGCAGAGAGTCACGGCCGCAGGGTCTAACATGGGCATGCTACGGTCCACAGCATTTGGCAGGCACTTTGTGGGCGGGCGTGTAAACACGGGGGAGAGCCTCGTGCGCCTGCTTGAGCGTTGGGTATGTAACTGACGTTCTTCTTTCTCCTTCTCTGTGTCGTGCGCAGGACATCAACATGGTCATCTCGCTGATGCGGCTGCTGGAGGCGCACCTGGACGAGTTCAGGCCCGACGCGCCCGCCGCGCCGCCGCCGGGGGCGGCCGCCGTCAAGGAGCTCTCGGAGGCGCAGATTGGCTCCCTGCTGCAGGTGGGCCCCCAACCAACGCACACACAAACGCACACAATCTGTGCCGTGACCGCTGGACCGCTAGGCCGGTTTTGTGCTGCCCGTGCTGTCCCCTGCTTGTGGCATGTCCTCGCTGGCGCATGCCGTACTGACGAAGCGTCTCCTGGATGAAACGCCGCAGGGCTGCTTCCTGTTCGCCGTGGTGTGGAGCATCGGCGGTGTGACGGACGCCGAGGGGCGGCAGAAGTTCGACCAGCAGCTGCGCAAGCTGCTAGCACACGACCCCCTGCCCGAGGCGGCCACGCACGTGGCCCCTGGCACGCCGCACAAGATCACCGTGCCCTTCCCCGAGGGCAGGATGGTGGGTGCTGGCTCCTGGCTGCTGGCTTCTAGCTGCCTCTCCTATCCATCGCGCCTTTGGGCCGCCGTTTCAGTGCTTTACACAGTGCCAGGCCCTTCCAATCTGTGGAAACAGCCATGCATGCTAGTGATGGTACCCAAGGCAGTCATACCTGCTTGTGATGATACCCAACGTGTTGTGTCACTGGCTGTGCTTGCAGGTGTACGACTTCATGTTCGACAAGAGCCGGCTCAAGTGGGTGCCGTGGCTGGACAGCTCTGACGGCGGCAGCCGCGCGCTGGACCCCGAGGCCGAGTACTCCACCATCATCGTGCCCACAGTGGACACCGTGCGCTACAGCTACCTGCTGGACAAGTTCGTGACGCACCACATGCACTGCCTCTTCGTGGGCCCCACAGGTGCGTACGTGGGCGGCAGGCCGCACAGCCGGGAGCGGCACAGGCTGACCGGTCACCTGCTGTGTGTATCAGGCGCAAGCCTGCACCGGGATGCCGGTGTCCGTATGAATGTGCGTAAGGGCCGCATAGGCGGGGCCGGGGGCATATGTAGCCCTCGTGCAGGTCATACGAAGGTACTCACGCGCTGTACAGGCTGGTGTGCCAGTGAGAGCCGTATGATTCAGAGCTGACGTGTGTCCTGACGGTCCGGCTGCAACCCCACCCAACGCTGCGCCTCCCTCAGGCACCGGCAAGACGGCGTACGTGAAGAAGCACCTGCAGCAGGGCCTGCCCGACACGTTCGTGTCCATGCTCATGACGTTCAGCGCGCAGACGTCCGCCAACGTGACGCAGGACATCGTGGACGGCAAGCTGGACAAGCGGCGGCGCGGCGTCTACGGCCCGCCGCAGGGCAAGCGCATGGTCATCTTCGTGGACGACCTCAACATGCCGCAGGTGGGTTAGGGTTGGCCAGGCTGGTGGCAAGGCAGCGCTTTCTAGGCCGACACCATGGTGTCACACTGTAAGAGCCCGTACTGTACGGCGCGTTGGCATGGTTGAGCGGGTGGTGTCGTGAGTCGCACGGCGTGCCGAGGGCTTGCAAGGGAGCAACCTGGTGTTTCGATGTGCTTCACTAGCTGACCGACAGCCGTTGATTTTATGTGTCCTGTGTGCCGACCGCCACGCAGGTTGAGGAGTACGGCGCGCAGCCTCCCCTCGAGCTGCTGCGGCAGTGGATGGACCACGGCGGGTGGTACGACCGCAAGGAGCTCACGCTGCGCAAGCTGCAGGACATCCAGTTCGTGGCGGCCATGGGCCCGCCGGGCGGCGGCCGCAACGCCGTCACCAACCGCTACCTGCGCCACTACTCCGTGGTCAGCGTCACCGCCTTCGACACAGACAACCTCAGGTGGGCCCCAGCAGGTCCCAGACCCCGCCGGCGCAAACACGCGCTGCTCCATTTCCTTTCCTGCAGTGAACTCATCCTCGTACCGAGGTCTGCCTGCTGGTATGACGTACGCGACCTTGGTTCACCCTGCCTGCACCAGGAGGACCTGCATTTATGCCGGTACTGCTGGCGTGTTGTTCGTGAACCCCATGTTCGGTACCCTTCCCTTTTGTGCAGCACCATCTTCACCGCGCTGGTGGACTGGTACATGAAGAAGTTCAACTACACAGGCGCCGCCGTGGCCCGGCTGGCCAAGCCGCTAGTGGCCGCCTCGCTGGAGGTGTACGACCTGGTGCAGCGGGAGCTGCTGCCCACGCCCACCAAGAGCCACTACACCTTCAACCTGCGCGACGTGTCCAAGGTCTTCCAGGTGCGCACATTGCGCACGGCCCTCGCTTGCTCCCCTGTTCCCCTTACCTACCCTACTCCTCTCTGCCTTGTCCACACATAACCCACCTTAAATGTACATAATGCGTTGCAATTTATATCCCTCTTCAGTGCTCACACCTCCTTCACGTTGCCTTGCACGCTGAATCCGTCCACACAGGGCATCACCTGTGAGCCTGCCTCGGCGCTTGCTTCTAATCGCCGGACATGCCACTTGCTTCGCCCTCTACTAGTACCTGCTTCTTAATATGCTACTGTGTCCCCGCAACTGCATCGCTACACAGGGCATCACCAAGGCGGGCCCCAACGTGGAGGACCCCGCCATGATGACCCGCCTGTGGACGCACGAGGTGCTGCGCGTCTTCTACGACCGCCTCGTGGACGACGCCGACCGCCAGTGGATGGGCCGCACGCTGGGCGGCCTGCTGGAGCGCCACTTCAAGGAGCGGCTTGTCAAGGTGCTGTCCATGCCCGAGGCCGCAGCAGCAGGGGGCGCAGAGCCCAGCCCGGAGGCGGTGCTCACCGCGCTTCGAACGCTCATGTTTGCGGACTTTTTGGTGCCTGGGGCCGACCCACGGGTCTATGGGGAGGTAAAGGACCAGGCGGCCATGCAGCGCGTGGTGATGGAGTACCTGGCGGATTTCAACGCCACCAGCAAGAAGCCCATGAACCTGGTGATCTTCCAGTTTGCGCTGGAGCACATTGCGCGCATCTGCCGCGTGATCACGAGCCCGGGCGGGAACGCGCTGCTGGTGGGCGTGGGCGGCAGCGGGCGGCAGAGCCTCACGCGGCTGGCGGCCTTCATTGAAGAGTACGAGGTGTACCAGATCGAGATCAGCAAGACGTACAGCAAGACGGAGTGGCACGAGGACCTGAAAAAGGTGGGCACACGTCCCCAGGGGTGGCCAGGGGGTCAAGGTGTAGGGAGTGGTGGGATACGCCTGATGCAAGAGGGCCTGAGGGAGGTGCAGCAGGGGTGCTTGCTGGGGACACCCAGAACCCAGTGGGACCTCTTGGCGCAGCTCAGTTACTTGGTAACAACCAAGAGTACCGTAAGCTGCAGTTGTTCACGCGGCCGGGCTTAAAACCTCCCTGCTTTTCTCCCGCTCAATCCCCCAGGTGCTGCGCATGGCTGGCGAGGCGGACAAGCGCGTGGTGTTCCTGTTCAGCGACACGCAGATCAAGGAGGAGTCGTTCGTGGAGGACATCTCCAACCTGCTCAACACGTACGAGGTGCCCAACCTCATGCAGTCGGGCGACCTGGTGGGCATCTTCGAGAACATCCGCCCCAGGGCCAAGGTGGCGGGCATGGACGGCAGCCGCGACGCGCTGTACAACTTCTTCGTGCAGGAGGTGAGCCCATGCGGCCCCGCGAGCCACGCCCCTGCTGACCGCTTCTTGCCATATGTTAAAGCAAGTGCCTGTCACACGCTCGCTTTTGTATGCGTCTGTCAGCAGGTGCTCAAAACGTTACACTCTGCTCCCCTTTCACCTGTTCCCACTCCTCCAGGTCAAGCGCAACCTGCACGTGGTGCTGTCCTTCAGCCCAGTGGGCGATACCTTCCGCGAGCGCCTGCGCAAGTTCCCCTCGCTGGTCAACTGCACCACCATCGACTGGTGAGTCCCACAGCCTTACCCCTCAGCACCCCACCCCGCCCCCGCTACTGCACCCCTCCCACCCAAACCATCCCTCTCCTTCCTTGCACAACGCCTTCTGAGATCCTTGCACCCCTCCCCACCTTCCCTTACCTTCTCCTGTAACCCCCAACACCTTCCCCCCACACGCCCTCGCCCCCAGGTTCACCAAGTGGCCCACGGACGCGCTGCACACGGTGGCCGAGTCCTTCCTGTCGTCCATCATGGGCGTGGAGGAGCGCGTGGTGGCCGCGCTGCCCGACCTGTGCGTGCTGTTCCACCAGAGCGTGCAGGAGCTCACCGCGCGCTACCTGGCCGAGGCGCGCCGCTACTACTACGTCACGCCCACCAGCTACCTGGAGCTGCTGCACAGCTTCAAGAGCCTGCTGGGCAGGAGGCAGGACGAGGTCATGACCATCAAGCGGAGATACGAGGTGCGTGTGGTGCAGGTGGCAGCGTGCAGCAGCTGATGCTTGGGCGTGGCCTGCTCCCGCGTTGTGCCTCGTTTGCGGTCGGCCCTGCCAGCAGCGTGGGTGTGCTATGCGGTCTGGGGTTTTTGGACCCAAAGTGACTGAAGTGCAGCTTTACTCGCGGGCTTGTCATGTGGCACTGAGGCCTGTTTCCGTTGCTGCATTAATGGTGCTGCTTGCAGGTTGGTCTCGAGAAGCTGCAGGTGACGGAGGAGAGCGTGACGGGCATGAAGGAGGAGCTGATCGCGCTGCAGCCGCAGCTGGAGGAGAGCACGCGGCAGACGGAGGCGGCCATGGAGGTGATCAGCCGCGAGAGCGCCGAGGCCGACAAGGTGAAGCAGGTGGTGTCCAAGGAGGAGGCGGCGGCCAGCCACGAGGCGGCCACGGTCAAGGCCATCAAGGACGAGTGCGAGGCGGACCTGTCGGAGGCCATGCCGCTGCTGGAGGGCGCCATCGCGGCGCTTAATACACTCAAGCCGGCGGATATCACGGAGGTCAAGGGAATGAAGAGCCCGCCCGGGGGCGTGAAGCGCGTGCTTGAGGCCATCTGCATTATGAAGGGTGCGTGGCGGGGCCTGGTTTGAACGTTTGCTTTTTAACGTTTGGTTGCAGGAGTAAGGGGGCCTGGGTCGTGTGGTGTTTGGTGTACTGCAGCGCGTTGCGGGCTGTGTGCTGGCAGGGGCAAGGGAGCTTGGGGAACAGCCGGACTGCGTTGCCCACGGCTGCCCGGTGGAGCCCGGATAGCTCATGCGCCTCGTGTGCTTTGCCGTGTTGCCGCAGGCATCAAGCCCGCCCGCGTCAAGGACAGCAACACCGGCCGCATGGTGGAGGACTACTGGGAGGCGTCCAAGAAGATGCTGATGGAGTTTGACTTCCTGGACTCGCTCAAAAAGTACGACAAGGACCACATCCCGCCCGAGATCATCACTCGCATCCGGCCCTACGTGTCGGACCCAGATTTCCAGCCGGACATCATCCAAAAGGTAAGGGCACACGGATTTGTTTTTAGCGAGGGTGCAACTGTGGCCATTGCCATCTTGTAGGCCGGTGAGGTGGGTGGCTGCTGCGAGTGCTTCTGTGGTCCCTGGCACAAGGCAGGCACCTGCCCTTCCATCCGTGCCTCTCGCCTTGCAGCAATCCGTCGCGTGCGCCGGGCTGTGCAAGTGGGTGAACGCCATCGAGAAGTACGACAAGGTGATCAAGGAGGTGGAGCCCAAGCGCCAGAAGCTGCGCGAGGCGGAGGCGCAGCTGGGGGTGGTCATGTCTGCGCTGCGTGCCAAGCAGGCGGAGCTCAAGCAGGTCATGGACAAGCTGGCCAGCCTGGATGCGGACCTGCAGGTGGGTGCTGTTGGAAGGGCGCTATCGTTCTGCTTGCGTTGAGGTGGTGTGCACGTGCATGTGAGACACTGTATGGCGTGCCATTCCGGTGAAGTGGCACAAGAGTGCGCATTTCGGTTATGTCAGTTGCGAGGTCCAGAAGCTGAGCTATGTTGTGTCTTTCCCGCCGCGCGCAGGACAAGAAGCGGCGCAAGGAGAAGCTGGAGCACGACGTGCACATGTGCACCGTCAAGCTGGACCGCGCGGAGAAGCTCATCAGCGGCCTGGGCGGAGAGAAGAGCCGCTGGACGGCCGCGGCGCGCTCCCTGGGCGAGCTGTACATCCGGCTCACGGGCGACGTGCTGCTGGCGGCGGGCCAGATCGCCTACCTGGGGCCCTTCACCGCCACGTACCGCTCCGCGGCGGTGAAGCGCTGGCTGGCGGCGTGCGGCGAGCGGGGGGTGCCCTGCAACGAGCGGTTCAGGCTGGAGAGCGTGCTGGGCGACGCGGTCAAGGTGGGTAGCGGGACGCGGATGCGGGAATGGGATATGTAGAACCCCGGACAGGCAGACGCATAGGAAAGTGTCACTCGCTGCCATATCCCAGGGTCAAGGTGGGTAGTGGGTTGGGATGCGGAGCAGGCCGGCTAGGTGTGTGGTCAGGGCGCGGTCAAGGTGGGTACACGCTAAGACACACAGCCTGCCGGCCTGTGTCAGTATGCCAGTACCGAACCACGCCCGAGTTCCGTGCAGCACGTAGTGACCACACCCCTGTTAGTTTGCTTTGAGCGCTGAACGGCTGAGTTGTCTTCCTTGCCTTGGTTTGCCCCGCACCCGCAGATCCGGCAGTGGAACATCTGGGGGCTGCCCAAGGACGACTTCTCCACCGAGAACGCCATCTCCGTGGACCAGGGCCGCCGCTGGCCGCTGTGCATCGACCCGCAGGGCCTGGCCAACGGCTGGATCCGGCGCATGGAGAAGGACGCGGGGCTGCAGGTCATTAAGCTGTCGGACGCCAACTACCTGCGCACGCTGGAGAACGCCATCCAGTTCGGCAAGCCGGTGCTGCTGGAGAACATCCTGGAGTCGCTGGACGCCAGCCTGGAGCCGCTGCTGCAGAAGCAGACGTTCAAGCAGGTGCGGAATGGGCTCTAGGTTGTGGGTGTGGGCTGTAGGCTGTGACTGGGTCGGGGCTTGGCACGTGGTAGGATCTTAGGTTTGAGATGCTTGTTCGTGGCAGATTGGTAGCTGCTCGTGAGCGCGGCCATTGACAGCGCCTGCACATCTACAGTTAGTAACCGCACATGCCATCGCGGTCTAGTCCTCTTAACTTTGCTCTGATATGTGTTGTATATCCCCTCACCGCATCCTGCTACATCTACAGTTAGACCCGGGAACCACTATGTACGGCACACCCTTCTCCCCGTTTGCATTATGGGATCCAAAACTACCGTGTAAGGCACTCTGGCACTGCCCTCCCCCACCCCCAGGGCGGCGCCATGTGCATCCGGCTTGGCGACACCACCGTGGAGTACTCGGAGCTGTTCAAGTTCTACATGACCACCAAGCTGCGCAACCCGCACTACACGCCCGAGCTGTGCACCAAGGTCAACCTGCTCAACTTCATGACCACGCCCGAGGTGGGTCCCTGCGACCTGTGAGGGGCATGCGCCTGGCCCCGTGGTGCTGACACCAGCCTTTAGCCTTCTCTCTGGATGACGTGGAGCGTGTCCTTACCAACCTGCATTGCCGTACACTGCTCGACACCTGAGGCTACCCATGGGAGCGCCCCTGAACCTGCCCGCACCTCCTTTAGCCCTGACCCGCCCCTCCTGTGCCCCTCCTCTGGCCCTGCTACCCCTGCGTGCACTCCTGACCGTGTTGTTCCTTTAGCCCTAACGCGCTCATTCCTTACCCCTGCCCCCAGGGCCTGGAGGACCAGCTTCTGGGCATCGTGGTGGCCAAGGAGCGGCCCGACCTGGAGGAGGAGAAGAACAAGCTCATCGTGGTGGGCGCGGAGAACAAGAAGAAGCTCAAGGAGATCGAGGACGAGATCCTGCGCGTGCTGTCCAGCAGCGAGGGCAACATCCTGGAGGACGAGGAGGCGGTCAACATCCTGCAGGTGGGGGCAGGGTTGCAACGGGAGGACACCGGAGGGAGTGGGAGTGGGGGAGGGCAGGGGTGCCTTGCCAGCAGCATTCCCCGCGGCCGGCATGCTGCACCATGCTGCACACACACACACGCGTGCAGAGTACACTCGACGTTGGCCTGGCAAAATGCTTGCAAGGCAGCGTGCTCTTGGATGTTGCCTAAAGCCTTGTGGTTGCGATGACCACGTGCCCCGTAGTCTTCCAAGGTGCTGTCGGACGAGATCAGCGAGAAGCAAAAGGTGGCGGACGTGACCGAGGCCAAGATCGACGAGGCTCGCGCCGGCTACAAGCCCGTGGCGCACCACTCCTCGCTGCTCTACTTCTGCATCACCGACCTGGCCAACATCGACCCCATGTACCAGTACAGCCTGCGCTGGTTCGTCGACCTGTTCGTTCGAGCCATCCGCGACTCGCAGCGCTCCGAAGACCTGGACGACCGCCTGCAGCTGCTCAACAGCTACTTCACCTTCTTCCTGTACCAGAACGTGTGCAGGTGCGCGCACTGCCCGTGGTGGTGCTGCTTGAGTCGCCATGCCCCCTGGTAGACCCTGTGACAAGCTGACAACGCGTGTCGGCGGGCCCATTTGTTTGCTGCTTCCCGGCCACATTGCACAGCACGTATTGCTTAACTTACCTCTCCCAATTTTCACTACACCGCAGGTCGCTGTTTGAGAAGGACAAGCGCACAGCAGGCCACGCCATGCCAACCGCCCCTAATCCACTTCCAGACTACGGTACTCGATTACGTAACGGATGCCTTACCATGCTGACCTTGCCACTCCCCTGCCACACCCCAGGTCTCTGTTTGAGAAGGACAAGCTGTTGTTCGCCTTCGTGCTGGCCTCCAAGCTGCTCATGGACGAGGGCCGCATCTCGCACGAGGAGCTGCGCTTCCTGCTCACCGGCGGCGTGGCCATGGGCAAGAGCCCGCTGCCCAACCCGGCGCCCGAGTGGGTCAGCGACCGCATGTGGGGCGAGGTGTGCCGCGCGCAGGAGCTGCCGGCCGAGCTGTGGCGCGGCCTGGCGCAGCACGTGGCGGAGGACCCGGCCGCGTGGAAGCGGATATACGACTCGCTGGAGCCGCACACGGAGCAGCTGCCCGACCCGTGGCACGCCAAGCTGGACGCGTTCCAGCGGATCGTGGTGCTGCGGACGATACGGTGAGGCGGGCCGCAGGGGGCGCGGGGTGGTAATGCACGATGCAAACCGCACAAAAGCTGGTTGCACTCTGGGGAAAATCTGGTGTGCATAGGAAGCTGGGCTGGGCGAGCATTGCGTTGGGGCATGGGGCACGCTGGCTCCAGGGCAACTACCACACCATCTGACCCCGTAGTGCCCGGTGACACCTCGTACGCCTCCTGCCTCTTTCCAACACCCCAGGCCCGACAAGCTCATTCCCGCGCTGACGCTGTTCGTGGCCGACACCATGGGCAAGCGCTTCGTGGAGCCCATGCCGTACGCCATCGAGCCGTCGTACGACGACAGTACGGCACTCACGCCGCTCATCTTCGTGCTGTCGCCCGGGTCCGACCCCATGGCGGGCCTGCAGACGTTTGCGGACGACAAGGGCATACGCATGGAGAGCGTCAGCCTGGGGCAGGGCCAGGGCCCGGTGGCGCAGCGGTGGATCGAGCAGGGCATGGCGGACGGCTTCTGGGTGGTGCTGCAGAACTGCCACCTGGCCAAGAGCTTCCTGCCCACGCTGGAGCTCATCTGCGAGCAGCAGCTGGTGGAGGGCAAGGTGCACCGCAACTTCCGGCTGTGGCTCACGTCCTACCCCTCGCCCATCTTCCCCATCTCCATCCTGGAGAACGGAGTCAAGATGACCAACGAGGCGCCCAAGGGGCTGCGCGCCGGCCTGCTGCGGACCTACATGTCGGACCCCATCTGCGCGCCCGACTTTTTCACGGGCTGCGCCAAGGACGCCGAGTTCCGCAACATGCTGTTCGGCCTGGCCTTCTTCCACTCCATAGTGCAGGTGGGAGTGCAGGTTTTGCCGCTTGTTGGAGAGGGGACTGGAGCCGTTTGCGCCAGGGCGGCTGGTGGTAGAGCCTTGCTATCGGTACAGGAACGGCACGCTGGGGACTGCGACCGCATGTTGTTTTTTGCTCAGGCATACTGCTCACACCTGCTGCCTCCCACACACCACACAGGAGCGGCGCAAGTTCGGGCCCATCGGGTGGAACATCCCCTACGAGTTCAACGAGAACGACCTGCGCATCAGCGTGCGGCAGCTGCGCATGTTCCTGGACGAGTACCCCGACATCCCGTACGACACCCTGTCGTACACGTGCGGCGAGTGCAACTACGGCGGCAAGGTCACGGACTCGCACGACCGGCACACGCTCATGACCGTGCTGGCCACCTACTACAGCCCCAGCGTGCACAAGCAGGGCTACACGTTCTCGCCGTCGGGCACCTACTACCCGCCCAAGCACCCCAACTACAAGTGAGCGGTCCCGGCGTGGTGGCTTACTTCCCTCCCACTGCCGTGCAGCTCTCCGTGTTTGTGCAGTGCACCGGTAGTCCGACCACTCCTTAACCAATGCACGCCCCGCTGCCTCGCCACCTGCCATCCCTACCCTTTTGCATGCCTCGGCCTCATCCGCCGTCCACGTACACGCAACTTCATTTCCATTTCCTCGCTGACTTCACCCGTACCCCTGCCAACCCTACCCCACCCGCAGGGCGTACATCGAGTACATCAACAGCCTTCCGCTCATCTCCCAGCCCGAGGTGTTTGGTCTGCACGAGAACGCCGACATCACCAAGGACCTGCAGGAGACCAACCTGCTGCTGGACAGCCTCATGCTCACGCAGAGCCGGGGCGCCAGCGGCGGCGCGGCGTCGTTCGAGGCGGTGGTGGGCGACGTGGCGGCCGAGGTGCTGGCGCGCCTGCCGCCGCTGTTCGACATTGAGGCGGTGCAGGCGCAGTTCCCGCAGGACTACTACAACTCCATGAACACGGTGCTGGTGCAGGTGGGTACGAGGAGTTGCGCGCGCCGTCCCGCAAGACTGCGGGCTAGCTTGGTTTATGTAGATTATGTACAACCGTTGCGACATCATCTTGCCATGCAAGCTGTGCGCATTGGCACTGTGTATGGCGCCGGTACAGCGTTCTCAATGTAACCTTTCTCACCGTGCTGCTTCTGCTGGTGCTGTCTACCGTTTCCGTGCCGCAGGAGCTGGTGCGCTTCAACAACCTGCTGTCTGTGCTGACCAGCACGCTGCTGCTGCTGGGCAAGGCGGTGCGCGGCCTGGCGCTCATGAGCGGCGAGCTGGACGCCGTCGGGCAGGCGCTGTTCAACGGCAAGGTGCCGGCGGCGTGGCTCAAGAAGTCCTTCCCCTCGCTCAAGCCGCTGGGGCCCTACATCACCGAGGTCGGCGAGCGCGTGGCGTTCTTCCGCGGCTGGGTGGACAACGGGGCGCCCAACGTGTTCTGGATCAGCGGCTTCTTCTTCACGCAGGTGCGTGCGTGTGTGTTAGGCACGGGCAGGGCCAGGGTGCTGCTGCTCGCAAGGGAACCGCCTTACGCTGTGTCTCTCGTTTGCTGAAGTGCGCAACCTTCCGCGAGCCCTATTCAGCACCGCGCTGGGTTACCTGGTACTGAGCTGCGACTAATGATGTGCCTTTCCCATGCTAATCCACCCACCCCGCCAGGCCTTCCTCACTGGCGCCAAGCAGAACTACGCGCGCAAGGCGCGCATCCCCATCGACCACATCGACTTTGACTTTGAGGTCCGCGACGAGCCGGGCCAGTGCGACGAGCCGCCCGAGGACGGCGTGTACTGCCAGGGCCTGTTCCTGGAGGGCTGCAGGTGGAACGCTAACACACACGAGCTGGACGAGAGCGAGCCCAAGGTGCTCTTCACGCCCATGCCGCCCATCTGGATGATCCCGCGCGAGCTGTCCAAGATGGGCGCCTTCCCGCACTACCTGTGCCCCGTGTACAAGACCACGGAGCGGCGTGGTGTGCTGTCGACCACCGGCCACTCGACCAACTTCGTGTTGGATGTGCGGCTGCCTAGCAGCAGGCCGGCTGCGCACTGGACCAAGCGGGGCGTGGCGCTCATCACGTCGTTGAATGACTGAGGGGGATGTAGGTAGGCTAGGGAGGGCTCGGGAGCTGGGGAGGAGGAGCAGGCACGGGCGGTGTGGATGGGATGCAGGGGTAGGGTTACCGGGACTCGGGGTGCCAGCGGGAATGAGGGGGTACGCGGTGCTGTGCGGGGGCGCGAACGGACGTGGGTGGATACTGCTCGGTTGTGTTGGTGGTGCGTTCCAGGACGTGAGCACAGTCCCTGTAGGGGGCGGGCGACCGGAACAGGGTGCGCGGTACAGTCGCCTTGCTTCGTAAGCGCTTGAGCTGCTAATACGTGTTGCACCTCAGTAAGGCAGTATCAGTGCGCATGTGTTTGATAGGTAGATGTGCACGGGCATGGCTGTGATGGCGTGGGACGGGCCAGGGGAAGCAGGGCCGGTCGCTCCCAAGTCTGCGTACGTGTGGTGAGCAGATAGTTGTCTTGCATGCTGTACAATTCAGGGGGTCCCCTGTGACGGGTGGCTTCCTTGCGGTCCGGAGTATTGGTGGTCCCGGATTGCGAACACAGTCATGTGCGGTTGACCTGGGATTGGCTGTACGCCTGTACCTTATGTGATTATTGCACCAACATTGACAGTGACCACTGACTGTTGCTGTGACTGCTGAAAGGGGTACCGCCGGAACAAGGAATTGGTACTGCTTGCGACCGTGTGAGTCTGGGCTGCTGCATGCGTGCTGCGCTGTTGCCCCTCTGGAAATGAGGGCATGACTGGGTCGTGATATCGCAGAGGCCACGTGCGATACTGCTTACTGCTTACTGTTACATTCCAGTAACGTTAACCGATGCGATCTTGCTCCTACCAACAGTCCATGTGGTAGGTCTCCGCCTCGTTGCCAGATCCGCATGTCACGGCAGAGCGTCATGCTTCCCACACACGTAGTACAACATCCACAAGCAAAAGGATGTCTTGAAGCGCGGCGCGAAGGGGCGCAGGACATCGACTTAAGGGGGCGCTACAATAAGCAATAACTAACACAGCAAGATGCTAGCTACCCATGAAGTCCGGAGCAGGGGCTGGAGGGCCCCACACGAGCCGAGGGCCCCAAGCGTGTCCGTCGCAAAACGCCATCAAGATAGTTATTAGTGCTCCATTCTTCTCGGCATGGCAGCAACACAGTGTGTATTAGCGTCAGTTCAGTGTCGCGCACCACAGGCCCTTGCGGGCATGGGGCAAAAGCGTTGGGCTCGGCGACCTCCGCCGCCTGTCCAATCGCACAAGACCACGAGCGAGCAACGCCTAAACAATATATCAATAGCCGCATGAAGAAACACACGTCCATGTCCAGCACACAGCTGCCGCCCATGGTTCCACCTGGTTTCACACATCGGAGGTCGGACAAGGCACCCAAACACCCCTTGCTTGCCTAACTCGCTTCACGCGTGGGCAGCGTGCCCGGTCCACGTACACACCCAGCGCTCCACACCAGTGCTAATAGGGTGACCCATGCAACTTGCGTCACAGAAAGGGGTTAGCTAGGGTTCGCTCAAATCTCCTCATATTCCAGAGGACAACGCCCTGCAGTACACAACGAGTAGTCCTAAGCTTCCACACGCCAGGTAGCTAGCGCGCTGAAATGATCACGGTTTAGGCCCTAGGCCCGAGCGGCAAGCAAGGCAGGCTCTATTGCTGCTGCTGCTGAGCCGGAGCGGAGGCTGCAATGGCGGGCCACGAGTTGGGATCGATGGACGCAGGGGGCACAGCCGAGGCGGAGGCCCTTGGTTGCTCGTCCTGCACAGGGAGACCTGCGGCAGGCTCCGCCACAGTGGGGCGGGAGGGCCCAGCGCCGGAGCTAGGAGCCGCCTCAGTGGCTGGGGTGGGTGCGGCAGGGGCAGAGGCCGCCGCCACTGCTTGCGGCTGCGGCTGCTGGGGGCGCTGCTGATGCTGGGCGGAAGCGTTGGCGGCGGGCGGGGCAGCTTCGACGTCGCCGTGGGATGTGGGGGTGATGCTGGACAGGCTGCGGCGGCTGCGGCGGAGGGCGTAGAAGGCACCTCCCACGATCAGCATGGTACCCACGATGCACCCGATCACGATGCCCGCCACCGCGCCGCCCTGGATGCCCGTACTCTCGTCGGCGGGCGGGGCGGCTGCGGCGGCGGTGTCGTCGACGGGCACGTCGACCACTGCGCTCTCCATGATGGCACGGAACGCGGCGCCGGTGTACCTGGTGCGTGGGGAGAGGCAGGGTGGGGGCAGGGTTAGGGCCAGTTGCAAGACATGCATGCCTGAGGTAAAAAGGTGGAGCCGCTATTGTTAGCACACATGCTTGCGGCGTTGGCGCGTTGCAGCGGGTGCCGCACCTACAACCCTCTCTGCCTACCGCCAACAGCAGCGTCCAGGAGGAGCAAGACTACTCACTCTTGCTTGAAGGTGGCGGCGCTGATGCTCCCGTTGCCCAGCTGCTGCGCGGCGGTCACCAGCGTGGTGACCTGCGAGGCGGCGGCCTTGGTGGCGGTCATCAGCTTCGCCTTGATCGTGTCAGCGTCCATGGTCGCGTTGTTAGCCACCGCCTCCACCAGCAGGTTCTGCTGCTCCGCCACCACCGCATTCGCCTCCGCCGCAGACTCCGCCAGCGCCTCAGCCTCAGCCTGCATCTCCTCAAACGACAGACCGAAGTCGTCCACAGTCTCCTGCAGCAGACGCCCGCGCCCCACGCCACGCAGCTCCCTGCGGAGCTCCTCGAAGGTGGAGCGCATGTGTTTTAGCAGATCGCTGGAGTTGGCGAGGCTGAAGTTGCCGGGGGTGGACAGCACCTCGGCGGCCGCGATCTCGGAGGCTGCGAAGGCCTGGGAGGGCGTGACGGTGATGCCGGCCTTGGCCATGCGCGAGGTGAAGTAGGTGGAGGCCAGGGTGAGGGTGCCGGCCAGGGACGACTGCACCATGGACACGATGGAGCCGCGGAAGGTGGAGGTCACCATGCTGCGGGGGTGTACGGTGTACGGCAGGCAGGGGACACGTGTCAGGGTAATGGCGGCGGTGGCCTTGCTTGGAGGTGGAAAGCTTGAGGCAAGTGGGTAAAGGGTAGCAGTGCAGGTGACGGGCAGTTGCGTTTGGACCTGCTACAGCAGGCGTTGCAGCGGCAATTGCGGCAGACGTGAGTGACGGGAGCTGGCTGGGGTGTTGGGGTTGGGTGTGCGGCCGCATGCATGTACTCACGAGGCCTGGTAGTAGTCGAAGAGGAGGAGGTCGGTGGTGAAGGACGCGGGCACGCCCAGCTTCACCGCGAACCTGCGCAGGGAGGCGGCGAGCGGGTGGGTCTGCCGGTCACGAAGGGCCTTGGTCAGACAACGGGCTCAGGCTAGTTGCGGGACATGTCGATCGGTGGCTGTGGGGGCGACACCGGAAGGCAAGCGGCACGTGGCAACAGCAAGCAATGGGTATTTTGGTCCGCAGCAACGGACAAGCAAGGGTTAGTATTATGCTATTGACTCACTCGGCGGTGACGGCCGAGTAGTCAACAAGGGTGGGGCGGGCGCTGGAGAACGCGAAGGAGGAGGCGACGGAGGCCAGGGGGGACACGATGAGGGTGCGGGGGCCGTCAGGCAGGGTGGCCAGGGCGGGCATGACGCGGGACCACAGGGCACCGTCGGGGAAGATGGCGCCAGTAGAGGCGTCCTTGCAGTGGGCCGTGGGCTCGGGGCCGAGCATCTCCACCTTAAGTGTGTTGTTCCACGCGAACCTGGGGGTGCCGGGTGGGGGGAGGGGTTCACAGCGGTGTGTTGTAGTGGTTGGCGGTGTAAAGCGGGTGGCACACTGACAGCGCAAGGAGCCGCACACAAGGGGCACAACAATAGTACCGTGCCGTACCGGTTCTGGTACCGGTACCCTGCTGGGAGGTTGCTCCTAGACCGGTACAGTACTGCATGCGGCAGTGTCCATACGAGCGTACTGGCGGGTGGAACTCACTGGAAGGTCCCGTTCTTTGCGGTGGCAACGGCGGCAGTGGTGGAGGTACGTGCGGAGCAAGCGACGATGCCGGAGGACAGGGCACGGCCGGGCAGCAGGGGCGGGGTGGTGGCGGGAGGCTCGACGAGAGGGGGCTCGGGCAAAGGAGGGCTGGGAGCGGGCGAGGGCGGGGGCGAGGGGGACGGAGGGGGCGGGGGCGGCGGAGGAGCAAGAGGAGAGGGATTGGAGGATGTGGGCGGGGAGGTGTTCTCGCGAGGAGATGGGGAGGGGTCGGCGGGCGAGGGCGAGGAGGTGGACGGGGCCAAGGGCGGCGGGAGGGCGGGCGAAGGAGACGCCAGGGGCGGGGAGAGGGCGGGCGAAGGAGACGCCAGGGGCGGGGAGAGGGCGGGCGAAGGAGGCGGGGTCAGGGGCGGGGAGACGGCGGGCGATGGGCGGTCGGTGGTGGCGGAGTTGACCTGTTGTGTGGGTAGATGGCGGAGGGGGACACAATTGATGCTTCAGGTAGTGGACTGCGTACGGGTCGCTGGTGCTGAGTGCGCATGTGCACAGCGTTGCAAACACGATGCCTTGTGGACCTTGTGGGGGCCGGCCGGACACGCGTCCTGTAGGTAACCGTCAGCAGTACCATGTTGTACACTGCCGCACCCCAGAGGCAACACGTGCTAACCGATTGCAACTAGTTTACGTCACACCTTGCTCGCATCCCCACCAGGCCAGCCTAAACACCGTATACCCTGCCATGGAAATTTTGACAGGATTGGGTGCCCCAGCCACGCACCTGGACGTGCAGCTCAGGGCTGGTGGCCAGCAGGACGTCATCGTCGCTGTACCAGGAGACCTGGACGGCGAAATTCCCGGGTACCGTGAATGTATACCCGATGGTATTGTCCGTCGTAGTGAGCTTGCCGCAGCCACCGTAGGTAGGCGGACCCTGCGGGTCACACCCTCCGCCGTAAACTGGGGCGCCACCCTCGCCGGTTGCCGATAGCGCTTGCGAGGCCGGTGTTGTCTGGCTGCTGACTTCAGAACCATTGACGAGGATGGAGAAGAATACGTGGCCCCCAGCGATAAGGCCCAGGGTGTTGCTTTGCGGAAGTGTCAAGGTTGACGTGAAGTTTGTGAGGACACCGCCGATGGTAACGTTTGTCGGGCCGGCGACGGTGGCTGCGCCCTCGGTTGTCTGAAAACAAGGAGTATAACATGATCAGTGACATGGAGATGCAGCTACTTCAGACATTTGGACACGTCCGGCAGACAAGTGCGAGGTAGGTACCGCGAGGTATGCAACAGGCGGGAGGCTACGGCTCGCTCCACTTCGCCGGGGTCACGTTCAAAGACACCGCGGACTCAATTAATGGTCGGGTTTCAAAAGATATATATGTCTTACCAGAAGGTGGCGACCGCCGCTCTCAACGCCGACAGCGCACGCGGCTACGAGGAAAGGCAGAAAGGAGGAAAGGCAGAAACCAACCGGCACATTGGGTGTTCAGAGGTCTCTGCGGCCCACCCAAGTCCATATCCCACAAGGTATTTGGATTGCTTACCTATGAGGAATGTGCAAAGCACCGTCGCCCCAAAGTGGTGTTGTCTTGTCGACATGGCCATGTTGGCCGCGTAACGACTGCTGCCCAAGGAGGCTACAGGTGAAGAGAATTTGGCATGAACCTTTCTCATGTGAGTGTTCAATTAGTGCTTATGGGCTGTGCCCTGCTGGTCAGTGGTGATGTGGGTCCTTGGCTGGATGGGTGGGGTGCTAGGTACCAGCAATCCTGCGGCTGGTATGCGTTGATGTATGAGCCTCGTTATGACAAATATGCAAACTATAGTGTATTGGCAGGTAGCCCTCTGCGTCGCTATGCCAGTGCATGGCACCCTTCGGGTAGGTCAGGTGGCAGGAGGCCGTTCGCCCAGGGTCGGTCATGCGGCGTGCCCGCTCGACTGCCTGTCATGAATTGACCCTTGCCGACAGCGCTTCGACGCAAATAACTAATAATGGCATAGCAAATGCGAGCCAAATAATAATAAAGGCTTAAGGATCAGCGCGTGTGAGCCTGTCAGATACTTTTGCGGTGTGACCGAGCTTTCCGCGGCCCGACACCAGACTGCTACAGCCTGACACCTCAGAGGCGACAGGACGCAATGTCACATCACAACCGGGCTTGAAGACAGCTTAAAAAGTACATGAGTTCGGGTCCCAGGCAGCCTGTGCTGAATTTTGCGACTTTTGTGCAGGGGAGGGCCCCTGGCAGTATGGCAACGGTCTGCACCAGTTTGGCACCCTGCCGAATTTGCCCTTACCATATCAGTGCGTCTGCACCCAGAGTAGCGGCTGACATGCATAGACTGTGCTGCTGATAGGCCTGCAGGTGACTATGTCGGCGCAACACGGTCATGCACAGGCCAAATGGACGGAGCTCATCGGTTGGCACTCCGCCTGGTGAAGCTTGGCAGGGAAACGTAGCCAACGCCCAGGCGTTCGCGCTGTGAAGCACCAAAGCACCTCGCACGGCACCGGTAGATGGGGCCCTCAGGATGGGACAGCCCTTCCAGGGTCCTGCTTGCGGCATTTCTGCCCTGGCTACCAGCCTACCTGCTGCCTTCCCTGGCACAAGCATTAGCGGGGTGCCAGCCGGCCTTGCAAGCCGTAACGCTGACACCTGGTCCGCCCGAACCATGAAAGCTCTGCTATGGTGCTGCTGTTCCTGGCAGGCAGGTGGAAAGCAGCAGGTGCAGCAGATTTGTGGACGAGTGTGTATCAGCTATGGTGCTGCCGTTGGCGACAGGCAAGCTCTTGCCGCAGGTGGACCATGGGTGGACTTAAAAGCAGCTGGGAAGGGCAGGGTCGCATTCTCTGTGCGCTTGCACGTAGGCTGCCTACACGGTGTACGACAGTCTCGATGCACGTCCTGTAGGGATTGTGTCTTAAGTTGATGAGGAGAAGCCCGCCCCCCTGGGCTGCACAGTACGTTGTGCAATTACATCTACGGAGTACGTACATGTACGAAATACGGCCTTTATCGGCCGTACATCAGTGGAATACGGTCTAAGGGCCAGGGTTGGCACGGCATGGGGGCGGTGTAACCCAGGGGACCCGCACCCGGAGCGTTCCATGGACGTCCCCCGCCCGGAGCTCAGGCGCCGGCTAGGCCTCACAGCAGTAAAGACATATGCCTACGCGAAACAGAGATCGCACCTCAACTGTTTTCATATCATGTGCGCAACGACTTGGCGGTTCCGAGGCCGTGGGCGACAGGCCGCGGTGTCTGGCGGCAGGGGAGGCTGGGAGCTCCCCTGGTGTCCGGCAACTCACAGAGGGGGTACCTCGCCTGGTTCGGGGGTTCCGGGGCAGGTCAGCCAGCTTCGACCGTACTTTTAGCGTAATTGACCGTATTTGGGAACAGACCCCCGTACTTGCCGCAAATACGGGCCTTTCTGACCGTACTGTGCAGCCCAGCCGTTTCCCAGCGGCGCAATACCGATGCCGCAGCGCGCGGGAGTGTGGGATGTTAGCAGCCAGGGGGCGGGGAGGGGGCCTGCAAACATATGCAATATCGGATTACCATGTACCGTACGGATGGGCTGGGGAAGGCTGGGCGTTCGGCCGTCCCCTGTCTGGCGTGGGCGTGCTAGCCCCGGTTGTGGGTAGCTGAGGCATGAGGAGTGGTACACCAGGTGGCGAGTTGCCTGTCGGCTGTTGCACACGTCCTTATGTCCAATGCCGGGGGCAGCCTACATTGCAAAGATTTGCAACTGCAGCATGACACGTTCCCTCGCGGAGCGTCGAACGCATCTCCCGCCCGTCCCGTGCCAGGCTGGCCTGGTCCTAGGGCTGGACTTGGGGACTAGGGTTTGGTGCACCTCAAAATCCCAACATCGACCCTCCGGCCCGAGCAGGTCCTAGCGCCGTACCGTACTGTCGTACGAGTGGACCCGAAAAGCAAGCTGCCTCAAGCCATGCAAGTGGGTGGCTAACAGGCGAGGCTGGTATGCTGCAGCAAACCCTGCATGGCCCCGCGACACACGTAGTGCGACCGTGTAATTGTCGTACGTGCATCACTTGCCCCAGGCAAGCAGGAACGCCTGCAAGTTGGTGGAGGCAGTGTCCCGGTCTTATTTCGCGGAAAATTCTGACCGCTCATAATTTTCGGCCTTCGGAGTCATAATTCTGATAGTACTGCTCATAATTTTGGCCTGAAAAATTATGGTTCCAATTTTGTTTCCTGGGGGGCAAGCCCCCCAGACCCCCCAATGACTGCGGAATACTCAAATGGCAGGAGCACTACATTCCATCTCCGCACGGTG
>VFQN01002257.1_pt1 | contig 30269 bp, 54 predicted proteins | sample 3512371 | NCBI WGS metagenome assembly VFQN01 (sample SAMN10412370, study PRJNA504923) | tailings metagenome | isolation source: Replicate 2 from Balatoc abandoned mine | place: Philippines: Itogon, Benguet | collected 2017-08-28 | reverse complement strand
AGCGGGCGCGGCTGCCGGGCGTGTCGGCGCTTGCCACGTGCGCGTGGGGCTTTGGATCGTCCTGACATGCATCTCTGGGCACATAGCGTTAGCATGCCATCGTAATTAGGTGTGGGTTCCGGGCGTGCTGGGCACGGTGTTGGGAAGCGAATCCCTGGAAGTGGTAAGCAGGGAAGCTGTTTCTGTAGTGGCAGGGCCGCACGCCCACTCCCAGCCGGGTTGCGCCGCTGCCAGCAACCGCTGGCTTACAACGGCCACTGCCCGCTGCCCCTGCGCAGATGTTTCAAAACCTACTATGACACATTTTCCGTATGTTGCATTGCTATGATAGATACTGAGACATCCGAGATCGATTTTGATTACACAATACTTGCGACGCCCCATCCTGGTCTGACTGCAGCGTGCACCGCGTCGGTGGCGCAGGGCGGGAGGCATGCGTGGGCTGAAGGAGTACGAATGGGATCTCACATCGCTGCAGGCCTGGGAAGCATCTCTAGACATTAGTCCATAGTGGTGAGCGTACAGACGCTTCCTTACGGCATTGCACAGCCGGAGGCTGAGAGTGGAAGGCTGAGCCTAAGGAGTAAGGACAGGCGAGGATGATTGGCTGGTCGGATTTGTCTACCCGCGCACACGCGCCCCAGCCTGCTGCGGCGCTCCTGCAACCGCTGCAAGCCTTCATGCTTTGGCATGCCCACTTTTCCTTCAACTGGGCGACGTGTGTGCGCAACTACTCAGCGTTCAGCCGTATCTGTCGTGCCGGTCATGCGCTGGCGTTAGCCAGGCCGCGACAGCAGCTCGCTGCTCTACACCCTACCTGTCCCTGCCGCACGGGCCATCCCGTGTCATTCCTCCACGATGGCCATGCTTCTCACGCCGTGCACTGCGCGCCATTTCCTACCCAACAACGAAACGCTGTCACTCCATGCACCCGTGCTTTCTTATCCTACTGAGTCTACATTGGACACGGTATGCCCTTTGGGCAGCCGTGCTTCACTGGCCCTAATGGTGTCATACCTCGTATGTGCTGCTATGCGTCGTCCCTTTCTTGAAACACCCGTCACCTTGTCCACCCTCGTCCATCCTGGTCCACCGGAAGGTCACACTGGGAACACGTGCCGTGCGGAGCGAGTCTCCCTTGTGCTACATTTGTCTGAGCTGACCGCCTGCCGCGCCCAGGCCTCCCCGCAAGTGGCTCAGCTGTTTTGTCGTTTACAATATCCATGTATATGTTCGGCTAGAGATCAGTTCCATCCGCCTCAGCAGCGCGAGGGCGAAGCGTGCGTCGCAGGCCACGACAGTCCTTAAGCAATGTGCACGAAGTTGATATGTCATTTGAAGGTGTTGCTGGTTTAGCAATAGAGCGTTGCCTACGCGGTAACTTGGTGTCGTCTCTGGCGGAGTTGCGCGTCCATGGTGCACGAGCGGCTTCCCGGGCGGTGCGGTTCTGACAGCGGCAGGTTAAATTTACATGATACAATTATGCAACGGTACTCGTTGTGCTATGGCTTGTGAGAAGTCTCTGAGTGCTCGGGTAGCCCGCCCGCCAATCGAAATTTTCCACACCCGCTTGCCTGCGTACAATCTTTCTCTGCGCAAGATTGATCCGTTGAAACATTTTCAACTATCAGCCTGTATACTTAATACACAGGAAAAGCTACGTAAGACTGTTTCGCGGAGCAGCATGGAGGTGGGGGTGGGCGCGCTCCGTACAGACCTTCCCGCCAGGCCTGCCTTCCATAGTTGGGTAATGAAAGAGTCGCCCCGTGTTATTGCTGCCACTGCAAAAGTGCTGCATGTATACTGAGACTTTGAGTTTAGCCATTCTCAGTGTTGGGGCAAAGGTTGCGAGCCCCATTTATCTCAGCGTACGCAGACCCGAAGCCGCGTGAGTCCCTTTCCGCTTGCTGCAAACACTTCAGTTTCAATTTTATGGACCATTAAACCGTTTGATTAGGTTAGGTCGGGAGAAAGCCGTGATTCAGTGTGTTGCTGGCGACCCTGGCCACATGGCGCGCCTGCCACCTGCAGCGCTTGCTTGGCAAGCGGACGCCATGACGGCGAAGGCGCTGTTGCTGATAGTCCTGGGTGCAGCAGCTGCCCTCGGCGTCGTCGCTGGTGAGCCTTTGCACGGCTGTCGCCACCCCGCAGTCATGGCCATGCCCAGTCGACACTGACTAAATCCCCTTCACAAATCGCGCCCTACCTGCGATGCACCTGCCAAACATACTAGATAATGGGTAAGTCGTAAGACATATTGGCAATGGGCGAACTGGGTCGGCCTACCCATGCGGCGTGCGTACCTGGCAGTCGTAAAGCAGCAGTAAAGCACATTATACTCCTGACTATCGCTGACGAGGTGTTACGAAACGTTGATAGGAGACGTATGCTAACTGAATGTCTGCCTGTTTGACGCAGGCGCTCATTAAAGACCTGGTGGGAGAAGCCTCCGCCAAAGCGGTTCCCATACTGCGACTGCGAGCCGGACCCCAAATACTCCCCTTGGCGCATGCGCTATGATGGTCCACTGTTTTACATGGACGAGGAGTGGATTTGCTTTCGCATCTACACCTCGTATCAGAAGACGGAGTGTCAGGGGCACAAAACACACCAGTGCTGCCACATGCGGCTCGGGAAAGTCGCCTTCGATGTTGGTGAGCCGGCGCAGCACGGCATACTAGTCCGTGTTTTGTGGTCTCGTGCAGCAATTGGGGTTCTCTGGGTCGGGAAGGGACGTTCGCGTTGCCTTCCAGGCACGGGGTTCAGTTGTGTGGGGGGCGCGAGCAGGGGGGCTGCCCCTGTGGGTCTCGGGGTGCACAACACCATTACTACCGTATCCTGGACAGTCCGAAGTACCGTGAGCACGTGACTGGTGCTCTTCCGCTGCATACATGAGTTGTGCATGCGCCTTCCTAATTGGTATCATGTTGGCGTGGGTTGCTTTCCGTACATGCCCAACCAACCACCAAAACTTCAGCGTACCACACACCTTCCTTACGCTGTGTGCCGTGCCCGACCTTGTTATCAGCTACACCGCGCCTGCCGCAACCTGTTGCCGTCGAAGTGCTGGTGGACCACCCGCCAGCCAATACTCACGCTGTGGTGCACCACCCTGCCCGTCGGCGGCCGCCCAACCATAGCCGTACTTGACGCTTGGCCCTGCCTGGCCGTGGCCCCCCGCAGACCCCCACTGCCAGCACGCCACGCGGAAAGCCCTGCTGTTCAAGGGGGAGCTGCGGCGGCGGAATGACTACAAGCTGAGGGAGAAGATCGTACCCACCGATTGGGAATGGGCCAACGACCACCACACGGCCGCTTCGCTCTACATCCCCGGCCGCCACTTTGACACCATTGACCTCGACATGATTCATAACTACAGCCGTGAGTCAATGATTGATAGGTTGATCTCGTGCATGCCACCGTGTTGGTGACCCAGCCGGGGTCCTGGGCTGCGGTGCTCCCTGCACAACCTTGGTGTATCACAGGAACGTGCACGTGCAAGCTACAAGACTGGCCTGTGCTCCCTGCACACTTCGTCAGGGAAATACCGTAGGGATGGCAAATGCAAGTGAGGTGCATGTCTGTTATTCCCCGGTTCGGGAGGAGATCTGCGGTCACATGCCTAAGTCACATGGCTCGAATTGACAAGCCGCAAATAAAGCCTGGTGGATGTGCATGCCGCCAGCTGCCAACTGGCAGGTCTCTCGGCAACCGGTCCCCGCGTGGCCACCCTGCACTGCCACCCTGCACTGCCACACAACCTGGGGGTCGTTTCAACCGAAATCAAAGGTCGCACACCCGGCGGCACGCACCTCGCCACCACCAGTGCACTTCCATACCTCTCGCGCCGCCTCACATGTCAGTGCGCCACCTGCCGCAACTGCCGCTGCAGAGGGCGTCTCCGTGTGCCTCAACATCAACGAAAAGGACTGCACCCCGTCGGAGCTGTTCATGATGAAGGGCAAGGTCCGGTACGCGCTGTTTAACCCGGAGAAGAACTGTTGCCCCTCCGACGAGACAAAACCGCCCACCCCCCCCCCCGGCTACGGCCCTACGCCCGGCCCCGGCAGGGGCAAGTCCCCTCCTAGGCCCCCACCACCGCCTCCCCCGCCGCCGCCGCCGCCGCCCCCTCCGCCCAGCCTCCCGCCGCCCCCCCCGCCGCCCCCACCTCCCCCACCCCCTCCGCCGCCGCCCAATCCCCGGCCTCCTCCTCGGCTTGGCGGCAGTGTTGCTCCTGGTGGTTTCCCTTTTGTCACGTGAGTGCAAGGCCTCCTCAGCCCCGGCACGTCCTTGCGACCAACACTGTACTAACGTGCATGACCACAAATGACACAGGCGAACCTGCCCCGCCTGGTGCCTATAGCACTAGGCCTGGGTAACACAGGCATGCCCTCGCCAGGTTGTGGCTCGCCGTAGCCATGGCACGTTGCCTGACCGGTAATCCTGCACGGCCAAATCGGTACGCCCCACACGCCATCTGACCGGATCCTGTTTCCTACGCCTTGGACGCTCTCCACACAGCTGCACCACAACGGACGTGGTGTCATTCCCCTGGCGGGTGGCGCTGGCCAGCAAGAAGCCTGTGACTATCAACGGCCGGGCGGCCGAGGAGGTGTGCCTGAAGCTGTATGTGGACAAGAAGGTGTACGAGGACTGCGACGCGCACAAGTGGGGCGGCAAGGGGTGCTGCAAGGACAACCTGTACAAGGTGGAGATCCACGCGGAGCAGAGCAGTGAGTGCATATGGCGTGATGTGCGGGGCATGGATGCGAAATGCTGGGTGCGGGGTGCGGGGTGTGGGGTGCAGTCATCAACCCCCAGCGAGACAAACTGCGGCAGCGCAACAGGAGCCGAAATAGGGCCGCAGCGCTAATATGGGCTGACGCCGTAAGCAGGATACCCGGTGGGTAATTGCTTGCGTCATGTGCGCTGTCGTGCTGCATTCATGCACGATCGCACAGGGGCCCGGGGTGCGGGTTGAAAGAAGGGTGCTTGCCTGGGTGCAGGGGTGCAGGGGGTGCCAGGGTGTGTGGAGGGGATCCGCCAGTCCCGTGGGCCGCTGGCTGGTTACGCCCAGCAGCGAGTACAGTGCGGGCGGTCTGAGTGGTGTATTCAAGCTGTAGGCAGCTAGGCACCAGGGGAGGAGGTTCCCCATCAATCATTTAATTGTGGGTTGGGATCGAAGGCGGGTACTAGCATAGCAGTGCGTATCCGTTGACGCGCTGCGCAGCATGAGGCGCCCAGATGACCGCAACGGGAAAGTGGGGACTTCAGGGCTACGGGGCGCAGAAGGGGGCGCAGGGTGCAGGGTGCGGGATGTGGAGTGTTCCGCATGTGAGAGGCGGGGTAGGCGCACGGATACTGACGATGGGAGGCGTGATTCCGCGGACCGGCTGCGGGAGCGGGGAAGGTGCTAGGGACAGGGCTCGTTCTGAAGGGGTTGAGCACACGCGGCGCTGGGCCTGGCAGTGTGGTGGCGGTGGGGACGTGTGCCAAGGGGTATCTCCTGTGGTGTTGCAGCGGGTTGACAGGTCCATGGTCCGTGCTGCGTGCTGCGTGCTTTGCCAGCAACTTGGCGCCGGACGCTTAAACCATGCTCAGGCGGTCGTAACGCGCACGTCTTCATCGGCCGTTGTTTTGCCCCGAGCTGCCATTGGCACGTGCCGTACTCAAGGCATGTTGAGCCACGGACATGGTTCCGTACCTGCTGCGGCAAAATCCCCCTTTGGATAAACCCTGGCCCCGCCCCTCCTTGCCCCCGCCCTCGGCTCCGCAGAGTCCCAGTGCAAGGGCTCCATCTCCACCTTCACCATGTCCAACGCCCCCGGGGTCACCAAGACCTCGTTCCTGTGGGACAGCACCACGCCGGTCCTCAAGTTCACCAAGCTGGACGTCAAGTACAGGCAGGGCAAGCGCAAGGGCGTGCGGCTGTGCTTCCAGTTCGACGGCCCGGGGTGCTACTCCTGGAAGGACATGTGCCCCAACGGCGTCTGCGAGGCCGCCGTGTTTGAGTCGCCGGAGAACACGTGTTGCCCCAAGTTCAACATCCTGCCAGCAAGCAACTCCACCAAGGACCAGAAGGGCGCAGAGGCCGATGACGACTACTTCCCTCCGCCCGTTGCGCCCGAGTGGCCGAACCCTCCGCCTTCCCCCCGCCCACCATCACACCGCCCGCCGTCTCCTCGACCGCCTTCTCCTACGTCTACCACCAAGGCGTCCCCTCCTCCTCCACTCAACATTGACCAGACTGGCACCGTCAAGACGGCGCCCGGCGCTGCAAAGACCCCCGCGCCTGCAGGAGGTGCCCCCAACACCACCGCCCCCACGGGCGCTGCCCGACCTTGAGATGCATACCGGCTAGTCGAACATACGTTACAGCAAGGGGAGCAGCAACACGGGCACGTACCCACACGGCTACGTGTGGAAGCACTGGATGTACAGCATGGAATCATGCACTGCAGTCTTGGCCCACAGCGCACGCGGCCCCTTGCCACACCGTGGTGAGCAGGGGAGCCGGCGGGGCCTGTTGGCTTTGATTTTTCCTATTGGGACTGACGGACTCTTGCCTCTCTTGTGTGTGGTGTCGTTGTGCGCGCCTACCTGTGCAACACCACTACGCATTGATTTGTCCTTTAGGGCGCGCCTCAAGTCGCGCAGCCGGCAGTGCTGCGGTGTAGGGAGGGTGCATAGAGATAGCAGCACTGCGCGTGCCGCCACCGGCAAGGGTCCCTCTTGTGTCGCGAGTGATGCACGTAGGCAGGTGTTGCGCTGTGCAAGCGCGCTTGTGCGCTAAAACTGGATTGTGTGTTGAGTCAGGCTACATACCCTCCTCTTCTATTTTCCTGTTGATTCTGCTTGTTCCTTTCTGGCTTGGACTTGACTGAAGCAGACTGAACTGGGCACTGCATTTTAAACGGCGTCTGGCATGCCAACCACATATCGCACTGTAACTTCATCATGTCATGACAGCCATATCCTGCCAGCCCATGCCCACTGCCAATGCCTCTAGCTCGTTCGCGCACGCCTGGCAGCCACGCTGCGTCATACTCATTGGACACCTGGGACCCAACACACCAACGGTCCTGTACATCTGGGTAGAAGCCATAAGGCACAAACATGTCAGAGTGACGGATCCTTGCACGGTCGGATAGTGCGCCCTAGCATCATTCCACAACAGCCCTGCAGCGCACTGCGTGTATCTGACCCACCGCAGGGGGCCACGTGGCCCATGCGCGCGGCCCCGTCGCGTACAGCCATGTGCTCGACCACACCGAACGCTCGCACATGCACGCCAGCAGCCCGACAGGTCGCAGCCCTGCAGCCTAGCACTGTGCTGCGGCCGCACTGCTGCCGCATGCACCTGGCTCCGACGTGCCCCCGCCACGGACAGCACGCAGGTGCCACCCCGCGCGGCTCCCCTGTCTCAATCCGCGGCCCTGCCTCCGCAGCGCCGTGCCGCGCTGCTCCCCCAGCACCCTCCACCTGCCAACATGCGTTTTGGCTGGCACGTGCCAGGGCGGTGCCACGCTCCAGCGGGATTGCCCCAAGCCGCACAAGCACTACAGGGTGCGCCGAATGTACGCTGGTACGCAGCGCACGCCGTACCGCTGTCCCCTGCCTACGCCTGCTGCACGCCTTACTCGCACCTGTACCCGACTACCACCGCGCACTTGCTGCACTAGGCATGCCGGCACCTGCCATCCTTACGCGTTGTTCAATGCTACCGTATGCCGCAACGCTGTGCCAGGCTATGTAGGCTGCACACGCTCTACACCCCCGTCTACGCACGCCATCTTCCGCCTCGGGCCAACACACCCCCAGCCGCGCCTGCTGCTGCTGCTGCTGCCCCAGCGGCGGTGCAGGCCCGAAGGGACCTCCCACCGCCATGCAGACCCCCTCCAACAACCCTGGCCGCTAAACCGTACAACCGCCACCCCAGCACAGCATCCGACGCCCCCGCGCCCTCGGCCCCCCCGCCGCCGCCCGGCCGGTCACCGCGTGTGCGGCAGCCTGTGGTGCAGCCACTGCAGGATGGTGCTCAGCGCGTCGTCCTCGGGCCGCAGGCGCGGGGGCGGCCGCAGGGGGCAGTCCGCCGCCGTCAGCTGCCCCGCGGCCGCCAGCGCCTCCGCCGGGTGGCCCTCGCGGCGGTTGCGGGCCACGATGCGGTCGGCCGTGTCGCGCAGCAGGCCGCCAGTCAGGTAGCCGAACCTACAAGGAACGAGAGCACTGTCACGCATCCCGAGGTGACACGGCGAGGGCTGCAGGCGGATGCTAAGGGGCTAGTCACGGGAGTATTAGGGTGCCGTGCACACACCGGTCCTTCTTGCCACCACCCCCCTGAGCACAGATCGCTCCCCATGCACTGCGCATGCAGCATGTGCGTGTTAGCCCCCTCCCCCTGCCACTTCCCTGCCTCCCCCCACCTGTGCCACACGCGCGCCAGGTTGCGCTGCATGCGCGCCAGGCGCTCCGGTGCCACCGCCTCCAGCAGCTGCGGCACCGCCTCCAGCGCACTCTCGCGCACGCGCAGCGAGAAGGAGTCCCAGTCCAGGATGGACTCGAACACGGCGTGCACTGCAAGGGGGACACACAGCGTAGTCAGCAAGTGTACAAGCGTGGTGCAGTGGGGGACTTAGGAGAGGGTGTGGCGGGTTTGGGTAAGCCAGGTGGTTGGGACCTGGGCGGCAAGGGGGGACCTGGGCACCGTGCCTGGGCACCTGCAGAGTGGCCCGCCCGCCTACCCCCCGCAGCACGCACCGCCGTCCATGATGACCAGCGGCACGCAGCCGTGCAGCACGGCGTCCTCGGCGCGGGGGGACCAGCCGTCGCCTGAAGAGGGGATGGCAGAGGCGGGCGGGGGGAAGGGGACAGGGTGTGGCACGGCACGGAGGATGCGGGGCGCAGGCCAGCCACGTCCATGAGACCGTGACCAGCTGGTAGTCCGACTTAGGGCAGGTGCCACAGCGGTGTGCAGCTGTGCGACCAACAGGCAGCGTGCCGGCAGACGGCATGCGGGAAAGCATCAGCGAATACAGGGGCAGTACGGCATGGGTGGAGACCAGCAGGTCTCCAGGGGCAGCAAGGGCAGGGGGCGGATGGGGACAGGGACAGGGTGCGGCCGGCCGTCGGCGTGTGACGCACCTGGCGCCACCAGGCAGAACTTGGCCCTGGCCAGGTGCTGGCTGTAGTCCCCCGGCAGCAGCTCCCCGGTGCCCAGGAAGATGCGGTGCTTCTCAGCCCAGTTGCCCTCCTGGGCCAGCCTGGGGCCGAGCGAGGGTGGTGCAGGTGACACGTGTGCGTAGGAGGGACGGCGACGGTGCTGCCGCATAAGATGGGCGGACCGGCGCGGTGGCCCACACAAGGTGCCTACGGACGCTTCCGTGTGCTTCTCAGACGCGTGGGGAAGCAGATCTGTCCACGTGCAGTACATGTGTACACCAGCTCATGGCCAAGGTGGGCCACCCCATACCGCAACGACCCGGAACCGCACTGTAGAGCGGTAGCACTTCAGTATATGGTAGGTGTCGGCTGGCAGCGACCTGCTACCCGCCTGCCCCGTTGCCCTCGCCCTGCCTGCCTGGCGCCCTGCCCCGCACGCCACCCACTTGAACAGCCGCTGCCGGATGCCCCTGCTGTACCCGTCCAGGCGGGCCTGCCCCAGGTCCCCCCGGAAGTACAGCAGCAGGTCGCGCTGCAGGGGGGGCGCACCCAGCAGCGGGCTGTGCGCGTAGTGGTCGGGGCTCTTGAAGGCGGGGATCACCAGGTCCTGGGAGGGCAGGGTGCGGCCGGGGCTATCAGCACGTAAGGCAGGACCACAGGCTGGTGTGAGGTGAGGTGGGAAAGCTGGTCAACCAGCCCCTGCGGACAACGCGACAGGGTCGAGCCATGGGGGCAAAGCAGTTGAGTGCGGCGTAGGGTGCGGTTGTACACGTGCTACGGACACTGTGGCCGTGCGAGCGAGTGTCCTGTGCGCTTTGGCGAGGGTGTGTGCGGGTGAGTCAGGCAGAGGCGGCCAACCACAGGGCGTTGGGAGGGGGGCCTGCAAGCCAGCACCTTGTTGCAGAACGGCGAACTCCTACGCTTCACCCCTCGCAGGTCCCCACCTTTCCATACGTATAGCACGGGTGGTCGAGAGACCTTTCTTGCCTTCACGGGAAAACGGCAAGGGGAGGAGCCAGTTAAGAGTTTAGCACATGTGGTTTGTTGACGCCATATGTGTATGGTGACGCCACCGCCAATGTCTCAAGCAGTTTGGCACCCTTCAGCGGCTTAGGTAGATATCACCAGAGCGCGTAATGAACGGTGAGGACCAGCCACCGCCTGGCTGCTCCTCTTGACGCTGCCGCTTGCGCCTGCTGCATGCGCCGCCCAACTCCCCCTCAGCCCGCCCGGCCTCACCAGTCCAGCCCCTTCCACCCCTTGAACAGGTCTTTGTCGCGCATGGGCTCGTGGTAGCGGTCCTGCACAGGAAGCCACGGAGCACACAACACGGTACCACGCGGCCGGAACTCTTAGTAGCGGTCAGAGTTGTAAACCCTTCACATTTGCCGTACACCGGTAGGCCATGGGCGCCGTCCGGTCTGCTGCAGCCAAGCGACACTGGGAGGTCCTCCTTCCCCTTCTGGGTGGGCTGTCAGGCAAACCAACTGACTCCCTACCCTCCTACGGTGGATGAGGGCCACCTGGGCGTGTCCCGGGTGCAACACATCCCAGCCCCTTGACCCACGCGGAGGTGCCTCGCCTCCCTCTTAGTATCACTAATTCAAGCGACACTTCCGGTGCACACCCCTGCACGGCGAGGGCCCAGGCCATCGCCCTCCTGTTGTCCGCTGCCCCGTCAGCTCAGTCACATCTACCGAAGCTTCGCTCCCCTCCCGACCGGGCCTCTGCTTCCGTTACTACATCTTTGCATTGCCCTAATGTCGCTCGCACGGCTCTATCATATGCCACCGCCATCTCCCGTTCCTCTGCCCCTCTCAGTGGCCCCCCCTGGCTCCCCAGCCACGCCCCCCACCTGCAGGTACGCGCTGTTGGAGGTGTGGTTGCGGTCCAGGCGGCCCCAGTGCGTGAGCACGATGGAGGTGTTGTAGATGGCGCTGGGCATGTAGCAGGCGCCCTCGTCGTGGGCCATCTGCAAGGGCCGGAACGGGGGGGTCTCAGCGCTGTGGGTCCCTCGTCGTGGTGGCAACTCGCGGTGCATGAGGTGGGGTAGGGGCAGAGCGTGCATGCAGCGGGTAGAACTGCCGGCTTGCCACCTTTGTGCCTATGCATCGGGCGATATGCGTCTAAAGGAGGCGGCCATGCGGGTCGGTTGCAAGCAAGCCGGGCACGCGTCTTGACGCTTACGCTTACGCCCCAGGCCCCTCCAGGGATATTTCCCCCCATTACTTTTCTCCTTACCAGCCATATGTGGTCCCTGCCCTCCCGTCGCTTCCACCATGGGAACTGCTGCAGCCACTGGTGCACCTCCAGCAGCATGTTGGCCACGTGCTGCGGTACACGGGGACACACCGCGTGGGCCGCAGTAGCAGCAGCCAGGGCGGGGCGGGGCGCAGAGGGGGTCAACGGTACACACTTTGCACGTGTGCGCATCGCACACGCACATACGGCACAAGAGGATTAACGTGCGTCGGGTCCCCTAGGTCCCTGAGTTGTCGCGCTAGGGTTAGGCAGATGAGGTAGGAGCTTGGGCAACACATTCAAGCTACTCCCGTGTGGCCGCGCGAAGCGAGGTTGTGGCTCCCGGCATTTCTCGCGCAGGCTTGTGGCACCAACGCGAGGCCACCCTCCACCCTGGGCGGCCTGTGCGGGCCGGGGAGCACATTCCGCGCCCACCGTTCTCGTAGGGAACTCACCATCGACCTGTGGTGCGCTGCAGGCAGCATCAGGGAGGATGCAGGGCAGTACACGTGTCGGGAGGGCAGGCGTGCATGGCCCGGGGTATTGGATAGTAGAAAGGCTTCAGCCTCTGTGGCATGCGGTTCCTCGTCCACAGGCATGCGTGCTCAACGGCGGCTAAGCGTGCATATACTGCAGCAGACGTCGTGAACGCGGCACTCGAAACTAGCACCGCAAGTGTATCAGCTATACCGGTATACCATTCCTACAGTGCCCACAGCCTCCTCAGGTACCCAGGTGGGTTACGTGCCCCTTCCTCTGATGTACACCAGGCGCCTCACCCATCCTCCCGGCCCCGACGCGGCCCACCGTTCGGCGCGTAAAACCAGGGGTAGTCCGCCCATCCCAGCACGGGCCACATGTAGCAGGTAAGGTAGACAGGCACGTAGAAGAAGTCCGCCTCCTCGGGGTCGAACGTGCTGCCGCGCACAGGGCAGGGGGCGGGTGGGTGGGGTTGAGGGGATACCGGTAAGGGGCAAGCGGCGGGTTTGGAGCCCTCCTCGACATGGCTTGCCGGTACGGTAGTACGTGGGTAGGTACTAGACCATTGGCGGCGCGAAGGATGGCACAACAGACCCCAAGTCGGGGTCCAGTACGTGTGTGCAGCGTAAGCAGTCGTATGCTGTTCGTAGGCATGCAAGGGCTTGCGCAGGAATGCCTACTTACGCACCGGTGGTCGCTCTGCAGGAGCATCTCGTGGAGGTACACCTGCAGTACGGCGCAGAGGCACAGCGCGCCTTGAAAACTGGCAGGCACTGCTGGTACTGCATCACTCTCAGCAGCCGTAACACCACGCAGCGACATACGGCAAATCCTACAGCCGAACGGGATAACTCAGGGCGCACGCGCCGCGTGAGCCGCCGGGCGTTACCCGTGTGCCCCGCTGGCTGTGTCCTCCAGGCGCTGCCGAGGTTATCGCTGGCCCAGACTGCCATGCTGTTGTGGGTTGACGGCTGGCATCCGATGCCATAGCTCGTTACGTGGCGTACAATCGACTCACCTCTATAGAGTAGGTCATGGACAGGACATAGCTATGATTGTCTCCTGCGGAGCCCCATGCACCAGGGAACGAGGCAAGGGCGGGTAAGATGACCCCATGCGGGTCACCAAGAGGCCAGCCAGGCGCTGCAGGTGCTGCACATGACGGCCGTATGTTTTGGCGTCGGGTGGGACGTGGGCACTGCCGTTTGCAATGCGCGCGGGTCAGCACGGACTTGGGGCCGTCAACGGCGTGTTCGCACGGTGCACCGTGAGGGACCCACCTGAGAACCGGCGCCACATGCAAGCGTCCCTGTGAGAGGGGGCAGGGGCGATGCAACGTTACTGTGTGACTGTTCTTTGGTTCATGGGTTACGTAGGTTTACCGGACACATGTCTACGTTACATGCCATTTGACCTCTGCTGTAAGGTGCGTGCCGCATGGTTCAAAAAAAGCCGCGAGTCAGCAGCATTCAGCCACCTCAACAGCCCAGCCCATCTGCTTCGCCGTCCGCCACCCCGTTCGTGCCAAAGCCGCCTGCACGGAGTCCATGCATGCCGTACAACTCACGCTCCCAGGCGGTACTGCAGCATGACGCTTGTGTACAGCGGCGGAACGTCGTACACCTGCGTGGGTCGGTGGAACCAAGGTTCGGCAGTCGCGTGAACATGCGGAATGCGGTCAACGGTGACCGCCGGCACCCCCGCAAGTGGTGCAGCACACGGTGGCAATTAACCCGTGTCGCGTGCTAGGTGCACGAGGGCCTGAAACTGTTCAGGCGCGGCGTGAGCGGAGCGTACACTGAGGGGCACTCACGTAGATGAGCGGCCGGGGGCGCGTGGGCGCAGGCGGCTGTGGCAGCGCTGCGGGCGGAATGCGCACCACCGGTTTGAGGTGGTGGCGCTGGTGGGGCGGCCCCAGGTAGCCTGCAGCGGAGCGGAACCACGCGTAACCATTATGTGACGAGGTGCGCTCAACCATTATCCAGGCTGGTGCCCACGCCAGCCCACGAACAGTGACCCCGCATTGCGCCGCAACCGCATGCCGCTTGGCGCAGGGGCGGTTGTAGGGAATTCCCTTTCGCTGCCATCGGGCAACTTATTGCTACCTCGGTGGGCGTCCATGGGATCAAGGCCCGCCAGCTGCCAGGAGCCCCACCTGGCTCCATGGGGTCAAGCCCCGCCTTCTTGCGGCTGCAGTCGGTGCCGTACCAACCCGTGTGGCACCTGGGGGCGGGACCAGTAGAGTGGCGCGTCAGTAGAGCCGCACATGGCAGGAACGTGCACCTTACTAGGCGCCTGCACCGCCTCTGGGCGAGGTGTTTGTGTCCGAGCCGCAGCCGAATGCCGTAGGCGGATGCCGAGTATCCCCTCTCTTGCCCCTGCCGACCCCACCTGCAGTAGCCCTGGTAGCAGTCCCCGTGGCCGCTGCACTGGTTGACGCAGAAGGGCTCGTGCTGGCGGCTGCCGTCGCAGGGGGCGGAGTTGCCGTCCTGGGCGGCCGGGGGAAGGGCGTTAGCGGTGGGAAGGCAGACGCAGGGGAGGGAGAAGGGGTACTGGACTACTGGCACCAAAGGCCATAGTGTGCAGTACAACAAAGCTACCGTACACGCATATGCCAAATTTGCCGTGCGTGCACTACTCATGCAGAAATTGGTAGGGGGGCACAGGTGCAGACGACTGTGTACTGTGCGTGCAGCAGCCTGCAGGTGCCGGCCATGGGCCTGGATGCCAGCTGGTGCGTGCCGCGCGACTTCGGTAGTAGTAAGTACACGGACGCTGTGCGGGCTGTGCGAACCTGGGCTGCCGACTCATGGCTAGGATGAGGCCAGACCGACTCACCCACATGCACCCGCACCTGCGTGAGGGGCAGCCATGGCACGCGTCACTTGTCAGGCCCATGGCAGCGTTAGCAAGTCGAGTAGCGCAACTAACCTCGGCGTGGCGCAACCCTTGCCACTGCCCCCCCCCCCCCTTGGCAGATGCGCAAGGATGAGGCAGCGCACGCACACGTGCCGCAGCGCCAAAGAGATTCACACAGCGCCCTGCAGGGCGGCAGGGAACACGAGGCAACCCTTGCATGCGCGCGTAGCTCGTGTGGATCCACGGATCGTTCAACTTACTCTATTGCTGATCTCTCGTAGTTGCACCACCCTTTTGGCCCGTAGATGTCGTCATAGCTGAGGTACGGGCGGCCCCATGGGATCTTCTCGCCCCGCTGGTTCTGTGGGTGGAAGGTGAGCCGGGGTTGCGCCGGTGGTGGGCTCGAGCAATGTGTGGGGATTGCCGAGTACCGGCGGCGGCATGCCATTACACCGGCGGCGAGCAAGCACTGTGACTCTTGGCCGTTGCCGGCAGAGAAACTGCTGACTTGGATCAAGTAGAGCGAGAACCAAGCATGGAACAACTATGAGCATACTGTGTTCATGCTGGCTCCTTTCATGCTTACCTTGCCAATCATGCAGCTGCCGGGAGAGTGCGCCATGGGCCGGTGCACCGGAAGGACGACCGGAGCGGGCAGCCAGCAAAGGAGCGCGGGTGGTTGACGCAAACAAGGTACAACGGGGCCGGCAGGTGAGGCAAGGTAGCACCAAACGAATAGCAGGAGAGGGAAGCTTCAGCATGTCTCAGCCGGTGAAGGGCAGCCTTCGAAGCAAGCAGCATACCGGTATTCTTGCGGTGCGTACAAAATTTTGCCGCCCTGGGGAGGACTGCGGCAAACCCCACGTTTATCACGTACGTATGCCGTGCATACAGGCCCGGAGCCCAACTGGACCCTGGCCCACCTGTCGCCCAGGGGCCTGCCGTGCTGTACGGGGGGCGTCCACGGCGGAGAGCCCGGCGGCGCGGGAATGTGCCTGTAGGTGCTGTTCTGGCCGCACAGGCACATCGCCAGGTGGTCCACGCAGTAGCCTGCAGGGGCACAGCGGCGCGTGGGCTCCGGTCTGCTTGCACCCTGGCTCATGTGTGGGTGCCGACGGCGAGCTGGCAGAGGTGCACTGCGCGGTGGTGGCCATGAAGTGAGGTGACACCCCTCGCGTCAGGTGTGCGACCTGGCCAGATGGGGCCGCATGCTGTTGCAGGGTGTCTGCGGTTGAAGGCCGTGGCGCCGCCTGGCCGCGCAGCCATGCCCGCGCTCACCGAAGCACCTGCTGGCCAGCCAGCCGTCCTCCGTGATGTCGAGGTCCTCCTTGTCGGGGCCCACGTGCGACTGCAGGGCAGAGGGCAGCGAGGATTGGCCAGCGGTGGTGGGGAAGCGTATCAACGGGTGACAAAGCTGTGGGCCCATGTGGACCACAATGCCCAGGTCACACAGCTCGGCCCCTGCCGACTTGCCTCCCAACTTCTGCAACGGAGCACATGCAGCAGCCAGCGCCATTGAGCTCTCGCTTGCCTACATGCCGCCTCGCCGACCGCCTGTGTCTTACCGCTACGGGGCCGTCCACTTCGTGCGGGTGGCGGTACCTGTTGCTGCACGGCCGCTTTTGCTCCTGGCCGCAGTCGGGCCCAGCACGGCCTGCAGCAAGGGTATCGCGGTAGAGGTGCAAGTGTAGGTGTGGGTGCAAGTGTTCTAGCAGCACACAAGGCTGACTCCCAGGCGAACAATCAGCCCAGGCGGCTAAACCCGTGGTGGATACATGTTACCCAGGGAGATTGCGGTCCCCCCGACTTCACCCCAACCCCGCCGCACCGGCAGGGCATTCGCAGAGCCCCGTGTCATAGTTGCAGTTGCCCCAGCCAGAGCATGACGGGTTGCCGGGGCACTCCTTGTCCCCGCGCGGCACCGGCTTGGCGGGCAGCGGGGTTCTGCGGAACCACTCGCCGCACCACGCGCCACGCGTCACGGCACAGCGACGCTTGAAGTCCCCGGCAGGGTCGTGGCCTTGAAGCATGAAGGCCGGAAGGACACATGTCAGCGGCAATCCTCGTGATCACTGTGCACGGTCAGGCGAATAGCAGGTGCAAGTGGCGGCACTCAAGGGACGGCTCGCTGTCAGCGTGCTCAGCCTGTCGCTCAGTCAACATGTGCGTGCACCGTTTGTGTGGAGCACAGGACGGTGCCCCGCCCTGTCGTCCTCAGATCTTGCAAATACTGCCTGCCCCGCGCGCACCCGGGGCACCACCATCAGCGTTCCCCATACGGGCGCTAGCGTTGCCTGATAACAGTGAGAAGTTTCATGTCTGGTGGTAAGCGCCCGGACAAGCACGAATGGTGGTTGGCACATAGGTGTAGCTGTCCGTACCCGCAGGCAAAACGTAGACAGGCTTTGGCAGCTCATATTTGATCTTTGGCAACTCAAAACCGTGTAGCTGCCGCCGAGCCTGAGCAGAGCAGGAGGTAAGCTGTCGGCACATTGTTCAAGGCTAAACCCCAAAGCCTGGCACTATTATCATGTATGACTGGTACTGCTGGGGCTTTCAGCTGAGGTATACCTTGCTGCTCTCTAAAGTATAGGCGCTGGCCGTCGCGGCTAGCACCAAAGCTACGAGAGTCCTACATAAGCACATTAGGGCCTGCAGCAGGCATCCCGATATGTTGTGAAATAACCCGTACTGATTTAGGGCTCCAAGTAGGTGACGAGTTGCGCCAAGGACATGCGGGGCAAGCAGGGGGCGTTGTACGGGCGCCTGGGACCTACCTGACTCAGCCGCCCCCTGCCGTGTTGACGTGTGCAACGGCTCCACGGAATATTGCTCTCCTCCATTGCAGTGGTGGCATGTCCGATCATCAGATATTATCAAGTCTCCTTATGGCACAAGTCGGAAAGGGAATTGGACGGAGCTGGACGGAGATTTCTAGATGGGTTCTTACGTGTAGGTTCTTACGTGGCCTGTCACGCTAGGGGTTCGTACGTGGCCTGTCACGCTAGGTACAGCGCCGCGTACTGGCCGTGCAGGCATACAGACTGAGGGCCTTTCAGCGAGGCGGCATCTAAGTGAGGTCTGGAAAGGCTGACGGTGCCCCATAGCCTCAAGTTGAGGGCACCTGGTCGCACCCACTGAAACGTGAGGTACGGCCTAGGCATGCACCGTCCATGGCGGCACGCAGTAGGAGAATCCAACGGCTGCACGTGGATTGCCGGGCCTGACTGGGAAATGATGCTACCCCTTGAAAGAGTGTGGGTAGCTCTGCATAAGAGCCTTTCCTGCTGGCTGATGGCTCAGCCTCAGCCGCGTTGTATTACTGTACTGCCCTGGGCTACCCTAGGCCCTTGTGGGTTTCGACGGGCGTCACATCCACGATTTGCTTCAGTGCTCTCCTATATAACGGCATTCCAATGATGTCCTAGTCCTGCCAGGTTCTGGTGCACCGGTAGTGCGCCAGAGTTCGCTCTATCACGTGGTCGGGATGAGAATACATGGCAGTGAGGCCGCATAGGCACAGATAGGCATACAAGCAACGAAAGTCCTACATAACAACAGACTCTCGGTCTGGTGTTGTCTACTAGCTCACAGGCTTGCAGGGCGCCGCGCCAGCCACCTAGCACCAGCTGTCGGCTGTCAGCTTTCTCTCCAGAGCTGTCCGCCGCTGTCGCCTGAACACCGACCAGCACCGACCAAACGGTGGCCCTCCCTCTCCACGCTCGTTGGACAGCCAGGACTGCGGATTTTAGCCTCATGAGTCATGACTGTACCAGGGTAAACATCAAGCTTGCAGTGGCACTCCGCGCACAGGCAAGCCTAGCATCCTGGTGCTCGTCAACAGCCAGGGGAGCGCCCCTGGCAAACGATCACCTCCCGCCCAAGTGTCCTGCCCTGCGGTGCTCTGTGACGGAAGAACCTGCGTGGAAGACCCTTGCGTTGCAAATGGGCGCGTTGTTGCAGTGAGCTATCCAGGTCACCGCAAGAGGCTTGAACCCTGGTTTGGCTCCACGTCTGGGGTGGCTGCCAGGGGCTCCCCTGGTGGCTGCGCGTTGGGACAGGGTGGGAAGGCTGGAGCAGCGGAGAAGTGTGGGGGAGAAGCCAATGGAGAAGCCAATGGAGGAATCAGAAACCGCTCAGCAGAACCTAACTTTCAGCATTTTACTGTACCCACAGCAGCAACTCCGCGCAGCGTGTACTGTGATGAGTGCCATCGTGGTCGGTTCTGGTTGAGGGCGAAAGAGACTCCTGGCAGCCTTCTAGCTGCGGCGGGCACATAAAGCGATTTCACAGTACTAGTATGACACTCTAGCAGCAGTTTCCTGGCCCACAGAGGCTTTGTGCCTCGGTCTCTGCGCCCGAAATTTGGACCTTCAGGGACTAACAGAGGGCAGATTGACAGGAACTGCAGAGCAATTTCGTTGTCCTTATCTGATAGGTGACAGATGACCAAGACACAAAAGAAACGCGGCCAGGGTGCTGTTGAGCCGGGAGGGCTGGGGACCCCGAGTGCCGCGGCGAAGCAGGGGAAGCCCCCTCTATGCATGGGTAGCAAACGGCACAAACAAATGCCATTATCCATGTACCTGCGGACGCCAGCGGACGTGAGTCTAGGGACGACGGTCAACAACATTGGTTGTGCCCGAGAGGAAACAGCGTCTGGCAACGTCCACATAGCCTTCGGTATCGACATGGATGCTTGCATGGCCGCAGGAAACCCCTGCGCTGAAGACGAAGGCGTCGGCAGGCAATGCCTGGCCGAGCACTGCCCAACGAGCCCTGAACAAGCTTAAGCTTGGGAGCGAGCAGGTACAGGGCGAGATCCTGCAAATATTCTGCTCAAGATGGCGTGAACGTGTGGATGAACATTTCGCTCTTCCCCCTTCCCTGTCGCAGAAACAAGTAGGGGGGCAGCAAAAGGGCAGTCCTGCGGCTACTAATGCCTCAACCGAGGCACGGCCTGGGCCGCTTGGTAAGTATGTTATGATGTCAAGCATGGGTTTCCTACTGTGGGTCCACTGAGGACTGACAATGTCGAACCGAACGCCGGGCACACCGCAGCAGCGGACGGCGACGACGATGGGGACTTTTTCATCTCCATGAGCCAGACGTACCAGCGTTCACAACCAGAGCTGGCGGACACGTGCTACTTCAACGCAGACCAGGACCAGGACGTGAGTGTCAAGGGTCTGGAGGGGTGGCGACAAGTGACCAGAGCAGGCTGAGGCTATTGCCAAGCATACGTGGTGGGAGTTTTTAACTCACATTGGATAGACTTGGGTTTTGCATACCCCCCATTCTTCCTTCCTTTAGCAGGACGTGGAGTTGTCGCTCAGGCGGACACAGCACTACCAGGCCACCCAGTCGACACAGCCGTACGTGCTGCAGGGCAGCCAGCACGCCAGCGTCCTGCAGGGGGCAGCGGACCTCGCAGGGACGTCAGCGCTGGACCTGGTGGTAGAGCGGTCCTTCGGCTCCTTCTTCCTGCCGCCAACCGCGGGGCTGGAGGGCCAGGGCTCAAGCCAGCCGGTGGACCCAATAGCAAGCGCCACAGTCGCGGGCAGCACTGCCCAACCCAACAGCACGCAGCAACAGCACATCCTCGACGGGGACATTTCGTTCTTTCCGGCTGAGCCGCGCCGTCAGACGCAGGTCAACCTCCCAGCGCTGTCGACAGGCCCTGCCGTGACGCCGGACCTGCAGGGTCCGGGCAGCACGACAGCCTGCGGGACGACGGAGGACGTGCAGGACGACGGCACCACGCCGCCGCTCGGCGTCACCACGACTAGCGGAGGGCCCGGCAAGGAGGCAACGGCGGGCATGGCGCACTTCGGTATCTTCTACCCCAACAGGGGAAAGTCAAGACAGGTACCTGGCCTGGCGTTTCGCAGTACCTGCAGTTGCAACTGAGCGAAGTTGCCGCCCGTATAGGTACTGCGCACCAGCCCTGGCCCAGCAGGCGGGTTTATGATGTTCATGGCCATGCTGACCCTATGCACCCTGTCATGCCGTACGCAGCGCGTTTTCCTCATACGCCACGGGGAGTCGGAGTACAACGCCGCCTGCAAGGGGCAGCAGAACTTCTGGGACGTGGACAACATCTTCGATGCGCGGCTCACCCGCATCGGCAAGAAGCAGGTGGGGCCACGTAGCAGTTGGAGACACGGGTGCAGACCGTACGCGCATCCACCACTCAGTCAGCCTGTGTTCGTCAACGCATTTGCGAACCGCACACCATACCACGTGCCAGTTTACATGCCACCCTGACAGAATTGCATGGCGAAGCGTGAACGGTACACTGATACAAAGCTGCACCCCTGGAGAAAGCCGATGCGCTGCATCGTGCTGGTTATGCCTTTCGCATCAGCCACATCGCCGCATCGCCTCATTCAGGCCATGGAGCTCCGCCGCCACGTGGACGACCTCATGCAGAAGCACGGGGACCCCCTGTTCGTGGTGTCGCCCCTGTCGCGCGCCATGGAGACCTTCCTGCACATGCTGCCGTGTCCGGACCGCCTCGGCGGGAACGACCTGGCGGCGGGGCAGGACGATCAGGGTCCCCGCGCGGCGGCGGCGGCAGTGGGCGGCCGCTCGCCGGCGGGAGGGCGCAGCCATCGGCACCCGCTCAACATCGTTGTGAACCCGTGAGTGGCTTGACGTGTTCATTTGGCACTTCATGAATTGATGGGCCCTGCGTGTTGGGTTACGGGAACCAGTCCGTTAGTATTGGATCTGAACGCAGGTTTTTGTCACGCAGGCTGGTGACCGAGATCCTGCACACCTCTGGGGACGTCGGTCGCCCAAAGTCCGTCCTGGCGGAGGACTTCCCGCAGGTCCGTGCACACACCGGTGCACCGGTATGCACCTTGTACAAAGTAACCATGCCATACGTTACAGGCCGTAGGGTCTTGGATTCAGGTAGACGATACCTGCAGCTGCGCACGCCCTTGGAATTGCGTGCGTCTCAAGTATGGCAGTAGCGCGCCTGCATTGAAGGCCCGGGCTTTACATTTACTGCGCTGGTCGTTTCCGCAGCTGCGCCAGCACCTGGAGGAGGGGCTGGACAACGAGCGGTGGTGGTACGAGCAGACCTGCATGGCCAACTGCGCGGTCAAGGCCACGTTCAAGAACAAGGAGCCCAAGGCGTCCGCAGACGTAAGCCCCTCGACACGTCACGTGACTCATATGCCCATACCTACCTGTTTGTTATTAACTGTGCCTGAACGTTACGCTAAGGTATTAACTGTGCCTGAATGTTACGCTAAGGTGCCACGGCTGGCCACATGCATGCCCCACAGGTCCGCTGCAGTCGCTTCCGCAGCTGGCTCCGCAGCCGCCCGGAGCAGTTCGTCATTGTGGTGGGTCACGCCAACTTTTTCCGCACCCTCACGAACAGCAGGGAGTACATGAAGAACTGCGAGATCATGGAGTACAGGATGTAGTGGGGCGAGAGCTGGCGCCGCTCCCGCTGGTGCTGAGCTGCGGTGGTGACTCGCGTGCGCTGCGGAATGTGTAGTGCGCCGGCAAGGACTCGTGTCCTCGCGTTGCGGACAGGACCAGCGCCTACAGGTACTCTAGGCGGTACGTGTGCCAAGGGCTGTGCAGCGAATGCAGTATTATCGGGCTGGTCGCCCACCTTGTATGACTTTACCTCTTGTGACTTTCGGGCTGGGGTGTGTGTATACCTTATTTACATTTCTTCTGCGTAGGTAGGCATATGCTGCTCTCTGGGACGGCTGGCCGGCCCTAACCTAGTAGGGCTGGTGGGCCTGGCGCACACTGTTGAGCTGGGGGGAGTTGCGCTTGCTTTCTCGGACATGCACTGAGCGGCCTTGTGCACAGCACGCCTATAGTGTCATGCGCGCCGGACAGCGGCTGGCGCAGCTGCTCCGGACTGCTCGCAGAACCTAACTCTCAAGGGCCGGTGCTGATTGCGCGCTGGCCCTCTGCATTCAACTATTCTTTCCCTATTCAGTGGTAGACTTGGTATACTCCTAGACTTAGGTCCGGGCATGAGGATGCCTATTAGTGAGGACAGGCGGAGGACCTAGCCGGCGTAGATATGTGGTAGGAGCAGCGGAGCAAGACGCATGTGCGTCGTGTTGGGTGTCATCTGGCATGCTACCGCATCCAGTTTCGCTAGTAACCCCTCCGCGCAGTAGGAGGTCGGATGGTCTGCCGATAACGGTGCAAGGTTGGCCATGGCCTCCACATGGTGCATGGCGTGCACGCAGTCAGTCTCCGTCTTGGTCATTTCTTAGTCCTCGAAAGTGCTTTGTCACTGTGCCCTCCGTGCGGGTCCTGGCGGTGCGTGCAGTGTCAGGTTGCGCGAGGCATCTGCTGGTTGCGCTGTGCATCAAGATACATGCGCACTCAATGGCACGTGGTGTCACATGTCTGCTTGTGTGCCACCAAATTGGGTGTTGGCCGCAAAAGCCACACGGTGGTGTGTCTAATGCTGTAGCGGTGCCCAGGCGGCGGCTGTCCAGGCAAGGCCAGGTCGTGAAGCTCATTTGCCCGTGCTGATGCAGAGTACCGCTAGGCCTTTTGAGTTAATCGTAGATGAGTGGCTGAGGGGTCGGAGGACAAATCTGGCTGAGGGGCAATGGTCGTAGCGGGGCATATCCGCCGTTGGACGTGAGTCGAGTTCAGGAGGAACTGCCAGCAAAGCCTGGAGCTTGTGGCGACACGGTAAGTGAAGTTCGGCGGCCGTGGTTGTCTGTGCCCCGGGAAACCGGTCACGGCCAGCTCATGCCTGCGCTTCTCTCTTGCCATGTTGCACCTCCTATGGCTGCAAGGTGCACGCCCTCAGGGCAGCTTGGGGTCATGGTGTCATGCTGTGCAGAATCAAGGGTTGCGGTATTAAAACACGGTCCCGCCACCTCCCGCCCGCATAACCCCCTTTGTAAGGATTTGACCCCTGCCACACAGCGTAACAGCCTCCTTGGCTGACGACGAACACCTACCTACAGCACAGCCCCTTTTGATTGCACCGTATACCGTACTGGCCACTTACCGCACAGCCGCCTCGCCTGGAATGATACACCTACCTGCACCTATTGCATACCCCTGAACAGCCTCGAATCAGTCAGTCAGTCAGTCTATCACTTCACCTCTGTTACGGCTGAATCCATGTCTTGGTGGCGCTATCTTGGTGCCTGGTTGTGCCCCCTCCACACCTGCCTGGCGCAGTGCTCCCCAGCCCAGCCAGACACAGCCCCTTCCAAGCAACAGCAATACAGTAGATACATGATACTAGGGCTTGATCTGGTATGGAGTATCACATACTGACATCCGCCGTGATTCTTCGGCACCGACCTGCACTGACTCTGCGAGGCTCAGCGCCGTGACTCCTTGCATGCCCACTCCGCGTGCCTACGTGCGCCCCGGACAGTTGTGCTGCACCGTGCCTGGCAGCCAACTTGCAGAACCATAACAAGCCTCAGAGGAACAAGTGTGTGCAGGGAAGCTGACCTGCATATGTGCATGCACGGCTTTGTTTTAGACGGGTTACAGTATGCATGCAGGTGCATGTGGGCCACGCAAATAAGCCGGATGACGCGTTAGCATGGCTCAGCACGGTGCGCCGGACCTGACCGGATTGCCGGTAATCGCGGTGCAGAGTGAAGGGCTTGAAGCGTTTCGATTGCGCGTGTGAACCTTGCGCAGCCTTGCGCGATCTGGGCTCAGCACGAGGCTTGAGACATGAAGCACAGGAAAGGCGCATTTGTTTTGGCACGCATGCTTAGGGTAACAGCAATGTTTAAAGGCCGATATAATGCAAAATGAGCCCTTGTTATGCATGGAAAGCTGTGGACTTGTTGATGGGCGCATGGCGTAGGCGAATGACGGCGAAGGAATACGAAAAGGGTTGACAGATCAGCTCTCATCAAGACGGTGGTCCCTCAACCCTGAAGAGAGCACGCCAACTAGGGCTGTAGTATTGGTAACCCTCGTACGTGAGTCGAGATGGCACTCCTTGACAGCAACGCCGGTGAGCAGTCGAGGGCGACTCCTCACCTCCCGCGCTCCCGTACAAGCCTGTGAGCTATCTAGCCTTTGCCTTCGGAGAGCTACGATTCACAGCATTCATACACTAGTAGTTCCTGACATAAAGTCACCAGGAGAAGTCTCGCCCGTCACTGTGATTGAACCGTCGACCCTTTTGGTTCGCCTTCAAATTTCGTTACCAGGCCCTGCCCTTACCAGACATGGCTAGTGTATAGTACAATACCACCGTAATAATGAAAGGAAGGGCACTGATAGTCAAACCTTTAGTCGCTTTCCTGGTCTTGCTCGGCGCTGCTACCGCCGATGAACAAGGTAGGGCGCAGGATGTCAGAAGCCAGCCACGCACGCCTTGGCGCTGTGCTAAGCTAATCGACATAAATGTGCTGCTACGGTGTAGCTTTAATCTGGCTGGGGCCTCGAAGTACCAGTCCAGCCAGTCCGCCCCGGCTCCCGAGTCCTCCCTTCAATCCTCAAGCGCCGGAGGAACCCAGTGATGCACAGGGCCGGCGTCCCCCGTCACCACGCCCCGGCAGCACCAAGCATCCACGGCCGCCGCCCAATCCCAGACCGCCTCCCAAACCGCGACCTCCACCCAAGCCAAGTGCCCCACCACGAGCCCCACGCTGGCCATCCTTTCCCCGCTCCCCCCCGCCTCCACCCCGCCCCCCCGTCACACGGCCCCCACCGCACCCTGCGCCCCCTTCCCCTCGGCCGCCCAGGCCACCTCCGAGACCCAGGACGCTTCTCCCGCCACCCCCGTCCCCGCCCTCTCCCCGCAGCCCGCGGCCTCCACCACGGCCCAGGAGTTCCCCGCCGGCTCCGCCAACCCCCCACCCCCCACCATACCCGCCCTCTCCGCGCCCCCCTCGCCCCCCTCCCGGGCCTCGGAGCTCTCCGCCACCTCCATCTCCACCCAGCTTCCCGCCCCCGCCATCACCACCATCTCCACGCCCGCCTAGACCCCCTCCTCGGCCCCGGAACTCTCCGCCACCTCCACCAAGCTTCCCGCCCCCGCCCGCTCCTCCCTCGCCTCGCCCCCCAAGGCCCCCACCGCGGCCTCGAAGCTCCCCGTCCCCGCCTCCCAGCCCCCCGCCCCCACCCCCTCCTCCCTCCCCCCGGCGCCCCCGGCTGCCCTCACGCCCCCGCAGCTCCCCACCCCCGCCGCCTCCACCTCCACCCCCACCCCCGCCGCCCTCCCCGCGGGCCCCCCGGCTGCCCTCGCGCCCTCGGAGATCCCCGCCCCCGCCGCCACCCCCGCCTCCACCCCCACCCCCTTCCCCGCCACCCCCACTGCGCTTCCCTCCCCTGAAGCCCTCCCCCCGGCCCTCCCCCCGGGCTGTGGACCCACGTGGGGGCATGGACTCCAGCTGGGTTGACGCCCTGTGTGAGTGGGGTATGCAGGATTCATGGGAGGAGGAAGGCTACCTTGTACACGTTGGGCCAAGTCCCGTCCGCCAGGCCAGGTCTGCTGCAGAATGCAGACCTCGCAAGCACTAGGGTCTGAGGAAATATCTCCACTGAAGCCTGCTATAACTAGGCAAGACGGTAAACAGAAACCCCTTCTCATTTCCTCCTTCCGTTCCTCGGCGCTCCTGGCTGCCTTGCCTTCCCCCAGTGTCCACCCACAACAAGTACCGTGAGCTGTGCGACGCCCCTGCCCTGTCTTGGAGTGAGGACCTGGCGGAGGGCGCCCAGGCGTGGGCCAACCGCTGCGCGTGGGAGCACGCGGGCGGGCGCGTGGGAGACAACCTGGGCGAGGGCGGCGGCGTGTGGCAGGCGGACAACTTCGAGAACATGGTCCGGCTGTGGTGGGTCCGGGCGGGACGGCATGCACCGCAGCAGGGGTTAAATGCCATGCAGTCACGTGCTGTTGTGCGCGCTGCTATGGGCGTGTATACCTGGGCCCTCATTGTCGGGTAGCAGGGGCAGTCCGTGTGAGTAGGTTGCCTTGCAAGGGCGCCTTGCTGTCTCGCTCCTAGAAAATGTCTCAGCAACTTCTTTAAACTCTGGCCGCCTGCATAAATGCACAAAGAAGGTTGGGTCGAGCAGTGACGCGCCAGACCGGCACCATGCCTCATCCCCTCCGCTTCCCCCTTCCCTGCCGCACCAGGTACGAGGAGGTGTGCGACATCGACTGGTCCCGCCCCCTGAGCATCACGCACTTCGCCATGGTGGTGTGGAAGAGCACCCGGGAGCTGGGATGCGGCTTCTCGGTGTGCCCCCGGGGTGTGTCGGGGCTCACCAGCAGCCCCACAAACATCCTGGTCTGCCGCTACAACCCGCCAGGTGCGTGAGCTTGGTGTCCTGCTGGGGGAGAAGGGGTCGGGGCTTGAGACGCGAGCCTGGGGTGGCGGGGGTTGTACACCCGAGGCACCGTGGGGGCCGGTGGGGTTGCTGGCACGCCCGCGTGGCGCTGCCACGTGTGCGACGCACGAAGGAACCTCTGACACTTGCTAGGTCAACGTCTACCATGCATCGCAGCCTGTGGCACGTGCGTGGGACAGCATATGACAGCTGTACTGGAGGGCGTTGTGGTCTATGCCGCCCCACCCCGCGCACGCCCTGACGGCCTGGCCTCGTGCCTGACGTGTGTTGCCTTGTTGCTGACCCCAGGGAACGCCAACTGGTTGCGGTGGAGGGAGAACATATCGCGACCCCGCGTGCTACCAGACAAGTGCTCATGAACACCTGAAGGCTGCTCCACAGGTTCGTCGCACACCCGTACAGGGATGAGGTTTTGGCACACCGCGCGGGCTGTTGTCCTTAGTCGTTGCACAGCTTGCTTGGTGCGGCACTGGGTACTGGGCGCCCAGGCCAGCTGAGCCGTGTTGTACATACGCGTAGACGGAGCATGACAGAGAGATAAGCGTGTACATAGTGTGTGTCACAGTGTGTCATGGCAGCCCCGTTGGGCAGAATTAAAAATTAGGGTGGGTGGGCACGTTCCGGCTTGCAGTCAGCCGGAGAGGCCGAATAAACTGCACCTGCTCGGACCCAGGGGAGCATTTGTCCCCTGTTCGGAATTGTTTCGAAAACTTTTTGGTAACCCCGCTTTAGGGAGGTCAACTTAGTCCACTAGCGCTTGGTGCGCATGTGGGGGCTCGCATATTGCACGGTCTTGTTGGTGGGTTGCTCTCGGCGCGCACTCTTGTGCTGCAGTGCGTGTGGAAGAATGCATCGTGCCTGCGGTTGATTTGAGTTGTCATTGGTGGATATTCATGGTGTCAGTTACACTGACGGGCGCAGTAGGGCGCTTCCGGAGAGCCAAGGGGGCCATAAGGACGAAACATGGAGTTATGGCGACACTGGGGCGAGCGAGAAGGGCGTGCACGTCTGTGGGCTGCCCTCGCTGGCCCGATTTTGAACCTCCCGTACAGGACGCTGGGTACGGACCAACGGCATGCCTTGCGCGTGTCTATCCACGGATAAGCATTTGTGCTTTCATCGTGTCGCATAGGTTGTGCTGATTGGGGGCATGTCGTGTGAGCCACTGTGCGTCATTTGTGCGGGGCACCGTGCCACAAGGGGGCGGGCTGACGCCGCGTGCCCATCCGCCCGCCTGTGCACGGGCGATGGGACACCAGGGACCCCATGCGAAGTCTCGTGGAGCCACACCTTGTGCACCGGGAAGGTAGCCTGTCGTTGACGGTGCCGTGTCTACAGTGCTGGCCGGGTGGTGAGCTCGTGGGCACTGTTGCAGCACTGCCACTTGCAACGGCATGGTTTTGCTTTAGAAGAGTTAAACTGCCAGTCGCTATGGCCTGTGGTGGGACGGGAGCCGGGGCGGGCAGCGTTGTAAGGGAAAGGAGCAACAGTGCTTTGCACATGCTGTGTAGCGGTGGACATGCGGCGGTCTCGCCAACATAGCGGCACGTTTTTACAGGAGCCGTACACTGCACGCGCCAAACTCCAAAGCGCCCTGATGCGCCCCGTTGGTTGGAGGGGTTATACGGTACAACATCGCTACGGCTGTGCGCACGCCAAGCCAGTTCCGTATCGCAGGGGCTGTAGCAAATGCACGTGGGCTGCAGCCCCAGGGGGCCAGCAGCGACCTGTGGCACCCTGGCCTAGCTAGACTACATGCCAAGCCCACCCCAGCGAACAACCGTTGTCTACAACATAGTAAGGTGCTGCCAGTCTTCTCGCTGAAAGAGTACGTAATGACTGCGGGAGCCGGTTGGATCCAGGTGCGCTTGAATCCCACTCCGGGTTGACGGGGGCACAACACGCGACCTGGAGCAGGGGCACCTGCAAGCTGCAACGTCTGCAGGTGTCTGCAGTGCGGAGACAGAACTCAGCGCAAGCAGCTTTCTTGACACATGAAGTGGCGCACACTGCAACGACTGCCATCATTGGCGGGCTCGTGGAAGCCCAGCTGGCCAGAGAGGGGTTACTTGAGCCAGCTTGAGCCGTGCCCGACCCGCCTGCCGGCGTAGGCGAAGGCAGAACCCGGCAAGGGCTGGCGCCGTCTGCCGTGGGCAGCGCAAGCTCACGCACCTAATACCGTCTTCTAGTCATACGGGTAGGGCGCCGCTGTATCTGGCCTGCGTTGTGGCGTGTGGATTCCGCGGATCGCAAGGTGGCCCCGCAAAAAAAAGCGCGGCCAAGGACAACAGGAGATCCACGACCGCATGTCACACTGAACATCGATACATAGCATTTCAATTATTATATTATACTTCAACTGCTTGGCCAGGATGCATTATTGGGTAGCGCCCGCGGCAAGCCAGCGCAGGGAACTCCGGCATGGCACGACGCTGAGGCAGGCTCCTTACGCAAAGCACTCCTGGAAGCCAGATCTACGGGCCATATTGGACACATGTCGCCCGCCGTGGTCTGTAAACCTCTACGAAATGGAACGCCTGGAACCAGGGGCTCTCCCTTGCTGGATTCAGCTTCACACCGTACCAGGAACCGTGCGCTTTCCGTCCCGTTTTCCATCTACGTACGCCCCTTTACAGTGCCCTACCTCAGTCAATTTATGTTCGGTTGCGTCAGAGGCGCCTTGCTATTTTGCGGCGCAGTAGGAGAACTCTCCCTACGCTTCGCCCAAATTCGTGCGTCGGCTGTCGCGTTCGCCACAAGCCTTTCCTAGCATCGCCTGCAGCGTGACTGCCCAGAGCAGCGCAAAGTGTTCAACTTTAGCACGTTGGATATGGCCGCGGCGGGTGCAGTAAGCATAAGGGGAGCCTTCTTTTTCACCATCTTCCTTTCCGCCATATGCGCTGATGCTTGCCACCACTGGGGATGCCGCCATGGCGAGTAAACAATCGTAAAACTATATTTACATTGCCTGCTTCACGTCGAGCAGTTGCTTACCTCAATCCATGTCGCACGCTCTGCTGCGCAGGAGGCTACTGGTGGCCTTCGAAGGCATCTCCCTCGCCCCGCTATTGGGCGTCCCCAACCCTAAGAGGAAGCCCCCCCCCCGGGGCCTGACCCACACCGATCCCCCCCCCCCCACCCCGCCCCGCGCCCCCCCCCACCTCCCCTCCCCCACCCCCCCCCCCCACCTCCCC